>Ga0316204_10001391_pt1 | contig 66159 bp, 68 predicted proteins | sample 6monrhotite_MG_2_FD_205661 | JGI IMG/M metagenome (GOLD analysis project Ga0316204, IMG submission 205661) | Microbial mat bacterial communities from mineral coupon in-situ incubated in ocean water Damariscotta River, Maine, United States -... | ecosystem: Environmental > Aquatic > Marine >... | reverse complement strand
TATCCGATGATAGCGGACTTGAAGTGAACGCCTTGGGCGGCGAGCCCGGCATTTATAGTGCCCGCTGGGCGGGGCCAAGCAAGGATTTTGCTATCGCTATGGCCGAGATTAACCGGCAAATGGCAGATTATAATGACCGACGCGCCAATTTCACCTGTGCGCTTACGCTTGCATGGCCTGATGGCCATATGGAAAGTTTTGAGGGGAAGGTTTTCGGAGAAATTACCTGGCCCATGCGCGGCGAAAAAGGCTTTGGATACGACCCCTTCTTTGTACCCAACGGTTACCAGCAAACCTTTGCCGAAATGGAGCCAGCGGCCAAGCACGCCATGAGCCACCGGGCGGACGCATTCAAACAGTTAATCAATGCCTGTTTCACCAAAAACGACTGACTTGCAACCAAAAGCAGTTTTGCCGGCCAATGACCGCGCTGAAAATGCAGCGGTTTATGTTCATTGGCCTTTCTGCGAAAAAAAATGCCCTTACTGCGACTTTAACAGCCATGTGCGTGAAAAAGTCGATCAGGCAAGCTGGCAAAAGGCAATGCTCAGGGAAATTGACACCTTCGCGGCGCACTTCCCAAACTTGAAGGCAAAATCAATCTTCTTCGGTGGCGGAACGCCTAGTTTAATGCCGCCTGAAACAACCGCGCTGATCATTGAACGTATCCAGTCTCATTGGGGCGGCGACGCGTGGATCGAGATCACCCTAGAGGCAAATCCTTCCAGTGTGGAAGCCGCCAGATTTTACGACTATGCCCAGGCTGGGGTGAATAGAGTTTCTGTTGGAGTTCAAAGCTTTAAGGACCAGTCTTTAAAGTTTCTTGGCAGGTTGCATAACGCCCATGAGGCAACCAAAGCGCTTGAAGTTGCGCGGAACAACTTTGATCGTGTCAGCTTTGACCTGATCTACGCCCTACCTGAACAATCACTTCAAGAATGGCAAACAGAGCTGCAGCATGCACTAGGCTTTTCGCCGTCACACCTTTCGCTTTATCAACTAACCATTGAAGAAGGCACTGCCTTCTATCACCAGTTCAATCGGGGAAAGTTTTCGCTACCCGATGAGGAGCTGGCAGCAACCCTTTTTGAAACCACTCAATTAATGACAGAAAATGCGGGTTTGCCGGCCTATGAAACCTCCAACCATGCAAAACCGGGCGAGCAATCGGCGCATAACCTGGCCTATTGGCGCGGCGAACCCTATGTAGGCATTGGCCCCGGAGCACACGGCAGATTACCGGGTGCAAGCGTTGGCGCAGCATATGGCCATCAGCAAATCAAACGACCGGAAAACTGGCTTGCCGCTGTTGAAGCCTTCGGCTGCGGACTTGAAAAACTTGAAGAAATAGACCGCGACGAACGGGCAGTTGAAGCCATCATGATGGGCCTGCGCCTACGGGAGGGGATTTGTTTACCGACTTTTCGAGACCGTTTTGGTTTGAGCGCCAAAGAATTTCTGGACAATGATGCCGTTTCAGATTTGAACACTGAAGGCTATTTGCTGGAAACTCAGGACCGGCTTACTGTCACCGCAAAAGGGGCACCCTTGCTTAATTTCCTGTTACCCAAAATAATAATTTAGGTGCACGGTGTTTACCGACTAATTTTTTAAGGCATAGCCAAAAGCAGGAAAACTATCCGGCGCAGGATCAATAACTTTTAGGCCAGACCTATTCACTTCCAAAACAGCCAATGACCGCTCCACGGTGCCGTCAGCCAAAAACCGAAACAGTCCATCAACACCAACAAAACCTTCTGGTGCCATAAAACGCGCCAGGGCAAAGCGAGGGTCGAGACCAACCTCCGAGCCACCAGCTTCACGGTCAGAAATCCGGGAGTCGTCCGACGTTAATGGCTGCCGGGCCATCGAGGCGACAAGCGACATCGCATCATAGGCAAGCGTGGCCAACCGGGGTGGGGATGTTTCATATGTTTGCTCGTATTTTTCCATAAATTCCTGAGGCGCAGTCGGGTCTGGTGCGGCAAACCACGCACCCTGCAATGGTGGTTCGCCCAACAGTCCTTCATCATTCCAAAGACCGGTTCCCAGTAACTTCACACGATTGGGGTCTATCTCATAAAATGGCAACAACGGCGCCAACGTTCGCATCAGGGCACCACCTTCAGGCACCAAAACTGCATCAAAGTCGACACCTTCCATAACTTCAGCCTCCTCAATAGCAGCGGCTATTTCATCGGTCAGGTCGTCGCTAAGGGAACGCAGAAACCGCACTTCACGCCGCACATCGTCACGCCGTTCATCATAGCGCGCCAACCGTTTGACGGGTTCAAAAAGCGCATTGGCGTCGGGGGGATAACTCTCAATGGCTGATACAATAACTTTATTGTCGGCAATGGCGTCGCCGAACGATGCACGAATTCTGTTACCGTAGCGGCCCACTGGCACAAGCGCACCGAAATTGTTTAGCCCCTGTCTGGCGGCGTAATCAACGACGCGCTTAACCTCAGCCTCCGGTAAAAAACCCATAATAAAGCGGCCGGGGGCAGCGACATTGCTGTCATTTGAAAAGCCAATCACGGGAATGCCGGTTGGCGCTAAAACATCTCCAACGGCCTGAACATTTGCCGCTAAAAGCGGCCCAATCACCACCGATGCGCCTGCTTTAACAGCTTGACGGGCGCGCTGTTCCGCCATTTCGGGATCGGCTTGTGTATCCAATGGTAACAGTTGAAGCCTCGGATCATAGGCGTCAAACAGAGCAATGGTTGCAGCTCGCAGCAAGGCTTGCCCTGTATCACCTTCTGGCCCGGAAAGCGGCAGCATCAATGCAACAACAATTGGCTTTTCGTCTGCGGTTAGTTCAACCGGTGGGCTTAAATCTTCTGGCTCTTGCAAATCTGGCTGCTCGGTGGGTATGGGTGCCGCCGCTTCGGGTAACCGCACAGCGTTATCCACCGGTGTTGTGCCGCCGCCGCATGCAGCAAGTACCAACGGCGCAAAAACCAGTACCGCCAACGACCGCAACGTGGCGGTCCTATTACCAACATTATTGTTCAAGAAACTTGCGAACATGAAACCCTTGGAGTTTGCTAACCATACGATTATTACTGGAATTGCTAGCGCGCCTGTATAGTGAGACGCTTTTGATAACGCAATATAGCTTCAATCTTTCCCTACATATACGCTTTACTTAAATCTGGACCAGAAAAATGGCAGAAATTCGATCCCCCGGTTATGCGCCTGAAGAGAGTGAGTCCGCAAAAGGTGGCCAGATTAATGCTGGCTTGTATATTGTTGCCACACCCATTGGAAATTTGGGGGATATTACCAAGCGGGCTTTAGACACATTGAAGGCGGTTGATGTAGTTGCCTGCGAAGACACACGCATTACCGGAAAGCTGCTGAACGCCTTTTTGATCAAAAAGCCAATGATTGCCTACCATGAGCATAGTGCTGCGGGCCGATTGCCGCAACTTTTGCAGATGATCACGGAAGGGAAATCAGTAGCGCTTGTTTCTGACGCGGGAACACCGCTGATTTCAGACCCGGGCTATAGGCTGGTGGAGGCAGCAACAAAACAAGGGTTGTTTGTTACCACGCTGCCGGGGGCTTCTGCCGTTATTGCCGCGCTCACGCTCTCGGGTCTGCCAACAAACCGTTTTCTATTTATGGGCTTTGCGCCAACTAAGACCAAAGCAAGGCAAGACTGGTTCGCCGCTGAAAGTACTTCTTCAGCCACTCTGGTTTATTACGAAAGTGCGAAGCGCCTTTCCGGTAGTCTTAATGATGCCTGCACCGCACTTGGTTCTCGCCAAGCAGCCGTTTGCCGGGAGATCAGCAAGAAATTTGAACAGGTTGTTCGGGGTGACCTGCAAGAATTGGCGCTGCGCTATGAAAAAGACGGTCCGCCAAAAGGGGAAGTTGTTGTAGTTGTGGCGCCCGCTGAACAAACCAAAACAGCCGCCAGTAAATTTGATGTGGATATCGATGAAATACTTATCAAGGCGCTAGAGCATATGAGCGTTAAATCTGCCGCTGCTTTTGTTTCTAAAATTACCGGAGAGCGCCGAAAAGAAATTTACCAAAAAGCCCTGATGCTTAGTAAAACAGAGCAATAACCCACCAAACCATGAAAAAAGACCATGAAAAACATAAGGGTAGCGGTAACCACTCAAGCAAAAGGCAAAAAGCCGAGCGCCGCGGTCGAACTGCTGAAATGTTGGCAGTGCTTCTTCTTAAGGTTAAAGGGTACCGTATTTTGGCCCAGCGCTTTCGCTGCAAATCCGGGGAAATTGACATTGTTGCCGCAAAGGCAGACCTGTTTGTTTTTGTTGAAGTAAAAGCCCGGGAGAACACCAGCACCGCGTTAGAGAGCATCAGCCAAAAGCAACAAAGACGGATTGAAGCAGCAGCAGAGGTTTGGCTTCAGACAGAGACATCACAAAATTTTGCAGTGCGGTTTGATGTAATTACAGTTGCACCGAGAGCATTACCAACCCATATCATGGATGCTTGGCGCCCTGGCTGGTAAATAACCGCGCGAGAGAATTAACCTGATAACGCGTGTGCTAAACACGTAAAATTTCTAAGGAATAAGAAATGAAAGCCGCAAACCTTCACGTTGCATTTCAGATGGACCCGATGGAGGGGATAAACATCGACGGCGACAGCACATTTGTGCTGATGTTAGAGGCGCAAGCGCGGGGGTATACGCTGTGGCATTATCTGGCTGAGGACCTTTCCTATAAAGACGGGGAAGTATATGCCGCGGCAAGAAAGGTTAGTGTGCAACGTGAAAAGGGAAACCATTTCAATGTCTTATCTGACACGGTTAACCTGAACCTACGCGAGGTCGATGTGGTTTGGATGCGGCAAGACCCGCCTTTTGACATGTCATATATTACTGCCACGCACCTGCTTGACCTCATCGCAAATGACACGTTGGTCATGAATAACCCGGCGGAGGTTCGCAACGCGCCCGAAAAGCTTTTTGTGGCTCAATTCAAGAGCTTGATGCCGCCAACATTAATCACGCGCAGTGAAGATGAAGTGAAAGCCTTCCGCGCAGAGCACGGCGAAATAATCGTCAAGCCTCTGTACGGCAATGGCGGCGCCGGTGTTTTCCACCTGACAGCCGGCGATTCGAACCTTGGCAGCTTGATGGAAATGTTTCTCGAATCATCGCGTGAGCCAGTGATGGTTCAGAAGTTTTTGCCTGAGGTTCGCGAAGGTGACAAACGCATCATTCTTATAGACGGCGAAGCTGTTGGCGCGATCAACCGCGTTCCAGCAGCTGGTGAAATTCGATCAAACATGGTTGCTGGCGGAACAGCGGTGCACTCCAGCCTGACCGAACGCGAATGTGAGATTTGCGACACAATTGGCCCCGACCTGAAAAAACGCGGTCTGACCTTTGTTGGTATTGACGTAATCGGCGACTGGCTCACCGAAATTAATGTTACATCACCCACAGGACTGCAGTCGATCAATAGATTTGACGGGGTAACATTGGAAGCAAAAATTTGGGATGCGGTTGAAAGTAAGCTTTAATTTTCAAATAGTTAAAACCCGCACACCCCCAACTTTGAACAAAGCTCATCAAGCTCTTCCAGGCTCTTATATTCAATAGTTACAAGGCCGCCTTCACCCTTGTGGTCAATGCGCACTTTCATCGAAAGCGCAGCGGATAGATCCTTTTCCAATGCAATTGTGTCTGCGTCCTTATCGCCCACAGCGCCTAACCCAACACTTTTACTGGTTTTGCGTTTAGAGGGCTGTCCAGACTTTGCTGCGGCTTCGGTTTGGCGAACACTCAATCCCTCCGCAACAACTTTGCCCGCAAGGGCGACAGGGTCTTTTGCAGAGAGAAGCGCGCGCGCATGCCCCATTGATAGTCGGCCATTATCAACCAGGTCCCGCACCTTTTGCGGTAGGTTAAGAAGACGCATTAAGTTGGTGATATGACTACGGCTTTTACCTACTATTTTTGACAGGGCTTCCTGTGTGTGGCCAAATTCTTCGATCAGCTTGCTGTAACCCGCTGCCTCTTCAATGGCTGAAAGGTCTTCGCGCTGAATATTTTCAACAATAGCGATCTCCAGCACTTCAGCGTCTGTTAGCTCGCGCACCACAACAGGCACTTCATGAATGCCTGCCATTTGTGCAGCGCGCCAGCGGCGCTCTCCCGCAACAATCTGGTATTTTTCCGGGCCGGTTTGTCGAACCAATATTGGCTGTAAAAGCCCTTTTTCTTTTACAGATAGAGACAGTTCTTCAAGTGCTGCTTCATCAAAATGATAGCGCGGCTGATTGCTGTTGCGCTCTAGAAATTCGATTGGCAACCGGCGGCGGCCGGCATTGTTACTGTCTGTACCGGCGCCCTCATTGCCCGCGGTGACACTTGGCCCCTGATCGTCAGGCGTTGATCTACCAGGAACAACCGGATCATCAATAACCGGACGATCATCCCCTAACAAGGCAGACAAGCCCCGACCCAAACCTTTTCTAACCACTTTCGCCATGAAACACCTTTAACATGTTGATACTATTGTTTTTTTATGCGGCATGTTGCTCCGCGTCTCGCGTCAGAACCTCTCGCGCCAAGTCGATATAGGCGCGGCTTCCCGTGCAGCGATGGTCATACAACAGGGCCGGCTTACCGAAACTGGGCGCTTCCGACACCCGGACATTACGCGGAATGACCGTTTTAAAAACCTTTTCACCCAAATAGTCGCGAACATCGCTCTCGACCTGCACTGCAAGGTTGTTGCGCTTATCAAACATGGTGAGCACGACACCATTAACCGTGAGATGCGGGTTGAGGCTAGCGCGAACCTGTTCGATCGTTTTCAAAAGTAAACTTAAGCCCTCGAGGGCAAAAAACTCGCATTGTAGCGGCACTAAAACACTGTCTGCTGCGACCAGAGCATTTATTGTCAGCAACGATAACGATGGAGGGCAGTCAATGAGGATGTAATCATAGTTTTCCCTCACCTGCGCCTTCTCTAGAGCGTATCGCAGGCGAAAGTTGCGCTGGGGCAACTCCGCCAACTCCAGGTCAGCCCCAGATAAATCAATAGTTGAAGCAATGATGCTAAGCCCCGGAATTTCCGTACTTAAAATTGCGTCTTCCACCGGCGCAGCACCAAGAACTATATCGTATGAAGTTATTTCCCTATCTGCTCGCTCGACACCAAACCCCGTACTGGCATTGCCCTGTGGGTCCAAGTCAAGAACCAGAACCTTTTTTTTCACAGCAGCTATCGCTGTCGCCAAGTTTATTGCAGTCGTTGTTTTTCCAACACCGCCCTTTTGGTTGGCAACCGCAATAATTTTCGCCCCCAGGCCACTGTGCATATAAAATCCTAAAAACTAATATTTACAATTGTTTAGTGCTTTTTTATCCCAGAAAGCCTTAAAATCACACCTTCTTGGCTTGTTCTGCTATCAAATCGCTCGACAGTCATATTCCACAAAGCCGTTGCCTGGGTCAATTCATCTTCTGCACTTGCACCTTTCAGGAGCCAAATTTCACTGTTCGGTGCAAGAAACGGAGCCGACCAATCCAATAGCTGTGTAATTTTGGCACAAGCTCTGGATGTTATTATGTCGAACTGCTCAGGTTCTACCGACTCGATGCGCTGATCTAATACCATCAAGGGAGCCGCAGTTTCGCGCGCAACATGCTTCATGAACGTACATTTACGGCCGTTTGCTTCCACCATGGTTGCAAGACCCAACCCCATAATAGAAAGAACAAGCCCCGGAAACCCTGCACCAGAGCCAATATCTAATATTTTTAGGTCCTCTGTTGGGTGGTGCTGTCGAATTAGCGGAAACAACTGAGCGGAATCCAGAAAGTGTCGCCGCCAGCGGTCATCGAGTGTGGAGTTTGCGACCAGGTTTTTGGCTTTCTGCCACTTCACTAAAGACGACGAATAATTTTTCAGCTTGTCCAATGTTTCACGTGAAACATTGGTATCGGCAGCAAAGTCTTCAGGCCCGTAGGTGTTTGAACTAGTCAATCCAACACCAGTCATGCGGCTCTGCGCTTTTTAATATAACCCAGCAATATCGTTATTGCCGCCGGCGTCACGCCAGCAATACGCGCAGCAGCGCCCAAGGTTGTTGGTCGCGCTTTGGTGAATTTCTCACGAATTTCGTTAGACAAGCCAACAATTTTCGAGAAGTCTAATTCTTCTGGTATTTCAAGGGCTTCGTCTTTTCTGAACGCGACTACATCTTGGTGTTGGCGCTCCAGGTAACCATGATACGTTGCATCAATTTCGACCTGTCTCGCAATAACCGGATCAATCGACGACAGCTCTTCCGGCCAGATTGTCTGTAGTTTTTCAAAGGTAATCTCATTGAAGCTCAAAAGAGTTACGCCGTTGCGCCTGACTCCGTCCTGAGTGATTTTTAGTCCGTGCTTTGCCGCAGCGTTAGGGGTCATTGAAACCGAAGACAATAGTGCGTGCGCAGATTCCAACGCCTGCTTTTTCGTAGCAAACATTGCTGCACGCGCCGGGCCCACCAAACCAATAGTTGCACCTTTTTCGGTTAACCTCTGATCCGCATTATCTGCCCGCAATGTCAGCCTATATTCAGCCCGACTGGTGAACATGCGGTATGGTTCACGCGTGCCTTGCGTCACCAAATCATCAATCATCACACCGATATAGCCGTCGGCGCGGTCCAAGGTAAAATCATTGGTTTCGCCCAGTGACTTCAACCCGGCGTTCGTACCTGCCATTAGGCCTTGCGCCGCTGCTTCTTCGTACCCGGTCGTGCCGTTTATCTGGCCTGCCAAATATAAGCCGCGAACCCGGCGCGTCTCTAGGGTTGGGCGTAGCTCGCGCGGGTCAACAAAGTCATATTCGATGGCGTAGCCCGGCTTCAGAATCGTTGCGTTCTCAAGGCCAGGAATAGTTTTGATCATTGCAGCCTGTACCTCTTCCGGCAGGCTGGTGCTTATCCCGTTTGGGTAAACCGTATGATCATCAAGCCCCTCAGGCTCAAGGAAAACCTGATGACTGTCTTTATCGGCAAAACGCACAACTTTGTCTTCAATCGACGGACAATAGCGCGGGCCATTGCTGTCAATTTGTCCAGAATAGATTGGCGCGCGGTCTAGATTTTCCCGGATGATTGTGTGGGTTTCTTCTGTTGTTCTAGTCAGGTAGCAACTGACCTGTGGCACGCTAATTTCATCGGTTAAAAACGAAAATGGCACCGGCGGTTTGTCACCTGGCTGCTCAATACATTTGGACCAATCAATTGTGCGACCATCCAGCCTTGCGGGCGTGCCCGTTTTCAAACGGCCCAACTCGAAGCCCAATTGTTCCAGCGTAAGCGACAAGCCCATTGCCGGTGCTTCCCCAGCCCGCCCAGCAGGAACCTTGGTTTCGCCGATATGAATAAGCCCGCGCAAAAATGTGCCAGTTGTCAGAATAACCGACTGGGCAGATATCTTTTTTCCGTCTGCAGTAACAATACCTGTACAGGTTGGACGATCGTCACCCTGGTCAATATGATCAAGCGCCTTGTCAAAGGTAAGGTCCTCAACAGCACCCGCTTCTATTGTCAGGTTTGGATATGCACCGAGCAATTCCTGCATTTTCTCCCGGTATAACTTTCTGTCAGATTGGCATCGGGGGCCTTGTACGGCCGGGCCTTTTCGCCGATTAAGCAAGCGAAACTGGATGCCGGACGCATCAGCGACAAGCCCCATAACACCATCAAGTGCATCAATTTCACGCACTAAGTGACCCTTCCCAAGGCCACCAATCGCAGGATTACACGACATTTCACCAATGGTTTCGGGCTTGTGGGTGATCAGCAGGGTTTTGGCTCCAACGCGCGCGGACGCCGCCGCCGCTTCACAGCCAGCATGCCCACCACCAATAACAATGACATCATAATCCGCCATACCACATTTCACCATTTATCCAGAGGCTTGCTTCACCATATCAGCCTACCATTATTCTTTCGAACAAATCACGCCACCCTATATATCCGAAAGGCAATTAAGTCAAAAGATGCGAGGCGATGGTATACTGAAAATGTTTCACGTGGAACATTGAACTTCATGTATCACATGAACAAGCGCATTACCCCGCCTCTACTTGCCGATACAAAAGTCCGAAAACACGATATCAAGCATATCTTCAACGCCCACACGGCCCGTTATGCTGCCGATAGAACGAACAGCCATTCGAACATCTTCCGCTGCAAGAACAGCATCTTGCCCGGCGTTTTGCTGAAACCGCTTCAAGTGATCAACTGTCACCTCAAGCGCTTGCTGGTGACGAAGGCGGGTCAAAGCAGGCGTCTCTCGCGGCGCCATTCGCTCCGAAACAACCTCTTCAATCTTTGCAATCAACGCGTCCAATCCCACACCTGTTTTTGCTGATACTGGAACAACGCCCGCGCATTCATGCTTCACATGTTCCACGTGAAACATTTGATCATTGCTTAATCGGTCAGTTTGCGTGGCAATGACTAAACTATCCTTATCTATCCATTTTTCCATCGCGGATGGTACGGTAGGCCACCGGTCAGCCTGTACTAAAACCAGACGAAAGTCTGCGTCCTCTGCCTTGGCCAAGGCACGGCGAATACCCTCTTTTTCAATGGCACCATCGCTGTCGCGAACCCCCGCAGTATCAACAAGACGCACCGGAAAACCGCCCAGGTCCAAGGGTACTTCAATTGTATCACGGGTTGTGCCAGCCTCGTCAGAAACAATGGCAACATCAGCGCGCGCCAGCGCATTCAAAAGCGTCGACTTGCCGGTGTTTGGCTCGCCTAAAATGACAACGCGAAACCCATCACGCACCATCATACCGCGGCGACTTTCATCTATATGTTGTGATATATTGCGCTCAACATTCAATATATTGTATGCAACAGCACCAGAAACCCCATCAGGTAAATCTTCATCCGGGAAATCAATGTCGGCTTCCAAGTGCGCCAAATGCCCCAACAATTGCCCGCGCCAACCATCGTATAACGTCCGCAACTCACCATCCATTTGACGAAGCGCCTGCTCGCGCTGTGCGGTAGTTTGGGCGTGAATTAGATCGTTCAGCCCCTCGGCCTCGGTCAAGTCCAGCTTACCATTGTCAAAAGCCCTGCGAGAAAACTCTCCCGCCTCGGCGGGCCTTAACCCTTCAACCTTAGAAAGGGCCAACAACACTCCCTCAACAACAGCTTTACCTCCATGCAAATGAAGCTCAACCACGTCTTCGCCGGTAAAGCTGGCTGGGTCGGGAAATATAATCACCAGCGCCTGATCTAATCGTCCACCGGTTTGAGGGTCAGAGAGTGTTCGCAGGGCCGCACGCCTTGCCGTGGGCACCTTGCCGCCGCATAACGAAGAAAGCGCAACAACTGCTGTGGGGCCAGACAGGCGCACAACAGCAACACCCGCGGTCCCATGCCCACTGGAGAGAGCAAAAATTGTATCTGCTTGCATCATGTGATCTGCTCAAACATTCAAATAAACACCTGCCCGTGCTCGGCATTTTAGGTACAGCAATTTGTTTTCGCTTGCCCGTCGCCTTGTGGCACATTAGCAAAGGAAGGCGCAACCACTATACAATAGTTGCATATACCATAGGAAAACCATGTTTCAGCTTTCAATGCATACCCCCGTCATTGATATCACCATATCAGAGCTTGAGGGCGCTATCATCGCTCTGGATTGGGGCTGGAGCCCGTTTCAGCAACCCTCGCCCCTTCTTGTGGAAGCCAAGCGCCAGCTGGACGCTTATTTCGATGGTGACCTGAAGACGTTTGACCTGCCTGTCACACCGATGGGCAGCAAGCATCAGGAAAAGGTATGGCACGCAATGACCAACATTCCCTACGGCGAAACCACCACATACGGGGACATGGCAAAAGATATTGGCTCAGCAGCTCAAGCTGTTGGCGGCGCCTGCGGCCGAAACCCCATCCCCATTCTCATACCCTGCCACCGAGTTGTGGCGCGCGCCGGAAAGCTGGGCGGCTATTCGGGGGACGGCGGGCTTTATACCAAACGCGCCCTGCTGGTGCTTGAAGGCGCGTTAAGCATCGAAGAGGGGTTTGCGCTGGAACGCAGCGGCGCGCTGGACGCCTAAAGTGATGCGGATCGATGACATAAACACACACAAGTGACAAAAACAAATAGACTTAAAAGTGCCCTTTAGGCGCAGGTCGTAAACACTGACTTCTGGAACAGCGGCGAAAACGGGACGATATAATAATTTTCAACCCAAACCAGTTTCTAGATGCTGCGAAAGCCGACGATAAATACTAACCAAAGACCCGATCAACTTATATATCTGTATGGAAGAATATTTGACCAATAGCCTTTACCTAATACCTGGTACTATGTGTGACCACCGGCTGTGGGAACCCCTCTCCTTGCTCCTAAAGGAATATTCTGTTTCTCAGGTTGACTACCGGGATTGCAGCAACCTGAAAAGCATGATTGACCGAGTTGCGGCCAGCATACCTGTTGGTGCTTGTGCTGTCGGGTTTTCTCTCGGGGGTTATCTAGTGGCAGAACTTGCTATCCGGCGACCCGACCTGTTTGATAGCATAATTTTGATTGCCACTTCTCTCACCGGCTTATCAAGTGAAGAAAAAAAGCTTCGATCAGATAATGTTGAGCTTCTTAGGTCACCGCTATGGAAGGGTATGTCAAAACAAAGGGTTGCGCAGTTTGTTCATGAAAAAAATATAGCCAACCCAAAAATTGTTAAAACGATTATTACAATGGAGAAAGACTTGGACCAACGCACATTAATCAACCAACTTTTGGCGACTTTAGAACGGCGAAATCTCCATGAACATATAGAAAAACTAGGACTGCGAACCCTATTGATTGGATCGGAGCATGATAAGATTGCTTCGCTCAACAATATGAAAAAACTTGCCAATATTAGCGAGTTTATTGACCTAAAGATCACAAGGTCTTTGCATGAACCATCGGGTCACATGATTCCTCTTGAAGCACCAGTGGAACTGGCTTCAATGATTAAAGACTGGCTAAAAAAACACAATAAAAAGGCCCGCTAAATAGCGAGCCTTTTGAAATCACAAATTTTACTACCAATCAGTTATTCATCTGATTGAAGAAGTCCTCATTGTTTTTGCTGTCTTTAAGCTTGGCAAGCAGGAACTCCATCGCATCCACGGTGCCCATCGGCGTGAGGATACGGCGCAGCACCCACATTTTGGATAGCGTGCCGGGGTCCACCAGCAGCTCTTCCTTACGCGTTCCGGACTTGAGAATATCAATGGCCGGGAATACGCGCTTGTCTGCAACCTTGCGGTCAAGGATAATTTCACTGTTACCTGTACCTTTGAATTCCTCAAAGATCACTTCATCCATCCGGCTACCGGTTTCGATAAGCGCGGTTGCGATGATGGAAAGCGAACCACCTTCCTCAATGTTACGGGCGGCACCAAAGAAACGCTTGGGTCGCTGTAGGGCGTTGGCATCCACACCACCGGTGAGAACCTTACCAGACGATGGCACCACCGTATTATAAGCGCGTGCCAGACGGGTGATACTATCCAGCAAAATCACTACATCCTTACCGTGCTCAACAAGGCGCTTGGCCTTTTCAATCACCATTTCAGAAACCTGAACGTGGCGCGACGCTGGCTCATCAAAAGTGGAAGATACAACCTCGCCCTTCACGCTGCGCTGCATGTCTGTCACCTCTTCCGGGCGCTCATCGATAAGCAGCACAATCACATAACATTCCGGGTGGTTGGCGGTGATGCTTTTTGCAATATTTTGCAAGAGCACCGTCTTACCCGTACGCGGCGGCGCAACGATAAGCGCTCGCTGGCCTTTACCAACCGGCGCAACAAGATCAATCACTCGGGGCGATTTGTCCTTAACCGTTGGATCATCCGGGTCCAGCTTCAATTTATCATCAGGATAAAGCGGTGTCAGATTATCAAAATGAACTTTGTGTTTGGTTTTTTCAGGCTCGTCAAAATTGATCGAGGAAACTTTCAGCAGGGCAAAATAGCGTTCGCCGTCTTTCGGGGCGCGGATCTGACCTTCAACCGTGTCGCCTGTGCGCAGGGCAAAGCGTCTGATTTGGCTGGGGCTGATATAAATATCATCAGGCCCTGGCAAATAATTGGACTCCGGGCTTCGCAGAAAGCCAAAGCCATCAGACAGGATTTCAATAACCCCGGCACCGGAAATTTCAATATCATCCTCGGCAAGTTGTTTGAGGATTGCGAACATCATGTCTTGCTTGCGCATGCTGCTCGCGTTTTCAACACCAACCTCTTCCGCTAGGGATAAAAGGTCAGCTGGTGATTTTTCTTTGAGATCCTGTAAATGCATGGGATCGACCAAACTCTTTTCTTAATGTGATAATCAGGATGTGAAGGATGGATATCTAAATCCTGATAGAATTAAAGGCATGCCAGAAATGGCTTAAATGGACAGGAATGGCTTTTTACTATGGCCGCTTTCTGCAACCTTATGTCTGCCTAACGAATAACCCCGTAATATTGTCTGTGAAAATTGCACCAAAATATGGGGAAGTTGTGACGCGCTGAAAGAAATATCAACACGCTTAAGGCTACCACCAATCGGCTCAGTGTCAAGCAATATGACCTATAACAAGGGTTTACGCAGCCAGCGGCGACCATTTAGCGAGTTTAGAAAGGTTTTACAACAACTAAAACCACAACGGTGATAATCACAACCGCAGGAATTTCATTAACCTTGCGGTAAAATTTTTCGCTGCGCTTACGCTCCCCCGCAGCAAATTCTTTGCGCCAACGGGATAAAAATCCGTGGAAACCAGAAAAAAGGATCACCAGCGCTAATTTCGCGTGCAGCCAACCGCCCGTATCAAAGCCAATATTAACAACCAATGCCCCGCCTAATATCCAGGCGATGGCCATGGCCGGATTGACAATAATTCGCATCAATTTCTGCTCACGCTCAATCCATTTTTTGTCTTCCTCTGAGCCCACTTCATATTGGCTGTGGTAGGCAAAATACCGCGGCAGCATAAACATACCCGCCATCCAGAAAATAACGAAAATAATATGCAGCGCTTTTACCCACAAATAGGCTTCGCCCAGATAACCTTCCATCATATTTTTCCTGTTAAACTATTGAAATATTTAGTTTATCGACGATAGTTTTTAATTGTATCAGACAAGAGTGCAACATTTTCCGGCGGCGTTTGCGGCACGAACCCATGACCAAGATTAAAAACATGCGGCCCGTTTTTGAGTGCATCCAAAATTCGCAGTGCTTCATCCACCATTGGCTGACCACCGCTGACCACCAAATGCGGGTCAATATTTCCCTGCACGCATACTTTACTCTGTAATTCACCCGCGGCCCAATCTAGCGGAATACCTGTATCCAGCGACACAGCATTAACTCCGGTTTCTTCTATAAATCTGGCATACTGCAGTCCGGCCAATCGTGGAAAGCCAATGATAGGCGTGTCAGGATGTTTTGCCCGTATTTTATCAACAATTGCTTTTGTTGGTTTGATAACCCAGTCAACGAAAACAGATTCCGGTAAGGCTGCGGCCCAGCTATCAAATATTTGCACTGCGTCTGCGCCTGCTTCAATTTGCCTGCATAAATACTGCGCCGTTGCTTCAACGAGTAGATCAAGAATGCGCCCAAACAAAGCCGGATCGCCGTAACCCATTTGCCGAGCAGCTGCATGATCTTTGCTACCTGCACCTTCAATCATATAGGTGGCGACCGTCCAGGGTGCACCAGCAAAACCAAGTAATGTGGTTTCCGCCGGCAGCATATGCTTAAGTTTGGCAACTGTTTCATAAACAGCACCAACTTTGTCGTGAAAACCCTTTAACGATAGTTGATCATAATCTGTAGCGGTCTTTGCTGGCGTTAACTTGGGGCCTGATCCAGCTTCAAACCAAACTTCTTGGCCAAGTCCGTCCGGCACAACCAATATATCAGCAAACAGAATGGCACCGTCCATCCCATATCGCCGGATCGGCTGCAATGTTACTTCAGCGGCTTTATCCGGGCTGTAACAAAAATCCATGAAAGATTTGGTTGTTGCTCTCACCTCACGGTATTCTGGCAAATACCGTCCGGCTTGGCGCATGAACCAAAAAGGCACCCGCTCACCAGGGTTTCCTTTTAGGGTTTCTAACAATATTTTACTCATAACGGCTCGGCCTACTGCTGACAAATTTCTATAGGGTTGAATCTTTTTAAGTGAAACTCAGCCTCTTTATCGCACTACTCTTCACTTAAATAAAAGATATAATAAAGGGTGATTGATATAGTGGATCCCTGTGAATCATGGGGATAACCAGTTGTCCACATACTTATCCCAATATGAGATTATGGAATAAGGGATCTATCTCTACTTTGCGTTACTTAACAATATGGCCTTTTTGATTACAAACGGTGCTGTTTAAACATACAGTGAAATAGCATCATCAACCCTCAAAAAAATAAATATTGAATTTCATCCCCATAAGCCATCGGGTGTGGAAAAGATTAGCAATCTCCATAGAAACCACATTCCAATTTGGGCATAAAAATCATACCCTGTTTATGCCTCCTGTTGTTATGGGGGTTATTCACAAGCTTGTCCCCAACGGATAAGCAATAAAACCAGCGACTCGTAATTTTATAAATGCAGCGAAAACCCCGAAAGACCAAAGGTATTTAAATTTATGACATTTGATCATATGGCCACGATCAGAAACGGTGATTATCACCTCCATTTAGTGTCTGATTCAACGGGTGAAACGCTGGAGGCTATCGTTTCCGCGGCCCTCGTTCAGTTTGAAGGAGTGGATGTTCATAAACATTATTGGCCTTTGGTTCGCACCGCCAATCAAATGAGCCGATTAATGGAAGATATAAAAGAACATCCGGGCCTTATTATGTATACGCTGGTTAATCAGGAAATACGCGAGGTTCTTGATAGTGAATGCCGGAAAGCAAATTTGCCTGTTCTTCCTATATTGGACCCGGTGATCAATTTACTTGGGTCCTATTTTGGGGTTCAGGCTTCGCATAAACCTGGACGCCAACACACGCTGGATGCTGATTATTTTGAGCGTATTGATGCGCTTCAGTTTTCCATGGCTCATGATGACGGTCAATTGATAGAAGACCTGCCTCAAGCGGATATTGTTCTTATTGGTGTATCGAGGTCATCAAAAACACCGACCAGTATTTATCTGGCAAACAAAGGCTATAAAACAATGAATGTGCCGTTTGTGCCGCATGTACCCATGCCGCCGCTGCTTGATGTTTTGCGCGATAAATTTGTTATTGGCTTGACCACCAGTCCGGAGCGGCTGTCGCAAATTCGCACCAACCGGCTTCGGTCTATTAATGAAGATGAAGACGGCAGCTATACGGACCTTGAGCTTATTCAGGACGAGATCAAGCAATGTCGTCGCTATTGCACAGACAGGGGTTGGCAAACCATTGATGTAACACGCCGGTCGATTGAAGAAAGCGCGGCGGCAATATTGCACCGTTACTATCAGTGGTTGGATGCGCGCGGCATCAAGAAAACATCTCCAGCTGAGTAATTATAGGCTGAACAATGAGCGGCTTAATGGTGGGCGAACGAAAAGTGGAAAGCTCTAAGAAAAATGCATTGATATTAGCGTCCGGTAGCGAAACACGCCGCCGCATGTTGGTCAATGCTGGGCTTTCTTTTGATGTTATTCGCGCCCAGGTCGATGAAGAAGCTCTAAAAGAGAGCCTGCTTGCAGAAACCGCTCCAGCGAAAGATGTTGCTGATAGCTTGGCTGACGCAAAAGCCCGCAGCGTTACCATGATGCACCCGGGCCGTGTTGTGCTCGGCGCAGACCAAATTTTGGTGCAGGATGGTCGGGTTTTTTCCAAAGCGAAAACTGCAGAGCAGGCGAAAACAACCTTGAAAGCGCTTTCTGGGCAAGCGCACCGGCTTATTTCTGCCGCTGTCATTTATGAAGGCGATCAGCCGGTTTGGCGTGCAGCAACGACCGCAACACTTACTATGCGAAACCTGTCTGATGAGTTTATCGACTATTATTTGACCGCGCTGGGGGATGACGCATTTTGGAGTGTGGGATGTTATCAGTTGGAAGGGTTGGGAGCGCAGCTTTTCAGCAAAATAGATGGTGACTATTTCACTATTCTGGGATTACCCCTGTTGCCTGTTCTTGATTTTCTACGTGGTCGCGCCATAGTGCCAACATGAGTGCTTCTCCAGACGAAACAAAACTAAAGGCAGCGGTAATCGGCATGCCAATTGGGCAATCCTTGTCGCCGTTAATGCATAATCACTGGTTTGGCGCTTGCGGCCTGGCCGGAGAGTATGCGGCCGTTGAAGTTGCACCAAAAGACCTGGAAAAACAGCTTGAGTTCTTTCGGGCAAATCACTTTTCTGGCTTTAATATTACCGTGCCGCACAAAACGGCGATTGTGCCTTTTCTGGACAAGTTTTCACCGTCGGCTCGGCAAATAGGGGCCGTAAACACAGTAAAAATAGCAGCTAATGGTGCCTCCACAGGGTTCAACACTGACGGCATTGGTTTTTTGAAAAACCTGAAGGAACAAGCGCCGGGGTGGCCCAAAGATAAACCATCACTTGTTTTGGGTGCGGGCGGTGCCGCGCGGGCGGCTGTAGTAGCGCTACTGAACGACGGTGTTCCGATGATCATGCTGTGTAACCGCACCCGAACCAAGGCGCAGGCACTGGCAGATAAAATTGGCCGCGGGCAGGTAACGGTTGTTGATTGGAACGATAGGGCTCATGCGGTTGCGGGGGCAGGCCTTATAATCAACACCACTGTACTGGGTATGGCGGGTCAGGAGAAATTGGCGCTGGACTTGTCCCGTGCCGCTTCAGACACAGTTGTTTATGATATTGTTTACAGGCCGCTGAATACTGAGCTGTTGAAAGCCGCAGAAAACCAAGGGCTGCGAACCGTTGATGGCTTGGGGATGCTGGTTCACCAAGGGGCCGCAGCATTTAAAATATGGTTTGACCGCGATGCAGAATTTGATGACGCGTTGAAGGCGAAGTTGCTCGCAGCATTGGGCGAGGGCCCTACAGCGGAGGGTCAACCATGAAGGTTGTTGGGCTAACAGGCTCCATCGGGATGGGAAAGTCGGAAACGGCGCGGATGTTCCGCGAATGCGGGATCATGGTTTTCGATGCTGATGCGGTTGTGCATGATCTTCAGGCCAAAGGCGGTCGGGCAATTCCTGCCATTGAAGCGGCTTTTCCCGGTGTGATTCAATCGGGTGTTTTGGACCGGCAGAAACTAGGCGCTATTGTATTTGCTGAGCCGGAGGCAAAGAAGATTTTGGAATCGATTATGCATCCGATGGTGGCTGAAGAGCGGATCAGGTTTTTTACCGAAGCAGAAGAAGTTGGTGCTCGGTTTGTTGTCCTGGACGTGCCTTTGTTGTTTGAAACAGGCGGCAATGCAGCGTGCGATATTGTTATCGTTGTCTCTGCCTCTGCGGATGTTCAGCGCGAACGTGTTTTAGCCCGCCCCGGCATGACAGAAGAAAAGTTTGAGCAAATATTGAAGAAGCAAACGCCGGATGCTGACAAACGTGCTGGCGCAGACTATATTATTGAAACTGATAAAGGCCTTGATCACGCGCAGGCTGCGGTTAAACGAATTGTTGACGAACTAACAAAGGCTTATTCGTAATGAGAGAGTTGATTTTCGATACCGAAACCACCGGTTTTGATCCAATGACGGGCGACCGGCTGATCGAAATTGGTTTGGTTGAAATGGTAGAAAAATCTCTTACCGGGTCAACCTATCATAAATATGTAAACCCTGAACGCGAAGTACCCGACAGTGCCTTTAAGGTGCACGGCCTTTCAACCGAATTTCTCAAAGATAAGCCGGTTTTCTCCGATGTTATGGATGAGTTTCTTGACTATGTCGGCGATGACAGTGTGCTGGTTGCTCACAACGCGGACTTTGATATGCGTTTCATCAACTGGGAACTGGAAAATGCTGGGCGGCCAATCATTCACGCCAAGCGCTTTGTAGACACACTTGCCATCGCTCGTACAAAATTTCCTGGTGCAGCCAATAGCTTGGATGCGCTTTGCAAGCGTTTCGGGGTCAACAATACGCACCGCACCTTGCATGGTGCTTTGATGGATGCGGAAATTTTGGCTGATGTTTATATTGAACTTCTTGGTGGCCGGCAGGGTGGCATGGACCTTGCGGTTGAGGAAACCGCTTTTTCTGCTGGGCCGAAAAAACATCGCGAACCCAGGAGCTTCCCTGTCAGTGATGAAGAATTATCTGCTCACCAGGATTTTATCAAAACCCTTAAGGAGCCAATCTGGCATACTTAGCTAAAAGCAGTATCTTTGTTTCAACCTTCTTTGGCGATCAAAGAGAAGTGGAATAGTCAAACTGCTTAAAGTCTTCCGCATAAACTTGACGAACAAGATCGATAGTTTTTTCACAATAATCATCCGTGTAGGGGCGTTTGTCGCTTATGGCATTTTTCATGGCCTCGGCCGGATAGTAGCCACTTAGGTCAAGCATCAGCTTTTTTTCGACAGATTTTATATCATGGTCGAAAGATTCGATGCGCCCGACAAGGCCATATGGCACCACGTCTGCACAGGAAAGATATGTCTGTGTGGCCCAGTGTTCGTCTCGCTTTTCGTCGCGAATGTCTCTCACCGCAGATAGAAAGTCATAGAAAGAAACGTAGGTTTGCAGCTGAGACCCACCGATTTTAAGTGCTTTTAAAATCTGCTTTTTCTCTTGTCGGTTACCGTTAATTTTGTCGCGCCACGCGCTGACGGCGCGCCGAAATGGATCGCGCACAAACAGGAACCGGAAGAAGCCTTCCCCAAACAGTATGTCGACAAGCTGCGCGCGGGATAGCTGATAGGGCTTGATAAAAGGGGAATTCTCCACAACAGGGTGGAAGTCGATCCATTTTCTTTTGAGTTCTCGCATTTCCAGACTCTGGAAGATGTGGTTCAAGCTCGTGGTTCCAACCTTTGCCACTGCTGAATATACATAGCGATGTTTTAACGAGATATTGAATCTGCGGTTAAGGCCGATGTTGCCATGTCTTTTGTAGAGGTCTGATACTATATCAAGCGACATGGTCGACTATTTAATCGATACTATTGAAAAACCGTCCGAGCGGAACGCCAATGGGGCAGAAAATATCTTTGCCCTGGTCGCAGTCATACAGGCTGAAAGTAGTGACATCTGCGCGGCCAACAAAATAGGCCTCTGGCACATAGCCAATGTCGTTCAGGTTGCGGCTATCTGATGATCCGTCTCGGTTGTCGCCCATCATAAAGTAATGGCCCGGTGGTACAACATAGGGTCTTGTTCTGTCGTATTGGCCTCGATCAGTTCGCTCGTAAATTCGGTGAACAACGCCGTTCGGAAGCGTTTCGTCGTATTCCTTAACCTTAAGCTGATTGCCGTTATAGCTTGTATAAGTCACTTCGCGCACGAGCGACCGCTCAACTATTACATCATTGATGTAAAGCCGTCCGTCAATCATTTGAATACGGTCGCCAGGCAGGCCGATTACCCGTTTGATGAAATCCTCATAGCCTCGTTTGGGCAGCGTGAATACAGCCACATCGCCGCGCTTGGGCGCATCTGCAAACACCCGGCTTTCCGGAATGAACGCAGGGTCAAAATAGACACTGAAACGATTGTAACCGTATGAAATCTTTGAAACAAAAATCCGGTCACCAACCTCAAGTGTCGGCTCCATGCTGCCGGACGGAATATGAAAGCTGGTCCAGCCAAAGGTGCTGAAAATAATGTAGAAAAAGAAAATAACGACAATGTCTTTTACAAACGCAAGCGTCTCGCTAACGGGCTTTTCAGTAGACTTTGCAGGTTTTTTGGCCTTGTCAGCATTTTGATTTTTTGTATTTTCCGCTGTCACGTGAGAGCCTTTTTTAGCGCGCTTTTTAGCGCATATGTTTTTGTATTAAGGCCCAATTCGCTGGCCGAATCCATTTCTCTAGTGTGGGCGATTTTACCGGTGCACGCCCCTATTGCAATCATTGATTCTTGTTTGACAAAGCCTGAGGCGGTTCAAAGCGCATGTTTTTATATAGTAAAGAATGGGTAAGAGCCTTTGGTTTGCCAAGGTGCAGGGTAAAAAATAGAATCAATTTAATTACGCCAAACCCTTGCGAAGCTCCTATCCGATCCTTATATAGGCGCTGAAACCGGTGGGCTTCGGGATGTGTTCGGGCCTACCACTTTAAGGAAAAATCAACACCCAAGAGGTTGCTGCGGGTGCCAAATGCGGGCTCAAGCAATCGGCTGTTAAAGGGATGAGGTAAAAAAATGGCTAAAGTAATTGGTATCGATCTGGGCACAACAAATTCCTGTGTATCGATCATGGACGGTTCAAAACCTAAAGTAATAGAAAATTCTGAAGGCGGACGCACAACACCGTCTGTTGTCGGTTTCACCGACGAAGGCGAGCGACTGGTTGGTATGGCGGCAAAGCGCCAAGGGGTTACAAACCCAAGCGACACGCTTTTTGCTATCAAGCGTCTCATTGGTCGTACTTACGACGACCCGACCACTCAAAAAGATATGAAAATGGTTCCCTACAACATCGTGAAAGCCGAAGGCGGCGATGCGTGGGTTGAAGCCAAGGGCGAAAAATATTCGCCGAGCCAGGTGTCAGCAATGATCCTGCAAAAAATGAAAGAAACAGCGGAAAGCTACCTTGGTGAGGATGTCGACCAGGCTGTTATCACTGTTCCTGCTTACTTTAATGATGCTCAGCGCCAGGCAACAAAAGATGCCGGTAAAATCGCTGGCCTTGAAGTGTTGCGGATTATTAATGAGCCAACAGCCGCTGCACTTGCATATGGCTTGGAAAAAGAAGAAGGCCACACAATTGCTGTGTTCGATCTGGGCGGTGGTACCTTCGATGTGTCCGTGCTTGAAATCGGCGACGGCGTTTTTGAAGTGAAGTCCACCAACGGTGATACATTCCTCGGCGGTGAAGACTTTGACATGCGTCTGGTTGATTACTTGGCGGACGAATTCAAAAAAGAGAACACCGTTGATCTGCGCGAAGACAAAATGGCGCTGCAGCGTTTGAAGGAAGCTGCCGAGAAGGCAAAAATCGAGCTTTCATCATCGCAGCAAACTGAAGTGAACCTGCCGTTTATTACTGCAGATGCTTCCGGCCCCAAGCACCTTCAAATCAAGCTTACCCGCTCGAAGCTGGAGAGCCTGGTTGAAGATTTGGTCAAGCGCACGCTTGAGCCTTGCAAAAAAGCCCTCAAAGATGCGGGCTTGGCTGCGGGTGAAATCGATGATGTTGTTTTGGTTGGCGGTCAAACCCGCATGCCCAAAATTCAGGAAATCGTTAAAGAGTTCTTTGGCCGCGAACCACATAAGGGTGTGAACCCTGACGAAGTTGTTGCAATGGGTGCCGCTATTCAGGCGGGCGTGCTGCAGGGCGATGTTAAAGACGTTCTTCTGCTTGATGTAACACCACTGTCATTGGGTATCGAAACTTTGGGTGGTGTATTCACGCGCTTGATCGAGCGCAACACAACCATTCCAACCAAAAAGTCTCAGGTGTTCTCAACTGCTGAAGACAATCAGGGCGCTGTTACGATCCGGGTTTTCCAAGGCGAACGTGAAATGGCAGCAGACAACAAACTGCTTGGTCAGTTTGACCTGGTTGGCATTCCTTCTGCACCGCGCGGCGTACCGCAAATTGAAGTGACCTTTGACATTGATGCCAACGGCATTGTGAATGTGTCGGCGAAAGACAAAGGCACAGGCAAAGAGCAGCAGATTCGCATTCAGGCCTCTGGTGGTTTGTCAGATGATGATATTGAGCAAATGGTTAAGGACGCAGAAGCTAACGCTGACGCAGACAAGGCCCGCAAGGAACTGGTGGAAGCCAAGAACCAGGCAGAAGCTTTGATCCACTCGTCTGAGAAAAGCCTAGAAGAGCATAAAGACAAAGTGACCGACGAGGACAAAACTGCCATCGAAGCCGCAGTTTCTGAATTGCGGTCGGCTCTTGAAGGTGAAGACGCAGACGCGATCAAGCAAAAAACCGAGGCACTGGCACAGGCATCCATGAAACTGGGTGAGCAAATCTATAAAGAAAGCCAGGAAGCAGCAGCCGGAGACCCTGACGCTGCAGCGGCAGATGCTGCTGCAAAAGCAGCGGAAGCCGATGAAGCTGATGATGTTGTTGATGTTGACTTTGAAGAAGTCGACGAAGACGACAAAAAGTAATCAGGTGATTTGACCGATTTTTGAAATCATGCCGTCTCAACCCGTTGGGGCGGCATTTTTTTCACAAGTTCGGTTCTCACTGTAATACTTATCGTTAAGCTTCGGGAATAAGCCAATGGCAAAACAAGATTATTACGAGCTTTTAGGTGTTGGAAAAGATGCCGACGAAGGAGTGCTTAAAAAGGCATTCCGCAAAAAGGCTATGGAGTTTCACCCCGACAGAAACCCGGATAACCCGGAAGCCGAGAAGAAATTCAAGGAATTCGGCGAAGCCTATGATGTTTTAAAGGACCCGGAAAAACGCGCGGCGTATGATCGGTACGGTCATGCGGCATTTGAAGGTGGTATGGGCGGCCCAGGCGGCGGCGCGGGTGCTGGCGGGTTTGACTTTTCCGACGTGTTTGAAGAATTTTTCGGTGATTTCATGGGTGGCGGCGGCCGCCGCGGAGGTCGCAGAGGCGGCCCGGCGCGAGGGTCTGACCTGCGTTTCAATATGGAAATTTCGTTGGAAGATGCTTTCAACGGAAAGACCGACCAGATAACCATCCCAACGTCGGTTGCTTGTGAGCCTTGTAGTGGTTCGGGCGCTGAACCCGGCTCCAGTCCGGAAGTTTGCGGCACATGCGGCGGTGCAGGTAAAGTGCGGGCAAGCCAGGGCTTTTTCATGGTTGAGCGCACCTGCCCCAAATGTCAGGGCGCGGGGCAAACTATTTCCAGCCCTTGCAAGTCATGTCGGGGTGCTGGAAAAGTTCAGAAAGAAAAAACCCTTCAGGTCAAAATTCCAAAGGGCGTTGAAGAAGGTACACGTATTCGATTGTCCGGTGAGGGCGAGGCGGGTGGCCGCGGTGCACCATCGGGTGATTTGTATATCTTCCTGTCCATCAAACCGCACCCTTTGTTCAAGCGCGACAGCGATATGCTGTTTTGCCGAGTGCCGATCCCAATGACGACGGCAACGCTCGGCGGTAACATTGAGGTGCCGACGATTGAAGGCAAGCGCGCACGCATCAAAATACCCGCGGGCACTCAGAGTGGGCGGCAGTTCCGCCTTAAAGGCAAAGGTATGCCCGAGCTGAACGGCGGGTTTGTTGGTGATATGATCATTGAAACAATGGTTGAAACACCGGTGAACCTGACCAAGCGCCAACGTGAGTTGATGGGCGAGTTTGCCGCAGAGGGCGGCGACAGCGTTTCGCCGCAATCGGACGGCTTTTTCACCAAAGTGAAAGAGCTTTGGGAAGACCTGACTGATTAAAGCTGTAAAATACCGCGAAAACACGGAAAAGCCGCCTTTGTTAGGGCGGCTTTTTTTGTTGGCGAAGTCGCGCCGTGCTTGACAAAAGCTTTGGTGGCCCAAATGCTGCTACCTTCAGCGAAAAGGGTGACAGGCGTGAAAAAATTATTGGCGGCGGGATTATTGATTGCATCATGTGGTGCAGCGGCACAGGACAACCGGCCAGACGGGGTAACCGGTGCCACGTGGCAGTTTGGTCCGCTCAATCGCTGGGCTTACACCCATATCCGCGAAATATTGCCGACAAAAGATATCCCGAATGACTATAAAACTGTTCGGCCTCTTGCTGGTTTATCCGGTGCGGTGGAAGACTTGGAAATCACGTTAGATGGCAAGCGATTTCAACTGTCAGCGGCGATGGAGAAAAATTATGTTGATGGACTATTGGTTCTCAAAAACGGCCGGGTTGTTGTTGAGCGATATGCGGGCACCTTAACACCAGAGCGTACACATTTGCTTTGGTCGGTTAGCAAAACCATAACCGGCCTTACTGCTGCCAGTGTAGCGGCAGATGGGCTGATTGATCTGAACAAAACTGTTGGTGACTATGTGCCGGAGCTGGCTGAAAGCGGCTGGGGCACCGACACACTGCGCACACTTCTGGATATGCGCGACACATCCAATTGGAATGAAGACTACAGCGCCCCCGATAGCACCGTAAGGCGGCAGGACTGCGCAGACGGCTTGTTGACCGGCGAGATGTGTTTGGATACCAAAGTGATCGGTAATTATAAATTTCTGCCAGCGGTGGGCCGGGACGAAAGCCGCGCCGACACTTTCATCTATAAATCCGGCACTACGGATGTGATTGCCTGGGTTCTGGAGGCCGCAACCGGCGAGCGCTTTGCTGATTTGGTCTCTGAGCGCCTTTGGAAACCTATGGGCGCAGAACGCAGTGCGGCGATCACCGTTGATGTATCGGGCTTTACCCTGGCCAGCGGCGGCATGGTTGCCACGCTTAGAGATTTGGCGCGGGTTGGCCAATTGATGTTGGACCGCGGCAAGGTGGGCGACCGACAGGTTATTCCAGCGGCGTGGATGGATGATATTTTCAATCAACCCGGAGACCCGTCCTGGTCTGCACCCAAACCCTTTGGTACGGCGCCCTATTACCGCTCGTTTGTCTGGGGTGTAGGTGACGGCAATGCTACAGTTCAGGCACGCGGCGTACATGGGCAGGTGATTGATGTGTCGCCTTCAACGGGCACTGTAGTTGCCGTGTTTTCATCTTGGCCCGATGCATCTGGCGGTGCGCCGGGTGTGGGCGGCGCTGAAACTGAAATGCTCATCAAGGCTGTTAAGGCGGCGGTCAATTAAACGAATTTAGACTGTTAGCCCGTTTAAGCTTATTCCAGGTACCGGTTGAGCAAATGGCCAAGCTCGTTAATCAGGGCTTGTGCTTTGCCTTCATCTTCTTCTTCAAGAGACAGGTCCACCAAAATAGAAACAACGGTTACAATTGTTTTTGTTGCAGCATCATGTCTTTCGGGGGGAAAGGAAACACCGCCATCCACGAGTATTTTTTCAACGAGTGCTGCCAGATTGCTGCCGTCGCCGGGGGTAACATCCCACAGTGAATAATGTTTGTTGGCCCATTGTGTCAGGGTGCGAAAACTGGGGTGAGACCGCGCGGTTTTAACGAAGACATTTAATAAATACTCAATGGTATCAGACACGGGCATATTCATAGGCGCTGCTTGTTGCGCATCTGCCATGCCGGATTCTATCTCATTGTATGCTGCGCGGTATAAGTGATCGAGAATATCAACCCGATCATCGAAGTAGCGATATACAGATCCCACTGGGATGCCCGCTTTTCGGGCAACGCTGGTTGTAGTGATATCTCCAATGTGGCCAGACATGACAAGGTCATTCGCAGCCTTGAGAACGGCACACTTGCGTGCGCGAGCCCTTTCCTGCGTAGGTTCAGGCCTGGGGGTTGGTCTTGCTACTGCGGTTGTCATTTTTTCATTTTAGCGGTGTTTTAAAAAAAGTGAAACAGTTTCATTTTTATTGACTCCTCGTCTGTTGCTGCCGCATTGTCGATGGCAAACGCACGTATAACTTTCAATGAAGGATAGATTATGGGTATTTTTTGGAAGGCGGTTTTGCCAATTGCCGCTGCGAGCAGCTTGTCATTGGCGGCATTTGCACAGTCTGTGGTCGATGTTTCGGCGGAGGGTGACTTTCAGGAAAACCTACAGGAAGCCCTGATCCTTGCTGAACCTGGCAGCACCATTCAATTGCCAGCGGGTACATTCAATTTGCTAACAGCGCTCTCGCTTGATGTTGAAAATATTACCGTGCGCGGAGCCGGTATGGACGACACCATTCTTTCCTTCGCGGGCCAGGTGTCCGGCTCCGAAGGCCTTCTAGTGACATCTGACAGTGTTTGGCTTGAAGGCTTTGCGGTGGAAGACACGCCCGGCGACGGTATTAAAGCCAAAGGCGTTGACCAGATATCCTTTAAAGATATCCGCGTCGAGTGGACCAATGGCCCTGATGCGGAAAATGGTGCTTACGGCCTGTATCCGGTTGAAAGCACCAATGTGCTCATCGACGGTGCGCTGGTTAAAGGTGCGTCTGATGCCGGTATTTATGTGGGCCAGAGCCAGCATATTATTGTTCGCAATAGTCGGGCAGAATACAACGTGGCTGGTATCGAGATTGAAAACAGCTACTTCGCAGATGTTTTCAATAATGTGGCCACTCACAACACCGGTGGCATTCTGGTTTTTGATCTACCTAACCTGCCTCAAATGGGTGGCCACAGTGTGCGGGTCTTTAACAACAAGTCGGTTAATAACGACACAGCTAATTTTGCGCCTGAAGGCAATATTGTTGCCACCGTTCCCAAGGGCACGGGCCTTTTGATTATGGCAAATAATAATGTTGAGGTGTTCGGCAATGAGTTTGCTGATAATGCCTCGGCCAATGTATTGCTGGCAGCTTACCCACGTGAATATAATGATGACAGTTATAACCCGCTGCCGCGCGGTATTTATGTTCACGGCAACACTTATGGTCGTGCAGGGTGGGACCCGGATAAAGACGTGAGAGATTTGATTGCACCGCGCACCGGCATACCGGTTCCGGATATTGTTTGGGACGGAGCTGTGGATGGTTTCTGGTCGGCTTTCCTTGGCCCTGATGAGGAGGACCGCGTTGTCATACAAGAAGCGGATGGTACAACATTTGCCAACCTGCAATTTGTCAAAGACCTTATCTTGCCGTGGGGTGCAGACCCGGTTTTTGACATTACTGACCACGCAGGAAAGCGCGAGCCGATTGCGCCTGTGCGTATAACTCAAGAGGGCGACGATTAAGTGCAACCGTTAAGCTTGTGTCTGTCGCGGGCGCTTTTCGCAGTAATTGGGTTTTTGTTCCTGGCTCCATCGGTTGTGTCTGCTGATGTGAATGACGAAGCTTTGATGGCGCCGCGGCCCGCGCGAATGTTGTCAGCATACGGATTGTTTAGTAACCCCGCCAACCAAGAGCCTGCGGACAGGGTTTTACCTTACGACCTGCAAGTACCTTTATTCACCGATTATGCTGAAAAATACCGCTTCGTTTATGTGCCTTCGAGCATGTCAGCAACATATAATGATACCGAAGCTTTTGACTTTCCAGTTGGCTCTGTTTTGGTAAAAACATTTGCTTATCCGGCTGACTTAAGGGCGCCGGATGTGGGTGTAAAGCTCATTGAAACACGGCTACTTATCCATCAAGCGGGTGGCTGGGCCGCATGGGCCTATGTTTGGAACGAGGACCAAACCGACGCCGCATTGAAGGTTGCCGGAAAAGTTGTTCCGGTCAGTTTTACTGATAAAGGCGGTGTGGTTCAGTCGATTAATTACGTTGTTCCTAACAAAAACCAATGCAAAGGCTGCCACAGTTTCGAGCGCGCGGTCACGCCGATCGGCCCGAAAGCGCGAAACCTCAATAAGGTGAAGGACTACGGCGCTGATAGTATCAACCAACTTACTAAGTGGCAGGACTTGGGCATATTAAGCGGCATACCAGCGGGACATATGCCCCCATCATTACCGACGATAGACGATATCAATGCGCCGCTTGATAACCGTGCCCGCGCATACCTGGATATCAACTGCGCCCATTGTCACCGCGCCGAAGGCCCGGGCTCCACGTCTGGCCTATTTTTAACTTACGGTGAAAGCAACCCAACTACATGGGGGTATAAGAAACGCCCAGTTGCAGCTGGTAGGGGCTCAGGTGGTTTGACATATGATGTTGCGCCTGGTGATGCGGATGGGTCTATTTTCCTTTTCAGAATGGAATCAACGGATCCTGGTGTAATGATGCCAGAGGTTGGACGCACGATGGTGCATGCAGAGGGAATGGCTCTTATCCGTGACTGGATCAACCAGCTGAAATAACGTGTCTTTTCAACCGGGGTGGCACCATGGTAGGGACAAACACTGTAGTTTTCACCGCGAAAAGGCCGGATAGATGGTAAAAATCGGAATTCTTGGCTGTATGGGCCGCATGGGCCAAGCCCTCACGGCGGCCGTTGGGCGAACGCCTAGTTTGTCGCTTTTGATCGGGTCTGAGCGCGCCGGACACCCTCTCATTGGCAAAACCTCTGCTCTGCATAGCCTGCCGATAACGGATCAGACAGATGTTGTCTTTTCCGCCGCAGATCTGGTGATTGACTTTACCCCGCCCGGCAATACAGCCCTTCACGCTCATTTGGCAGCAAGTAACGGCACCAAACTGTTGGTTGGAACCACTGGTTTGTCCGGCACTGACCAAGCGGCCCTTGATACGGCGGCGAAGAAAATAGCGGTTATGCAGGCGGGTAATTATTCGGTCGGTGTAAATGTTTTGGCGTCACTGGTGCGTGAAGCTGCAGCGCGCCTTGATCAAGACTGGGATGCTGAAATTCTCGAGATGCATCACCGAGGGAAAATTGACGCACCGTCTGGCACCGCATTAATGCTTGGTGACGCTGTTGCTGATGGTAGAGGTAGCTCCTTGTCTGTTTTGCGCACCCCAATGCGCGAAGGAGTAACCGGTGAACGCAAGCCCGGGTCAGTTGGCTTTGCCTCTTTGCGCGGCGGCAGTGTGGTAGGTGAACACTCAACGATTTTTGCCAGTGGTAGTGAAACGATAACCCTGTCACACCGCGCTGAAAACCGAGATTTGTTCGCGGACGGAGCGGTGCGCGCAGCCTGTTGGCTCGCCGAGCGAGAAACTGGCCGATATTCTATGCAAGATGTCCTTGGCCTCTAGCGTAGCCTAAACCAACACGGAGATACGAAAATGAATGAAGCAATCCTTGCATTGTGGGCTGGGCTGCCAGTTTTTATGATACACTCCGCCGTCAGTTTGATCATTCTTCTGGTTGGCGTCAGCATTTATATGTGGAGCACTAAACATGACGAACTGGCGCTCATTCGAAGCAGTAACAGTGCGGCAGCATTGTCGTTGGGCGGCGCTATTGTGGGGTTGTCTTTGCCGCTTGCCTTTTCTCTCGCCGCTTCGGTTTCTCTTTGGGACTTGGTTTTATGGGGCTTTGTTGCCCTAATTCTGCAATTGGTTGCATTTCGTCTAGCGGATTTCTTTTTGAAAGATATTTCGGCGCGTATTGAAGCCAACGAAATTGGTGCGGCAATTTTTCTGGTTAGCATTAAGCTTGCAACGGCCTTCATAAACGCCGCCGCAATTTCAGGTTAAAGGTATATAAACCCCTCATGAAACGCGGCTTTGAATTCATAATATACGCGGTCATTATTCTGTTTTTTCTGGCCCGCTACTCAAATGTGGAAAGCGGCTCACCTCGAAGACCGGCGCCGAGCCGGGTGCCAGCAGATGCAGCAATCCTTTTGCCTGAAAACGCCGCTCTGCCCAAGGATATCAGTTCAACTGTCTTTGTTGACGTGGAGCGAACCCGACAAAATAGTGTGGGTACAGCTTTTGCTGTTGATGGTGTTGGCACTTATGTTACCGCAAGGCATGTGATTGAAGGCTGCAGCCGTGTTTCACTGGTTAATGCGCGCAGGCGGGTTGCAGCAAACTTAGTGTCGAAAGCCACAAATAGAGACTTTGCGGTTCTTCGGGTGGACGGCTTGCAAGCCGAACCTTTCGAACTTTCCTTAACAGTGCCTCGCCGCGGCGAAGATGGCTTCATGATGGGGTACCCTCAAGGTTCTCCCGCCGATGTTCGCGCAACCGTAATCGGCGCTACTGTCATGCGGACACAGGGCCGGTATAGCGCCAGAGAGCGTGTTGTAGCATGGGTGGAACGCGAGAGACGACCCGGGTTTGGGGGCTCGCTGGGCGGTATTTCAGGCGGGCCTGTTTTGGATAGTTCAGGCCGAATAGTAGGCACCGTGGTTGCCGGCGCGCCGAGGCGGGGCCGAGTTTACACAACTAACCCCAAAGTGTTTTCGGAGACTGGTCTTGACGTATTATCGGTTTCAAATTCGACGCCAGCAGAAGCGCGACTCACAAAACAGAACTTTGACCAGGAAGCCATAAAATATCGCCGCCAAATGCGCATTGCTCAGGTTTATTGCGAGGTCAGTTGACCTTTTAACGGTAGGGGTTTTACTGCTATGCCTTTGGTTTACCAAGCGCAAGGATTGCTTGTGAGGGGTATTAATCTGGCCTAATGTTTTGGGCCATTGTTAGGGGGGGAAACCAAGAATGAGAAAAATATTATTAGCAGGCATAGCTGCACTGACAGCTTCAACAGGCGTGTTCGCTGCTTCAACACCGGAAGGCGTGGTTGACGAATTGTTTGATGCTATGCGCGCAGGCGATGGTGCCGCGCTTCGGGCATTGGTTGTGGCAGATGCCCGCCTTGACCGCCTTCAACCGGACGGCAGTTTGCGCCAGGGCACCTTTGAGCGCTGGATTAGCTGGGTAGACCAGCAAAGTGAAGGCGATGCGGACGAGCAGACATTTGGTGTGCAAACCTTGTCGAAATCAGCAGAGTTGGCCACAGTTTGGGCACCGTTCACCATTCGGTACAAGGGCGAGCTGGTTGGTTGCGGTGTTAACCAATTTACCCTCGGCAAGACAGGTGAAGGATGGCGCGTTCTTTACGGCATTGATATGCCGTCCACGGATGATTGCACGACCTATCCTGATCGGTACAAATAAGACGGACACCGGATGCTAGTTCAGGGTGATAATAACCCTGTATATTTAGAGCGTTTCGCCGCGAAGTAGCTTTGGTAGCTCACCGACAGTACCGCGCGCATGAGACATGAAGAAGTTTTTAAGCGGTGGTATTTCGTTAACCACCGCGAGGCCGATGTCGCGGGCAGCGCGAACTGGGGCTACGTCATTTGAAAACAACCGGTTTAGAATGTCAGTTACCCCGATAAGGGCGGCGTTGTCTGCGTGCCGCCACACACTGTAGGCGTCTAGAACTTGTTCTGAGCCAATATCGAGACCAACTGCCGCATTTTCTGTCATCACCTCTACCAGTGCTGCAACATCCCGCAGTCCAAGGTTTAATCCCTGCCCCGCAATTGGGTGAATACCGTGGGCGGCATCACCTAGAATGGCCATTCTGGTATCTGTATAATTATCAGCATACTGCAAGGAGAGAGGGTAAGCCCAGCGCCCGCCTACCGGCTTAACCTTGCCTAAAAAGTCACCCGTTCGGCGCTGAACCTCTGCCGCGAAAGATCGCTCTGGCAGCGCGATAATGGTTTTTACCAAATGGGACTTTTCTGTCCAGACCAACGAAGAACGGTTGCCGGTAAGCGGCAATATGGCGAAAGGCCCTGCCGCCAGAAAACGTTCATGGGCAATACCGTCATGGCCAATTTCATGTTCAATTGAGCAAACAATGCCATGTTGCCTATAATCAAAGGTGGATACCGGAATGTTTGCACTACGCCGCACCATGCTGTTCCGGCCGTCAGTTCCGAGCAAAAGTCTGGAGGTTATCTGGGCTCCATCAGCGAGTGAAACAACGGTCTTTTCCGGCGTTCGTTCCATATTTTCTATTTCAGCGCCAAGAAACAACTGAATGTTTTCAAGCTCTTCCACTCGGTCAAACAAAGCAATGCGCGTGTGGCGGTTTTCGACCATATTGCCGAGCGGCCCCTCACCGAGGGATTTATGATCGAAATGCAGGTGCATCAGCGATGGCCCGTCTGACACGCGGATCTCGTTAATCGGCTGCGCAAATTTTTCCATATGACGCCATATACCCAGCGCCTCCAGCATGCGGCAGGTGGCAAAGGCAAGCGCACTTGCCCGACCGTCGTAGGCTACAGCAGTAAGGTCACCCTTGGGTGCGCGGTCAACCACAGCAACATCAAACCCGCTTTGTGCAAGGCCAATGGCCGCTGTTAGGCCCACCATGCCGCCACCAATGACGGTAATGTCGCAATTGATTTCTTTGTATTTTGCCGAACTTTTACTCATGGTATTATCTCTATTGGCCCGCAGCGACAGTGTCCAGTGCCATGCTGTCGCACTGAACGGGGGAATAAAAAAACACTGCCATATGATTGCCGCTCTTGTCCTGCACTATTAACAGGCATTAGAGTGGCTTGGAATAGATGACCTATTTGATTACTGGGATTAAAGGGCGAACACTGTGGCAGCTGCAAAACAGCAAAAAAAACCAGCGAAAAAGCCAATAAAAAAAGTGGCAAAAAGAGCAAAAAACAGCGCAAAAGCCCCGCTTTTGCCGCCGGCTTTTGTGGTTTTCCTTAAAAACAGTGGTTGGCGGTTGTTGGGCACAGGGTTGTTCCTTTTGGCCGCGGCGGTTTTGCTCGCGCTTTGGAGTTACAACCCAAATGATCCGGACCTGAATACTCAAACATATGCGGATGCAACTAATTTGCTCGGCGATTACGGGGCTATTGTTGCAGATGTGCTGATGCAAACGCTGGCACTCGCGTCCTATCTGCTGATCATCCCATTCTTGCTTTGGGGCCAGAAGGTCATACGGCTTAAGTGGCTGCCTATGTTTTGGCTTAACTTGGCCGCGCTGCCGATCGGGATAATATTGCTTGCTGTTGCCTTGAGCGTGCAAGCACCAGATCCGTCATTTGCTGTGCAAAGTGGCTACGGCGGTGTTCTTGGGCAGCGGCTTTATTTGATTGTGGTTGAGCTTATGGCGGGCCTTGTTGTTCCGCAATGGGTGTACGGCGCTGTTTTTGTTGTTTTGGGTTTGCCGGTTTATGCCTTCTCATTTGCACTGAACAGCGACGAGTGGCGCTCGGCCGGTGCTGCGATTGTGCGAGCGGGCCTGTTTTTGTGGAACGGCATTATCACCATACTTGTCACTGTCTGGAACGGTGCAGTGATTGTCTTTTCCGCCATTTTCCGGCGGTCAGAAGATTCGGGCGATCTGGAAGACCGGATTGAACCCACTGCCAAACCGCGCAACATAAAAAAATCAAGCCCGGCAGAACCGATTAAGAAGCCATCGGCGAAAAGGGTTGTCACGCCGGCCAAAACCAAACGCGGCAAAAGAGAAAGCAAAGAGGCGCAAAAGTCATTGGATCTCGGTGATGGTTCAAATTACCGCTTGCCGCCACTTGATTTGCTGGCACCGCCACCACCACCAGAAAAACTTGGCCGTATCAGCGCAGAAGCTTTGGAGCAAAATGCCCGCATGCTTGAAGGGGTGCTGGACGACTTTGGCGTCCAGGGTGATGTTAATGACGTGCGCCCGGGCCCTGTTGTAACACTGTATGAACTTGAGCCTGCGCGCGGCGTAAAGTCTGCCCGGGTTATTGGGCTAGCCGATGATATCGCGCGCTCGATGAGTGCTATTTCCGCCCGTGTCGCAGTTGTGCCGGGCAGAAATGCCATCGGTATTGAACTTCCCAACGTTGATCGCCAAACAGTGTTCCTGCGCGAACTGCTGGCGTCGAAGGATTTCGAGACCAGCAAAGCGCGGTTGCCAGTAATTCTTGGTAAGGACATTGGCGGTGAGCCTGTTGTGGCTGATTTGGCGTCGATGCCCCATCTACTGGTTGCAGGCACAACAGGCTCGGGTAAATCGGTTGGGGTTAACACCATGATCATGTCGCTTTTGTACCGGCATAGCCCGGACACATTGCGGTTTATCATGGTTGATCCGAAAATGCTGGAACTGTCGGTTTATGACGACATTCCGCATTTGCTTACACCGGTTGTCACCGAGCCCAAAAAAGCGGTTGTTGCGCTCAAGTGGGCGGTGCGCGAAATGGAAGATCGTTACCGCAGCATGTCAAAGCTGGGTGTGCGAAACCTGGCAGCCTTCAACAAGCGGGTTGAAGAAGCCAATGCCAGCGGAGAACGGTTAGTGCGGCAGGTTCAAACCGGGTTTGATAAGGAAACCGGCCAACCTGTTATCGAAGAGCAGGAATTTGATTTCGTGCCCCTGCCCTTCATCGTGATTGTCATTGATGAAATGGCAGACCTCATGCTGGTGGCGGGTAAGGATGTGGAAGCCACTGTGCAGCGGCTGGCGCAAATGGCACGGGCCGCAGGGATTCATGTGGTGATGGCGACCCAGCGCCCCAGTGTGGACGTTATTACCGGTACTATTAAAGCAAACTTCCCTACCCGGATCAGTTTTCAGGTTACCAGTAAAATTGATAGCCGTACCATCCTCGGTGAACAGGGGGCGGAACAGTTGCTTGGTATGGGCGATATGCTCTTTATGGCAGGCGGTGGGCGCATTACCCGTGTGCACGGTGCCTTTGTTGATGACGACGAAGTTGTCGATGTGGTCACGCATTTGAAACAGCAGGCGGCCCCTTCATACTTGTCTACGGTGACAGAAGAACCGGAAGAAGGGTTCGATAGCCCGTTCATCCCAGGTCCATCTGCAGATGATAAAGAGAAAAGCTTATACGACAAGGCGGTGGACATTGTGCTGCGCGATAGGCGTGCTTCAACCAGTTATATCCAGCGCCGTTTGAAGATCGGCTACAATAAAGCAGCGACGTTGATCGAAGATATGGAGTCGCAAGGTGTTATCAGCGGCCCTAATCATAAGGGGCAACGCGAAGTGTTGGTGCCAGAACGAGAAGAAGAGTTTTAACTATATCGCTGAATGCTGGAAATTCAAAAAACGCCACAAAGTGGCCGCATAAAAAACTGATAACGACAAGCATGAGAATAAAACACATGGGTTTACCGTCAAAAAAGGCCTTGATTGCGGGCAGCATATTGCTGGGTGCGATGGCATATACGCCCGCTTTCGGGCAGGAAAATCCTTTGCCCCTGCCGCCGCTGGAAGAGCAGGATATTTCCGAAGACACGTCGCTGAAAGCACTTGGCCAAATTCAAACCTATTTCGATACAGTTAAAAGCCTGGCAGCAAAATTTTATCAGCGCGCCCCTGACGGCGGTATAACAAGTGGGGTGCTGTCAATGGCCCGGCCCGGCCGAATTCGATTTGATTATCAGGGCGATGTGCCATTTTTGGTGGTGGCAGACGGAAAAACCCTGAGCTTTGTTGATTATGAAATTGGCCAGGTTACCCGGTGGCCAGTAAATGATACTCCCCTGCGTGCGCTGCTTGGTAGCTCAACAGATTTGGCGAGCATCGGCGGTAATATTGAAATTGCCCCGGGCGGTGTTGCAGGCCTTCTGGCTTTGCATGCAACTGATGTTGACCGACCGGAACTGGGCCGTATTACGGTTTATTTCGAGGAAACGCCGGATGCTGATCAACCTCTACGCCTGCTCAGCTGGGCGGTTATTGATGCGCAAGGCCAATTAACAACAGTGGAGCTTGCAGATGAGCAAGTGAATGTTGAACTTGCTGCCAAGCTTTGGGAGTTTGAAGACCCTCGCGGATTGGCGAAGCGTCGTCGCCCTCGCTAATTGCTGTGTTATAGTTCCTTTCTGACCAATGATTGCAACAACCGCCGGATACCGCCACAAGCAGGCTGGCAAAAAGCCAGCGACTGGTTTACAAACAACAGCTCCAAATAACCTGCGATGACCGGACTGTTCCCTTCATGGATATTGATACTGACATTGACGATTTGATGGATGATTTTCCCAGCCTGAAAAGCGTCGCGCCATTTGTGGCCATCGCGTCAGAAGTGCGCTGGTTTCGTGCACTCGGCGAAGCACCAGACAGTGAGTGTTTGCGCCTGGCGCGAGACTATGCCGCCACGCTGGGCTTTCCTGAAGCAGACCCGGCCTTTTTACCAGACTGGGAAGATGCCGCCGCCGCCGCCGAGAACACTGAGTTCAACAGTCCCGCCTGGGAAGCCGAAGAGCAACTACGCGCAGCACTGACCGATGAGGTGTTGCTCGCGCTTGATGCCGATACGCTGGATATGGTGATGACCCATGTAGCGCAGTCTATCACTGAGACCATTGAAGAAGCAGCCAAGGAGGCGGCGGAGTTTTTACGCATTGACGATGAAACCTTTGTGCGCGCCATTTCCGGTTCGGCGGCACAGGCTTGTTATCAAGCGGCACTGGTTGGCATGGCTGGCAGTGAAGAAGACCATCCGCTGGTATACCGGTTTCAATTGTTTGAAAAAGGCCATTGGCCCATTGGTATTATCGGCAACAGTTTTTTGATTTTTTGATTTGTTTTTGCGCGCTGTTTATTGGGGCGTGATCAGGGGGATATATGCGGATTATAACATGGAACATCAATTCGGTGCGCGCCCGCATCGATATTGTAAAACAGTTGGTGGAAACTTACGATCCTGATGTTTTGTGCCTGCAGGAAACCAAAGTGCAGGACCATATGTTCCCAACAGGGTTTTTTGAAGAAATAGGCCTGCCCCATTTGGCGCTTCATGGGCAAAAAAGTTATCACGGCGTAGCAACAGCAGCCAAAGCACCGTTTTCCGATAGTTTCAAAATTGATTGGTGCCAGAAGGGTGATGCCCGTCATATCGCGATTAAGCTAGAGAACGGCGTGACGGTACATAATTTTTATGTGCCGGCTGGCGGCGATGAAGCCAACCCCGAGATCAACGACAAATTCGCGCATAAGCTACAATTTATGGACGAAATGACCAAATGGTCTGCGGACCTGAGCGAACCAAGTGTGCTGGTGGGCGACCTGAATATTGCGCCGCACCCGGATGATGTGTGGGACCATAAAAAACTGCTTAAAGTGGTTTCCCATACGCCGGTTGAAACCGACGGCATGCTGAAAATGATTGACGCCCATGGCTGGGTAGACGTGATGCGTGAGGTAACGCCGCTACCGGAAAAGCTGTTTAGCTGGTGGTCTTACCGTGCGAAAGACTGGTCTGCCGCCGACAAAGGCCGCAGGCTTGACCATGTATGGGTCAGCCCATCGCTTAAAGATGCACCGAAGCATATGGAAGTGGCGCGCGAGGCGCGTGGCTGGGTAAAACCATCAGACCACGCACCGGTTATTGTTGATTTTGACTTTTAGCGTCGGCGTATATTAACCGCCAAGGCCCTGCAGGCTATAGCCACCCGGCTCGGTTACGAGAATGCGGGTTGCACCGGTTTCCACCTCGATTTTCTGGCGCAGCCGGTACACATGGGTTTCCAGTGTGTGGGTGGTAACGCCCGAATTATAACCCCAAACTTCTGTTAGCAGCTCTTCCCGGCCAACGGCCTTGCCGCCTGCGCGGTAAAGATATTTGAGAATGTTGGTTTCTTTTTCAGTAAGGCGTACTTTCTGACCGGTGGTGCGGTCTTCCAGAATTTTTGCTGATGGCTGAAACAAATATGGCCCCACATCAAAAGTCGCGTCTTCGCTTTGCTCATACTGGCGGAAGTGGGCACGAATGCGCGCCAGCAGAACAGTAAAACTGAAGGGCTTGGTAACATAATCATTGGCGCCAGCATCTAGGCCCAACACGGTATCTGCCTCTGTCACATTGCCTGTCAGCATTAAAATGGGAACGGTAATGCCGTTTTTGCGAATGCGTTTGCACAGCTCGCGGCCATCCATGTCAGGCAGGCCAACATCGAGAATAATCATATCAACCTGATTGTCGGCGAGAAATGTTAGTGCGTCGCCGGCGGTGCCGCGTTCCTCTGTGGAAAATTCTTCATAAAGCGCCAGTTGGTCTGCAAGCCCTTCACGCAGATCAACATCATCATCTACCAGCAGTAATTTTCTTCCTGACATTTTAAAAACCCCGTATGCAATAAATTAAATAAACAATGCTCGTGTTACTCGAAAAAATTACCGCTTGTTTTGGTTTGCGGCACTGCGGCCTATATAATGATCATTGACAATATATCTTATCACGGTCTGTCACAATTGTTTGATTGAAGCGAGAGGCTGTGACAGAACTGCACCATACCTGTTTACGATGGCTAGTGTTTGGTAGATTGACCTGAATGGAAAATAGCATTGACCTTCTCGCGCTGGAGCGCGCTGCGTCTGACCTTCGACGGGGGCAACCGGTTGTTGTCACGGACGGTAACGCGTCGCTTTTGGTGATGGCGCTGGAGATGGCTAATAGTGCGACTGTTGCCGCATTTGACGCGATCACCACTGAAAGTTTTCTTTTGCTCACTAACAGCCGGGCGAATGCGTTGAAAGTTGCCGGTAAGGGCTGGTCTGTTGTGCGCATTGTGCGCCCCAGCTGGTTTGACCCAGCCGATATGGTGGCGGTTGCGGATCCCACCCTTGACCTGTCAACGCCGCTCAAGGGACCGTTCACCAGGCTTGATCATGCAGAAACTCCGCTGGACCAAGCGGCGGTTAAACTGGCCAAATGGTCGCATTTGTTGCCCGCCGTTCTTGCGGCGCCGATTGATTCTCGTAACGCAAAAACATCGAAGGCTGCTGTTTTGTCGATTTCCGCCAATGCAGTTAACAACGCCGACATTAGCCAAGCCGCTGCCCTAAAGCAGGTGGCATCAGCACGGGTGCCATTGGCGGGGGCAGAAAATACGCGGTTGATTGCATTTCGCCCCCAGGCGGGCGGTATCGAGCATGTTGCCATTGTGATTGGAGACCCGTTGAGGGGCGAACCGGCACTGGTGCGGGTGCACAGTGAGTGTTTCACCGGCGATCTGCTTGGCTCCATGAAGTGTGATTGCGGCGAGCAGCTAAGGGGTTCGATTAAGGCAATCGAAGAAGCGGGCGGCGGGCTTGTTCTTTACATGGCGCAGGAAGGCCGGGGCATTGGTCTTGTCTCAAAACTAAAAGCTTACGCATTGCAGGATCAAGGTTATGACACTGTTGATGCCAATACCCGCCTGGGTTTCGAGGTGGATGAGCGTGTTTTTGCGCCTGCCGCGGAAATGCTCAAGAAGCTGGGGTTTGGCTCGGTTCGACTAATGACCAACAACCCTTTGAAGGTTGAGGGGTTGCAGTCTTTCGGTGTTGAGGTCGTGGAGCGAGTTGAACATAGTTTTCCGGCCAACCCTCATAATGAACATTATTTGGCAACCAAAAAGAGCCGAACAGGCCACCTTCTTTAGCCATGCAGGAATGGCGGGTAATTCAGGATAGTAGCAACCCGTGCCAAGGCAGGCTTGTGGGTCCGTCATTGGATGCCCCTTGCGCCCTTGGTCGCGCAGGCATGATTGATGCCGCGAGTAAACGTGAGGGAGACGGAAAAACACCCGTTGGGACTTACTCTTTCCGACAGGTGTTTTACCGGGCCGACAAAATGGCAGAACCCCGTACAATCTTGACATCCACGCCACTTTCCAAAGCCCTAGGGTGGTGTGATGACCCTGTGCACAAGCAGTATAACCAGCTTGTTCAACTTCCTTTTGCGTCGAGCCACGAGAAGCTTTGGCGTGATGATACACTGTATGATCTGGTGCTTGTGATCGGTCACAATGATGCGCCAGTGGTGCCGGAGTTAGGGAGCGCGATTTTTGTTCATGTGGCGAAGGGAGGCTTTTTGCCGACAGAAGGCTGTGTTGCCCTAGAAAGACCAGCTCTGTTAGCCCTGTTAAGCTTGATCAGGCCCGGTGACCAGTTGATGATTGCTTAGCCGTAGTCTCTTTCGCCGAAAATGGCTGTTCCCACGCGAATGTCGGTGGCACCCATGGCCGCAGCCAAGGCATAATCTCCGCTCATGCCCATTGATAAACCCTCAAGGCCATATTGTTTTGCCAGCTTTTTCAGAAGGGCAAAATGCAGGGAAGGGTCATCGCCAGCAGGCGGAATACACATGAGGCCGCGAACATCCAAGCCCAGTGACTTGCACGCCTCTATAAGCGCTTCAAGGTCGCCGACCAGCACTCCGCCCTTTTGCGACTCGGCTCCTGTGTTGACCTGAAGGTAAATTGGGAGGCGCTTATTTTGCGCGGCCATTTCTTTTGCCAGAGCCTTTGCAAGTTTAATCCGGTCTACCGACTGGATTTCATCAAACAACTCTACCGCCTTGTTGGCTTTGTTGGTTTGCAGGCTACCAATCAGGTGCAACTTGACGTCTGGATATTCTCGCTTCAGCTCAGTCCAGCGGCCTTCTGCTTCCTGAATCCGGTTCTCGCCGAACTCCCGCTGACCAGCTTCGAGCGCGGCAATCACGCGTTCTTTTGGCTGCACTTTTGAGACGGCAAGCAAACGTGGGCGCGCTTCTTCTACCCCGGCGTGTGCGCACATGCGGGCAATTTCAGCATGCACAGTTTTGATGTTGTCGGCGATTGATTGGCCCATAGGTGTTTCCTGTTCGAAAGCTAATGGCATTGGGTCTGCCCATGCTATGTGATAGGAAAAGCAGATGGTCAAGTCGCTTCAAAAAAATAGCTCCAAGATGTCCGCCCGCCGCCTACTGACGGCAGCCGGCGTTGATCAGCTAATTTTTATGACGGATGGCGCGCGAGTCCCAGAGCCAGCGCAGGTTGTACGAAGGCTGCCCCGAGGGTCAATCGTCATTTTGCGTGACTATGACCATGGTGATCGGTCAGTATTTGCGCACCGGATGCGCCGGATATGCCGCAGGGCAAAGTGCCATTTCCTTGTGGCGTGTGACGTGGCATTAGCGCGCCGGGTCGGCGCGGATGGAGTTCATTTGCCAGAGCATATGCTACGCCATATGCAAACTGACCTAAGTGACTTTCACATAGTCACAGCAGCATGTCACTCGCGGGCAGCCCTACGCCGCGCTGAAGCTGTGGGCGTTGATTTTGCTTTGGTCTCCCCTGTTTTTCCAACCGGAAGCCATAAAGGGGCTGTTCCCCTAGGCATTCAAGGGCTGCGGAAAATAATAACCGGCGCGCGGGTTCCCATCGCTGCATTGGGCGGAATAAACCGCCAGACAGCAAAAAAATTGCGCGGTAATAAAATTGCTGCGATTGCGGCAATTTCTGCTGTTTAAATTATCTGAAAAGTCTCAGAAATAAACGTTGGTCTGATCAGAAACGAAGGCGTCCGCCCAAGAATATCATCTGCGACCTATCACCGTTTTCGGAAGCAGAAAAATAGTTGTTTCCATAATCATAATAGCGAACACCGCCGGTTAGGCCGACCTTGTCAGACAGGCGATAATTGGCACCCAACTCATAGGAAATGATATTGCGCGCTTCGTTTTCAATGCCGTAAAGGTCAGTTCCTTCGGTATATTCGCTCATCGCGATCCGAGCTGACCAGCTGGTTGCTTGATATGAAAACCCAGCTTCAAACCCTTCCAGGTTTTTCGCGAAAAGGCCGCTTTGCCTCATAAGAGAAGCATCAATGCCGAACCCGGAATAACCAAGCGAAACACCGGCGCGGTAGTGGGTTTCAGCTTGTCCTGCATCAGCAAAGCCAGACGTTGCAGACAGTCCTTGAAGAGACAAGCGGTACTGGCTTTCCAGAGCAATTTCAAAGCCGCGGCTGGTTTGATCGCCGGACTTTTTCCCGCCGAAACTCAAGCCCACTCTAGATGATGCTCCGAATAAATCTTGTGTGTAAGCGCCGCGAACACCGCCGTTTGGCGCTAAAAGCGAGGAAAAATCGGGCCGCTTAGTCAAATCAGAAGATAGATTTTTAATCACAGGCCGAGAGTCGCTTAGGGCCAGAAACCCTGTTTCTTTCTTAAGCTTGTCTTCGCCGAGGCTAAGGTCAAGACCTTTAAGCTTGTCCGCGTTGCTGGTTTTTGCGCTTTCGCTTTGCTTGGAAATTTGCTGAGAAATAAAGGCGTCAAGGCTTTGCAGGAAGCCACTTGATTCGAAACGTGGCTTATCATCAGCGGCAGATGCCACTGATGCACTTGCTAACGCAAGCGCCGATAATCCATATTTCACAAGTGTCTTCATTAGATATAGTTGCCTCAATCCAAAATTCACTTCAAACTTACCCTACCTATAAGGTATGGATAATTTATTAAAGATCGCAAGCCCTTCTGGCAATTTTGCGACCAATTGTGTCTCTGCCGCCACTATTTGAACGTTTTTCGGGCTGGTCAGCGCCTTGTTGGGTCGCTATAAGGCGCAATTGAACAAAATCCGATGACTGTCTATCGGGTGAGCGAGAATAATTTTTATAAAAAGAGAGCGGGACAACCCATGATTCGATTAGCGCGAATAGCGATGACCATGACCCTCGGATTTATGTTAACCGCCTGCGGCATTTTTGGCAGCGATGACGATCCTGAATTGGGACCCATCACAACGGCGATAGGCGTTAATGGGTATCTATGGACGGCAACACTGGATACTCTGGCTTTTATGCCGATTGATAATGCCTACCCCAGTTCTGCCGCGATTATCACCGATTGGTATTCAACAGCGGATGCCCCTGATGAGCGGGTGAAGGTTGCGGTTTACTTCAGGTCAGAACAGCTTCGGTCAGACGGCGTTAAAGTGAATGTTGTGCGCCAAGAGCGCAAAGACGGCGCCTGGCTTACTGTTCCGGTTCAGGCAGCAACGGCCCTTCAAATTGAAGAAGCAATCCTTTCGCGGGCGCGTGTTCTGAAAATTGCAGCGGATAGTTAACCACCTATCCGTAAAGTAAGCGGCGCACAGGACCATGTCGCTCGTTTGAGGCCTGGCAAAAGCGGCATCGCCGTATCCTTATTATCAAATCAACATAAGCAAGAGACCAGCATGTCCCGTTACAACGCCAAAGCAACGGAAGCGAAATGGCAGAAAACCTGGGAAACCGGTAAGACATTTCAAACGGATAGCACGTCTGATAAAGACAAATATTATGTTCTGGAAATGTTTCCCTACCCATCCGGGCGTATCCATGTAGGCCATGTGCGTAACTATACCATGGGTGATGTTGTTGCCCGGTACCGGCGGGCACAGGGTTATGAAGTATTGCACCCAATGGGCTGGGACGCCTTTGGCATGCCAGCGGAAAATGCTGCTATGGAGCGTAAGGTTCATCCGGCAGACTGGACCTATGATAACATTGCCAATATGCGCCAGCAGCTCAAGCACGTGGGATTGGCAATCGATTGGGACCGGGAAATAGCCACCTGTGACCCCGAGTATTACGGCAAAGAACAACAGATATTTATCGACTTTTACAACGCAGGCCTCGTGTACCGCAAAGAAAGCTGGGTAAACTGGGACCCGGTTGACAATACCGTGTTGGCCAATGAGCAGGTTATTGACGGCAAGGGCTGGCGCTCTGGCGCTGAAGTTGAGCGCCGGAAGCTATCGCAGTGGTTTTTAAAAATCACCGATTTTGCTGATGAGTTGCTTGAAGGCCTGAGCACGCTCGATCGCTGGCCTGACAAAGTTCGGTTAATGCAGGAAAATTGGATTGGCCGCTCTGAGGGATTGAAGTTTGACTTCATCGTTGATCAGACAGGCGAGAAGCTACCAGTATATACCACGCGGCCAGACACAATCTTCGGCGCCAGCTTTTGCGCTATTTCGGCCGATCACCCGTTGGCCGCATCGCTTGCAACGGACAACCCGGACCTTGCAGCATTTTGTGAAGAGTGCCGCGCAGGCGGAACAACCGAAGAAGCGATTGAAAAAGCTGAAAAGCGGGGGTTTGATACGGGCCTGACCGTGGCGCACCCATTTGATGAGAACTGGAAATTGCCGGTTTATATCGCGAACTTTGTGCTGATGGACTATGGTACAGGTGCTATTTTTGCGTGTCCTGCAGGCGACCAGCGCGACCTGGATTTTGCCCGCAAATACGATTTGCCAGTGTTACCAATTGTGCTGCCTGAAGGCGAGGCCTGCGACAGTTATGCTATTGCTGATGAAGCCTATACGGGCGTTGGTACGATGTATAACTCCCGTTTTCTGGACGGCATGGATATCATTGCAGCTAAAGCCGCCGTAATCGACCGAGCCGAAGGGGAAGGCTGGGGCGAGCGCATGGTTAATTATCGTTTGCGTGATTGGGGCGTTTCGCGCCAGCGGTATTGGGGAACGCCCATTCCGTTTGTGCACTGTGATGCCTGCGGCGTTGTTCCAGTTAGAGCCGAAGACTTACCGATTAAGTTGCCGGACGATGTATCTTTTGACACGCCGGGCAACCCGTTGGAACACCACCCAACCTGGAAAAAAACCAATTGCCCGTCTTGCGGTAAGCCGGCCCGGCGCGAAACCGATACAATGGATACATTCGTCGATAGCAGTTGGTATTTCCTGCGCTTCTGTACGCCGAATGCGGATGAGCCGTTTGACAGCAAGATTGCTGACGAATGGATGCCGGTTAATCAGTATATCGGTGGTGTTGAACATGCGATTTTGCATCTTCTCTATGCTCGCTTCTTCACGCGCGCCCTCAAGAAGGTTGGCCGCACCTCGGTTGAAGAACCTTTCGAGGGCTTGTTTACGCAGGGCATGGTTAACCATGTAACCTACAAAGACCCAAGCGGCGAATGGGTATTTCCGGAAGATGTGCGCAGGCGCGATGACGGTACATTGATTACATCAAAAACTGGTGAAGTGGTTACCGAGGGCCGAATTGAGAAGATGTCCAAGTCGAAACGCAATGTTGTCGACCCTGACGATATTATCGATCAGTACGGTGCAGACACAGCCCGCTGGTTCGTTTTGTCGGATAGCCCACCGGAGCGGGACTTGTTGTGGACTGAAGCGGGCATTGAAGGTGCCTGGCGTTTTGTGCAGCGCATCTACCGGATGGTAGAAACACCAGCGGCGCCGCTGGCCGGTGTTGGCGCGGCAATGCCGGATGGCTTGTCAGATAGCGCAATGTTGCTGCGTAAGGCGACCCACAAGACCATCAAGGGCGTTACGGCAGACATTGAAAATCTGCATTTTAACAAGGCGGTGGCGCGGTTATACGAATTCGCCAATGCAATCAGCGCAGCCCCTGACGGTATGGGTGCGGCAGAGTCCATGCGCGAAGCAACGGAAACCCTTGTTCTGCTAGTTGGACCGATGATGCCGCATTTGGCAGAAGAAATGTGGGCCAGGTTGGGTCATGATACGTTGGTTGCTAACACGCCCTGGCCGCAAGCTATTGAAGCGCTGACTGTCGACAGCACCGTCAAAATGGCCGTGCAGGTTAACGGCAAGGTGCGTGATACAATCGAGGTGGCCAAAGACATGGATAAGGCGGACATTGAAGCCCTGGCGCTTACCCGTCCGAATATCATGAAATTTACTGACGGTAACACGGTGCGCAAAGTTATTGTTGTGCCGGGCCGGATAGTCAATATTGTGGCTAATTGATGCGAATAATTGCCGTCATATCATTGTTGTTTCTAACCGCTTGCGGTTTCCAGCCCCTGTATGAGGCAGGCGGATCGTCATCGGCCATGCAAACTTACCTCGCTAGTGTTGAGGTTGGCCCGATTAAGGGCCGGGTTGGGCAAATTATGCGCAACCGGTTGGTGTCTCGCCTGAACGGCGCAGGTAACCCAGAGTACCGCCTTGATGTTGGTCTGCAACAAAACAGCGAAACCTTCGGTGTCAGGCCCGACACGGCGACCACACAGGAACAGTTGACGTTGACTGCCGGTGTGCGTCTTGTCTCCTTGAAGACAGGCGAACCGGTTCTAGAGGAAAACTTCAGGGCGCGAACATCGTTCGACCTTGTGCTGTCTGATTTTGCCACTGTCTCGCAGCGCGAAGATGTCGCAAATCGTTTGGCCCTTGAGTTGGCGGAGCGTATTCATCGGCGATTAGCGCTACATTTTGCCACTGATGCCGGTGCCGGAGACCTTGAAGCCGATCGGTAAACTTACCCGGAGGCGCAACATTGAAAGTTAACCGTTGAAAGTTAAGCCGCGCGACATCTCTGCCATGCTGAAATCTGTCCCGGCGGGAACGCGGGCAGTGTTGCTATTTGGCCGTGATGAAGGGTTGGTGCGCGAGCGAGCGCAAATAATTGGCAAACAGGTGGCCGAAGACCTGTCCGACCCGTTTCAGGTGGTACGCCTCGGCCCTGAGGCGGTGAAAGCAAGCCCGTCTGTTCTTCTTGATGAAATATCCGCAATTTCCATGATGGGTGGCCGCCGATTGGTGAGGTTGGAAGGTGCTGGCCCTGAATCCGCAGAGCCGGTTAAGCTGGCGCTTGGGTCCGAGCAAGGGGACGGTCTCCTTGTTATTACAGCAGGTGACCTGAAGCCGACCTCTGCACTGAGAAAAGCGGTAGAAGTAGCTAAGAACGCACAGGCAATTGCCTGCTATGAGGACAAAGCACAGGATTTGTTTGGTTTGGTGCAGTCTACGCTGTCGGCAGCGGGGCTGGGTGCCAGTCAGGATGCGGTGAGCTACCTGGTGGATAATTTGGGCGGTGACCGGATGGTGTCCCGGTCCGAGCTTGATAAATTGATTCTCTATATGGGCGAAGGCGGCGGACAGGTGACACTGGAGGACGCAAAGGCCTGCGTTGGTGATACGGCGGCCTTGGGCCTTCACCAAATTGCCGAGGCTGTGACAGCGGGCAACATGAAAGATTTGGAGAAGTTTCTGGAGCGCGCATGGACGTCAGGTGAAAATGCCGTCGCTATATTACGGACCCTTCAAAACAGACTGATGCGCCTCCATATGGCGCGCGGCCATGTAGACAAGGGTGTTAACCCGATGGAAGCGACCAATAAGCTGCGGCCACCGGTATTTTATGCCGAGAAAGACAAGTTTGCGCGCGAGTTAAATTCTTGGTCTTCTTCGAAGCTTGAGCAAGCGCTGAATATCTTGATTGATGCAGAACTTGACTGCAAAACCACAGGAAACCCGGCTGATGTGATTTGCGCACGCGCGCTCCTGCGGCTCGCAAAAGCGGTGCGGTGATAGCTTAGTTTCCGCTGCGCAGCTTGTGGATGAACGCCAGAACTACGCTGAGTGGAATGCCTATCATTACAACGGTTGCTCCCATCACAGAAAACTGAGTTGCTGGCGCCATGAACATGGCCTTCTGCGCTTCCAGTTCCGCGACCATTTTGTCGTATTCCGGCCCTGATTGAACAGGTAGCTGGGAAATATAGTAATCATAGTAAACATTCATGAATTCAGGGTTGATGTAAGATGTGTATATGAGGTTGTAGAAGCCAAATATGATACCGGCGACGACAGACGCGGCACTGCCAACCAATATTTTTTGCCACATGCTCAGCTCAGCGCCTTCAGGGCGAAGCGATTTATCCCCCAGCGCAAGGTAAATCACAGCAAGGCTTGCGACCATTGATGCATAGCCATAGTTTTCTGCGCGGTCGAAATAGGCTGGGTCATTTTCTGGAAAAAAGAAATTTGAGATAAGCAACAGTGCGGTCATGATTGCACCGCTTGTCGCACCCCATTTTAAACTCACTTTCAACATCATGTATCTCCACAAAGTAGGCTGAAAAAAAGTGGTTATCAAGTAGGGGGTTTTCGGCATTCTGTCTTCACCCATATGGGTGATAGAGGCGTTATTATAATATATTCAGTAGCTTAGCCTCGGCCGCAGCTTGGGTGCGGTTGGTGACACCAAGCTTAATGTATATATTCTTCAGGTGTGTTTTGACGGTGTTCTGACTAATTCCCAGCTGTTCGGCAATTTCGCTATTAGGGTATCCATGGCACAGGTAAAGCAAAACATCTGCTTCGCGCTCGCTAAACCCGTCAGGCTTTTTAAGCGAGGGAGGCGCGGGCCTCTGTTGGTGTGGGGGTACAAGGTTAGCGCGCATTCTGTATGTGACGAAGCCGCCCAATATTAGAAATAACAGCGCGAACAAACCCATGTAAAAATCCAGGCTGTCAGAGTTGTTGATGTATGAACGCTTTGTGGTTTCTGCTGCGATCAAAAAGATCCCCAATAGAGCCCCGTAGCGCAGAACAACAGATATTGTACCTTTCATCATTCGCCTATTCTGCACAGCTGAGATGAAGCGTCAATTTTCGGGTGTGTGAGTTGTTCGATGGGCGCGGTTCAGGGCCCCTTTTTATGAAGACAGCTAGTCTTTGACCTGAAGGTACCCATAGGCAAAATCAGCGACTTCATCGATAAAGTCGTCGTCGGAAATATCTTTGGCCCATTCTGCGGACTGTTCGCTAAACAGCCCGCGCTCTATAAAAATGTTGTTGAAATAATAGGCCAACATGCGGGCGGCTTTGTCGTGGTCAGTCTTTTCAACGTCCTTGCTATAAAGGTCAATAATCATAGTCATGGCATTAAAAATTGCGTCTTCAAACTTTTGGCCGGAGGAGCCCATTAAAGCCAAGTGACTTCGACCGTGTAGGTAGATTGCCCTGAGGATATGGGTTTGCTGTTCCATTTGTCGCCATGCAGTTTTTGCCAAGCGCCTGAAGGCCTCTCTCAGCGAACAACCTTCAATATCCAGTTGTGCCTCCGGTGAAGCAACCCATTGGTTCAGCCGCTCCAGATAAAGTTCGAACAGGACAGGAATAAACCCCTGTTTCTTGTCGAATCGCCGATAGACGGAAGCTGCAGAAACACCCGCTTCTGCCGCGATTTGATTAACACTAATGTCGGCAAAATCATTGTCCACCAACAAATTCTCCAATGCCTTTAATAGGTTATCACGTGTTTTACGAGATCGTCCTTGATGGGTTTTTTTTGCGCCTTGACTCACGATCGTTTATTCCTATATGTAAACGTAAATTACATTTACATATATATCATAATTAACTGATAACACAATGATTTTTGTCACATGGAGAATAAAAATGTTCACTGAAACACCTCAGGAAATGACGCTTACAGTCATGGATTACTTTGTGGCTGCGCTCATATTTTTGGTTTACATCGTGCGCAATTATATCCGTCATCGCAGTATGCGTGACCGGATGGATTCCGGCGAAGCCGGCATTTTGATGCTGGAATACAATGATACGTTACGCATCTTGTGGGGTGGCGCGTTGTTAATTTTATGTGTTTGGTTTTGGGCGGGGCGGCCGCTTGAAGGACTGGGTATTTTCTTCGATTACTCTACCCCTAACCTTGTTGGGTGGGCAGTCGCTATTGTTGTCTCACTGGTGTTAGCAGCACAAGTAAGAGAGGTTGGACGAAACCCAAAAGCGGCTCAAATGGTTCGAAACCATCTGGAAAATGAGCCCGGCGTGATGCGTATTATGCCTACGTCCCAAGAGGAATACTCTCGGTTTCAATTTCTTTCAGTGACCGCGGGAATTACGGAAGAAATAATCTTCCGCGCATATCTTATTTGGTTCTTTTCTTTCTGGATGCCTGTTTGGTGGGCAGCGCTGGCTGCTTTAGCTGTATTTACAGGCGCGCACCTTTATCAGGAATCCGCCAAGTCGGTCCTGAAGGTGTCTGCAATAGGGGCATTTTTAACCGCAGCTTATCTATTGTCGGGTTCTTTGCTGGTCGCAATTGTATTACATATTATGGTTGATTTAACCAGCGGTGCCAGCGTGCGACATGCGATGCAAGGCGCATAAAAAAACGGCCCCGTTAAGGGGCCGCTTTATAGGTTGTGACTTCTACCTAAAAGGTTTAGTTCAAATTAATTGGTGCCGGCGCATCGCTATCAACCGGGGCAGAAGCGTCGCCGCCCGCTGCTTCCTGTGCTTGCTGCTGCTGGTATAGGGCGTCAAAGCTGATCGGCTCCAACAGAAGCGGGGGGAAGCCGCCGTCACGTGTAGCGTCTGCAATGATGCGACGAGCAAATGGGAACATCAACGTAGGTGCCTGAACCAAAAGGAAAGGCTTGATCGCTTGCTCTTCTACATTACGAATGCCGAAAAGTGTGCCGTAGGAAAGCTCAGCAACAAAGGCAACCTGACGCTCGCCAGACTCTGCTACATTTTCCGCTTTAGCAGAAATTTTAAGGTCAACTTCATACATTTCGTCGTTCATTTTCCGAACGCCAACATTAACGCTGACATCAATTGCCGGTTTTGCGCCTGATGGGTTTTGCATGCTTGCCGGAGCATTCGGGTTTTCGAACGATAGATCTTTTACATATTGTGCCAGTACACCAGCCTGAGGAGCTTCGGTTCCTTCAGGGGCTGCGCCGCCTACAGGTGTTTGTGCATTATTAAATTCATTTTCAGCCATTTTTTCACTCTTCGGTGTGGTTGTTCATACTATTAGTGTTACGCCCTTAGGCAACGAGTGTTCTCTATGTTGTATAAAGGGCGGTAAATTCGGACGGAGGGCTAGCATGCTTTACGCGTTTGAACAACTATCAAAACCACTCTGCTATAGCTGACCGGACCAAGTTTGCATTTTTATGGTTCATTTTTGTTCGCGGGCGGAACTTCCTCAATAATTTTTGCCTGTTCTGGCGACGAACTGTCCGCGTCGCCTTGATCATCAGTTTCAGTGAAATCTCCGTCAATGATAATGGTTGCTTTGCCGTTGTCGCCCCGGTGACTGTAGTAAAAGCTTTTGCTACCACGAGCTGCGGCACCGGCTAATCCGAGTCGACCAAGAGCAAGCCGAATAGGCGGTACCAGCAAAAGGCCGCCAATGGCGTCTGTTATAAAGCCGGGGAAAAACAAACATACACCGGCAACCAACAGGAAAAACCCATGCACCAATGGCTCGACAATCGGTTGGCCACTAGCGCCGGCGTTTTGTAGGTCCGCGACAACCTTCAACCCTTGCATGCGGATCAGAGAAAGCCCGACAGCGGCGGTTAACAAGCAAAGCAAAATTGTAGGGAAGGCGCCAATGTCACTGCCCACCTCAATCAGAACGCTAAGCTCAATAAGCGGGACGCCGACAAAAATTATCAAAAAAACCCATGCCACCTTGTTGTCTCCTAACCGTAAACCACCGTAGTGTTCAGACTATAGCATAATTGACATACGCAGAACCCACGCGTGTTCTTTGGCGGGCTCTTATTCCCACCAACGTATCTTGTTCTTTCGGCCAAAACCTCTTATCTATAAGGGGATGAATTGATCTTACTTCAATAAGGCGTGCGATTTTTCGCGTCATAATGCATATATCGGCTAGCGCATATGTCACATATACTGACATTAAGTTGGATACTGGTTTGGTGACATGCGCCGGTGAAGGTCAATAACGATAGTGTTGTAAACGAGCAAAAAAGTTATGTTAGACATAGTTTTAATGGCCATGGTTGCAATCTTCATTGCTCTTAGGCTGCGATCAGAATTAGGTAAGAAAACTGGTAATGAGCCATTGCCGCCGAGAGCGAACGGGTCTCCTTATACTCGTGATACCGGCACGACCATTGACGCTGAACCGGTTGAGGTTCAGCAAAGAGACTCGGACGTTGTTGATTTGGCACATGACCCTGCTGTGCGATCTGGCTTGGGCGACATTCGCCGTGCGGACAGTTATTTCGATGCGGGTGAATTTGTTGAGGGTGCTAAAAGCGCCTACCGGATGATTTTGGAAGCCTTCTGGTCGGGCGACAAAGCCGCGCTCAAAGATTTTCTTGATGAAACGGTGCTGAACCAGTTTTCCGGTGCAATTGACCAGCGTGAGGAAGACGGATTGAGCCTTGAAAACAGATTGCTGGATATAACCAGCGCTGACATTATTGGCGCCGCGATTGTCAAACGTCAGGCTGAAATTACCATACACTTTTCGGCTGAAATTATTGCCGTGACACGTGATGCCAGCGGCGATGTGGTAGACGGGGATGTGTCAGACGCAGTTGACTTGGAAGACAAGTGGACATTTGCACGCGACGTGAAGGCGCGCGATCCAAATTGGACATTGGTCGCCACGCGCGCAGGTTAAAAACATGAAGCTTCACACGATTATTGGGTTGGCGCTGCTAGCATTGCTGTTGCCAGCCCTTTTTATTGGTGTGGCTTTTGTAAAGCCTGCGAAAACCGGCCTTGATTTCGAACAAGTTTCATTCACCGAGCTGCCTGGTTGGGATAGCGCACAGATATTTTCTGCCGTGCCCGCCCTTCACCAGTCTTGCAAAAAATTGCGCGACCTACCACCACAGCGTCGATTACCCGGCGCGGCTATAGGCGGCGTCGGCGCAGATTGGTCCTCAGGCTGCGAAGCAATATTAACCGCTATGAGCGAGCAATCATTGCGGGCCGCTTTGGTTGATCACTTTATGCCTTTGCAAGTGTCTCTGGGCGGGGAAAATGATGGTAAGTTTACCGGCTATTACGAAACCCTGCTGTACGGCAGCATGAATCCGTCAGCAAGGTTTCATGTTCCCCTTTACACAAAACCACCAGAGCTGGTCATGGTTGACCTCGGCACCTTCAGAAGCGATCTGACGGGGCGACGGATAGCAGGTCAGGTTGAGAATGGACGGCTGCGCCCCTACCCAAACAGAAGCGAAATTGATGATGGTTATCTGGAGGGGCGCGACCTTGAACTATTGTGGGTCGATAGCGCGGTTGATGCATTTTTTCTTCATATTCAGGGATCCGGCAGGGTTAAAATGCCAGACGGATCGATGCTGCGTGTTGGCTATGCCGGACAGAACGGGCATGTTTATTCTGCAATCGGGCGTTTCCTCATTGCTGAGGGGCATATAGCGCCGGAGAATATGTCGATGCAATCGATCCGGGCGTGGCTGCGGGATAATCCGGACAAAGCCGCGGATATGTTAAACCGCAATTCATCCTACATATTTTTTCGCGAACTTGAGGGCGGTGCCGGCCCGTTTGGATCTGCCAATGTGCCCTTAACGGCAGGTCATTCATTGGCTGTGGATAGAAAACACCTGCCGCTCCATGCGCCGGTTTGGTTGTCGGCCAGCCATCCGGACCCGAGTTCGGATACGTTGCCGCCGATCCCGTTTAATCGGATGATGGTTGCGCAGGACACCGGGGGTGCTATTACCGGTGAAATTCGCGGTGATGTGTTTTGGGGCTTTGGTGATGAAGCAGAGGAAATAGCTGGCCGAATGGCGAATCGTGGTCGTTATTGGTTGATATTACCCAAAACACTTGCCCGTGTTGCGGCAGGGGAAGGTGAGTGAGCAAGAAGAAAGATCCGCTGGACCCAAGGGACCTTGCCGTATGGAACGCTGTAACAAAAGACGTGACGCCGCTCGGCGAAAGGCCAGAGACACCGCCACCACCAAAAGCGCCAATTCCACGCATCATCAGAAATGACAGCTTGCCTCAAGACTGGTTTGTTGGTTCAGCGCCGGAGCCGACTGCCAAACTAGACCGAAAAACCAGGCGTAACATTGTTAAGGGCCGACAGGAATTTGACCGGTCCGTCGATTTGCACGGCATGACCCAGGACAATGCCCTTAGTACATTGCGCCGAGTGATCGAAGGCTGTGTCCGCCGCGGGGATAAAATTATTCTTGTTGTTACAGGTAAGGGCGGCGCACGATTTTCGCAAACACAGGCTGCAGTGCCCGTGGCTTATAGAACCCGCAATGATTTTGACAATCATAGCGGCGTATTACGGCGTATGGTTCCCCTGTGGCTGGCAGGTGCAGATCTGAAACCCTTTGTTCATTCATACGCGCCAGCAGCTCAGGAACACGGCGGTGACGGGGCGCTGTATGTGATTCTTCGGCGGCGACCACCTGGAACACCGAAGGCCGGGCACGCTGGAAGATGACGCCCTTTGGTGAAAAAATGAGGGAGCTGAGGGCGGCACGCGGGGTAAATCAGGCTGCGATGGCCGCTGACCTGGGTGTTTCAGCGGCCTATTTGTCCGCTTTGGAGCACGGTAAAAAAGGCGCACCTTCCTGGGCTCTCATTCAAAAAATAATTCAGTATTTTGGCCTTATTTGGGATGAGGCAGAAGCTCTGCAGACAACGGCGCAGCTCTCGAAACCAAGGGTTACAATAGAAACGGCGGGCCTTGACCCAAAGGCAACGCGAATAGCAAACTTATTGGAGCGACGGGTTGGTCATTTGTCATCGTCGCAATTAGATGCATTGCTTGCGGTTTTGGAAGACGACACACTCAATCCGAAGTGATCGGGTTAATGCCCGAGTATTTTTCGCTTTAACTCACTTCCGGACCATGCTTGCGGGGCTTTTGTTTCAGTTTCTTTTACAAGTGCAACGATTGCCTCATTGATCGGTGCAGCCATCTGCATTTTTTTCGCTAATCTGACCACCTCGCCGTTAAGAAAATCGATTTCTGTGGCCCGACCTGCGGCAAAGTCGTCAGCCATTGAGGAGCGGGCACGGGCATCAATTTTTTGCAGCTTCAAGCCGATGGTGTTGAAGAAAAAGTTTGGTGCCTCAACAAAGGTTGGCAACCATTTGGGCGGAAAGGCGGTTGCTTTGGCGGGCTCAATGTCAGCGGCAGCCAAAATAGTTAAGGCCTCACGAATGCTTGCGCCCAGAACTTGGCGGTAATTACGGTCAGAAAGTTCTTCCAGAAGTGTAACGCCGGACAGGGCATTGATTGCATTGTTCAGGTTAACGAGCAGTTTGCCCCAGGCGATCGCTGTCATATTATCGCTGAGCGTTAATTGAGCAGGCCCCCCGCTGCTTGCAGAGGTAATCGGCGTTAGTGCCGGGTGTTTTTCCACGACCAGATCACCCTGCGTCCCCTTGTGCCAATGGCCTTTATCCAACAGAGCAACATTGAATGGCACCATGCCGGCCAGCACTGTCTGGTTGGGCAACAGGTCACGTAATTTTTCTACATTGCTGATACCGTTTTGCAGGCTGATGACCACAGCACTAGAATTTGCATGTTGGCTGATCTCACGGGCGGCAGCTTCAGTGCCTGTGCTTTTGACTGCTAGACCTATGACGTCGGCGTTTGTCAATGCAGCAGGATTGTTGGAAAAATTGATACTATCTGCTGTTAATTTTCTATCAAACCCTGAATAATCGGTTAGCTGCATGCCTTTTTCGATGATGGCATCACCCACATAATCGCGCCCAACAAGGGTTACATTCAAACCTGACATAGCCCAAGCTCCACCAACAAAACAACCGATGGACCCTGCGCCGTGGATAGCAATTCTTAACATTCCAGCACTCCCAAACTATGGCTAACTTACTTATACAGGTGTTTCCAGAATAGGGCGCCAGTTTTATAGGGCTGTAAAGTGTTCTTGATTTGTTCTTTTTGTGTGTTACGCTGTCGAGTATTTTGGACGCGAGCAAGTAACGGCATAATATGGTTGCAACGATAGAAACAGTCGCCTTTGAAGGCATTGAAGCACGCAGGGTTGAAGTGCAGGTGCTGATTTCAAGCGGCCTACCTACATTCACTATTGTTGGATTACCTGATAAGGCCGTTACAGAAGCACGGGAGCGGGTGCGCGCAGCTTTGTCCGCCCTCGGGCTTTCGTTGCCCCCAAAGCGCATCACCGTCAACCTGTCGCCTGCAGACCGGCCCAAAGAAGGTAGTCATTATGATCTGCCCATTGCGGTCGCGGTGTTGGTTGCTATGGGGGTTATTGCCTCCGACAGTCTTGCGGACACAGTGGTTATGGGCGAGTTGGGGTTAGACGGTACCATTCGGTCCGTAACCGGCGTTTTGCCTGCAGCCATTTATGCTAACGCATGTGATATGGCCTTTGTTTGTCCGGCGGCCACAGGGCCTGAAGCGGCATGGGCTGGCGGCAGTACAGTAATGGCACCGGCAAGCCTTCTGGCGCTTATGAACCACCTGAAAGGGTCACAGGTACTAAGCCCGCCGGAAACAGCCCTTGCTGAAAATGCTGCACCCCAGCCAGACTTGGCTGATGTGAAGGGTCAGGAAACGGCAAAACGTGCCCTTGAAATTGCGGCTGCCGGTGGGCACACATTGTTAATATTATAGTCTTAAAGACCTAATTAAGTTTATGATAGAGTATTTGGAGCTGACATAATTGGATTTTACAGGGAGCAACCATTAACAATGGATTTGGGAATGGATATCGGAGACTGGATGGCTCTGTTTGTGGCAATTACAGCTGTTGTATTGACCATTCTCCAGTCTAGTTGGCAGCGCCGCCATGATCGGTTGTCTGTAAAGCCGTTTTTGTCGCTACATACGCAATCTGATTTTGATGGTGTGTCTGGCTTCTTGTCAGTTTCGTTGACCAATATTGGCTTGGGCCCAGCAATAGTAAAAAAGCTCTTAGTTAAAAAAGGTGGGCTTGATTCTTCCTTTTCTCAGCTGTTACAGGAAATGGAAGAGCTTGAAACAAAAGTAAAAACCACTGACTTTGCTCTTCATACGCCTAGTTTTGGATTAGCTCCAAACGCTGAATTGGAACTCTTGAGGTTTGAGTTTAAGTCTGACAACAAAGACGCTTTAGAGAACCTAGGTGCATTAGCTGCACCATATGTGTTGGAAATATTATTCGAAGGCATTCACGGCGATGAAACATTCACGCTTAGGGAAAAAGGATACAACATTTAAAAATGTTGATCTACTAAGCACCTTCAAAATTAGTTGCTGAAGCTTTCGTCTCCCAATTCCATGCCTTCCTGCTCTGCTACCATACGAACATAGCTGCGCAGCATTGGATTGGAAAATTGATACCATCCAGTACCGCGCTTCAAAAGGTGCCCGTCTTTTGTCAACATATTCAGGGCATTGCGGAGTGCCATACCATTCTTTTTTTCAGTGTTGAGTCGCTCTCTGTGAGGTCGACTATCCATTATGAAGTCATAGTCTTTAATTATTGTCTTAAACTGTTTTTCAAGGTGGATGCCTTGTGCGACAGCCCACAAAGCCTCGACATAACGATCAGTGCTCTTCTTCGTTGCGGCCTCGTAGGCAGTCTTCAACCCTGTTGCGGCTTGTTGAGCTGAGTCTTGGATGCCTTGCTTATATATTGCTGCAGGAATACTTTTGCTGGTAATTTGCCCCTCATACATACGCAGTAGAATATTCTTGAGCATCAGGTGGGTAAAGTGAGCGTAACCCGAAGATATTTGCCCAAGCCGCATTTTCTGGCCTCTGTTGAAAGACACTTTAAAGGTCTTCTCAATGTCATCAATTATGAGCCACAAAGCATCCTGAGTAAGCGGTTCTAATTCGACCCCATATACATACCTTTCAACACTTTCATGCGAGTGAATAAGCTCGCCAAGGTTACGCGCCACTCCGCAGAAAATGAACTGAACTCGACAACCTTCTACTGACAGCTGTTTAAGTACGCTAGCAAACATACGGCGCGTTTCTTGGTTTTGCAGTCGATCAAACTCGTCGATTATCACGACTGGAGCATTTTCAGCGTGTTGAGCCGGGGGAAAGATTGTATTTAGAAGGTCAACAGCGTGATTAGGGCTTTCAATGATTATGCGCTCTTTTGGATTCGCGCGGTTACCTGAAAGCTCAAACCCATAAGCACTTAACTTAACAGCCGTATTGGGGTCTTCCAACTTTACTTTGTTGCTTAGGACCACGGCACGCACAATATCTGTGAATATTTGAGAAATGGTTGCGTCTTTTTCACATGCTATTGTTGTGGAAAACGTGACAATATCACTGTGTTCTTCGCAAGAGGTATGGCCTAGCGAAGTTTTACCAACGCCTCGTGGGCCCCAAATGAATGCTTGCGTGCCTGGCGTCTCGAAACAGTCGCGCATGTTTCTGAGGTGCTTTTCCCTGCCCTTAAGCTGATCAGGAACAAAGATGTTCTCGCTGGGGTGTAGCACCGTATTGAGAATACCGCGGAATTGGCGTCGATCCAGTTCAGAAAAGTTATTCATTTGGTTTCTCTAAGAAATGCATTGAGTTTTCTACCGGTACAAATGTTTGATTGATCCACATTGTACATTTTACCTTGGGTTAGTCACGGAACATAAAGGACATGCAGGATGAGCGCAATCACACAATACCGACCCATCTAAGCCGTTTGAGCACAGACGGCTTTATTTTTTATTGGGGCGCGCTTGAACTTGACTAATGATTCTGCGGTTGATTTTCACTTTCCAGTTCAATTGCTTTGGTGTGAGTTTTCGTTTGTTTTTGGTGCTCATCAAGAAATTGTATTCTTGCGCATATAAGTAACCCATGTCTTCGGCGTGGATTATAAGATCTTTGTTAGGGTTTGCTTCAGGGTTGTCAATTATCCTTTTTAGCCCTGTGAAAAGGTTGCCAGTGTCTATGCCCAAGAACCTGTTTATGCATACATTGCCAACATAGGTTTGGTGTCTAGTCAGGCTATTTTTAATGTAACACAATTCTTTAATCGGTTGTCCACAAGGGCACTCGTCAAATTCCTCTGAGATGTGAACATCAAACATAGACCATTCAGACCTTGCATCATCAAAATTACCTGCTTTTGACATCGGTAAAATGTGAGACCGGAGTCGTTCGAAGTTGTGACTATTTATCAATGCCTTCCCTCCAACGCATCTCCTGATTTGTACTTTTTGCACACACGAAATCCCACTTTCAACGCATCAACTTCAGCCTGATCTACTGTTAGCTTCCACTTCTGCTTAATCTCAACCCAATCATTAAGGTATTGGCACCAGTAAGTTCTGTTTGGGGGCATCCATTCTGAAGGGTCTTTAGCGCCTTTAGAGCCGTTGCAGCCCCCCTTAGAGGCTATCAAATGTTGTGCGTTGCTAAGGTCGTTGGCATAAGCTTCCTTTTCCGCCTTTGTCCATGCGTGCCCCCCAGACTGGTGCGTTTCTTTTAGGGGTATCATGTGATCAATCTGAATGTCGCTAGGATCACGAGTGACAAACCCGCAGTAGGGACCAACCCACAACCCTCTCGACACCTTACCCTGAGCATTAAAAGTAGCCGACAGTAAACTTTCAGCAATTAAGACCTCTTGTCGGGCATCCTGTCCGTCGCCATCTTCGTCTATCCAGTGTTTCCATTGTGAGCGTTTGTAAGCGGGTGTATTGACCTCTGGCGTTATGGCGAGGCCTTTATATGTGCTTTGGGCGCTGGCGATTGGTGCAATTGCGATACTGACAGCAATTAATTTGAGGACTGCGGGGGCGGGGTTCATAGTTGATCCTTTTGGTTTCCAAGGATACTCACAACTCTTCAATGTGATCATTACACTTTATGCGCAATTGTCAATGTGTCAGGGCATTCGTGATACTGTGCAGGAACTTACTTACCATTGGTGTGTTCAATAAGTGGTTTGCCCATAATCAAGCTCTTTGGTTTGTTCGTTCGGCCTTTGCCAACATGCATCGAAGGGTGAACTTTATGGTCAGCTTTGGCGGGGCACTTGAACACAAATTGCCCCCAAACGTGATCGCCTCCAGTGACTTTGATTAAATCTGGAACGTGAATATCCTCATAAACAAGCGCTAACCCTCTATTGGTGGTCGGACAGTTTTCACATGTCATGTTCAAATAGAAACCCTGAAAGTCGGAGAACTTTTGTGCTTTAGACTGCTTATCGTTGCCCTGAAGCATTGGGAACATGCGCTGACTAAATCCTCCACGCAGGGTCACATCTAGTGCATCTAGTTGCCGGACTAAATCATGAACTACGAGTTTAGCCTCTTCTGACAAGGCGGGGGATGTCAGCCACTTTTGTTTTAGGTCCCTTCGCATCCCGTTCAATAGCGTTACTTCGTCTCGTTTGCTATTTTGTAGATAGCAATCTTGCGAAAGCATGGCGGTCAGTGTTCGGAGAATACGTACTGTTTCATTGATGGCAGCTGTTTGATTATGAACCAAGCCGTCTGGTCTGTGGCTCAGCATTTCCAGCACAGCGGCTTGCTTGCATAGGATTTGCAGTGCGCGTGCTGGGTTGTTTAAGTTTGTCCACATTTTTGTAATCATAGCAATGGAACAAAAAGAGAACAATGATCAATTGATGTTAACTACTGACAAGCCTAGGGTCGTAGCCCGAGGCTCTTTTCTGGGATGCTGAACTCTCTTGTTCATCTGTATTTCCTAACTTGCTTTGAACTATGCTCTAGCTGTGTTTATGCGATTCTTCCTCTAAGGCAATAACATCCGAGGTGCCGCCCCTTAGTCCAAACTCTAAATAAAAGATTGAAGCGCCTAAGCGGGCTTCAAAGCCATGTGAGGACACGCTAGGATTATTGAATGCGTGAGCGATAAAGTGCCAGGCGGGAGTCGCTGGTTTACTGCTGTTATAGCAGTTTAACCGATAGACATTGCCGCCCAAAAATAAGGAACGGTGTCTTGATACTGGAATATTGACAATCATATTGTTTCCTCTTCGTTAATGTAGCCGCCTCAAGAGTATTGCTTGTTTTGGTCTCGGCGGAATCAAAACCAAAACAGATGGGCACAAGAATGCACATCTACATAAACAGCTGATCTATCTGTCCGACTGTGTTCGTTCTATTAGGTTTTTAACAGTGGTCGGCCACCAGCGCCCCCCTCTGCGAGTCTTAATGTGCTGGCGGTTGAGCTCATCCGCTATTGCTTTGTAACTCGTGTTACCTTCTGCTTGGATGTCTTCGACTACAGATTTTAGCCTCTGAGCATAGAAGTCCGCATTGTCTTGGATGGTTTTAACTGCCGCTGTATTACCCTTGCCAGCGCGCCTTAAAGCTTCTGCGCCATTGGGATTGCCTAGCCGTTTCCCTTGGGCCTCAAGGCGCTTCTTAGCGACTCTCAAGGCACTCTTGGTGCGCTCACTAATGACTTCTCGCTCATGCTGTGCAACAGCTATCATGACGCCTAATGTGAGAGTGTTTACCTCTGGCATGTCAGCTGCAATAAAGTCTACGCCCGCTGCCTTCAGCTCGTATAGAAATGAAGCATTGCGAGAGAGTCTATCCAACTTAGCTATAACGAGTTTTGCGCCTGTTACCTCCGCGCGGTGGATTGCCTTTTCTAACTCTGGCCGTTGGTCGTGCTTTCCACTCTCGACCTCCGTAAAGCTGGCAATAAGGTCGTAGCCTTGTGAGGCAATGAAGCTTGAGACTGCGGCTTGTTGTGCCTCTATACCCAAGCCAGAGCGTCCCTGTTGAGCTGTAGAAACCCTATGATATGCAATAGCCTCCATCTCAATCCCCATACATATAAAATAGCGCAACCTTCGTTAGGCAATTATATATTTATGATCAATCTGATTTTCAAGCATAAAGGGCAGAATAATTGTTTAACTTGCAAACAGCCGTTGATTGAATATCTCTTAGGGGACTGCTTAGAGGGGGTCAGAGCAATATGCTTAGAAGCATTAAGAATACTCTTAAGAGAGCTGAGGCCGCTGCTGTTGTTGAGGGAATGCTGGACGGCCTCAATAACCCTATACTGTTTTCAGGCTCCGCGAGAGAGGCTGCGCATCATGCTATTAAGCTGTGTTGGCATGAGTTCTCAGACATATGTGAGGGCACTCAAGGGGAAAGGCCTCATAAGGCGTCACTAGCTGCTATGGCTTGTTTGATGGGAGCAATAAATGACAAGGAAAACAAAGCAGCGTTCATGCTTATTCTTGGCGACCTCCTTGTTGAGGTAACTCTCAAGGGAGACTATAAGCTTAGCCGGACAGACCATCAGCTCATTGGGATGGCTCAAGGTGGGCTGGAGAAGATGATGGAAACAGAAGAAGATGACCTAGTTGCCGAAATCTCTCAACTGATGTCCGACACCTCTATGTGAGTTACCCGATACATTTGTTCAGGCCCTTAAATATGCAAATAGGTAGGCCCTATGGGGGAAACACGCAATTCAGGTTATTAATAAGGCACCTCGGATATTTGTGGCAAAAAATAACGACATTACCCAAGTGCCTACACTACCCCCTCAGGGACTCTCCAGAGTCCATCTGAGCAAGTCGGCTGTGGTGGTGCCAAAAGTTGAATCATGATTCATGAAGGGCCACGTGAGGCCCCCTGACGGCAACTAATACCAATTAATTCCAGTAGTCATCTTCTTGAGATCGTGGAGGCAGTCCATCATTCATGGCGCTGATTATATTCTTAACGCCAAGGAGGTTCTGGAAGGCCAGTGAACGAGTGACCCGGCGCATGTCCTCCTGAGAGAACCTATAGTCATCATGTAGGAGACTACCGGGTAGGCTGGCAAGCTGACTAACGTCAGAGGCCAGAGTGAATGTTGGGTTACCTGTGATCAAGCTTGTGGCTTGTCCAGAGGATCGACCGAATGCAAAGAACGGTTTGAAACCAGCCATACTTAAGGCCGTGTCCGCTACTGCAGGTATCATGGAAGCTTGAGCCGTCCTCTGGAATGCAGAGGCCGCTATGTTCTTCAACTCAAGACGCTTCCTGAGTTCTGCAGGATCACCGGCAAAGTTCAAGCTGTTCTGTGTCATGTAAGCTAGTGAAGCGAATGTCATACCCATTGCGAAGGATGTGAAGGCTTCAGCATCCCTGTACCGTAATCCGTACATGGTTTGCTTTGTCCAAGCATTGATCATAAATGATCGGAACTCGAACATGATCTTACCGATCTCTTTATGCATGAACGGGTGGGATGCACCAATGTCGTTCTCTTGGACTACCCTTCGATTGACTCTATTGAGAGCCATACGGAACTCGTCGAGAGCTGCGGTGTCCCATTGCTCATGGTTGAGCTTTAAGACCTTGCCTCGGGAGTTCATTGAGGCGTGCTTACGGATTTGCTCATTGATTGCTTCGAGAGACTCTTCAGTAAGACCCGCGTCCCTCATGCGAAGGTTTTGAGCTGAATTGAACGTCACAGAGCCAGTAGCATTGTTAGCCCACTTCTGAGCAATAGACTTTGCAGACCATCGCTGTAATAGGGCCGTGACAGGCGTCATGCCGGACACAACTGAGGTGAACTTCTTAGCGCCATCTACACCGCCACTGATCGCCTTCATTGCTCGGCGGGCGGTGGTTGACGTATCGAAGCCTAGACCATGATCATCAAATGCTGATCTAACCGGGTGACGGATGTAATCCGTACCGGGTCCAATCAGGAACTCAAGTTCATCGGCGAAGTCATCTTCAATCTTACCGCTTCTGGCGCGGCGCATCATTCGGGCCATCTCTGGCATGTGCGTTAGGAGGTTCTTAAGTCCTGCAGCTCCGATCACGTTACCCATCTCACCGATTTGAGCGAAGCCTACCTGTCCCATCATACGGGAGAAGTTGTAGCCTCTGACCAGACGGCCAGCTTGGGTAGCAGTGCTATATGGATCACGGTCAAGGGTACTGCCTTGGATAAGCCTGATAGCTTGATCCAATGTCTCAGCATCCTGTCCAGCCTTCTTAGAGCCTTTAGCTCCTAGAGTGCTGCCCTTGGTCCTGACACTGGCGAGTAACTTATCAATGTCGGCCTGTGATTTAAGTCCTGCTTCTTTAGCAAGACCTATCGCGCCTGAGGTGGTCCTAATGTAACGGTCAATGACGTTCCCCGCGTCCCTCTCGAAGAGGTCGGACATACGAATGTGTCTACCGTTGATAGACTCTGAATATGTATCATCGAAGGGTGTACGTCGCTTGGCGTGTGATAGTGTTCCTTGCTCGTCCAGCTTGCTTTGGTTGAACCGCTTCAGAGAAGCAATAACCGTGTCAGCTGTGTCAGCATCTGGGAGCCACCTACGGAGTTCCTCAATGTTGGTCTCGGATATACCGTGGACCATTGAGACATCATTCTCGCTAGCTAGATCAATAACACGTCGGACGTATCCTTGAGATACCTGCTCAACCACGTCTTCAGGAATGCGGCCAGTAGCTCTCATTGCGTTCGCAAAGAACTTCGCTAGACCATCTTCACCTATGTCGGCGACTGTATCCAGAAACCTACCGTGGTTATGGAAGCGTGGAAGGTAGTTGTCCTTAAGGTCAACATCATCGAAGCCTTTTACTCCAGCGTCTTTAAGGAGCTGTAGCTGATCATCTAGAACCTTACGGGCTGCAGGGACAGCGGCCAAAGCCTGCTTACTCACGTCGGTAGCGCCAGATAGCGCGTTACCTACTTCCTCTCGGAACTGCTTACCGGCAATGGACCCAAACTCTCGGGATAGTACGCCGTAGCCTTTTTCAACTGCCCATTCATTGTAGTGTGGGAGTAGGCCTTTGTAGAGGGATGTTGATTGTTGTCGTTGAATTACGTTCGCTCGACCTTCAGCTGTATGCTTCTTAGTTTCATTGCCCTTTAGTGGACCACTCTCGACAAGGCGCGCACCGGCTGCTCGAACTTCAATTAATTCAGACTTGTTTAATTTGTTGGCAAATGTGAGCCCCATATCAGCTGCAAATATCTCGGGGGCATATTCAGTATCGATATCGGGGTTATGTTTTAGAGTGTCGTCAATGCCGATAGTATCGGGGTTATAGCAAGGTTCCATTACCTCTCTCTCCTGTTTAATGCTGTTTGGTGCAGAAGAGAGACCAGTTTTGTTAGGTCTATAGAGCTTGATTCATATGCTAGGGTTCACTGCCTTTGACTAAGGCAGTAACTACATTGGTCAACATGGTTTGATCACTTAATAGGTTTTAATAATGAACGTTAGCGCCCGGTGATACCCACCTACCAAAGCCCATCCCGCCATATTATAAGAGTGACTGGTAGCGGGCTTAGTGTCCGCTTATATTAAGTGGACACT
>Ga0316204_10001390_pt1 | contig 66171 bp, 78 predicted proteins | sample 6monrhotite_MG_2_FD_205661 | JGI IMG/M metagenome (GOLD analysis project Ga0316204, IMG submission 205661) | Microbial mat bacterial communities from mineral coupon in-situ incubated in ocean water Damariscotta River, Maine, United States -... | ecosystem: Environmental > Aquatic > Marine >... | reverse complement strand
TTTTTAGCCTGACTCTTTTTGAGAAAATTCCAATCGATCAGTTACTTAAAAATATTGAGCCACAAACAACTACACAGCAAAACAATAACCAACTGAATCTATTCAACTAAATTTACGGACACTAATGGTGTAGCATAATAAATAATTGAACGCTTTCTTCTGCTTGCCAAACCAGCGCAAAGAAAAAACGTAGAGGTTTGCGATCATGTAATTCCCCAACTGGCTGTTTTTGATATCTGCGGTTCGGGTGGGGTCATCAATTCTCGAATGGCATCGAATACTTGCTTGAACTGGACGCACGTGATGCGCGCGAAGGCATCGTGCTGTATCGCCCGCATTTTGGCTTTGCTTTCCAGAGCGTTGAACTGCTTAGCAAAGTCGTGATTCGTCTTGGTCAATTCGCGCAGTTTTATGAATGCCCGCATGATTGCGATATTGACCTGCACCGCTTGCGAGCTGTTCAGTATCGAAGATAGCATCGCCACTCCCTACTCTGCAAACTCATACGGCGCATAACGGCGACCACCACGCTCAGCCTTTCTTTGATTATTTCTGCTTTTTGTATTTTGGAAACTCGGTCAGTGCCGTACGGTACGCAGTAATAAATGCGTTGGTATCTATGCCCAAAACATCCGCTAACTCCATGAATTCAGAAAAATCGAGACGCCGTTCTCCGCGTTCGTATTTTGAAATAAAACTTTGCGGCCTCCCTAATTCCTCGGCTAACTGGACTTGCGTCAGCCCGGAAGCTTCTCGCGCTACGACGAGAAGCGAACGAAATACCTGATACTGGTGAGTGTGTAGTGAGCTTGGCATATGCGTAGACTAATAACCCATTGTTAAATATCCCAAAACGGGTTATATTTCTCATTAGCAAACGTGATACAAAGGAGCTCTCACATGCCCACATCAACCCGTAAACCTTCCGGCAAGCTCGACCGCTGCAAAGCCAGCCACCCTGATACTGAAGCGCGCTACCACTACCCGCGCAGCATGCTGGATCAGCCGTTTTTCGTCTCGCCAGTTACCGAACAAGCGGAGGTGCACCTGTCCATGCTGGCCGACACCACACACTATGTCTCGCCGCTGATGGCGCTACTTGACCAGCTGCGTAATGAGGGCAACGACATCGCCGGTGCATACGAAGAAGCCGCCGCCATGCGCGCTGTTATCGGGCAGGCCAGCAAGGCGCTGGCACAGATACAAGACATCGCGCTACGGGCAAACCACCTAGCTGAATGAAATATAAATTGCCCCCTCCAATGGTTTCTTTGCAACGCTGGGGATCTCAGCTTATGTTTTTGCGTAAAAAGGATTTGAACAGATTCATTGTTCAAAAATTTGGAGGTGGACAATAAGTAAGTCTTCGTTTCATCGTAAACGAATTGGCGCGGTAACAAACACATGAACAACCTGCTGTTCATGGCAACCAACACGCTCCCAAGACTCCGCAAGGCGAAGGTAAAATATCCGAAGGCCGTGGCAATTACTGAATATCGCATTTTCCTTGGCGAGGCGATGTCACTTGTAAGCTTGTGTCATTAGCCACTAATCCGCCCTGCAAAATATTAGCGAAGCGCGCAAAACTTGAATATTTGGCAATACGCCTGTAATCTATCGGCATATTGCCAAAGCGAGGTGTATCATGCTAACGAAAAAGTCTGTAGCAACAACTGGGAGCTGGGTCGCCACTAAAAGCGCATCCAAAAAAACGGCTTTGCCAGACCGTGCAACGCCTGCCAAAACAAACAACGCCGCATCTCCACAAGCTCTCTATAGCGTCAACGAACCCCGTCCACGCACGGAGCGCTCTCTATTTTCTGTGTTGCTAGCCCGAACTGATGCGGGCAGCGATATGGAGTTGGAGCAATTAGTTCACAATCGGCTTCCGCTCAGCGTGATAGATCGCTTGCTAGCCGAAGGCGTAAGTAAGCAAGAAATGGAATTAGTTGCCCCACCTAGAACCCTAGCGCATCGCCGCGCCAATGAAGAAAAACTGACGATTGATGAATCCGACCGCGCGGTGCGTCTGGCACGCATAGTTGCGCAGAGCGAATCAGTGTTCGGCAATAAAGATAAGGCAATGGCTTGGTTGCGCCAGTCGATGAAGCGTTTCGAGGGGCGCAGCCCTATCGGAATGCTGTCCACCGATGTCGGCTGTCGCCTAGTCGAAGAGGTGCTGGTACAAATCGACGAAGGCTTTTTCGCGTGATTGTTTGGCGTATCAGCAACCACCTTGATTTATCCGGTCGAGGTGGTTTGCGCGCTCCAGCGCGATGGCACAATGCAGGCGCGCCTATTATTTACACCGCCAGCTCTCCCTCGTCGGCGCTTTTGGAAGTATTAGTTCATCTCGAACTCAACGATCTCGAACATTTGCCGGACTCGTACCAGATGCTGAAGATAAGCATCGCAGATAGCATCGCCATTACTGAACTTGACGAGAGCCAACTTGATACCGATTGGCGCAAGCTCCCCGCACATACGCGCGCACTAGGAGATCAATGGCTAAGCGCATCCAGCTCAGCAATATTAGCAGTGCCCAGCGCGATTGTTCCTTATACCCATAACTACCTAATCAACCCCGCCCATCGCGACACCCGAAAAATCAAGATCAGCTCACACGGAAGCTTTCCCTTAGATTTTCGCCTGTTTCAATGACCCTTATTGATCCGGCACGATGAAGTATAAACACCGTTCAGGCTGAGCATATCGAAGCCCATTCACCCTTCGACAAGCTCAGGGCGAACGGACTTCAAACATCATCTGGGCGGATCAACAAAACCGCAGTTGCGCCACAGAAACTCCGCCCCCCGCTTTTCTGCCTCTCACTATGGGTGCTTGCCGCCACGGCTGTAAGCAGTTGTTGATGCCTTGCTTTTCTCTGTGCCTCTGATGAAACCACTAGCCACTCGACTAAGGCAGGGGGAAAACCCCAGCCAAGTCGCTGGTTATGTGTCTCTGTGGTGAGGTTTTAGATTCAAATAGGTTTTGCCTTAATCAGTTTAATCTGCTTACAACTGCTTTATTCTAGGTATAAGGCAGTAGATGCAATACAATTCAGATCAAACAATTGAGCCACTATGATCCACAGCGATAACCTCACCTCTGAACCCCGCGTCATTTCTGCTGCGCCCGCCTCTCCTAAAGAAGAGGCATTGGAACGCGCCTTGCGCCCCAAGCTACTAGACGAATACGTCGGTCAGGAAAAAATACGCGGGCAACTGGAAATATTCATCGAAGCTGCGCGCAAGCGTAAAGAGCCGCTCGACCACGTTTTGCTGTTCGGCCCACCGGGCTTGGGCAAGACGACCTTGGCACACATTGTGGCACGTGAGATGGGCGTGAATCTGCGCCAGACTTCGGGGCCAGTACTTGAACGCGCGGGCGACCTTGCTGCGCTGCTTACCAATCTCGAACCTAATGATGTGCTGTTCATCGACGAGATTCATCGTCTGTCACCAGTGGTAGAAGAAATCTTGTACCCCGCGCTTGAGGACTACCAGATCGACATCATGATCGGCGAAGGCCCCGCAGCACGCTCGGTAAAGCTCGACCTCCCGCCTTTCACCCTAGTCGGCGCCACCACGCGCGCAGGCATGTTGACCAATCCGTTGCGCGACCGTTTCGGCATCGTGGCGCGGCTGGAGTTTTACACCGCGCAAGAATTACAACGCATCGTCACCCGCTCAGCGGGTTTGCTGGAGTTACCCATCTCACCCGATGGCGCACTAGAAATCGCCAAACGCTCACGCGGCACACCGCGCGTCTCGAATCGTTTGTTACGCCGTGTGCGCGACTATGCTGATGTGCGCGCCGACGGCAAAGCCACGCGCGAAGTCGCTGATGCCGCACTAATCATGCTGGATGTGGACGCACAGGGATTAGATTTGATGGATAGAAAGCTGCTGCTGGCGGTCATCGAAAAATTCGGCGGCGGCCCAGTTGGGGTAGACAATCTCGCCGCCGCCATCGGCGAAGAGCGCGACACCATCGAAGACGTGCTGGAACCCTATTTAATCCAGCAAGGCTATTTACATCGCACCCCACGTGGCCGTATCGCCACCGCCAATGCCTACCAGCATTTCGGTTTAGCGCAGCCGCGTAATGTACATAACAAGGAGTTGTGGGATGAGTGAGCCGCACAAAATATTTTCATGGCCTGTACGCGTGTACTTTCAGGACACCGATGCGGGTGGGGTGGTTTATCACGCCAATTATGTGAACTTTATGGAGCGCGCACGCACTGAGTGGTTGCGTTCCTTCGGTTATAGCAATGCAGCCATGATGAAGGAGCTAGGCGTGATGTTTGTAGTGCGCTCCTTAACTGTGGATTATTTGAAGCCTGCTGCACTTGATGATTTATTAACCCTGACGACACAAATCAAAGATCTAGGACGCAGCCGGGTCACTCTACTGCAAACCGCGTCGCGTGAGGATGAATTACTGACAGAAGGCGAAGTGCATTTGGTGTGCGTGGGTGCCGAGACTTTTAAGCCGGTCAGTGTGCCGGATATGTTACGTAAACAATGGAGCTAATGCAATGAATGTAATGCAGGATTTATCGTTTGTTCACTTAATTCAGAATGCCAGTATTTTGGTACAACTGGTAATGGGCTTGTTGTTGATCGTCTCAATGATGTCTTGGTGGTACATTTTCATCAAGATGTTCACCGTGCGCCGCGCTATGCAACAAAGTGCGGACTTTGAGGACGAGTTCTTAGCACATGCCGATCTCAACTATCTCTATCAAAGGGTAAGAGATTCCGGTGCAGAGGCTGGCAGCATGGAACGCATTTTTAGTTCTGGCATCAATGAATACGCGAAATTAAAAAAGAAAGGCAATGTGGATAATACCGCGATCATGGATGGTGCGCGCCGCGCCATGCGGGCGACTTATCAACGCGAGATGGATTATCTCGAATCGCATTTGTCGTTTCTTGCCACAGTCGGCTCGGTCAGCCCTTACGTGGGTTTGTTCGGTACGGTGTGGGGCATCATGAATGCCTTCCGCAGCTTAGCGAATGTAGGACAAGCCACACTGGCACATGTCGCCCCCGGCATCGCAGAGGCTTTGGTCGCCACGGCGATGGGCTTATTCGCTGCGATCCCAGCAGTGGTTGCTTACAACCGTTATGCCCACGACGTAAACCGTTTATCGTCGCGTTTTGAGAGCTTTATGGAAGAATTCTCCAACGTTCTGCAAAGACAGCAATGAGCCGCCGCACCGGCCATCAACCCATGAGTCAGATCAACGTCGTGCCCTACATCGACGTGATGCTGGTATTGCTGGTGATATTTATGATTACCGCGCCGATGATCAATCCTGGGCAGATCAACCTGCCCAGCGTAGGGAAGTCGGCCGCACCATCTATTGCACCAATTGAGGTACTCATCAGAAAAGACACCACACTAGCGATACGCGATCACAGTGAGGGTGGGCATGAGTACCCTGTATCACGAGAAGAGTTAACAACTTTACTCAAAAAGAAACAAAAGAAAAATCCTGCTCAAGCGGTGGTTATTTCTGCCGACAAAAATGTACGCTACGAAGAAGTGATTAACGTCATGGACTTATTGCAGCAACAGCAAATCAAAAAAGTAGGATTGTTCACCAAATCACGTTAAACATGCACACATTGCCTCATCGCGAATCCTTCAAATTTTCTGCTGGTGCATTGGCGCTGGTGGTACACGGCCTGTTCTTCTCTCTACTGTTCTTTGGTTTTGACTGGCACATCTCCCCCTCGCCAAACATACAAGTCGAGATGTGGGACAGATTGCCCAGCCCAGAACCTAAGCTAGCGCCCACACCACCGCCACCACCTCCTCCGCCTCCCGCGCCGAAGCACGTTGTCACACCAAAAGTTGTCAAGCCAGCCCTCAAATTCAAGGCTGACATCGAGCTTAGAGATAGGAAGAAAGCTGCGCGCCTCAAAAGAGAACTCGCCGAGCGCAAAATGCTTGCCGCAAAGAAAGAAAAAATTCGTAAAGAAAAATTAGCTAAAAAGCTCGCTGAAGAAAAACAGCGCGCGGCTGAAGAACGTATTGCGCAAGAGAATACACGTATCAAAGAACTAAGGGCCCGAATGCGCGCCGATGTAAATGCAGCCGTTCAAAGTGAAGTTCAGCGATATAAAGACCTGATTCAAGCTAAAATACGTCGCAACATCGTGATGCCGCCCGACATACCGGATAACGCCGAGGCAAAATTCACCATCATCGTTTTACCGGGTGGTTCAGTGGTATCAGTAAATATGTTAAAGAGCAGCGGCCACGAGGCATACGACAGCGCAGCTGAGCGCGCTATTAGAAAAGCAGCCCCTTTGCCTTTACCACAGGACAAATCACTCGCAAGAATGTTTCGCACTTTGCGATTATCAGTCAAACCATAAAGGAGAAATACCATGCTGCGTCTTTGCAGTTTGATCATTTTATTGTGCATGGCACTACCCGCCCGTGCCGTGCTAGACATCGAGGTCACGGGTGCAGGCGAGCATCAAACTCCTATTGCTATCATTCCTTTTGATGGCGAAAGCGCCCTAGTGCAACACATTAGCGAAGTCATAAAAAGTGATCTACTGCGCACAGGCTTATTCAAGCTGATCGACCCAGAGGGCAAAGCGCCGCATGAGGCGAAGGATGTAAATTATGCAGATTGGCCTAATGTAGAGACACTCACCATAGGCCAAGTTATTCAGCTGGATAATGGACGCATTGAAGTTCGCTTCCGGCTGCTGGACACCGTCACACAAACCGAATTACTAGCTCAGGCGGTTTCATCTAATAAAAATCAAGCGCGTGCGATTGCTCATCATATAGCTGACTCAATCTATGCCAAGCTCACTGGCAGCCCCGGCGTGTTCAGCACTCGCATTGCCTACGTCAACCGTCTACACAAGCTCAACCGACTGGTTGTCGCGGATAGCGATGGTTTCGGAGAGCATGTCTTGCTAGAACAGAAGCAACCTATTATGTCGCCCGCATGGTCGCCTGATGGCAAGTCGTTAGCTTACGTCAGCTTTGAACAGGGACGTGCAATGGTGTACTCGCAGTCTCTGCGAACCCAGAAACGCCTCTTATTAGCATCATTTCCAGGCAGCAACAGTGCCCCAGCTTGGTCGCCAGACGGACGAGAGCTGGCTATCGTTCTAACTCACGAAGGCTCTTCGCAAATTTACCTAATGCGCACAGATGGCAGCAATCTGCGTCGCATCAGCTTCAGCGAGGCCATTGATACCGAACCCACCTTCTCTCCCGACGGAAGTTTTATACTATTCACGTCAGACCGAGGCGGAAGTGCCCAGATTTATCGCATGTCAGTTAAAGGCGGATATGCAGAACGCTTGACCTTCGAGGGAAGCAATAGCTTTTCGCCGCGCTTTAGCCCAGATGGAAAAAGTTTTGTATTTGCCCAATTCAAGGGCGGACGTTTTTATATAGCCGTTCAAGATTTTTCCAGCAAGCAAGTTCAGGTTCTTACGCCGGGAGGATGGGAGAAAAAGCCTAGTTTTGCCCCGAATGGAAAACTCATCCTGTTTGCCACTGAAATACTCGGGCGTGGTATATTGGCAACCGTTTCAAGCGATGGACGAGTCAAACAGAGGATGACTCCACAGAAGGGCGATATTCGTGAGCCCACATGGGGTCCATTTGATAAACAATAATTGAATATGGAGTACCCATGAAAAAACTAATTCTAGCTCTTGTAATGATCAACCTTCTAGCAGCTTGCGCGAGCTCTAAATCTAGAGATGCTGACGAACAAGCGAATAACGGAAGCGATAGCGCGATGACTGAAGATTCCGCTACGGGCAGTGCTAATGCTGCCGCAATCGAAGCACAAAATTTAGCTGATGCAGAAGCTGCCCAAGCGGCAGAAGAAGCGGCTTCACAAGCTGCGCTCACACCACAAAGCAGTGTGTATTTTCCCTTTGACGTGGATACTATCCAAGACGGCGATAAAGCTATTGTTCAGGCGCACGGAGCTTATTTAAGTGAACACGCTGATCGTAAGGCGCGCTCCGAAGGCAACGCCGACGAACGAGGTAGCAGCGAATACAATTTAGCACTTGGTCAGCGTCGTGCAGACAACACTAAAAAAGCTTTAGTGTTAAGCGGAGCTACTGCGGATCAAGTTGACGCTATCAGCTACGGCGAAGAGCGGCCCACAGATACTGGTCATGACGAAGCAGCCTGGGCACAAAATCGCCGCGTTGATATTATCTATCCGTAAACATGTCTAAACTAAGTCCCGTCCTTTTAGGAATATTACTCATCATCACAACAGCCCCAGCTAGTGCGGGGCTGTTTAATGATGAAGAAGCTCGTCAGCAAATAGTGCAGCTAGAAACACGAGTTGCCACTTCGGAAGACGCTTTAAGCAAGCTTACTGCTGGAAACAAACGTCAAACCAGCGCACTACTGAGCTTACAAATGTCGATTGACACCTTAAACGGTGAATTGCGTAAATTACGCGGTCAGAATGAAGAATTAATCCACAATTTGCAGGAAGCGGAGAAACGTCAAAATGACTTCTATGTAGATTTAGATGGCCGCTTGCGTCGCTTTGAGGCAGTAGATACAGCCAGTGCTAACAAAGTTGAAGGGGGCAAAAGCAATACTGATGACCCTGCCACAGAAAATCGTGCTTTAGAAGCTGCTTTTGGATTTTATAAAGCCGAAAGCTATCAAAATGCAGTCAATTCATTTCAAGAATTTTTAACGACTTATCCTCAATCTGCACACGCTGCCAATATCCGTTATTGGATGGGCAATGCCTTTTTTGTATTGAAAGACTACAAGAGCAGCAAAGAGAGCTATCTAACACTAGTACAGCAATTTAAGTCGCACCCTAAAGTGGCCGAAGCGATGCTTAACATCGCCGACTGTTATGAGTTACTAAATAATAAGAAAGCCGCTAGGCGCACGCTCAAGCGAATTATTAAAAAGTTCCCCAACACAGGAGCGGCCAACAAGGCCAAAAAGCACCTTTCCACTCTCAAATAGTTTCGAGCTCTTATGTCATCCACCAGCGCGGGCATATCGCTACGCATTAGCGAAATATTCTATTCTCTACAAGGAGAAACCTCTCGCGCTGGCATCCCGACCACATTTGTCCGCTTAACGGGTTGCCCGCTGCGCTGCGTCTATTGCGATACTAGCTATGCCTTTAGCGGCGGCAGCAATATGCAGCTGGATGAGATCATGCGCACAATCAAAAACCATCCAACTAAGTATGTTTGTGTCACGGGTGGCGAACCGCTCGCCCAGAAAAACTGCATCACACTGCTTAAAGACTTGTGCGATGCAGACTATAAGGTATCACTGGAGACCAGCGGCGCACTAGCAGTGGACGCAGTCGATGCGCGGGTCAGCAAAGTGCTGGATATAAAGACCCCCGCCTCAGGTGAGTCTACAAAGAACTTATGGACGAATTTGGCACACCTTAAAATACAGGATGAAGTGAAATTTGTCTTATGCGACGAGGCAGATTACAACTGGGCAAAAGAAATTTGCATGCAACATCAACTTACACAAAAGTGCGACGTACTATTTTCACCGGCACAAGCGCAGCTCGACGCTCGTGAACTCGCCGAGTGGATATTGCGTGATGGCTTACAAGTGCGCCTACAGCTACAATTACACAAATTACTTTGGGGAAATCAGCAAGGAAAATGAAGAACGCCGTTATATTACTTTCAGGCGGATTAGATTCCGCCACCGTGCTTGCAATGGCACAACAACAAAACTTTTCATGCTACGCCTTAAGTGTTGATTACGGGCAGCGCCATCATGCTGAATTAGCAGCAGCAGAGCTTGTAGCAAAGGCGCTGGGAGCAAAAGAGCATCGCGTTATCAACATCGACCTCACCGCATTCGGCGGCTCAGCTCTGACCGACTCTAAAATCGCCGTTCCAGAACAAATGAGCACAGGCATTCCGCTCACCTATGTTCCTGCGCGCAACACCATCATGCTGTCGCTTGCGCTCGCATGGGCGGAAGTCTTGCAAGCCCAGGATATTTTCTTCGGTGTAAATGCAGTGGATTACTCCGGCTACCCAGATTGCCGCCCCGAATATGTAAAATCATTTGAACAGATGGCCAACCTCGCTACCAAAGCAGCCGTTGAAGGGCATCCACTCACCTTGCATGCGCCACTTTTAGAACTTAGCAAGGCTGACATTATCCGTGCAGGCGTGAAGCTCGGCGTTGATTACAGCATTACCGTATCTTGCTACCAAGCTGACGAGCATGGACACGCCTGTGGCGTATGTGATTCATGCCGATTGCGACAAGCGGGATTCGATCTAGCTAAAATTTCCGATCCAACTCACTACCAAAGCCCTTCCTAGCGTTGACAGCCGCGATCAAATCCGTATAATGCGCGCTTCCTTTGGGGATGCGGGTCGTTAGCTCAGTTGGTAGAGCAGTGGACTTTTAATCCATTTGTCGCAGGTTCGAACCCCGCACGACCCACCAGTAAATCCAAAGGATCTCATCGAGTAACACACCTAGCTCACTGAGCATCAATCCCGAACTTAAGCTTAATTTGCCTGCACCTCGCGCAGCCAACAATCAGCAAATACAAAACCATCACGCGTAACAACTTCGCCTATTTCAATTTCTAGAGCTTGATCGAACATAGGGCCATCGAAAACAAAAGTATGAAACTCGCCATTCTCTCCGCACGGATCAATACCGAGCGGCATGCTCTCCAGCAAAGCTAGCGTCAATTCTTTCCCGGCAAACGTTGCGGGCAATACGCGTGGATCTACACAGGTAAGACAGGCGCGCACACCGCTTGCGAGCATCTCTTCCAACAACTCCTGCGTCGGCCTCTTCCATAAGGGAAACACCGCCTCAATTCCAGTGCCTTGCATGCATTCTTCACGGTAACTGCGTATATCCTGCAAATACAGATCGCCAAACGCCATACAACGCACACCGCCATCACGGGCGTTCGCCACGAACTCAGCCATCGCAGTTGCATATTGTTCATCGGAACAGGGATAAGGGATTTCGATCAAGTACAAGGGCAAGCCCAGCGCTTGCGCCTGCTTACGCAACAAGTCCACACGCACAGCATGCATGGCGACGCGCGAGAATGTCGCATTAACCGTTGTAAACAATCCTGTTACTTCATATTCATCAGATTGGCGCAGCACATGCAGTGCCCAAGCGCTATCTTTACCACTACTCCAACTTAACCAAGTATTTTTTAGCATTCCATTGAGTCCCTCTTGTGCGCGGAATAATAAGCCGACAGATCACCGCTCTTCACAGGCCACCAAGCCTATCGCATACAAGCCGTAGTTACACTCAAGTACCGCGCATGCGGTGATGCATTAAGCTTGCGCCTTAGATGAGGCTAAGACACTCATACTTTGCTTTTCCAAATACATTTTGGCATCCGCATCCACGATCAGTTCATCAACCGTAGCACCATCATCTGGATAGGCCGCACACCCTATACAGCCACCAATAAATATTGTCCTACCCTCAATATCAAACGGCTCAGCAAGCACATCCCGCAGCTTTCTTTTTAATTCAAATGCATCATCAAGTGATTGCAACTCTTTAACAATCACTGAAAATTCATCCCCCCCTACCCGTGCGCAAAAATCACTGGTGCGAATTGCCTTAACCATGCGGTTAGCCACGGCCTTTAGCAAGGCATCACCCACTATATGTCCATATTTGTCATTAACCGGCTTGAATCCATTCAGATCTATAATCAACAATCCAAATCTCGATTGCTGGCGCTTTGCCGCAGCAATGGTGCGTAGAAGCTCCTCCTCGAAGTAACGGCGATTAGCGATATCCGTTAATGTGTCGTGAAGTGCCATGTGCTGTATGACAGCCTTAGTTCGCTTATGCTCTTCAATTTCGTCATGCAAATTCTGGTTTAATATAATGGCACCCACCACGGAGCGTGAGACAAGTTTAGCTTTTCGGAATATGGCCACTTGGCTGACAACTGAAATGAAAAATAACAACAGGTAGTGCCTGTCTTGAAGTTGCCAATATTGAACTGCAAAGACCGTGGTTATAGGGAACAGGCATAGCACATTGAACTGAAAGTAGTATCGCGGCATGACCGCATAGCCAAATGTGGCAATATAAACGGTAGTGTGCAAAATAATAAAAAGTGTAGCCCCCTCCACTGGGAGCGCAGCAATTGGCATGACAATGCCTGAGCAACCATAAACTACTGCGATACTGCCGCCAAAGAAAAATCTCTTGCGTAATATTTGTTGACTGTTCTCCGCAGTAATACCAATGCCCCGTACATATTTCTCGTATACCAATAATACGACGGTGGATAAGGCAAGCATGAATGCCCACACACTGATAAAACTGAGGGATGCCCCTGCGTCATATAATACATTTGAAATTAGCACTATCGCGAGTATCGTCGTTGCCCAATTCCCTTGTGCATGCCCAAACAGAAGTCGAACGCGCTCTAGTTGCACGCGACTGTCCAGAGGGGGGCGCTTATTACTGGACATTGATTAGAGATAAACCGACTGCGTGCTAAACGTGTTCGGCGAAACTATTCGCGCCGAGCACTTCCGCTTACCCAGCACAACGAGCTTGGAGAAAAGCTTCGCTACAAGGAGATAACGATGGACTACTAACAAGAGTTCCTCGTAAACAAGCCACGGCGCTTGCCTGCTCATGAGCAAGTCAGAGTCGATTATGTAGTATGCGGTCGCGTTCATCGGAGCAATCCTTCATTAAATAACACGGCATAACCGTTTAATTTATCATACAGCAAACAGTTATTGACCAACATCTATCTCACTGGCAACTTCTGCCAGAGCCTCAATTCAAACCCAAAGCCACCAACTCCTGATCGCTGAACCCTGCCGCACGGCGCGCTTCTAAATTAAACGGGCCGCGTCGTGGCACTGCATTGTATTCCTTGACCAGATCAGCATAGGTGTCCAGCGATTCCAAGCCACGCTGCTCGCACAGATACTTAAACCAGTGGTTACCGATAGACACATGGCCGATCTCATCTCGCAAAATGATGTCCATGATGGGTCCTACCGCAGCATCGCCCGCATGCACCAGCTTGGCACGCATACCCGGAGTCACATCTAAGCCCCGCGCTTCCATCGTACAGGGCAGCAAAGCCATACGAGCTAGCAGATCATGCTGCGTCCTCACCGCCATATCCCACAGCCCGTCGTGCGCGGTAAAATCCCCGTAGGCAAAACCCAAACCCTGTAAGTGCTCACTCAGCAAGGTGAAGTGTAAAGCCTCCTCATCCGCTACTTGCAGCCAATCGGCGTAATAGACCAGCGGCATATCTGTAAAGCGCCACAGCGCATCTAGCGCCAAATTAATTGCATTGAATTCGATATGCACTAGTGCGTGAACCATCGCGGCACGGCCTTCGGGCGTATTCATCGCGCGGCGTTTCACCTCCAATGGCGACACCAGTTCCGGCTTGGCAGGGCGACCGGGGATCACCAGCGCGCCATCCAATGACGCTTCAGCATCCAGGCCAAGCTTCCCCGCTAGCCAATCCTGAGCCAGACAGCGCACTCCTGCGGATTTTTTAACGGTATCATTTTCACGCAGCCAGTACAACGCAGCTTGTCTTAGATCGTGCAATGAGGTTTTCTGCATATTGTCAGTTGGGAATCGTTAAGCCTCAAAAAAGCAGTTGTCCGCATAACCAGCGACTTGGACGGCTTCATCGTGCTTAGTCGAATGGCTAGTTGTTTCATTAGATTAACACCGATTAAGCCAAAGCTTTACCTCGATACTTTGGTACATCATTCAGGTGATGCATTCTCTGCGATTTACAGCTTGAAAATCTGCGTTAATCTGCGGATAGTACTGTGGTTTTTAGGTTAAATGGCTCAGCAAGACCTTAGCTCTCATCTGGGGCAGAGGGATAAGGGAAAAGTATATTCATGGCAATACTGTGCTCCGCCGTCTGCACCAGACGCACATGCTCTCGTCTTAATTCACGAGGGTGTCGCACACCGCAGGAGTAAGCAATCATTTCAATCGCCTTGTTCATCTCCAACGCATAATTGGCTACACGGAGAAACTTCTCCTCCACCACCAAGCCGCGCTGCAAACGCCTGTTATGCGTCGTAATCCCAGTTGGGCAGGTATTGCTATGACAGCGCATGGCCTGAATGCATCCCAGCGAAAACATAAAACCACGTGCCGTATTGATAAAGTCGGCTCCCGTACACAAGGCCCATGCAGCCCTTGCAGGATTCACCATCTTGCCGGATGCAACCACTCGAATACGCTGCTTCAAACCCGCAGCAATCAAGTCATCTACTACGCGCGGCAATGCCTCCATGATAGGCAATCCCATATGATCTGACAGCACTTGCGGTGAGCTACCACTCCCCCCTTCGCCACCATCGATCACCAAATAATCAGGCGCATACTCTAAGCCACGGCGCAGCACCGCCTCACACAAAGCATTGCTAAATTCCAAGCCCCCTATCGCTGTCTTAACCCCAACAGGTTTCCCAGTAAGATCACGCAGCATGGCAATACGATCCAGCAATTGATCCATATTAGAAATATCGGGATGGCGATTAGGACTGAGCGAATCCTTGCCAAGTGTGATACCACGTAAGTGGGCAATCTCTTGCGTGACTTTATTCCCCGGTAACATACCGCCCTTGCCCGGCTTCGCACCCTGCGATAATTTAATTTCAAAGGCGCTTACACTCTTTGCTAACTCCAGCGCCCGTGCCTTGGATAGCTCGCCATTCTGATCGCGAATGCCGTAATGCGCCGTGCCAATTTGCATAATGCGCTCGCAGTCACCCTCCATATGATACGGAGACATGCCACCTTCGCCCGTATTTATCCAGCAACCCGCCTTTTCAGCTCCTTTAGAAAGAGCCTGAATCGCAGGCGCGGACAGTGCGCCATAGCTCATGCCGCTGATATTAACTATAGAACGTGCTAAATATGGATCACGACAATAGCCCTCACCAATCACCAATGCAGGAGTCGGCAAATGTTCTGTATGCAATACAGGAAAGGGAGAGTTAACGAAGATGATTGAACCTGGTTCGCGCAAATCATTGGTAGAACCAAAACCGATCACACCTGTCATGCCTTTGGATGCGCGGTATGCCCAATTGCGCGTTGCACGATTGAACGGCATCTCATCGCGTTCACCCGAAACTAGATACTGGCGGAAAAATTCCCCCTGCTTCTCCAACATATAGCGCAAGTGACCAATGATGGGATAATTACGCAACACCGAATGCTTCTTCTGCACAATATCGCGCACCAACCAAAACAGCAGCGCAAACAATAAAACCAAGCCTAATATGCTACCGAGGCCATAACTAAGAAGAGAAATCACACCTACCCTTTGTCGTCGAATTAATGGGGCTTAGCATACAAGATAACAGACCATTGCTACGGAGGTTTTATAAAGCTCAGTTCCTCCGGTGCTCTAATCCAACATCGACTAGACATGCACACAGCAACTCACTCAAATATATATTTTTCACTTCCACCATGACGGATTAATTATTCTAACCTTGCCCATTCAACTCATTCAAATTCAGCAAATTTCAAAATTTCTTTCAGAAGGCCGGGGAAACGCGCATTGATGTCATCAAGGCGCAAAATATTACGATTTTCTACACCAATTTTATTGGTGCGAATTACGCCAGCTTCACGCAATATACGAAAATGGTAAGACAACGTTGATTTTGCCATATTCGGGCATGGAACTGCTTCTGAACAGGACATGCAACTATTTTTCTTAAACAGACTACTAACAATTCGCAGGCGCATTGGGTCGGCCAGAGCAGCAAGTACAGCGGCAAGGGTAATATCTTCAGTAGACGGATGAACAAATTGGACCATGAAAAACACTATACCTTATCACTTGACATGGTTCAATAGTTCAAATATATTGAACCATTGAACCAGCAGCTCGTTGGGTCATTATATATATGGAAAAAGACATTCCTATCTAACACGCACTTAATGGAGATAAACATGAGCAAGAAACTCGCAGGGAAAGTCGCATTGGTAACTGGTGCATCCAAGGGCATTGGTGCAGCAATTGCGCTGCGTCTGGCAGAAGAAGGCGCACTAGTTGCTGTGAATTACAGTTCAAGCAAAAGTGGCGCGGATATTGTAGTGGCTGAAATTATCCGCAAGGGTGGAAAAGCCGTGGCTGTGCACGGAAATGTTTCCAAGCCAGAGGAAATTAAAAACATGATTGAGGCAACCACGAATACCTTTGGCGCGATTGATATTCTAGTCAATAATGCAGGGGTCTATGAATTTGCTCCACTTGATGCCGTCACCCCTGAGCACTTCCACAAGCAGTTCAACGTAAATGTGCTGGGCTTGTTACTAGTAACTCAAGAGGCGGTGCGTGCGTTCAACGATCAAGGCGGAAGTATCGTAAATATAAGTTCTGGTGTATCTACCATTACCCCACCAAACAGCGTAGTTTATACTGCGACTAAGAGTGCTGTTGACTCAATCACTATGGTTCTGTCAAAGGAATTGGCAGCTAATAAAATCCGCGTCAATGCCGTTAACCCAGGCATGATTAAAACAGAAGGATTAGTCTCGGCTGGTTTTCATGAAGGCGATATGCGTAATTGGATTGAATCAGTCACTCCAATGGCACGCATTGGAACGGTAGATGAAGTTGCCTCAGTAGTAACTTTCCTCCTTTCTAAGGATGCCTCCTATGTAACGGGCGAAACACTGCATGTCACTGGAGGGCTACATTAAGGCATCACACCATTAAAAATGGGGAACGCTCAATTATCTTTGAAGCAAGAGCTTTTTGATAAGGATGCTGTTCCCCTTAAATTCTGTTCCAAGCTTACATAATAAGCCGTCGAGCAGACTCTTAGCTACGAGCCGCTATCAGGAACTTGCTTCGTGAGTAACGCTTCTTTGATGTGGGGACATATGAAATCCCATGTTGGCCTAAACTTTTGAAAGTGCGTGTGACTCCCTCGCCAATGGAGCAGTCTGGCAAAGCATCCCCCAGAGCTACACGCTCACAAAATCGCCCTACTCTGACTATCCCAAAAAGCCTTTAATCGTCAATTAAACTTGCAACAAACATAATCACTAATCAATTTATGGAGCGATTTACACTTCCGTAAATTAAATATTTAGCAGATCTTCATTGCACAATTCCGCTTGATCCAACTTATTTAAAATGGGCATGAGCGTAAGCCCTGTTCGCACCCCCAACTCTAATGACTTATTTTTTAACTCATCCAGTGAAATATTGACAACATCGCCAGTCGCCGCAAAAGCAATAGTGTTACCGCTTTTACACTTAGGGAACATCACTGCACGATCTTCAAATGCGGCTTCGATATACGCAAAACCGCCTTTCACCCCATGACACAAACCGATGAGATTGACGGCCAACAAACCTTGCTCGCTCAATCGTGCGCGGCATGCCTGATAAAACGGCAGCTTATTGAGATCGCCGGGGTGAGCATGTTCATTAAAGCCATCGACCAGAATCAGATCAAACACCTCAGCGCTGTTCATCATGTATTCGACACCATCGCCGACCACTATATTTAAGCGTAGCGGATCATCCGGCAGCTCAAAATACTCGCGCGCTATATCCACCACTCGCACATCAATTTCCACCGCCGTCAAATGCGCTGACGGACAATGACGATAAAGGAATTTAGTAAGAGAAGCCGCACCAAGACCGACCAACAAAACATTGCGTGGAAAGCTGCTCGCATCACGTAGCAACAGACTCGCCATCATCACCTGAGTGTATTCCAGCTCCAAATCCCAAGGCGCAGAAACACGCATCGCGCCTTGTGCACACTCCGACTCAAAGCGCAGCGTGCGCAAACCGTCTTGTTCCCGAACATCAATTGAAAAATCCATACACCAATCACTTGTCCACTTTAATTATTCGACATCCGATTTATAACCAGACAACTTAATTCTGTAGGATGCAAATATCCCCGCAAGGGGGAGGCCGGGGGTGCCCGGTGGCGTTGCCACCCCCCTTCCGCACAGCGTAGCGCATTGCACCAGATGCTTATAAGCTAGGTGACACCACCTCATCCGGCGCAATATCGATTGCGCCCTACGCTGGTAGCACATCGAAACGCATCACGCGATAAAACCCAGAAAAACAATACTCGACAACAGGCTCACCCGCCAGCATCTTACCTTTTTGATTCAACGCATAGCTCAATTGGGCTGGGACATCCTCTTGCCAGAAGCCCGGCAGAAAAGGCTCCAAGTGACCGAGCAAAAAGCGCCAAGGCATAAAGCGATATAGCCAATGCTTGTGCGGCGTTGTGGCATATTCAGTGATCAGCACAGAGCCACCAGGGCGCAGCACACGTGCGATTTCGGCATAAGTGCGTAGACGAGCTTCCGCTGGCAGTTCGTGAAGTAGAAAAAACACGACCACCTGATCGAAGGCATCATTGCAGTAAGCCATACACTCCGCATTCATGCGCGCGAAATGACAACGCTCCGTGACATGCAACGTCTTGCGCTGTGCCAGTTTTAATTGTTCGGTGGCGACATCGCACAGGTGCACCTCATTGCCAGTACTGGCGAACAGCGAAGGCGTGAGTTTTCCGTACACGCAGGTCAGTTGCAGTATTTTCGAATCAGCATTGCGTTCGACATGCGCCAGCGTCTTTTCAAGCAGCCGATCATATTGCCCGAACAAGATGAGATTAATGACCGGCTGATGATCGAAAAACCAGATACCCCAGCGCCACAGATAAACCCACCAATAATAGCGCGCCAGATAATCCGGCACACCATCGAGAAATTTTTTATATAGCCGCAACACCTTACTTAGCGTACCAACGGCCCAAATTATTCATTTCCATAAGCTATTAACACCGTCAATTAGTCATTAAGTCATTAAGTCCACAGAGAACACCCGATAGAATGCCACGTCTGCAAGCTGTTGATGTTTTGCTTTTCTTTGTGTCTCTGATAATGCCACTAGCCATTCGACTAAGGCTGGCAACGGCGCCAGCCAAGTCGCTGGTTATGTGGTGAAGCTTTAGAATACGCCCCCTAAATTAATAGAATGAAAAAAGCGGCATATCAATTCCCAAGAAGAGTATCACGCGCTTTTCAACCACATTACTAAGGCCCGAACTTCTTCCGTGTTGATAGGCGATACCAATACTGAGCGGATAGTCTTCCCAGCCGTAGCTTAAAGCCAGTGAAGGTGTGACGATTTCATTAAATTTAACGTCCTGTTCCACTCCATTCAATTTGAGACTGATTGGATAGCCAAAATCAAAAGGCGCAAGCATCAATGATACAGAGCCACTTTGAAAACCACGACTCAGCTCAAGCCCAATAGGCGCATAGATGCCGCCGCGATTATTGCTACCTACATCGCTCTGATTGGACACACTGCCATAGGCGGCGGTTAGGTAGGCCGTAACCGAGACGTGAACCTGGTGTTCTCGTTTAATCCCAAAAGTAACGGGAGGCAGGGTGTAACGCATGAGCACCTCCTCAGCCTCCCCTTTATTATTTGCATCTGCCAGCTCAGCAAAAAATAGTAAGTCATTAGTTAAGCGATGAGGATTTTTAATCTCACTCACTAATCCGCTCTGTTTGAAATACTTATCGGCCACCAGTATTTTTGCTGTATAGGTTTGCGCCGCCTGAATTTTCTTAGTGAGGTCATTCAATGCAACTCCAGCAGCCATTGCAACAACTGATGCGTTGATGGCTTTTTCGACATCACTCTCCAGCCATTCTTGCGCTGGCTTATTGATAAATTTGCAGTAATAGTGAGCGGGATTTCCCTTGCATTCCGCCTTGATTTTCTCTTTATCTACTACCAGAAACTTACTATTGGCTTTGACATGCTGCGACCATTCTTTAAGATGCGCCGATGCCAGCTTTATTTTATCGTTCAGCAGATTGATATCATCAAGTGTCATCATGACTTTGTCACAGCCCACCCGTGCAGGCTTTGCATTCGCCCTGATGGCATGAAGTGCGCGGATCGCCTCATCCATCTCAATCACGCCATTATAAAAACCGAAATTAAGCTTTCTAAAAGCTTGGTCTGCATTTAACGGCATAAAATTAAGAGGATATACCTCTCCCTGATACTTTAGCCCAAGAAACTGTGTGGCCTCAACATAGCGATTTGAAATGTCTATAAAATCAAACCCTTCGCTAATTTTATCGCCTGCGTAACTACTAACCATAGTTAATAAATCATGCTTTACGCTCTTCTGCCACAACTCTTTATTTTTAAGTAAAAGTCGTAAATTCCCATTTTCAATATAACTATAAGTTTCAGGGAAGGCACATGCCAGCTCATCATTACGCTTGAGTTTAAGCTCAAACATATACAGGGCATTTTCTTTTGCTCGATCCAGCAAGAAATCGGTAACAGCGGACACGCGCTCATCGCCATTTGCGAAAGAAATTGATGGCAAAGTTAAGACAAAGGCAAAAAGCACAAGCCAGCGTTTCATAAACGACTCCCCTTTATTAAACATCACTTAATAGATCCTAACCTAAGCACACACCACCTAACCCAGCGTAATTACGCCCGACTGTAACCGTCAATCAAGCTAACAGCCTCAGTGGGCAAGCATGCCAAGCAACGCCACCTGCAAATCACGGCGACTATCCAAGACTGCCATAATCAAATTTCCGATGCTCGGCCCTGCAAATAATGCGACAAGGCGCGCAAATCAACTCTCGGCACCGAGAAATACCACGATGCAAAAACTCAGGCACGACGCGACCACGATTGGGCAAGGTTAGCAACTACGCAGCTTTAGTTTCCAGCGTGCGCATAATTGCCAGTGTTTCATCAACACTGTCCTGAGCGATGTATTCGATAATCTCACTCAAACCCTGCTGTGCCGTGTCTGACCACAACACGTGGAAGGGCTGGGCTTCTGCCATATCATTTCTGTTGTTTCAGCAATGATGAGCGCAAGGAGTCAAACACTTTCCCTTGTGTAGTGAGGCGATCATTTTGCAAATCCACCTCCCCCTGAACCATCAGCTTCAAACAACATTTTACCCACCACGCGTCTCCTGCAACAAACGGCTCGCGTAAGCCTTAAAGTCAGTCTGGCTAGTGATTTGCTCTTGCATAAAAGATCACCGAATGCAGATTGAATTAAAGTCATTCTAGCAGAGGAAAAAATATAGGTAAGCGAATCATTTATCGCCACAAAACTTTCTTCGCGCATTGCCTCATTTAATATTTTGGACTCATAAAGGTGCCCCTAAGATGTAGGGTGTCAATATCCCTGCAAGGGGGAGGCTGGGGGTGCCCGGCGGCTTTACCAGCACCCTTCCGCGCAGCGCAGCGCAGCGCACTGCACTGCACCAGATATTTTAAGCATAAAAATGCAGTTGTCCGTCGATAAAACAACTAATGCTGAATTCCCTAACCCCCTTCGGATGCAGATGCACTCATCTACAAACGTATTAAAATCTGCGTTAATCTGCGGATTGAACTGCGGTTTATAGCTTGATGTTTTGCTTTTCTCTGTGTCTCTAATGAAGCAACTAGCCATTCCACCAAACCCAAAGTGCTGGGCAAGTGGCTGGTTATGTGGTGAAGTTTTAGGTTTAATTCAAGGAACACACCAGCGCAGCTGGCTTATATTTTGTCCTGATGTGGAACATGCGAAATGCGCCGAAATTCTTTGCACTGGTTATCGTGCCTGCATATTCGAAATTGGCCCAGCCCTCCCCTTCCAATTCAAGCATAGCCACAAAAGGCTCGGTTCCAAATATCTCGCCCGGCGGAGTTACTGGCTCAATCCGCGCAGTCTTGGTTACATCATGGCTGGAGTAGGTATAGCACTGCATCAAGTGATCGTACACTTTGTAAATCGGCCCAAAGTGCAAACCAATTCGCATTAACAATGGCTCTTGCAGATTAAGATTTGTTTGATCGATTTTGTCCATGGCATCATTCAAGGCTATCGCAATCTTTGCCGCTGTTGAAGCCTTTTCGATGACTAGATATATCGCATCACCCCAAGTATTCAAATGCTGAACATCGGCTCTAAATTCATCAATCACCTCTGCCATCACAGGCTGCAGCACGTTGTAGTACCAAAGAATATCGCGATCACAAAGCTTGCTAAATCCACGCACATCCGAAAATAAAATCGCGTGTGGCTCGCGTAGCGTTGTGGGATGATTGCCGCTGGATTTGTGCAGATATTGTTTAGGGATAATTGTCGCGCTGGGGATTATTTCCGCACTATGGTTCAGCTTTTCCCACTTCAAAATATTGGAATAAGTACCACGACTTCTTGACGACATATTGTGATCCCACACAGCTAGTTGCATGGGTTTTACATGCAGAGAATTGGCTCGCATAATCGCCATTCCCATTGTCACATCCGAGCAAAAGTTAAATAGCGCACCGTCGCTTAAAAATTCTGACTCAGTAGTACAAGTAACCGTATTTGCACCCTTTATACAGTCGTAGAATCGCTGAACCCATTGTTCCCCAGCAGGACGAACAGATACCTCACAAAAGCTTTCCACCGCGAAAGGCAACCAAATATTCAGCTCCCCACCTTGCTTCAAAATCGCTTCCGCAAACATGATGTCAGAACCTGCCATAAGTGAACCATAGGCAACCGAGCAATGCTTGCTGGCAAGCACCGTCTCAATACGCTGAATAAGCTCTCGCTCATCTTGCTTGCTTAATGGGCAATGATTATAAAAAGCATGACCGCAATAATAAATCACCGTATCGGGTAACAGAGGGGCCAGAATCGAAGTCTCGATGTTTAAATAATTGCAGAGTAGCTTGAGTTGGAAATGCGATTTAGCCCGAGTAAGTAGATTATGTTGATTGTATTGAGCGGCGGCTTCAATGACCCGTCTCGCCTCGTCCAGATTATTGAGCAGAATGCACGCCTCGGCCTGTGAGGTTAACGCAAAATATTGCGCGCCGTCATCATTGCGAGCTAATTCAAGAGCGCTGTTCGCTAGCTCTTGAGCTTTGCTCCGCTCACCTGAAAGCATGTAAAGCGTGGCGGCATTAACAGCCGCATAATGCCCGCCGGAAAGACTAAAGGCGCGATGATATGTAACGGCTGCCGTATTGAATTTTTCAACATCCCAATCATGAAAATGAGTTCCTTTTTCTGCCGCCTGAAAAGCCAAATTTTTCAATATCCGCGCCTCTAATAAGCGCACGAATTCGCTGCTACTCAAATGCAGCTTATAGGTATAAAAACTATCCAAAGCGCGTTGCTGAGCGTTACATCTAGACAGCGCCAACACAGAACAATATTGAAAAAACTCATCATTAGGACTAGCTTTCAAAGCCGCCTGCGCGAGATCATATTCTTTCAGGTAATCACCTGTTTTTTGCGTACTGATAATTTCTGCTTTTATCTCATCGGTGGAGCGAGTCATCTTGTTAATTCCATTGTTGGCGAGTCTGTGGCTTCCCTACTGGCAAAATTGTACCCTGTTTCAACTTTCGCAAGATGAATGTAGGGTGTCAATAAGCGAAGCGCATTGCGCCGGATTTTTTAAGGTTTGAAATACAAGTGGTGAATTGAAATCATCGCAAGCAAACTGTGCGTACTTGCCGACTTTCGCTGCGTGGCACATGCATACGGCGCAATATTGATTGCGCCGTATGAAATCTCCTATTCCTGATAAGCAATTGATCCATTGAGTCGCAAGAGTATATTTTCCGTATCCACATAGTAGTACGTAGCGCTGAATTTGTATAACGCAAAGCCTAAGGCCAACACCATCCCCTCAACAAATATTTATTTCCCAGTATTTCGCACAATAAAACATATCTTGCTAATATACCTTCCTCGTCGCACTACACAGTTCGCCAATAATGGATATCAACACTTTCTTTAGGTCGTTCCGCCCGCATAACACTTCGGTTCCTATCATGGAGAAGCTACGTAGCGGCTTTGCGGCGGGCATTGCGATCTTTATTCTCGGCTTAGCACTCAAGTATCTTCCGCACAACAGCTATCCCTTTCTAATGCTCGGCTCGATGGCGGCATCGGCCACTTTGCTGTATGCAGTTCCGCATAGTCCGATGACTCAGCCGTGGAATTTAATCGGCGGCCACCTTATTTCCGCTCTGTTTGCTTGGCCTTGCATTGTGTTTATCCATGATCCGGTCATTGCGGCAGCGGTGGCGGTCGGCGGGGCCATCTTTGTAATGCACTATTTAAATTGCTTACACCCTCCGGGCGCGGCCACGGCTCTTACACTAGTTCTCGGCAGCACGATGTTTCTCAACCATGGCTGGGAGTGGACGTTGTTAGTAGTCGTAATCAATGCCTTCATCTTTCTGGTGCTGGCACTGGTGCTTAACAATCTACTCCCCGGCAGATGCTATCCTATGCAGCAAATGCCGCTTACGCCCCTTAAACCGAGTGCACATCTAACTCTCGAAATATTAGATATAGAATATGCACTTGAACAAATGGATAGTGTGATTGACGTAAGCGAAAAAGACCTCGTTAAAATTTACGAACTGGCATTGCTTCACGCCCGCAAGCGCGACTTTCAAACACTATAAACCGCCATGACTTTCATCACGATAAAATATCTACACCTAAGCTTTATTGTTTTGAGCTACGGCTTGTTTTTCATGCGTGGGGTGTGGGTGTTACGTAACTCTCCCATCATGCAACAGCGCTGGGTCAAAATTCTGCCGCATATTATTGATAGCGGATTACTCATCAGTGCAATCACGCTCGCGGTAATACTTGGCATTTCGCCCGGCAGCGCGCCTTGGCTGCTGGCAAAAATTATCGCCTTGATTGTGTATATCGTCCTCGGCTCCATCGCTATCAAACGCGGAAAAACACCGCGCATCAAGCTCACCGCTTGGATTGCCGCACAAATTGTATTTTTCTATATCGTATTTACTGCACTGGCGCATGACCCAATGCCATGGCACGCGCTCTAAGCCAACAGCTTGCCAAGCAAGGGCAATTAATTAGCGCCCTGCTCGCCCCTAATCTCTACCCTCATCCAGTAAAAAAAGTTCGCGTAATCGAAACACATATCTCTTGGATTTTGCTTGCCGGTCGCTATGCTTACAAAATCAAAAAGGCACTGAATTTAGGCTTCATCAACACAGCGACACTCAAGTCGCGCCAGCTAGACTGCGCTGAAGAGATACGGCTCAACCGCCGCCTCGCAGCGAATCTATATCTTGAAGTCGTAAGCATAGGAGGGAGCCATACTCACCCCGCCTGGGGCGTGCGTCCAACCATAGAATATGCAGTCAAAATGCGCCGCTTCGCTTCATTCAACACGTGGGAACGGCTGATCGTAAAAGACAAAATCAGTGCTCAACACATAGACGAACTAGCCAATACGCTAGCGCATTTTCACATGAGCCGCCCTCCGAGCAAGCTCGCTTCAAGCGCGGAATTTTCGGAAGGCATACATAAGCTGTTAACGCAAAACTTTTCACAGCTTTCCAGCTTATTGAACGAGACTCAAGATGCCAGCACACTGGCTGCGTTACAGCACAGCAGCGAACAGCTATTCAGCCGTCACCGACAACACATCGAAGCGCGCCACACACAGGGCTTTATACGCGAATGTCATGGCGACCTACATCTGGGCAATATTGCGCTCATCGACAAGCAAGCCACACCTTTCGACTGTATCGACTTCAACCCAGTTTTGCGCCACATCGACGTGATGGATGAGGTGGCATTTGTGTATATGGATTTATTGCATCACCTGCATGAGCCACTCGCCCATCGTTTTCTCAACACCTATCTTGAAGTAACTGGTGACTATGCAGGAGTAACCCTGTTGAATCTTTACACCGTCTACCGTGCCACGGTACGTGCAAAGATTTCTGCTATCAACGCATCTCAAGCCTCGAACAACACACATAAAAAACTTCGCGCCATCGCCACTTGCCGCGACTACTTGAGCCTAGCCAGCGCAACACATGCGCGCCCGCAGTTAATCATCACCCACGGCTTGCCGGGTTCAGGGAAAAGTACATTCGCCCAAACCGCCTTAGAAAAACTAGGCGCAATCCGCCTGCGTTCTGATGTCGAGCGCAAACGTATGTTCGGCCTAAGTGCATTAGAACGCAGCAAGCCAGAGCAGGACATCTACACCCCCGAGGCCACACAGCGCACCTATGCTCATCTGCTTTCTACTGCCCGCACCTTGCTGAATGCAGGCCACTCAGTAATTGTCGATGCCGCCTTTCTCAAGCACAGCGAACGCGAAATGTTTAAGGCTTTGACTGACGAACTAGAAGTCACTTTTGCAATTGCCTCCATGCAAGCCGACACTGCCACATTGCGTGCTCGCATCATCCAGCGACAGCGCATCACCAAAGATGCCTCGGAGGCAGGACTTGAAGTGTTAAACATGCTGAGCAAAGTACAAGAGCCGCTCACAGCAGCAGAGTTGCATCATTGTCTAAATCTGGCAAATTAAGCTTTAAGCCGCAGTTCAATCCACAGATTTCGCAGATTAGCGCAGATTTACTATCACGTGCGGATGCGTCGAAAGCTCAGTTTTAGATTTTGTTTAATCGGCGAAAATCTGTGAAATCTGCGGACAAGTGCTTTTTCTTGGATAATGCAGGCAGTTGATTGCCACTGTACACATGCCATGCCCTCCACAGACTCCCTCACCCCTCATCGCGTCGCCATCATCGGTGCAGGCCCCGCCGGATTAATGGCCGCCGAAGTATTGTCTCAAGCGGGAGTCCATGTAGATATTTACGATGCCATGCCCAGCGTAGGGCGAAAGTTTCTAATGGCGGGCAAAGGTGGTATGAATATTACCCATGCCGAGCCTTACGCAGACTTCCTCAGTCGTTACGGCGCACGGCGCAGCGAACTAGAGCCGCTACTCAATTCATTTACGCCAGATGCACTACGCACGTGGATTCATGAGCTAGGCATCGAGACTTTCATCGGCTCTTCCAAGCGCGTTTTCCCAACTGACATGAAAGCCGCACCGCTGCTGCGCGCCTGGTTACATCGTCTGCGTGAAAGCGGAGTGAATATTCATGTACGACATCGCTGGATCGGCTGGGACGCGTTCAACGCCTTGCGCTTCACCATCGCAGATGGCGAGTGCTTAGTGGATGCCGATGCCGTCGTACTGGCCTTAGGCGGCGGCAGTTGGCCACAATTCGGCTCGGATGGTGCATGGCTGGCATTACTCGAACAACGCGGCATTAGCAGCGCGCCGCTACGCCCGGCTAATTGCGGCTTCGATCTCGAATGGAGTACTCACTTCCGCAAACGCTTTGTCGGCGAGCCACTTAAATCTGTCGCAGCCACGTTTGGCGAGGTGCGTAAAACAGGCGAATGCCTCATCACCGACAACGGTATAGAAGGTGGACTAATTTATGCGCTCTCTGCACCACTGCGCGACGAAATCGAGCGCAACGGACAAGCCATATTGCATCTCGACCTGCTGCCGGATTGGAGCGAACAGCGTGTACTCACTGAAGTGCAACACCCGCGCGGCTCGCGCTCTTTGACCAGCCATTTGCAAAGTCGCTTAGGGCTAAAAGGAGTAAAAGCCAACTTGCTGCGCGAAGCACTCAGTGCGGAGCAGATGCATAACCCAGCATTGCTAGCCAGCACCATCAAATCTCTCCCCCTGAATCTGCTTGCACCACGCCCCTTAAGCGAAGTGATCAGCACAGCGGGCGGAGTGAGATGTGAAACGCTAGATGAGCATCTAATGCTACGCGACATACCGGGAATTTTCTGCGCTGGCGAGATGCTAGATTGGGAAGCACCTACAGGAGGCTATTTACTCACCGCCTGTTTTGCCAGTGGTAGAGCTGCTGGCTTGGGTGCATTGTCATGGTTAAACCTACAAACAATAGTGCCTTCCGCAGATTTCGCAGATTTCGCAGATTAAAGCAGATTTTCAAACACTTCTAGATCTGCGTATTCGCGCCCAATGGATGATTCAGGAGTTCCTCACTAGAGGGTATTGAATCGGCTAAAGTTTGAGAAGCCTGATAGAACCACTCAGCTAAGGCTATAAAAATCTCCAGCCAAGTCACTGCTTATGTTGACAACTGCTTTTTCTAGCTTAAACGCCGCTTAGTAATTTCCCCTTCACCATCTTGCGATACAATGTGCGCCATCAGCAAAACAACAAGGAACACATCATGAAGCAATACAGCGTACGTCTCGCCGCCATCCACTGGCTCACACTCATACTTTTCATCATTGCCTTCTATATCGGCCATGAATTGGACGAAACAGAGCTAGCTGCTGCTAAAATGTCACTTTATCCAGCACACTTCATCATCGGCGACCTTGTACTGTTGCTCACTCTGCTGCGCGCTTATTTTCTACGCAAAGATGGCAAACTTGCCCCAGCCGCAGGCGGCAGCGCCATGGCGAACAAACTCGCCACGGGCATTCATCACTTGCTGTACACCCTGCTCATCGCCCTACCTGCTAGCGGCATGATCATGATCACGACGACTGGTGTTCTTTCAGCGCTTCAAGCAAATGACCCAAGCAAATTGCCGGATTTAGAAAAATTCATGATTCATGAAATTCATGCCAGCATCGTCACCATCCTCATGCTGACTATCGCGCTTCACGTAATCGGAGCACTTCATCACCAATTTATACTGAAAGACAATCTGATTCGTCGCATGGCGATCAAGCGTTTTAAGGATTGATCTAACACTTCAGGTGTCAAAGCCTGAACAAAGTACTGATGTTTTTTAAAGGCCTGCTTGCTAGCGAATAGTCACTATCGCTAGCAAGCAGGCTTCTTTCATTAGTGTTTGGTTACGCAACCTCTAAGCCAAGCTTCATGTACTGATTTTATACAACCGCACAACTTATTTTCCTGCTGGATTGGGAATAATGATCGGTTTTTTATACTTCCAATCATTGTCGTACATTGACTCTATCGAGTCTTTCACCATATGTTTCTTGAATGCGCTGTCGATGCGTAACCAACGGCTTCGCAATTCCTCATCAATCCCGACCTCTTGCAGTGATTCATCAAGCAAAGCCCTGCGAATTTGGAACAGCTCTTCAGTGATGTACATCGTCTCGTGAACCATCTTAAGCTCCTTGCCCGCATACGGGGTCGTGCTACCCATTTTATCTGCCATAAAACTAGTCTGCCTATCCTCGATCACCTTTTGATCGTGCCCCTCAAAAAACTGTTTTAACCATGCATGTGCATAAACTTTGTCATAAAAAATTTTGTGCACCTTCTGCAAAGTCGGCAATCCTCCAACTATTTCAAAAAATGTTTGATCCATACTCTAACCCTCTAGATACTCGCATCTATAATATTGTGCTACAGACTTATTTAAAAAAACAACATCTTAAAAAAAAATACATAACAAATATTTTTAATACACCTTCAGCATATATGTTTTAGTCTAAAACTGCACTATCATGTCACCGCCAGCTTGATTAGAAGCTGTCAGTGGCAGCTTAACTTAACAACATCACGGAGGATTTAAGTAATGGAGTTTCTATTCGTTTTATCACCTTTCATTGTTTTGGCATTAATGGTTATTTTGGGTGGGAAAGCTGAGCCATCGAAATCTTTGTTTGAAAAACTAGGTGGCGAAGCTGCTGTAAATGCAGCGGTTGACATCTTCTACCGCAAAGTTCTTCAAGATGACAGCATCAAGCATTTCTTTGACGGCGTTGACATGGGCAAGCAAGCTGCAAAGCAAAAGGCTTTCCTAACAATGGCATTCGGCGGCCCACATAACTACAGCGGCGAAGACATGAGAAAAGGTCATGCTCACCTCGTAGCTAAAGGCCTGAATGACGCACATTTCGATGCAGTTATGGGACACCTAGGTGGCACGCTTCAAGAACTTAACGTTCCTGGTGACCTGATTGCTCAATGTGCAGGCATTGCTGAAAGCACTCGCAACGACGTATTGGGTAAGTCAGCTGATGGCTCTGCTCCTAAGTCTCTGTTTGAAAACCTAGGCGGCGAAGGTGCTGTTAATGCTGCGGTTGATATCTTCTACCGTAAAGTTCTGCAAGATGATCGCATCAAGCATTTCTTTGACGGCGTTGACATGGACAAGCAAGCTACAAAGCAAAAAGCTTTCCTTACTATGGCATTCGGCGGCCCGCATAACTACAGCGGCGAAGACATGAGAAAAGGTCATGCTCACCTCGTAGCTAAAGGTCTGAATGACGCACATTTCGATGCAGTTATGGAACACTTGGGTGGCACGCTTCAAGAACTTAACGTTCCTGGCGACCTGATCGCTCAATGTGCAGCCATTGCTGAAAGCACTCGCAACGACGTATTGGGTAAGTCAGCTGATGGCTCCGCTCCTAAGTCTCTGTTTGAAAGCCTAGGCGGCGAAGCTGCTGTTAATGCTGCTGTTGATATCTTCTACCGTAAAGTTCTGCAGGATGACACCATCAAGCATTTCTTTGACGGCGTTGACATGGATAAGCAAGCTACAAAGCAAAAGGCTTTCCTTACTATGGCATTCGGCGGCCCACATAACTACAGCGGCGAAGACATGAGAAAAGGTCATGCTCACCTCGTAGCTAAAGGCCTGAATGACGCGCATTTCGATGCAGTTATGGGACACCTAGGTGGCACACTTCAAGAACTTAACGTTCCTGGCGACCTGATTGCTCAATGTGCAGCTATTGCTGAAAGCACTCGCAACGACGTACTTGGTAAGTAAGCACAAGTAAGTTGTTCGTAAAAAGCCCCTCTTTGAGATTTCTCAAAGAGGGGCTTTTTTATTGTCACAGCGCAATATCCCGCATGCTCTGCAATATCAAGTAGAAACGAAGCCTTACATCTCACCACAACAACTCAATGCGATTTAATCCTCTCTGCACCTCTGTCGTGACAGTTTTAAATCAACCCGGCTTGCGCATTGCCAGCATCATTGCAAAGACACCTAGCAATACATACCAAACCAGCGACCATTCCGGTATTCCTAGCGTAAGAAACGTCCAGCCCTTCTGCGCGCATTCGCCGGAACCGTGCATCAGCTCCGTCCACACGTCCGCCATCGGAAAATTATTTAGCATGAAATCCAAGCCGGGGCCGCAAGCGGGCACTTGGTCTTTGGGTAGGTGTTGTATCCAGATGTGACGACTCGCCACAGCTACGCCACCTAATGCGAACAGCGCGATGATTCCGCTATATACGCGGGCAGCGATACGTTTGGGATTATGTAGTGCTGCGACAAAGAAAGTCAGGCCTATGCATATAAAAATAACGCGCTGGATCATGCACAAAGGGCAAGGATCTTGACGTAGCACATATTGCAAATACATTGCACTGCCGAACAATACAGCGACAACAAGCGCCCCAGATAAATACAGATAACGGGCTGATGTGTTACGCCATAGCGTTAATAGTTTATTCATAGCTAATTCCAAATTGAATTAGGACAAGATGTCCGTTGGAGCGTTTACGAACTCGCGCAGGCCCAATCCTACACAATATCACTCCGCCTCATCTATCCACGTCCCTTGTATTGCCTCCAACACCTTCTCGCCGCCACGCTGATGATCATCATCGAAGCCTTCCAAATCAACCACCAGATTATGTAGATCAACGAAACGTATGGTTTTAGGATCTATGTCGGAATGTTTTTCTGACAGGGCTATCGCGATGTCGCGCACATCAGTCCATTTCATCTTTTGCCTCCCTCTTTTGCCATATTGATGGTGTATTTAGGTATTTCAATCACCAGTTCACGTTCGCCAACGACAGCCTGACAACTTAAGCGTGAGTTCCCTTCCAAGCCCCAAGCTTTGTCCAGCATATCTTCTTCCAGCTCTGTCGCCTCAGCTAAGCTAGCAAAACCTTCACGCACGATAATGTGGCAAGTTGTGCAGGCGCAGGATTTTTCGCAGGCGTGTTCAATATCAATATTGTGCTGCAACAGGGCATCACAAACCGAGGTTCCCGGCTCAACGTCAAGCAAGCTTCCTTTAGGACACAACTCTACGTGTGGCAAAACGATGATCTGTGTCATATCAATTATCCAGTTCTGAAATATTATGCCCAGTCAGCGCATGCGACACACTTTTGTCCATACGCGCCTGTGCAAAAGGTAGTGTTGCTTCATTCAACTTAGCAACCGCACGTTTTATCGCTAGCTGATCATTGTTTTGCAGAGTGTCACGCACAACATCTATTGCAGCATGAATGCATGCGCGCGCTTCCTCATTCAGCAATGTCTCACCATCCTGTTCCATGGCATTGCCTACCGCTTCCAATAATTGCTGAGCTTCTACTTGTTGCTCACGCAGCGCACGTGATTGCATATCGTCCCGCGCGTACAGAGTGGAGTCTTGCAACATACGCGCCACCTCATCATCACTCAGTCCGTAGGATGGCTTAACGACTATATGCGATTCTAGATCGCTACTCTGCTCGCGCGCCGAAACGCTCAGCAAGCCATCAGCATCAATCTGGTAGGTGACGCGAATGCGTGCTGCGCCCGCCACCATGGGTGGAATGCCGCGCAATTCAAAACGTGCAAGTGAACGACAATCACTCACCAACTCGCGTTCGCCTTGCACTACGTGCACACTCATCGCGGTCTGCCCGTCCTTGTAAGTGGTGAACTCCTGCGCCCGTGCGGTGGGTATAGTGCTGTTGCGGGGAATGATTTTCTCGGTCAGTCCACCCATGATTTCGATACCCAATGACAAAGGACTCACATCCAACAACAACCAATCTTCTTCATTACGATTGCCAGCTAACACATTGGCCTGAATCGCAGCACCGAGTGCCACAACTTTATCGGGATCAAGATTGGTCAATGGCTCCTGCTTAAAGAAGTCTGCTACGGCACGCTGCACCTGCGGCATACGAGTTGAGCCACCCACCATTACCACGCCTTTAATTTCATCTGCCGCCAGTTCCGCATCACGCAATGCGCGACGTATCGGCTGCAATGTGCGCCCCACTAGATTTTTCGACATCGCATAAAAATCCTGCTGAGTCAGCGGCGTATCAATCATTTCGCCATTGCTGAGAATAGCTGTAATGCGCGTCTCTATGTGATCTGTCAGCTCTTCTTTGGCCGCGCGAGCACGAGTCAGCAATAGACGTGTGTCGTGCGCACCTAATGCAGAAAGATTATTTTTTTCCAACAGCCAGCAATATATGCGGTGATCGAAATCATCACCGCCCAATGCCGAATCACCATTGGTTGCCAACACTTCAAACACGCCTTTGGACAGTTTCAGAATTGAAATATCAAAAGTGCCACCGCCTAAATCATAGACTGCGTAAATGCCTTCTGAGGCATTATCCAAACCGTAAGCAATCGCTGCTGCCGTCGGCTCGTTAAGCAAACGCAACACATTGAGTCCAGCTAATTTGGCGGCATCCTTAGTGGCTTGGCGCTGCGCATCATCAAAGTAGGCAGGAACGGTAATCACTACGCCGACCAGATCTCCACCTAAGCTTTGTTCAGCGCGCAGACGCAACACATTTAATATCTCGGCAGAAACTTCTACCGGGCTTTTTACGCCCGCGACAGTACGCAATTGCAGCATGCCGTGAGTTTTGTCTGCCGAAGAGGCCTCAACAAAACGATAGGGCAAATTACTTACATCGCCCACGTCAGCCAGCCCACGTCCCATAAATCGCTTCACCGACACGATGGTATTCACCGGATCTTCGCTCTGCAGCGCTTGAGCTGCGTCACCCACTTGCACGGAACCCTCTGCTGTATAACGCACGACGGAAGGCAGCAGCGCATGGCCACTCTCGTTATTCAATACCAGACTAACGCCATTACGTACTGTGGCAACTAAGGAGTTCGTCGTGCCGAGGTCAATGCCGACAGCAAACCGATGTTGGTGAGGAGCAGCGCTAAGGCCAGGTTCGGAAATTTGTAATAATGCCATTTTGTATGGGTGAGCGATATGCGCCCACGGGAGTTATTAGTTGTCAGGTCATTGCAACGCGGGCACACAGTGCCCGCCCTACTTAATCATCTATCTCATCAAAAGCAGAATCAATTTCTTCCACCAGTTTTTCAAAGAATTTTAATTTTCGCACAACCCCTGCCGCAGCCGGGTAGTCTTGCTGCTTATCCATCAATTGCTCAAGCTGCTCTTGTAAACTTTTCACATCTTGGCGCAACTTCTGATTCAGTTCATCCAGCACGGCACTATCTTTGTCTTGCAGTGCTTCTTCAACACCTTCACGCCATTCCATCTGCTGCATCAAGAAGTCCACCGGCATTGCCGTATTGGTCTCTTCCTGCGTATCCACGCCGTGCAGCGTCAACAAATAACGTGCTCTATCAATTGGCTTGCGCAAGGTCTGGTAGCCCTCATTCACCCGCGTCGCCCATTGCATTGAAACACGACGCTCGGATTCGGGCAGATGGGTGAATTTATCGGGGTGTACCTGCGTTTGCAATACACGGAAATGCTGCTCTAGCAGGGTGATATCAATCTGGAAGCGAGCGGGGAGATTAAACAGAGAGAAAAAATCCTGCTGAAAGTCACTTCCTAGGGATCGCATCAATCTATTCTTTTTAAACCTTAAAGCTTTCGCCACAGCCGCATTCGTCTTTCACATTTGGATTGTTGAATTTAAAGCCTTCATTCAAACCCTCACGTGCGTAGTCCAGTTCCATACCCTCAATGTAAGGCATGCTCTTCTGATCCACCAGAATAGTGACACCGAAGCTATCGAATTGCATATCTTCACTGTCCAGCTCATCCACGAATTCCAGCTTATATGCCATGCCGGAACAACCACTAGTCTGCACACCAATGCGCAGGCCCACGCCCTTGCCTCGTTTAATCAGATAATTCTGAACATGTGTAGCAGCACTTTCGGTAAGTGTGATCGACATACTATTACTCCTGCTATTTATTGCCGTTACATGCGGCGGTTTCTAATACTGAACCATGCTTGGATTTGTAATCTTCTACCGCGGCCTTGATGGCATCTTCCGCCAATATAGAGCAATGAATTTTAACCGGCGGCAATGCCAACTCTTCTGCTATGTGCGTATTCTTAATCGTCAGCGCTTGATCCACTGTCTTGCCCTTCACCCATTCGGTAACCAGTGAACTAGACGCAATCGCTGAACCGCAACCATAGGTCTTAAATTTAGCATCTTCAATAATTCCGTCTTTGCCAACCCTGATTTGCAACTTCATCACATCGCCGCAAGCCGGTGCACCCACCATGCCTGTACCCACAAAGGTGTCGCCTTTGTCCAACGAACCGACATTGCGCGGATTCTCGTAGTGATCTAATACTTTTTCGCTGTAAGCCATTTGATGCTCCTTTCAGTTGCGATGAAACGTGAGGGTGAAGAGGTGAAATGTGAAACGAAGCGCCAGGAGGTATTTCACATTTCACCGCAATATCAATGTGCCGCCCACTGCACAGTATCCATATCAATACCGTCTTTGTACATATCCCATAAAGGGGATAGCTCGCGCAGTTTGCTGATTTTTTCGTGTAGCAACTTAATCGTGAAATCAACTTCCTCGACAGTAGTGAAGCGTCCTATAGAAAAACGAATCGAACTGTGTGCTAATTCATCGTTGCGCCCTAGCGCACGCAACACATACGATGGCTCCAAGCTTGCCGAGGTACAGGCTGAACCGCTAGATACCGCTATGTCTTTCACCGCCATGATGAGCGATTCACCTTCGACGAAATTAAAGCTCACATTCAAGTTATGCGGCACGCGTTGATCCATATCACCGTTGAGATAGACCTCTTCCATATCGGAAAAGCCTTTCCACAAACGGTCACGCAACATCGCTACGCGCTCATTTTCACTCGCCATTTCTTCCGCTGCAATGCGAAACGCTTCGCCCATGCCGACAATCTGGTGTGTTGCTAGAGTACCGGAGCGGAAACCGCGCTCGTGTCCACCACCATGCATTTGCGCCACCAAACGTACGCGCGGCTTACGGCGCACGTACAGTGCACCAACCCCCTTGGGGCCGTATGTTTTATGCGCGGAAAACGACATCAGATCGACTTTAACTTTTTGCAAATCAATCGCTACCTTACCTGTCGCTTGCGCCGCATCAACATGAAACAAAATACCGCGCTCACGGCATATTTCACCGATGGCTGCGATGTCTTGAATTACACCGATTTCGTTGTTCACCAGCATCACTGAAACAATCGTCGTATCAGGCTGCAGCGCAGACTTTAACTTTTCCAAATCCAGCAAACCGCTAGGCTCAGGATCAAGATAAGTAGCAGAAAATCCCTGACGCTCTAATTCGCGCACAGTATCGAGTATGGCTTTATGCTCAGTTTGAACAGTGACAATATGCTTACCCTTATCGGCGTAAAAATGTGCCGCGCCTTTCAAGGCAAGGTTGTTTGACTCAGTAGCACCGGATGTCCATACGATTTCTTTTGGATCAGCATTCACCAGCGCAGCCACCTGCGAGCGAGCCTGTTCAACAGCCTCATCTGCCGTCCAGCCAAAAGGATGTGAACGAGAAGCCGGATTGCCGAATTTCTCGGTCAGATATGGAATCATCACATCAGCCACACGCGGATCTACCGGCGTGGTCGCTGAATAATCCAGATAGATAGGTAATTGCAAAGCCATGTAAACCTCTTGTGAATTATGCGGACACTTGCATCGGGGCACGTGCAGACTTGCTGATCGTAATTGGCGCTGAATCATCAGCCGACTTCACTTGCCCATCCACCAATTGCTGCAAATTCACGCCCGCCAAATATTCGTGAATTTTCTCATTCAAGCCACACCATAAATCATGCGTCATGCATGGCTTGCCGTCTTGGCAGTTACCTTGCGTATTGCAATTAGTCGCATCCAATGGCTCATCCACCGCGACAATGATATCAACGATAGCTATCTCGCTAGCCGGACGCGCCAAGCAGTATCCACCACCAGGGCCACGAACGCTGCCAACCACATTATTCTTGCGCAACTTACCGAACAACTGCTCCAAATAAGACAAAGAAATTTTTTGTCTCTCACTGATACCCGCTAAGGTAACTGGCGCGTCTCCGCCCCGTATTGCCAAATCAACCATCGCTGTAACAGCGAATCGTCCTTTAGTGGTTAAACGCATAAACCCTCCGCTGCTAAGTTATAAAATTAGAATGCTCTTGCATTCCCTTTTTCTGATGGGAGATAATAGAATACCCGATTTATTTAGTCAACAATTTTATTTAGATAGTTTGGGTCAAACTTATCGGCGGTGGCACGTTCCTCATCCACGCCCACGCCCATCTTTTCTAAATGCTGCAAAATCAATTCGATACGTTGATCGACCGTCACGCTATGACCGATCAAACCATGCAAAGCTTTAGAGACTGGATCATTCTGATCTGCGCCCAAACCATAGGCATTAAATCCGCCTGACTTCTTTACCTCATCCAGAATGCGCGCAGGAATACCCGCAGCGGTCGCCCCAACCGGAACCTCTTTCACTACCACCGCATTGGAACCAATCTTCGCGCCATCTCCAACAAGGATAGGGCCAAGAATTTTTGCCCCTGCGCCCACTACCACACCATTACCCAAAGTAGGATGACGCTTACCCTCTTTCCAAGACGTGCCACCCAAGGTCACACCGTGATAAAGCGTTACATCGTCGCCGATCTGAGCCGTCTCACCGATCACTACGCCCATGCCGTGGTCAATAAAAAATCGTCTGCCAATGGTTGCACCGGGATGAATTTCAATGCCTGTCAAAAAACGTGCGATGTGCGAAACAAAGCGCGCCATCCAGTTAAATCCCCATTTCCACAAGCGATGCGAAATACGATGCAAGATGCGTGCGTGCACACCGGGATAGCAAGTCAACACCTCAAGCGTGCTGCGTGCAGCAGGGTCTCGATCAAATACGCTACTGATGTCTTCTTTAATCGCCTTGAACATTTTCAACCTCTTTAGCCTTTACGCTTTGCTTAAGTTCACCGTGGTACTTCGTAGTTAAGGTCAAAATGCCACGCAGAATATTGACCTCATCTGACTCCAGTCTAGCCCGCGCATATAAACGCCGCAATTTCAGCATCAACTTAGTCGCGTGCTTACCATGCAGAAATTCGATTTCGGTTAGGGTTTTTTCCATCTGTTGAAAAAAGCTTTCAACATGCTCTGCCGAAGCCAGAGCCCCGCCCTCCGGCGCACCGCAATCACCCAAGCCTGCCGCGAGGCGTAATTCATAACTCAGCAATTGCACAGCAGCGGCCAAATTGAGCGAGGTGTAATCTGGGTTAACCGGTACACGCACCATCAACTGACAACGCGCCAACTCCTCATTAGTCAAACCGGACATTTCCGTACCAAACAACAAAGCCACCGGATGCTGTGCCTGCTGCATAAGCAAGGGCATCGCCTCACGTGGCGCCAACACCTCTTGCGAAATGCCACGCACCCGTGCCGACATGCCCGCCACCATCACCACCCCCTGCAAGGCTTCGTCCAATGATGCACACACCACTGCATTTTCCAGCACATCATCGGCCCCAACCGCCATCGTTGTTGCTTGTACATCTGGAAAAAATTTTGGATTGACAAGATACAAATTCGTCAGCCCCATGGTTTTCATAGCGCGCGCCGCCGCCCCGATGTTACCGGGATGACTGGTATGACTGAGAATGACTCTAACGTTATTCAGCATGCTTAAATTTTATATGTTTATTCAAAACGTAATACCAATTAAAATGGCAGCGCTTCTTCGTTCATTAAAAAGGTTTCGCTCTCATGCATCCCATGCTCAACATCGCGGTAAAGGCCGCTCGTCGCGCCGGAAATCTCATCCATCGCGCCTCAGACAACGTAGACCATCTTACGGTCACCAAGAAATCCACTGCTGATTATGTCAGCGAAGTCGATCGCGCTGCCGAGAACGTTATTATCCAAACCATTCTGGATGTATACCCAGAACATGAGATTTTAGCAGAAGAGAGCGGCTCTCAAGGCAAGTCAGAATTCGTTTGGATTATCGACCCCCTTGATGGCACTACCAATTTTCTGCATGGCGTACCCCAATATTCAGTTTCGATCGCGCTGCAGCACAATGGCGTACTCACTCAGGGTGTGATCTACGACCCCACCAAGAACGATTTATTTACTGCGACACGCGGACGCGGTGCATTCCTCAACGACAAGCGTATTCGCGTTAGCAAACGCGACCAACTCGCTGACAGTTTGATCGGCACGGGCTTCCCCTATTCCAACATGGATCACCTTGATGCCTACATGAACATCTTGCGCGACGTGATGAAAAAAACTGCAGGTTTGCGTCGCCCCGGATCGGCAGCGCTTGACTTGGCATGGACCGCGACAGGACGTTACGACGCATTTTTTGAAACAGGCCTAAAGCCTTGGGACATGGCTGCTGGATGTCTACTCATCACCGAAGCAGGAGGGATGATAGGCGATTTGCAAGGCAACGAGCACTACCTAAAAAGCGGTCATATTTGCGCGGGCAACGCCAAAATATTTTCGCAATTACTACAATTGATCGCACCACATCTGACAGAAGAATTGAAAAGCTGATAGAAGTTTGAATAATATTCACCTCTCTGCACTTTAAGCATCAGCTGCGATATGGACACCATACTTCTTCTCGCCATCGCAACCATTGCCATCGTACTGGTTTTTGAGTACACCAATGGTTTCCACGATGCGGCGAACATCATCGCCACCGTCATCGCCTCCCGCGCGATGACACCGATACAGGCAGTGGGGATGGTGGCCTTCTTCGAGTTTTTGGGGCCGCTATTGGGTGGCACGGCTGTCGCAAACACCATAGGCAAATTCATCACGCTTGACGATCTTGATCGTGTCAGCGCATTAATTATTGTGTTGTGCGGCGTAGTCGGGGCCATCTCATGGAATTTAGTAACCTGGTGGCGCGGCATTCCTTCTTCTTCCTCGCATGCTCTGGTCGGCGGCTTAGCTGGCGTAGTGGTGGTGTCAGCAGGTGCGAACCATGTTGCATGGGGGTTTGATGAATTGATGCAAGGTCACTTAACTGGCGTTGCTAAAGTCATAGCGGCTTTAATTCTCTCTCCCATCATCGGCTTCTGGATCGGTTTCGCCCTGCACAAAACCATGATGATGCTATTGCGTGGTGCACATCCCTCCATCAATCGCGACCTACGCCGCCTGCAATTTGTCACCTCTGCCGGACTGGCTTTCTCGCACGGGGCCAATGATGCGCAGAAAAGCATGGGCATGCTGACATTGGTGCTGGTATTGGGCGGATTTATTCCCTCGTTTGCCGTACCGTTCTGGGTGATTCTGGCATGCTCAATTACTATCACGCTTGGCATTCTCACTGGCGGCTGGCAAATCGTGCGCACCCTAGGATTTTCTATTTATAAAATCCGCCCGCTGCACGCACTGGATTCGCAACTGACCTCCGCTGCGGTCATTTTTAGCTCATCGCTATTCGGCGCTCCCGTTTCCACCACCCACGTCGTCGCCTCATCCATTCTAGGCATCGGCGCATCAGAGCGTCCCAAAGCCGTGCGCTGGGGTAAGGCACGCGAGATCGTCACCACTTGGGTCATCACCATTCCCGGCGCAGCTTTGATGTCGATTGGCTGCTATTTTATCGTTCGTCTATTTGCCTAATAATCCTATGACAAAAGCCTCCAAAACCATGCTTGCGATGATTCTAGATAGAGTCTTCCCCAAAGTGCCTGACTTCTATCTCATGCTCACCGAACAGAATATCCAAGTAGCGCACACAGTCGATCTGCTAGTCAAATACATGGAGAGCGGCGATGCCTCTATTGCCGAAGCGCTCAAAGCAGATGTACATGCCGCCGACAAGATCAAAGTACGCAATATTCATGAACTCAACGATGCCTTCTCCACCCCTATTGATCGTGAAGACATCTACCGCGCCATCATGGCACTTGATGACATCGTGATGTATTGCAAAACCACGGTACACGAGATGGACGTGCTCAGCGTCACCCCCGACAGCTTCATGCGTGACATCGCACATCACCTAAAAAAAGGTGTAGATGCCTTGGCTAAGGGCTTTGCTAAATTGGGCAAAACCCCCGCCAGTGCGGCACAAGATGCCGATGCGGCGCGTAAAGCCGAACGCCATGCCGAAAAACAATACCGTATTGCCTTGTCTGCCCTGTTTTCAGGCGATGATTACGTCAACATGTTCAAGCGCCGCGAAATCTATCGCCATCTAACCAATGCCGCTGAACACATGGCACAATGCGCTAATACTTTGCACGACATCGTAGTGAAAATTAGCTAAATTATGGAGAAGGGTAAAGAGGGAAGGGAGAAGGGTAACTCCTCGTCCATTGTTCGAAGAAACGATTTTACTCTTCCCCCTTTACCCTTCCCTATTGACCATTAACCCTTTCAACGGCCAGAGAATCACGCACATGACTCCAGCACAAGAACTCGAACAAACGCTGCACCGTGAAATTCCCATCGCGCACGAAATGGGCATTGGCGTTGCCGCTTACGATGGTCAACAACTATGCCTCGCCGCCCCCATTGCGCCCAACATCAACCACAAATGCACAGCTTTTGGCGGTAGTTTGTATTCGCTCGCGGTCTTGTGCGGATGGGGTATGTTACATCTCAAGCTTCGCGAAGCGGGGCTGCACAAACACATCGTCATTCAAGAGGCCGACATACGTTACCTCTTACCTGTCGATCAAGATATGCAGGCCGAATGCACACTCGACGAAGAGGCACTGCAACGTTTTTTACGCACCCTGAAAAAGCATGACCGCGCACGACTCGCACTCAAAATCATCATCAAACACAAAGACCAAGTGGCTGTAGAATTCTCTGGCCGCTATGTTGTACATGGATAAATTAGCATGAGTACTCAAGAAAAATCACCACACACACCAATGATGCAACAATACCTGCGCATCAAAGCAGAACATCCCGGCATGCTGTTGTTCTATCGCATGGGTGACTTCTACGAACTGTTCATGGGCGATGCCGAACGAGCGGCTAAATTGCTGGACATCACCCTCACGCAGCGCGGTGCGAGCAATGGCAACCCGATCAAAATGGCAGGCGTACCCTATCACGCCGCAGAGCAATACCTAGCACGCTTAGTAAAGATGGGCGAATCCATCGCCATCTGCGAACAGATTGGAGCCCCTACCACCCATAAAGGCCCGATGGAGCGCAAAGTTGTGCGCATCGTCACCCCCGGCACCGTCACTGATTCCGCATTACTAGAAGAAAAGCGCGACAACTTATTGCTCGCGCTACACCAGCGTAGCGGCAAGCTGGGTTTGGCTTGGATGAACCTCGCCTCTGGGCAGTTTTTTGTATGCGAAACCCGCACTGACAACCTAGCCGCAGAACTAGAACGCCTGCAACCCTCCGAAATTCTGCACGCAGAAAACGCGGCCCTACAGAACAATCTCCATGCTGCGCTCAAAACTTTGCCAGATTGGCATTTCGAGTTAGCAACAGCGCGGCGCGGACTATGCCAACAATTTGCCACCATAGACCTAGCCGGATTCGGCTGTGATGATTTCACCATAGGGCTAGAAGCCGCAGGCGCATTACTCGGCTACGCCAAACTCACCCAAGGCCAAGCCATTAGCCACATCCGCAGCATGCAAGTGTATAGCGCCGACCAATACGTGCGCATGGATGCCGCAACCAGACGCAATCTAGAAATCACCCAAACCCTACGCGGCGAACCCGCCCCTACCCTGCTCTCGCTACTCGACACTTGCGCCAGCAATATGGGCAGCAGACTACTAGCGAACTGGCTGCATCACCCGCTACGAGATAGAACTGCGCTACGCGCCAGGTTAGATGCAGTTGAACAACTCGGCGAGCTACATAGCACAGTCCACGACCACCTAAAACCCAGCGTAGACGTAGAGCGCATCACCGCGCGCATCGCGCTGCGTAGCGCCAGACCGCGCGACCTGTCTGGCCTGCGCGACACACTGCTAACCTTGCCACAACTGCAAACCGCACTTGCAGGTCTGCTTTCAACCCAACATGATGATAATGTCGGGTTAAAACCCGACCTACAAAACCGCTCGCTCATTGCCGGCCTCACCGATGCCTTGCAAGCTGATGAGCAGCTCTCCTCCACACTGCAAGCTTCGCTAAAACCCGAACCTTCCAGTGTGCTCAGAGAAGGCAGCGTGATCGCTGACGGCTTCGATGCCGAGCTTGACGAACTTCGCGGCATCCAAACCAACTGCGGCGACTTTCTGCTGGCACTGGAAGCACGCGAACGTGAACGCACCGGCATCAGCACGCTAAAAGTCGAATATAACCGAGTGCATGGTTTCTACATCGAGGTAAGCATCGCCCAGTCCGTCAACGTACCGGATGACTACCGCCGCCGCCAAACCTTGAAGAATGCCGAGCGCTACATCACGCCAGAACTGAAAGCCTTCGAAGATAAAGCGTTGTCCGCCAACGAGCGCGCACTAGCACGCGAAAAACTCCTCTACGAACAATTGCTCGATCAGCTCGCGCCCTTCATTCCGCAACTGCAAGCCATCGCCTCCGCCATTGCCGAGCTAGACGTGCTCGCCACTTTTGCGGAAAGAGCCACCACGCTGAATTTCAGCGCGCCGCAGTTTAGCGACAATACACAAATCGACATCAAGCAAGGTCGGCATCCGGTAGTTGAAGCGCAAGTCGATCAGTTCACACCCAACGACACCACGCTCAATGAGGCGCGCCGCACGCTACTCGTTACTGGCCCCAATATGGGTGGTAAATCCACCTATATGCGCCAAGTCGCCATCATTGCGCTACTCGCGCATGTCGGCTGTTTCGTGCCGGCACAGGAGACCGTGCTCGGTGAAATTGACCAGATATTTACACGCATCGGCGCATCGGACGACTTAGCCAGCGGACGCTCCACCTTCATGGTCGAGATGACCGAAGCCGCCAACATTCTGCACAACGCCACCGAGAAAAGCCTAGTGCTGGTAGATGAAATCGGACGCGGCACCAGCACCTTCGACGGTCTTGCCTTGGCCTACGCCATCGCCCGCCACCTACTGGAAAAAAACTGTAGCTACACCCTATTCGCCACCCACTATTTCGAACTCACCCGACTCAGTGAAGAATTCACCCAACTCGCCAACGTCCACCTCACCGCCATCGAACACCAGCACAGCATCGTGTTCCTGCACTCGGTAGACGAAGGTGCCGCCAGCCAAAGCTACGGCCTACAAGTCGCCGCACTAGCAGGCGTACCGAACAGCGTGATTCGAACGGCGAAAAAACAACTACGCACGCTAGAACAAAACAGCGCAGCGCAAAGCCCCCAAGGCGATTTATTCGACCAGCGGCCAGTGGTGATGGAAGTAGAAAAAGAACCGGAAGAGCATCCCTTGCTGCAATCACTACGTGATTTGCAGCCGGATGAGATGAGTCCTAGGGAAGCGCTGGAGAGGATTTATCAGTTGAAGAAGATGGTGTAGCACTGCATCTCGGCAATAGTGCTAAACTTCAACCGGACGAGTCACCCAGTACTGCGACATGGACTGTAAAACACTACACATCTCCCGCCACGCCTTCGAGCGCATGTTCCAACGCGGAGTTGAGCCGTCAGTAGTTGCACGTATCGTCACAGACGCGCAAATTATTATTGATTACCCTGATGACAAGCCATTCCCAAGCGCCCTGTTGTTGGGCTTTTATGGAAATCAGGCGATACATGCCGTGGTCGCGCGATCTGAAGATGGAGAATGCCATCTCGTCACCATCTACTGGCCAGATCCTGTAATCTGGGACGACACGTTCAAGCAAAGGAGAACATGATGAAATGCACGATTTGCAAGACCGGAGAAACCCACCCCGGCACCACCACCGTCACGCTGCAACGCGACAATAGCGTGGTCGTCATCCGCGATGTACCTGCTGACGTCTGCGAAAACTGTGGAGAGTATTACCTGAGCGAGCCTACTGCCAGCCGCGTATATGCCGATGCTGATGCCACTGCAAAACGACATGTTGAAGTTGAAATCCAGAAATATGCAGCTTGAGGCAATTTCGATATTGGCGATGTTGCCCAACATGCCGCCGAACGCCACAGAAAAAACTGAACTAGATCGCCGCCTCGCCGAAGACGATGCAACACCAAACGACACCGTCTCTTGGGAAACCATCAAAACTGAAGCTCAATCACGCTGGCAGCGATAACACGGCCAGTCATTTTCAAAAAGCAGGTACAGCCTACCTTCAGATATAAATCAACAACATCAAAACCGTCGGGGGTAGCACCCGCAAGGAGTACGCCGTGCTTGTAAGGGGCTGAAGTCCCAACAATCACGCTGCCCGACAGCTAGTCACTTTTTCTTGGCGAGACCAGTAACTTGCTGCCGGGCAACCCCCGACGGTTTTGACTTTTGGCTGGATTCCCGCCTTCGCGGAAATGATGCCCCCTTCCGGAAACAATAGGAGCCATACCACATTTCCCACTATTGCTATCCCCTCTGCTCCGGTGTAAATTGCACTCACACCATCGGTCAAGGATTTACGAAATGAGTACCGCTACTGTCACCAGCGACTACAAAATCACGCTACCCAAAGAGATACGTGATTCAATGCACCTTCAGCCCGGCCAAGAGCTTGAACTAATTCAGAATGGCTCTGGCATACAAATGATTCCGAAGATTACATCCGAGGAGTTGAAGTCTGCTATCGCAAAAGGTCTTTCAAGCGGAGTCGGCATACCCGCCGACGAAGTCTTTGACCGACTGGAAAACAAATACCTCAAACTCGCCTCAGGAAAGTAATCGTGGCGCATTACCTTGTGTTGCCGCTTGCCGAACAAGATATTGAAAGCATCGGCGACTACATCGCCCTCGACAATCCTCTCCGCGCTTTGACCTTCATCGCAGAACTACGCAAGCAATGCGCCAAGATCGCGACCTCTCCAAAAGCATTTCGCACTCGTCCTGAGCTGGGCGAAAACATTCGCTCCTGCGCTTATGGAAATTACGTAATCTTCTTTCAGGATGTACCGAGTGTTTTTATCGTGCGGGTACTGCATGGAGCGATGGATATTGAAGCTCGCTTCGTTGAAAAGCAGTGATCTGAGAGATATGGTAGTGAGCTCAAAGCAATAGGTGATGTACCACGGTTTCCAATCAATTCATCTGCACCACTCAACGCGTTTGACACGAATATAGCAACTTGCTATATTGCACTCCAAATGAACGTCATCAAAAAGAAAACGCTGGATGTCTATGCGACACGTCATACCGATACCGCAGCGCCGCTTGCGAGCTGGCGAAAAATATTTGAGAAGATGGAATTCACCGATATTCACGCAGTACGTGCGGCTTTACCGACTGCAGATTTTGCTGACCCGTATACGGTCTTCAACATCAAGGGCAACAACTATCGCCTGATTACCATCATTCACTATCGGCATCAGCGAGTTTATATCAAAGAATTTTTTACCCACGCTGAATACGACCAGTGGAATCGTCTAAGGAGTAAACGAAAATGAGCATTGTCGCTGAACGTCATCTCGATATCGCATTGCTACAGTCTGCTTGGCAGGGCTTGAACAAGCTCGTACCACTAGGCACGATTACCAGCGAAAAAGATTACCAACACCGTGTGGTAATTATGGATGAGTTGCTTGACCGCATCGGTGCAAACGAGTCGAACCGTCTGATGCCGCTGCTCGATCTCGTCACCAAAGAGGTAGAAACCTATGAAGCAAAGCATCAAGCACTGCCCGATGCGGCTCCAGCCGAGGTGCTTGCCTATCTGATGGGAGAACACAATCTCAAGCAATCCGATTTATCCGAACAGCTTGGCGGGCAGAGTATTGTTTCCGCCATCCTGAACGGCAAGCGCGAACTCAATACGCGCCAAGTAAAATCTCTGGCAGCGCGATTTCAAGTTTCGCCTGCTGTATTTCTGTAAACAGATGAGTTCGCTGGAACGCGGCACGCAATTGCCTGCCCATCATTACTTGCTCTTACTGCCATCTAGGAATATTTGCACGATTCAGGTCTTACCATCACCCATCCACGAATGAGCACGAAACTGCACCTTGTCAGAACTGATAGCTTTTCGGATTGGCCCGATTTTTCCGCTCATGCAACACCGCCAATATTTCGACGACATGCTTTTCCGGGAAAACCTTGTAGGCCACCACGTAGGGTAGGCCGTTTATTTTGAAGTCCGACACTCCGTCAAAATAGATATTTTCCTGACTGATGTCCGGAAATTTTTCCAACACAGTCAATTTGCGGTCAAACTCTTCTTGAATTCCGATTGCAACGAGGGGGGGTGTCTATCAGGTAGAAAACGATGTCGCGAAGATCCTGCTTGGCTGGTTCCAGCCATTCGATACGCTAACTATTGCGCATCTATCCGGTTCATGAGATCCGTTTTCAGCTCAGCCATAAAATCCGCGTGCGACGTTCTGGGAGCCTTTGGATCGTTGGAGGCATCAAGCCCGCGCTGCACCTGTGTTTTAACGCGCCGCGCCAACTCGTGTTCTTCCAGTTCAAAAACTGCACGGGTTAGCTCTTCACCTTTGGGAACTTGATTTAAAACGGATGTGTTCATAATTTACGCCTTGTGAACTATTGCCGATATTGTAGCCCCTGCCGCCAGCAAATCAAAACTATCTCGCACTGCTTGCTCTTCCTGCCGCCCACGTGTAGTTTAGCCTTTCTTTTATGTTCATGATTGCGTGCAATGAGTACCTCCCCCCTGCCCGACTCGGCCATCGACACCGCCGCAAAACATGTGCACGACATTCTCACGATTGCTTTCGAACATGATTCTACCCATGCCGCTTTGGTGGTGTGGGATGGGCAATGCGCGCTTTCTATTGCTCTGGCAGCGGCTTATCGGCGCGTCCTTCCCGATGCTGCTTTCATCGATTTTGATTCGGTTGCGCCGGAGACGATTCTCGCTGCATTCGAGCAACTCGCTCCCTCCGACCTAGTGGCACTGATTCAAACCAGTAGCTTCAGGTTGGATGCGTTCCGCTTGCGCGTCGAGCTTTTTAAGCGCTCGCTCAAGGTGATCGAACATCCCCATCTGGGACGTATGCCCGGTGCGGAGGCGTTGCTGTATATCGATTCGCTAGCTTACGACCCAGCCTATGTGCGCGGCGTAGGCAATTCACTAAAAACGCATATCGACAGCGCAGTGACGGGAATTATCGACAGTGACGGCGAGCAATTGGTTTTTGCAGCGGGCTTTGAATCCGCCAAGTTGAACATCGGCGATTACAGTGCAATGAACAATGTCGGCGGCCAATTTCCTATCGGCGAGGTGTTTACCGAGTCGCGCGATCTTGAGGCGGTGAATGGGCGTGTGCGTATTTTTGTTTTCGGTGACACCAACTTTGCCGTCAACAAACCAGACCACCCGATCACGCTCGTTATCAACAAAGGTCGTATCACCGACACCATCGACTCCACGCCTGAGTTTGACAAGGTGCTGGAGCAAATTCGCGCAGATGAGGGTGAAATCTGGGTACGCGAAGTGGGCTTTGGTTTGAACAGGACCTTCACCCGCGACAGTCTGGTCAGCGACATCGGCACCTATGAGCGCATGTGTGGCATTCATTTGTCGCTCGGTATGAAACACGGCAGCTATGCCAAACCCCAGATCAAACGCAGCGCCGCGAGATACCACGTTGATGTTTTTGCCGTCACAAAATCCGTCACGCTGGGCGATGCGGTGGTGTATCGCGATGAGGCGTGGCAGGCGTAATCGCAGCCCTCGTAGGGCGCAATCATTATTGCGCCGAATAGAATCACAGCATACGGCGCAATGCCCGTTGGTTATTGTGCCCTCTGGATTCAGCCAATGATTGACTACAACAGAAGAATAAACTGGCAGCATTAAATACGCCTCTCGGCGTGCAAACCGCCGAGAGCAAACTCAATTAAGAAATAGGATTAAGCACAATGACCATCGAACTCGCCAAAGAAACACGCAAAGTTGCGATCTCTTCTATCCAAAAATACGTCAACCTTAACCTAGAGGAGGAAATCGGCAATGTGACGGCAGATGGCTTGCTGCAATTTTTTCTCGAAGAAATCGGCCCCAGCATTTACAACAAAGCGGTATCGGACGTTCGGGACCGCTTGCAAGCTAGAGTCATGGAAATAGACATGGAAGTCTTTGAAGATGAATTCGGCTATTGGAAAAAGTCACAACGAAAGCGCTAAGCTCTGTGCTGCACAGGACACCATAAGTTGGCGGATTCCAAAAGAAGCACTAGAGAGGATGTATCAGTTGAACAAATTAGTACCGCTTGGATTCGCGGCTTCATCACCTCGCGTCCCCAGTGGGGGAATCCAGCATCAAAACATACGGCGCAATGCCCGTTGGTTATTGCGCTATGCGAACTAAATATGTAGGGTGCCAATAAGCGCAGCGCATTGCACCAGATATGTACGCGTCGTGTCCGTCGACGGGGGAGACTGCCCCTCGTGGCACTCGGCTAAGGGTTTACACCGTCATAAAACAACACATGGTTGGGTTCGCGGTTTTGTTGCGTAACCCAACGCTGATAAAATCATGCAGCTTGTCGGGTTACGCTTCGCTGACCCGACCTACCAAACCAATGCAAAAACGGCACAAATTTGCTGAACCGAGTGCCATGAGAGACTGAGCCCATTGATTGCTCTTCCGCGTTCTCCGATGAAGCTGTCGCGCAGCCCTTACCCCATCGCGTCGCCTACCTCCGCTGCGGCACGCAGGCCAACTTGCCTGCGGGTGATTGGCAAGTTCCTTTGACCCGGTTGCCGCGCGGTGAAACAAAGCTGCATGCTGCATTTTGAGACAAACCCGAACATGCGCTCAGGGCTTGGGCTGGCGGCTGATGATGCCGCTGGCGTGGCGCATCTGCACGTTTCGTCCGATCGCCCGACATGGCCTGATTCCGTCCAGCCGGTTCGCTCACTGCCACGCCCCTGAAACAGCCGACCGTATAGGGGTATTCTCGTGTCAGCACATAGTGATACATCTCCACAGACTTGCCATCCCACTCGATCCTACTGACCCAGCCATGACACGCATCCAGATCGTCATTGGTGAGTTCTACGCCGTTCTCGTCATACATGCTGTAGATGCCAAAACCGTCTAATGCATAGCCGATCAAACTGTTGTTTTCAGTTTCCGCTTTTACGCATCCGCTCGGACCGTGGTAATGATATTCACCCTTGTGCTGCGGATGCCCGCTGCAGTGATCCTGCACCTCGTGCGCGACCGCGTCGCGTCCGGCGTCATCAAGCGCATTAAAAAACGGGACACCATCCAGCATCACGCCGACCATCCCCATCGGCAGACAGCCGGATTGGGCAGCGACCGTGGGCGAGAGCGGCAACGCCAAAGTGATCGTCTGGGCGGAAATGGCATTGGGGTTGTGGTCGATCTGAAAGGCAGGATCATCGCGCTGCACCGGAAATATCCCAGTGGTATGGTTGCTTGGCAAAGCATTGCTAGAAATTAGCCGCTGATTGCCGGCTGTGTTGATCGACGTGGCAGCGTTCGTCCAGAACACATCCCCACGCACCGAAATCTTTTTAGTGAGGTCCCAGGTGGAGCCGCTTATCCAGTTACCAGTGTGTTGCGCACCGCCGCCACGAAACGATGAGGTACAGGAATAGACGTAACCGCGCTTCGGTGCCGTACTGACTTTGCCGTCACCCAGCGGCAATGCATGCGCATCAAGCGTGGAAATTTTCGCGGCCTCGCGAGCATGGGCAACCGATCCACAAATAACAAACTGCGTGAAAGCAATCAGGAACAAGGCAAATAGACGTGGGTTCATGTGGCTATCCTTAATTAAATAACAAAGGTGTCAATCTGGAACTATTTTGAAAGGTTTTCCGGTACGTACTCACTTCATATAATCAAAAGCTATTGCGATATTGATCCCATTGATTATTCGCTGGATTCGCCCCTACCCGCTTGGGAATAAATCAGAAACCGTGAGCCACCCCCTATTATTCGAATTAAAAACTAGTGCGAGCATGGACCTTTAATCTCTTTAATTTATCCTTCCCCATCTAATCGAAATCGTCAGGGTCAGTAAACTCGCCCTGAGACAGATGTTACAGACAGAGCCTGTCGAATTCGCACATCGTCACATCAGCAATTGCCTCGGATTTGCGCAGCCCAGCGGCAGTTTGATGCACCACTTCAAGAATTGAATTTTTCATTTCAATATTTCAAGCCGCCAGCGGCTCAAAGCGATGTATCTGCGCCAGCACGCCGGACAATTCCTGTGCCGCCTCTTCGGTATCGTAATCCGCCTGCAACCCCAGCCAGAAACCGCTCGACGTGCCGAAGAACGCAGCAAAGCGCAACGCCGTATCCGCCGTGATCGAACGCTTGCCCGAACAGATCGCCGAAATGCGAGCCTCGGTCACACTGATCTCTTTTGCCAGACGATATTGGCTAACACCCAGCGGAATCAGGAATTCCTCACGCAGCACTTCGCCGGGATGGATGTTGTTCAGCTTGCTAGTCTTTCCCATAGCCCCTACTCCTTAGTGATAGTCGCAGATTTCCACGCGACTAACTTGCCCTTCATTCCATTCAAAGCACACGCGCCATTGATCGTTGACACGAATACTCCACTGCCCAGCGCGCCTGCCCTTCAAAGCCTCCAGCCGATTGTTCGGAGGAATACGCAAATCCTCGATGCGTTGCGCGTTGTGCAACATACGCAACTTGCGCCGCGCCACAGCCTGAATCTGGTTAGGCAAACGACGAGAGAATTCGCCACGCCAGACCTTGAGAGTTTCTTCGTCGTGGAAATCCGTAATCATGGAATGCGATACTATCGCTGCACGATAGTATTGTCAAAGTGAGCATCTAGACCATTTTGTTAACGCCAACAAAATGGTTGCAAGAAGCTTGATCGTTTTGTTGGCCTCAACAAAACGAATAGATGGCCTGCCTCTATTTAACCACCGCAGTTGGCTTGTCGGAATTGCGTACCACAAACGGGGTGCCAGCTTGCTCGGACAGTTGGCGCGCTTTGTTCGGCAGCGCGTAACAGAACTTGCGGAGACTTTGACCCCGTGACTTTTTATGACGTAGGTGGCCCACCTCATCCGGCGCAATAAGGATTGCGCCCTACGCAGGCTGATTGTTTACCGCGCCGAACGATTGCGATGCTGATCCCGTTAATTGCTTCTGATGCGCTCCGATTTTACGGGGATCGTAGGGTGCGATAAGCGTAGCGCATTGCACCGGTGGCGCCTCATATGGCGCAATACCCTCGCCGAGCGACAGTTATAGTCAAGAGACTTTGGATAGCTGGGTTTAGCGTTGGAAAAACCGTAGTCGGCTCCCGAATGTTGAAAACTATTGCGAAGCTAACCCTCTTTGATTGCAACGCCCCCTATTGCGATACGAACACCAGCCCCCGCGCCTTGTTGCTGGTGGTATCCAGCGTGTCTATCGCCTTGTGCAGCGTATGGATAGTGACCCACTCCGGGGCGTACATATACTTCGACACATCGAGGATCAGCGCCCGATCCGATTGAGTATCATAGGCCGCCAACACCGACCAATGCCCCCCGCCTGCCTGCCCCAAGGCCCCGCGCAAAAAATTCACCAGCACAAACTGCCCGTCATCGCCCATCGCCTTCTGCACCAGCGTACGCAGTGTAGACTCATCCACGCTATCGCCCGCAACAGTCGTCGCCTTGACTCCATGCCGCATCAGCGTCTTCACCATCTCATCGCGGGTCATGCCCTGATTGCGCACCACCTGCGGACTGATGACCTTCACCACCTCCGGCGTAAAAAAATTGCGTTGCGTGAAATAGGCATACGGCGCATAGACCGGATCGACCGGCTTCTTGATCGGCATCGCATTCAACACCGTCACCGCGCTGGCCACACCACAATAGGTTTGGTTCTCCTGATTCGTGAACCAGGGAATGAGCTGCCAGTAATCTTCATCGGGCGCGATCCTAGCGCGCAACGGCTTGCCCGCATCCGAGTTCCAGTAGATCACCTCGGGTTCTGCCGCAGCGACGGTAGGCGAAAGCGCGGCAAGCAGTATGAGAAAGAGGAAGGAGATTGAAATTTTCATTGTAATTTTTACCAACTATTGCGATGCGGGCCCAATTGATTTGTGAGCCCTATTACCAGTCCATCTCGCGGCGCGGAACATCAGTCCCCAGATCATCATCGGTAATCTCATCGGGGAAATCCTCACTCAGCTTGCCTGCAACGGCAGAAGACTTGCGCGAAACGAAAGGCGTGCCGGTCTGTTCGGCCAGTAGGCGGGCTTTCTCGGCGGCACGCATCAGGGCTTGAGGCGCATCTTTCAGTGTGGAGTTTTTTAAATGGGAAACTGGAGCTTTCATTTGTTCTGTCCTTCCTCTATCAGCACTGCGGGTGTACTGGAATTATCGTATAGCTGCCAGCTATCCACCAGCAACTTGTAGCGCTCGAAATTGACGATGCCATGCGCATAACGGCGGCGGATGACTTCTTCTGGAATATTGTGCCCGCCTTGCCTCACGCGCATCGCCACACGCTCGATCGCCATCTCCACATCAGGCAAGGATAAAAACGCCAATTCCACTGTGTAGCCGGATGAACGCCATACTGGAACCATCTGCGCGTAAGAGAGATCCGAAAGCGTCGTCTCGAACGCAAAACTCTCGCCCCGCCTCACATAGTGTGCAATCTCTTCAAGCATCAGCCGCCCCGCCTTGAAAGCCGCGAGTTCGGGAGCAAAGGGGGAAAGACCAGCAGCAATCAGATCAGCATTCACAAAGGTCGGGCAGTTCGCTTCATTCGGCAAGAACTCACGCGCAAAGGTCGTCTTGCCTGCGCCGTTCGGCCCAGCGATGATGACAATGCGTTTGGTGTTTGTCGAAGTACTCATGATGATTCATCTATCGCAAAACAATTGCGAAGCTGCCCCCTTTGATTCTATTGCGATGCTGAACCGCCCACTTTGATTGTTATAAAATAACCTCAAAGCATTCGAGTTGTGGCGGGCCTAGGTAAATATCTTTTCCGCCGCCAGCGCTTGCATGCGCTTTCCTGAATGCATCGGATTTTGTCCATGCCTCGAAAGTATCGCGCGATTCCCATTTGGCGTGAGAGGAGAATAGCGTGAAGTCATCATTGCTCGGCCCTTGCAAAAGATGGAACTCCAAAAAACCTGGAACGGTATGAAGGTGTGAATCACGACCTTTCCAGACATCAATGAAGTCCTGCTCGTGGCCGGGTTTAATTTTGAATCTGTTCATTGCGATATACATCGTAACTTCGCTCCATTAGTCGTGATAAAAATATTATTGTGATGCGGCCCATTTTTATTTCTTTAGCTCAGATATTCGAATCTGACCCTATTTCTTCTCTATTTCTTTGCTCAACACGCTATTTGCCAGATACTTGTCAAATGCAAGACCCCAACTCCCTAGCGGTCATGGGAGGCCTATTACGTTAAGTCGCGCAGGAGAAAAAAAGATGGCACTTTCATTATCGCGAGTGAGAACTTGATATGGAACCGCTTGCTTTACAAAAAACTCACATAATTTATCGTACTCAAAGACTTTTCTAGGGTTATTGATTACTTGATAAATTTGAGTTGGAGTCAAATATTCTTGTCTAGGAAAAGTAGTGTAACTGGCTAAATCCACTCGAATACAGCCCATTACAGACTCATCTGAAACTAGCGCCCGTGAATAACTGCCACCTTCGGCCCCCATTTCAACCTCATGCGACTTTCCAAAATGAGATTCAAAAGATTTTTTTGAAATCCGATAATCGTCCATCCATTTAGCCATCAAAATTAAGTTCGCGAGCGCTTCAGCTACTAAGCTATCCGAATAGGGCAATACACGAACTCCATTCCAAAGAGTGCGTATTTTTATACCCAAGCTATCGGAGATAGTTGGATTTAGCTTCCAATCAACCAACGATTGTCGAAGTCTAGGCTGGCGCGAAAAATTTTTCAAAAAAACCGCTGTCAGTTTATTTACAAAGTCCTTACTTGAGAGTCTCTCATCTGGCAAGTCAATATCTATTGGCTGGCAATAACTGTCGTATTGTTCATGAGAAACTTTAAGCCATGACGACAAGTTAATATCATTCCATGAGGTCAATAAGCTTGGTTGACGAACTAGAGCGTGAGCATTAGGAAGTTCGTTAGGGAATTCATAGTAATCTGCATTCAGTTCCTCCTGAAATATTTTCTGGTTTTTCAACATCCGCTCACGCATAAAATACTGCCGCAACAACAACTCCAGTTGACTTTCCTGGGCGGGGTAAAGCTCTTCTCTATTAAAGTTAAATTCTGCTGAATTTTGCGGAAATACAATCCTGTCAAAACCGTATAGCGTTTCAATCTGGCGATAGGGGCAGCAAATAAAAACTCCACTTTGCGCTTCAATACGCCAAAGATTAGGTACAGAAACTCTAATTAGCTCTGGGCTGATATTCGCCCCTATTGAATTACCATATTTCTCAAAGAAATTGAAAAAATCACGCGTATTTAGACAAATTATGCTCCCCTCATAACAAGCCTCGGGTTCAACACCATCAATAGCAAATAAAGCAGCGACTCTAGGCTTGTCCGTAAAATCAACGAAATTTGTAGGGAGCCCATAGTGCTGACAAACAGCGATCATTTGATCAACGTCTTTGACCAATGTTTCTAGCCCGGGTGTGTTATGCACCCATTCTTCAAATCGTGACAACTTCGCCAATTCATCTTCGTGATTATTACACCTAGCCAAGGAAGACTGCACAGACCACTCAGCTTCCTTTTGGCCACGAAATAAATCATATTCCCCTTTTGACTTTAGTCGATCAGCCTCTGCCAGAGCTTCATGGATATTTTTGGCTCGGCAAATTACTCCCATGCGTCTTCCTAAAAATTGGCGAACCTATGAATTCACCGGGTTTTTCATTCGGCGCAATAACGATTGCGCCCTACGCATGCGAGCCTTCCTACTATTTACTTATCCACCACCCACTCGCCACCGCGTTGCTTAATCTCTTCGTGCATCGCATCCGGCGCTAGATCAAGCTCTCCCGGCCAAGTTACCGCACCGCCGACCACGGAGACTTGCCGAAATTTTTCCGGGTCGTTCAGGTGCAAAAACACGCCCCGAAAAAATCCCGGCAAGAAACGCACGATGCCTTCGAGACCATCAATGAAGCGTACTTTCACCGCATAGTCTTCAATCACTCGAACTTCGCTCACTCTCCAATATGCAGGCATTCTTTACTCCAATGGTGCGATCGGTTTAGGTTGATGTTTGGCTTCACAAAGTTCCCAGTCTTCTAGCAATTCTGCTTGATGCAGCTCTGCCCAATCGAGAACGAGATTCATTGCCCTGCGCGGCATTTTGCCTTGCATTACTTCCAAAGTCTGAATATTAATAATGGCTTCGTAATCTCCATAGCGACAATGAAAATGCGGAGGAGCATGCTCATTCCAGAACATCTGAATGATGATTCCGAAGAACTGGCTGATGGTTGGCATACGCTCACTCCTTGCAGAACAATTTAACAGCAACACCGCTCATGCTTCGACAAGCTCAGCACGAACGGTGCATGTCGATTACCGACTAATCGGCTTATAACGAATCCGCTTAGGCTTAGCACCCTCTTCACCCAGACGCTTGCGCTTGTCCGCTTCGTATTCCTGATAGTTGCCATCAAAGAATGACCACTTTGAATCACCTTCGCAAGCGAGGATGTGAGTGGCGATACGGTCTAGGAACCAGCGATCATGGGAGATGACGGCAACGCAGCCTGCGAACTCAAGCAGGGCATCTTCCAGTGCGCGCAGGGTTTCCACGTCCAAGTCGTTAGACGGTTCGTCGAGCAGCAGTACGTTGCCGCCGGAGATAAGTGTCTGCGCTAGGTGCAGACGACCACGTTCACCACCGGAGAGCTGACCGACTAGCTTGCCTTGATCCGAACCCTTGAAGTTGAAACGGCCGATGTAGGCGCGCGCTGGGGTTTCATATTTGCCGACCGTCAAAATGTCGTTGCCGCCAGAGATGGCCTGGAACACGGTCTTTTCGCTCTCCAGTGAATCACGCGCTTGGTCTACGTGGGCGATTTTCACGGTTGTGCCGATTGTCACGGTGCCGCTGTCTGGTGTCTCTTTGCCGGTGATCATGCGGAACAGGGTGGATTTACCCGCACCGTTGGGGCCGATGATGCCGACGATTGCGCCAGGTGGAATCTTGAAGCTGAGGTCGTCGATCAGCAGACGGTCGCCATAAGCTTTGCTCACGCCGTCAAATTCGATAACTTCGTTACCTAAGCGCTCACCCACGGGAATAAAGATTTCCTGTGTTTCGTTACGTTGCTGATGCTCTTGCGAATTCAATTCTTCAAATCTTGCGATACGTGATTTGGATTTAGCTTGTCGTCCTTTTGGATTTTGACGTACCCACTCCAGCTCTTTTTTCATCGCTTTGGTATGCGCATCAAGTTGCTTGTTTTCTGTTTCCAGTCGCGCGCCTTTTTGCTCTAACCAGCTTGAGTAGTTGCCTTTCCACGGGATGCCATGACCACGGTCAAGTTCCAAAATCCACTCAGCGGCGTTGTCGAGGAAGTATCTATCATGGGTAACCGCAACCACTGTGCCGGGGAAGCGCACTAGGAATTGCTCTAGCCAATCGACTGATTCCGCATCCAAATGGTTGGTTGGTTCGTCGAGCAACAACATGTCGGGTTTTTCCAACAACAGCTTGCACAGCGCCACACGGCGCTTTTCACCACCGGACAGATTTTTGATTTCCGCATCCCAATCCGGCAGACGCAATGCGTCGGCGGCGATTTCCATTTGCTGAGAGGCATCGCTACCCGAGGCGGCGATAATGTTTTCTAAACGCGCTTGCTCGGTGGCCAGCGCGTCAAAGTCGGCATCTTCTTCAGCATACGCGGCATACACTTCGTCCAGCTTGGCTTGCGCTTGCATGACTTCACCCAGCGCAGATTCCACTTCCTGACGCACGGTGGCATCTGGGTTCAACTTTGGCTCTTGCTCCAAGTAACCAATGCGGAGATTAGGCAGATGCTGTACTTCACCGTCGTACTCTTTGTCCTGCTGCGCCATGATGCGCAATACGGTGGATTTACCCGAGCCGTTCAGTCCTAGCAGGCCAATTTTGGCGCTAGGGAAAAAGCTCAGGGAGATATCTTTGATGATTTGACGCTTAGGGGGGACGATCTTGCTCACGCGGAGCATGGACATCACATATTGACCTTGTACCATTTGAATTTCGCCTGTGTTTTTTGGAAAGCGCATAGCTTACCGCAAAGCGGGATTAACTTAAAATATGTCGTCATTCAGACAGGGGTTTAAATTCATTTTTGCGATGAAAAATACGCATTACATAGTCGTGCACCACCGTATGTGAGTACAATTCCAACATCCTCAGCATTTGCAAAAATTGATCATGCCCATTATCCGCCTGACACCCGCTGAGCTTCGTCTCAGCATTGCGCTCGACTCTCTTGGCTTTGCCGACACTTCAGAGCTGGTCGACCAGGCTTTGCCTTGGATCGGTCAGGAGCGCGCGGAAATGGCAACGCAGTTCGGCCTGAGCATGGAACAGCCTGATTACAATTTATTCGTATTGGGCGAAGTGGGTAGCGGACGCACCTCACTACTCAAACAGGCCATGCAGACGGCCGCCAGCACACGCCTCACACCGCCCGACTTATGCTTTTTAAATAACTTCAGCACGCCGGAAAGACCGCTGGCATTACGCCTGCCCGCAGGACAGGGAGCCCAGCTACGCGAATACATGCTGCAATTGAGCAAGACGCTGCAAATCGAAATACCACTACGTCTGGACGGACAGGATTTCAAAGCCGACAGCGAGCGCATTGAAAAAACTTACAAAGCCGAAGAAACCAAAAACTATGCCGAACTGGAAGTCATTAGCGAAGAGCGCAACTTCGCGCTGCGCCGCGATGCCGGACGACTGGTTTTCACGCTGCTAAGCGACAAAGGCCACACGCTGAGCGAAGACGATGTGGTTATCTTGCCCAAAGAGCGCCGCGCCGAAATCGAACAGGCAGAACAGGAATTACGCGCAGGGATCACTCATTATTTCGAGAAGACCCGTCCGCTAGAAAAATTAATGAACGAAGCCATCGCCGCGTTGCGCCGCCAAGTAGTCAAGCCGCTGTTGGAACAGGAGATGCAGAAAATCCGCAACGGCCTTAAAAAGCAGATCAAGGATGCTGCCAAGCTCAACGCCTATCTTGAGAATGTGATGCTTGATGTGCTCGAAAATGTGGAGCTTTTCAAACTATCAGCTGCGAATGAAGAGTTACGCGAGGAAGCCATGAGCACCTTACTCTCGCGCTATCGAGTGAATCTGATTGTAGACAACGAACATCTGCAAGGCGCACCCGCTATTGTCGAGGACAATCCTCTGTTTCGTTCTTTGTTCGGCAGCATTGAATACCAATCCGAAAACGACGCACTGGTGACCGACTTCAGCCGCATCCGCGCGGGCAGTCTGCTCAAGGCGCACGGCGGCTTTCTCATGCTACATCTACGCGACTTATTCGCCGATCCACTGGTATGGGAAAAGCTACGGCGCTTTCTGCGTAGCGGCAGATTGCAGATCGAAGAACCGGGCACTACCCTCGCGCAGATTGCGGCGGTGTCCCTCGAACCAGAAGCGCTGGATGTCGATGTCAAAATCATCCTGATCGGTTCGCGCGATGAATATTACGAATTACAAGAAGCTGATCCGGAGTTTGCGCGCCGCTTTCTCGTAAAAGTGGACTTTGCCGAAAGCTTTTTATCCGACACGGAAACCCGACTGGCTTCGGCAATTTTTGTCGCCCACACTTGCCGTGATTTGGGACTGCCACATTTTTCCACCCCTGCCGTCGCTCGCCTGCTGGAAGAGGGACATCGCGAAGTGGATGACCAGTCACGCCAAAGCGCCGTCTTCTCCCGCACTAAAGCGCTAGTGATGGAAAGTGCTGCGCTGTGCCAAGCGCGTGGTGCTCAGCTGACCGAAGTCCCGGATGTAGAAGCCGCATTGCGCGCGCATACACTGCGCAACGACTATCCGGCCCAGCGTATGCAAGAGGCCATTAGCGAAGGCGATTTACTCATTAGCGTGCATGGCGAAAATATAGGACAGCTCAACGGTCTCTCGGTAATTGATCTGGGAGATTATCGTTTTGGATTTCCCGGTCGTCTTACAGCGCACACCTATGCCGGAGAGGACGGCCTGCTCAACATTGAGCGCGAAGTGGAAATGTCTGGGCCGATTCACGACAAAGGCGTGTTCATTTTGCAGAACTATCTCGCCTCACTGTTCGCGCACAACGCACCACTGGCGCTCAATGCCTCAATCGTATTTGAGCAGGAATACAACGGCATAGAAGGTGATTCCGCCTCTTGTGCCGAGCTTTATGTTTTGCTCTCTGCCCTGTCTGGCCTACCACTCAAACAGGGCATTGCCGTTACCGGCGCACTCAACCAGCACGGCGAGATGATGCCGATAGGCGGCCTGAATGAAAAAATTGAAGGCTACTTCCAGGTCTGCGAAAGTGCGGGATTGGACGGCACGCAGGGCGTGCTCATGCCGCACCGCAACCGCCGCCACTTGATGTTGGATAGCAAAGTGATTAACGCAGTGGAAAAGGGATTGTTTCACCTCTACACGGCTGAGCATGTCCGCGAAGGCATTGAGCTGCTCACAGGTGTAAGCGCCGGCGCTATTGACGAAATAGGCGAGTATCCGCCCGACACCGTACTGAGAGAGGCTCAAAAAACCTTGCAGGCCTACCGTCGCGCCTGCCATGATTCGGAACATCAAAAAAACACACCGCGACATTTGCGCTGAACAAGGAAAAATATTAATGAGTCAAATTGAGAACCACTGGGATGAGGTCGGTCAAATCGAAATCGAGATGATGCGACACATGCTTGCACTAGGCATAGACTGGAAAGATGATGCCGCCATGAAACATCTGGCGGACGAGTGTAAAAATTTCGGCCCCGCCCAAGTTAAGGCAGCATATGCCTCTCATGATCGCACTCAGACAACTCGTGCCGAACTCTTTGCGCTGGCTTCAGTGATGCTGCGCACAATGACAAGTGCCGCAACAGACAATCGTGACGTGCATGGGGGTGAGGTCTGGAAAGCTTTTGGCAAGCATTTGTACAGCTAGTACATAACGCCTACCAACTCGACAGCGACTCAAGCTAAAAGCCTCACCACATAAGCAGCGACTAGCGATACTCTGGATTGGGATGATCAAACCGACATCCAGCATCCCACTTCAACCTTTGATTGCCATGGGCGGGAATACCTCCTGCATCTTGGAGCATTCGAGCTAAGTGCATAAGATTCCATGTCATAAATGTTGTATTTCGATTAGTGAATTCATTCTCTGGCCCACCAGATCCAGCGTCGAGGTAAGACGGCCCAGGCCCCGCTTCCCCCAGCCAAGCTGCATCTGCTTGAGGTGGGATAACGTAACCTAGGTGCTGAAGTGAATACAGGATATTCATCGAGCAGTGCTTGGCCCCATCTTCATTACCCGTTATGAGACATCCCCCAACACGCCCATAATAATCATACTGCCCAGCACTATTTAGATTTCCAGAGGTAGAGTAAAGGCGTTCAATTACCTGCGTGCAAACGGAAGATTTTTCACCTAGCCAAATTGGCGATGTCACTATCAAGATATTCACATTTTTAACTTTCTCATATATGCTCGGCCAATCGTCTTTGGCCCATTTGTGCTCGGTCATATCGGGATAAACACCGTAGGCAAGATCAAAATCCACCGGACGAAGTACTTCAACCCCCACCCCGTTTTTTTCCATAATGGCTTTTGATATGTCAATCAAGCCTTCGGTGTGAGAGGTTTCAGGAGATCTCTTCAGTGTGCAATTTAGAAACAATGCCTTCAACTTCGAAAAATCCCATTGACTTGATTCGCATTCATCCAGCTGTTGCTTATTCAGTGCCATGTCTTCCTCCTTATGAATTTACAAAGTAAAAATTACAATCAAATCTACAATCTACAAAAACTGAACACTCTCACACCGCAGTTGAATAACGCAATGCCCATGTGCCCAGCATGTCTGCCACAAATTTTGCATCTACGCTGTTGCTGAGCATGTGATCTGCTCCATCAATAGAAACAAAACTTTTTGGGTGCTTTGCGGCCTTAAATATAGAAGCCGCATGGTCAATACCAACGATGGCATCTTGAGGGCTGTGACATATCAACAACGCACGACGAAGCGATTTCACTTGTTTCAACAATGAATATCCTTCTATGTCGTCAATAAATTGTTTAGAAATTTCGAATGTACGTCCTGCTATCTCAACGTCCGCCTTACCAACGCGGCTGACTTCATCCGTCTTGCCGGAAAACAGAGCCGCAATGTGATTGCGGCTCTGAGGGTGCAGCAATCGTTGCAACGGCTTTGACCGAATCGATTTTGGCTGAGGCAGCAAGAACGGCAGCGCCCCCCAAGCTATGACCAACCATTAGTGCCGGTGATTGGTGGTTGCTAGATAACCAATCAGCAGCACACAACAAATCATCAACATTCGAGGAAAAGTTGGAATCGACAAAATCGCCTCCTGACTGTCCCAACCCACTGAAATCGAAACAAAGCACTGCAATTCCATGCTCGGTCAATGCCCTAGAAATACGTCGCACGACAGGAAGATCTTTAGTGCAAGTAAAGCAATGAGAAAAGATCGCATATGCCCGCGCTTTGGCATCTGGCTCATCAAGCCGCGCAGACAAGGTATCGCCTAGTGCGCCGGTGAACTCTATCTGTGTGGTTTTCATAATTACCCCCTGAACGAAGCTTGATGCATTGACGGACAGTTTTTGCTAGGATCACAGTACAACTCTATGCAGGATGCCACCCTAAAACAATTGATACGAAATGTCGCAGTCAGTTCTATTTAATCAGTTAGTCAATCGAAACCAAGCAAACCTTACAGTTATTTTAAATAAGCAGCCTGCCAGCCCTGCTTTTTAGGCTTAGTGAGATGAATAGTTACCCAAGCAGTATTTGAAATTTATAGAGGAGCTTGGACCGGCGAAAAACTGAACGACCTGCGGTTAAATCGAAACCAAGATGTTCTTACAGGTGAGGTCTGGAAGGCTTTTGGCAAGCATTTGTATAGCTCCCCCCCCAATTGCAACAAGGTATCAAGAACTCACTTGATTACGTCCATTGCGTTTAGATTCGTACATTTTCTCATCCGCTATTTCGATCATTGTTTCGTAAGAAATATCGAATGGTGGCGCAAAAGTCACCACACCAAAACTCGCCGTAACTTGATGCGTTTGACCATCAAACTCAATCTGCATTTGTTCAATATCACTGCGTATCAATTCAGCTTGAAACAGTGCCACCTTCTGTGATGCGCCTTTCAGCACCAGCAAAAACTCTTCACCGCCCATACGGAATGCAAAATCAGTAGCACGTATGGTTTCCATTGCGATACTTGCCACCTTGGATAGCACCTCATCCCCTGCGGCATGACCGAAGGTGTCATTCACTGTTTTGAAATAGTCGATATCAAACATGATTAGCGAAAGTTCATAACTCCCCGCTTGGGCGAGCGTAAGCTCTCTGCGAAACACCGGACGCAATGAATGGCGCGTCAACATACCGGTCAATGCATCTTTTTTTAACGTTTGCACTAGAGAGTTGGCCGATGCGATGGTCACCACATTGGTTAACATCAAAGCCAATTTATAGATGCTCATCAACTCCTGATATAACGGCAGCACTTCTTCGTAGCTATTACGATCCAGAAAAAAGAAGATATTGCGTGCATCCACTTCCATGCGACTAGCTATATCAGTCACGTAGCTCATCAACACCTGGTCGCCCTGAGTGGCAGTCTTGATGGCGTTTAACACCTCAACTGGTAGTTGAAACTCGGGGGCGGACGAGCGGTCTTCTGTTTTTATGGCGAAGATGACGTTCTTAAGCCAAATCATGCGCTCGGTGGAAAGCGAAATATCCACCTCCGCCGCACGTTCCACTTGAGTCAGATACAAGTCGATGTCACATATATCCGCTTTAAGCATCCTATTCAGATAACCTTTGGCGGTATAGGCACGAGTCATCTTAAAGAAATGCGCGGTAGCATCCAGCAGTTCCAATGGCTGCTGGTATTCAGCAATGGCGTGAGCTAGTCCCTCCTGAAGCATATTCATGCTCGCCATGAAATCTATATAGGGCAGTTTGAGATCGTAATGCATCTCACCCAGTTGCAGATAACGAATTTTCAACTCTTCATTGGAAACCGTGATTGAATCCAACAAAAATTTCTTTTGCCGGAAGACTAGCGATTTAACTTGCTCGTCGCCCCTAAAGAAACTCGAAAAATCTTTGTCCGATAACATGGAGTCATAGAATTTCTCAAAGACCGCATCCAAGTCCAACTCGGCATACTTGTGTAGTAACTCCCGCATATCGTTCTCCCCAACTGTGTAGCTGCATTATCCCATGTTAACTTTCTCTTTTACTACTCAAGCTGATAACAAGCACGCCGACCAACACCAATGACGAGCCAACAACCTGCAACAGAGAGATACTCTCTCCTAGAAACACATACGCCATGTAGATGGTACTCACTGGGCCTACGCTGCCAATAAGTGAAGCGCTACCGGAGCCAATACGGCGTATCGCAAAAGACAACAAAAACACCGGCAACACGGTGGAAAATATTGCCATATCAATAGAATATTTATACACATCCCATGGCTGATTGAGTGCTGACATCGGGCGCATCACTACAAATTGCAACAGACTGGCAGCACTTGCCACCAGCATTGCATAAGCGGTAAAGCGCATTGCGCCAATACGCTTAATGGCATGCCCTGCCCCCACCAAATAGATCGAATAGGCCAAGGTACTAGCAAACACCAGCGCCGAACCAATCAATACCGCGCTGCTCTTGCTCATCCCCACGTCGTGCAAAAACACTAGCGCAATTCCCGCATAGCTCAACATCATCGCTGCGATGACCTGCTTGCTGATGCGGCGTTTAAATACCACTGCCGAGAGGATTACTGTCATGGTCGGGTAGAGAAACAAAATCAATCTCTCCAAGCCCGCCGAGATGTATTGCAAGCCGACAAAGTCGAGGAAGCTAGCGAGATAATAACCGACAAAACCCAAGCCCAACACCAACCAGCGGTCATGGGCACTAAGCGGCGCTGCATGTTTACATTTCGCCCAAATCGCCACTCCGATAAAGAACGGCACTGCGAACAGCATACGCAAAGCCAGCAGTGTGATCGCATCGACATGATCGAGATAGGCCAGCTTGACCAATATCGCCTTGCCAGAAAAGCCGACTGCCGCGAGAAATGCGAAGATGACGCCGATAAATGCATCTCGGTTAGCAAAAATTTTGTGTGTAGTCATACGATTCAGACCCTAATGATGTGCTAAGGCGGGTCTTGGCTTGGAGCAAAGCGGTAGACCCGCAGTGCCCAGTTTATAAATTAATACAGGAACGCGCTGCGGCAGTGGGCTGACGATAGCAGCCACAGTCGCTTGACGAGAATTGATGTAGAGAAAGTGAGTTGTTGCGTTTTCATGGGGAGAAATATACGGGGCAAAGGAGAAAGCGTCAATTCATCTAAGCACGATGCACTTTCTCGTGCTTCACCATTCAAGCGAATGAAGAAGTCTGCCGCAAGCAGTAGAGCACCGTCCCCAGTCAAATCCGCAGGCTGATCGCCTGTATTCCTGACCCTCAGATTTCGGGCAAACAATTTTCAATCTGATATATCCGCAATGTGGACAGAATTGCCATGCGCGGGTGAACATATTTTTCACTGCATCAGGCGGCAATTGACCCTTTTTAGTCATTAATTTTCGTAGGATGTGGTGAGCTTACGAACCGCATCAATCGCGAACGATGCGGGTTAAGGAAACGCTGATTAAGTCGTCATTCCCGCGAAGGCGGAAATCCAGCTAAAACATAAACCGTCGGGGCTAGCCACACTATGCAGGCGCTCGCGAATTGCCGCTAACGACCCAAGGACTAAACCGCTCGCGCGGTAATTGGCGCTCCGATTTAGCGCCTGAGGGTGGTTGACAGAAGCGCAGCGCAGCTTATGTTGAGAAGTGAGGCAATCCGCCTCATTTCTCGATAGGAGCTGCA
>Ga0316204_10001389_pt1 | contig 66186 bp, 16 predicted proteins | sample 6monrhotite_MG_2_FD_205661 | JGI IMG/M metagenome (GOLD analysis project Ga0316204, IMG submission 205661) | Microbial mat bacterial communities from mineral coupon in-situ incubated in ocean water Damariscotta River, Maine, United States -... | ecosystem: Environmental > Aquatic > Marine >... | reverse complement strand
ACTAGCAAGCTATCAGCAAATGAATGTTGTTTTAGATTTTTCCAAGCCATTTTATTTTATTCGTTTTTGAAAAATGGTATTATAACATCTCTGATCTGACTTTGCTCTTTCGTGCAAAGGTCTCAAACTGGTTGAATCTGCATTTTCTAACCAGAAAAACACATTTCCTGAATTTTCAGTCAAACACTAAATAATTACACTGACCTAAATCATTTTGTAAGTAAATTTAATCAAGTGGTAGAATACCTATCGGTACAATGGTACTTCTATTACAGCCACAGCAAACTTTGATGTACTTGCAGGAGCAATCTTCAACTGGATATGGGGTGATGGGCATACATCCACGAATCCCCCTACAACAAGTCATTCTTATATAAATTCCTCTAATTGGGAAAGGCTAGCCGAGGCTTCCTTATGGCTGCGCTTCAAAATTGCACTATTTCCTGAGATTTTCTATTTCAACAAGCTGTCAAAATGGCTGTTCTGTGAGATCCTTTTCCACTTTCTTTTGATGACAGAGTCTCTTGTGGCTGGCGATATCCTGGGTTTTATGCAAATATAGCGTTTATTCTTCCTATACCTTAATTCTACTTATACTTGATCGCTTGCTGATTTTGTTACGCAAAGCAGCCATTTTCAATGGTTAACTCGCTCTTGCGGGTAGAGTGCTTTGTTTTTCTAGTATAGTGGTAAGTGATGGATTTTGAGTAGTTCAATTTTGTTAAGGCTGCAAACTGCTTGAAGATCCTGTTGGCATGTTTTTCAATAGCAAGTCAGGTTTTGAAAGGTCGTAAAAAGAAGGTAAAACGCATGGCAAATATTGGTATTGACTTAGGCACAACTAACTCATTAGTCGGTGTCTTTGAAAACGGTAGTGTGAAAATTATTCCCAATGCATTGGGTGAGAAGTTAACACCCTCCATAGTGAGTATCGATGATTCAGGAGAAGTTATAATAGGCAGGATAGCTAAAGAACGCCTCATTTCTCACCCCGATAAGACTGTTTCGATATTTAAGCCGTATACCGGTACTGGGAAAAAATATTACCTTGATGAGAAACAGTTTGGTGTGGAAGAGCTATCTGCTTTAATTCTTCGATCATTAAAAGAGAATGTTGAATCTTATTTAGGTGATGAAAATATTGAACATTGTGTCATTAGCGTGCCAGCCTATTTTACTAGTTCTCAACGTGGTGCAGTTAAAAACGCTGCGTTAATTTCCGGTTTGAACGTTGAGAAAATAATTTCCGAGCCGACCGCAGCCGCCTTGGCATATGGTATGAATCTAGTGGATTATGACTCACAGTTTATGGTGCTAGACTTAGGAGGCGGTACGTTTGACGTTTCTCTGATGGAATATTTTGAAGGTGTATTCAATATACATGCAAGCGCGGGGGATGGTTACCTAGGGGGAGAAGACTTCCTGAATATTATCGTAGAATCCTTCATGGAGATGCATGGTCTAAGTCAGATATTACTTTCTCCGCAAGATTTTTTTGCCGTTAAAAGTCAATGTGAAACGATAAAACGTTTACTCAGTGAGCATGAAATAGTGAGTAAAACAATCAAAATTAAAGACAAAGAATACCAATTTGGTATGTCCAACGAAATTTTTTTTGATCGTGCCAGTGATCTCATTGAAAAAGTAAAGGTTCCTATAATACGCGTACTTAAAGACACTAAAACCCGGGTATTTGATATTGACCAGATTGTATTGGTTGGCGGTGCCAGCAGGATGGAAATTTTCAATAATTTGATTCGAAGCTATTTCCCAAATTCTGAAATTATTACGCACGACCCGGATGAGGCTATAGCCAAGGGTGCGACGATTCAAGCAGAAATGGATGCTGGTGGCACGTCGGTAAAAGAATATGTGGTGACGGACGTTACGCCATTTACATTAGGAATCGAAGTCAATAGCGAGGCTTTAGGTAAAAGCGTATACCTTCCAGTTATAGAGAGAAATTCACCTGTTCCGATATCGAAAAGAACGCAAGTTGTTAAATCGGATATCTCACAGAAGAGTATGAAAATTGACATCTATCAAGGGGAAAGTTTAAATCCAAAAAAGAATATTAATATCGGTGCAATAGAGATACCAGCCCTATGGGACGATAAAAGCCAAGTCGTCAATGTACAGTTTACCTATGATGAAAATGGTATTATTCATGTTGATGTCTTTGTGGATAAGTACGAAATTCATAAAACATTGGTCATAAAAAATAAGAAGATAGTCTTAACTGATGAAGAGATTGCTGCACAGATAGAACGGGTGAGAGAACTAAAAATACTTCCAGCTGACAAAGCTGAAAATCGTTTGATTATTGCCAAACTCGAACGTTTATATGAAGAGTTTATTGGCGATGAAAGGGACAGTGTTTATTTATTTTTGGAACGATTTCATCATGCATTGAATGGCTATGACAAGATGGCAATTCATAAGGTGCGTTTGAGAGTTGAAGCTTATTTATCACAGTATAATTTTGGTGAACCGGAGTAATTAGTTTATGACGGTTGAAGATATTATTGAATTACATTATGACGAGCTATCTACGCTTGGGTTGGAAGATATTGAACCTTCTGAGTTAAATATAGAATTATTAAAAAAGGTCTATTCAAAGAATTTAAAATCAATTGACAAGAAAACTCAAGTTGATACCTTTCAGAAAGTAAATAAGGCCTTTAAAACTCTTGCAGCGGCAGTTAAGTCACTCGACCAAGATACACAAAGCCAAGCGCCTGTTGGAATAGAAAACCTGCTCAACAATCACTCGCTTGTGCAAAATCAAAATAAAGGATTGGAAGTTGAAGAGGCTAACCAGTCCTATGAGTTGACAAAACAAACAAGGTTTAAAAAAAGTGAAGATAATGTGTCTGACGCCTTAACATTTTCTTATGGCAGCGCGGGTGACAAGGATGATGAAAATTCATTATACAAAATTACCGATATAGCTATATTAAGAGATCTCCAGATTGAACTCGAAGATATGGACTATGCCTCGGACAATGAAAAAAAGAATACAGAACTAACGCTTAACATTATCCAGCAATTAAAAGATTTATACGACAAGCCGATGACGCGTCATGAGGTGGTTTATTGGTCTTCAGTTTTTTTAAAATTAAGTAAAGCAGACTTTAACTACCAGCAAGCAAAAAAAGCCGTCACGCGGATTATACAATTTTTCAGAAATAAAGTTTTCATCAATCGACATATACTTGTTAATTTTGAATTAAGCATTCCAGATATTTTAGACTATCCATGCTGGTTACCAGGTCAGTTCGAGAAGTTTGTTCGATCGATATACGGCAACTACCCAGCCAATTCTCTTGAAGAAATATTTATTAAGCAGCATCATATTAAAGAGACGACAGAATTCCCCAGCCCCTATAGTATTGAGTGTTATTTTAAAGACTTTCAAAGCTATCTGAACACCTATGAAAAAGACGACTTGTTAAGCGATGGTGATATAGACGGGGGTAAGTTAACTTATAAACAAGTTGAAGGTCTCTACCTAGTATTAATAATGGAATTGGATAGTTGGGCTGAAAAAGGCACCATGAAGCCATCTGACTTTGGTAATTACTTGCTTAATAGAGAGATGCCCCGTCTGTTAGGATCAAAAATTCTCCTGTCGGATTATTTGGTCGTAGCTTATCTTTGCGGCGATCAAGAATATTATCACGCCCTTAGAAAGCACATTAATTTTCTAAGTGAAACTGATGAGAGTAGCACCATCGCTAATTATATTGAGGAAAAGTTTGGCTTGCTCTCTAAATTCTTATGGGTTGAAAACGCCGCTAAGGTAGAGGAATGTTCCGTATCAGAAATTGAAGATTTCCCATTTTTTATGCTTATAAAACTGTTTAATCATAGTTTTGTCGAGCGTAAAGCCCCCGAGTTTGAAGCGGTGGCAGAGGAATTCTGTGGGAGACTTGATAAGGTTGATAGGAATCAATTGTGGTCGACACATTACTATCTTTATGAGCTATGGACTAATTATCTCTCATTTCGTATTGGGGAAATAGTAAGAGCCAAGCGTATAACAGAGCGAAATGCATTAAGAGCGAAGGGAGAGTTGCTACCACAATCGATGGAGACGGCTGTCGCTATCAGTGAGATACTAAAGTTAATTATTGAGAGCGATGTCAAATTATTAGGTGATGCAATCATAAGTTATTTATACCATAAACAACTGGATATAAAATCACTATATTTGGCGATTCAAACCTTTCTGCCGATAACATGTCCCGACAAGGCTTTATGTGAAGCCTTGTACAGGAAATTAACCTTTGATTTCGATCCTGCAAACATTGAGCATTGTGATGTATGGTTTTACGAAGAACTGGTGTTTGGTCAAGGTTTGGTGAAAGAAAACACGGTCGTTCCGTTCTTAGAGAAAGTGAAAAGTGACTATTATGAAGATTATATACGCATACAGATAAAATATTTTTTTCACTTTCGAAAGTATGAGGAGGTACTGGGGTTTATGCATGCAAACGAGCTTGATTGTTCTTCGATTATTTATATAGCTTTTGCGCTGCATCGTCACCAAAAACACAAAGAAGCTAACCGTATTTTAAAGTACATAACCAATAACACGGTTAGCCTCAGACCATCCGACTACTACTTGGTAATGCGCGATAAAGATAAATTTGAAGACTTGCCAAATGGTAAGTATTTAAATTTCGTTTTAGCTTGGACTAATGCATACGAGATTATGACGTGTGGTAGTTCAAACTCATCTAATGAAGATGACGATGATAAATTGAAGGCTGCTTTTGAAGCCGCTCTTCAGGCGTCTGCCGGGATCGATGATTTTTGTGAAATTTCGTCAGAGATTGTTCAAAACAGCCTAAATATAAGGCAATTTTCTTTCGAGTTTGCAAATTACACAACTAAGCTAATGATTCATGCTATGCAATCAGGTAACAATCATGATGCAGAAAAAATAATGCGCCATTATGTTGATGTGTTGATGATTCACTCGGGAAAACATGACAAAACATCTGATGTGGCAAGTAATGCGCTCGTGTTAGCAGTGATAACAAAGAATGGTTTAATCGCTGACTTGGTGTTTAAAGATCTATTAGCTTCAGCGTTCAATGTCGATTCTGAGTATAACAAACTTCTAATTTTCAATCTTGCCTGTTATTACGCACAAAAGGACGAAAGGAAACTATTATTACAGGCGGTGAAACGAGCAATTCAATTGGGGGCTCACCCTGATAAATTCATGTCTGATGCTGATTTCACCAACTACTGGGGAGATGAAGACTTTCTACACGTTTTACGCTAGGGAATCGACATGAGCCAATATGGTGCTCAGTACATAGAAAAGTTCGACGGACACATCGATTGGTGCAGTGATAAAACCCAGGCGTTTGATTATCGACGATATGCTTCCGAGCAATGGTCATTTGATTCATCCTTGAATTGACTTGAACGATCATTTTGCAGGTGTTGGAAATAAAAAGCTAATATAATAGTTGTCAGTTTTTGTGCGAGATTGTTGCTTTGATTTATGAGAGAATAGCTGTAAATTGGGTGTCTATTTTTGGGTTTTCAAAACTATAGTAATGGCAAGGCAATGATTGCAAAATTAGAAAGAGCACAGGCGCTGGAAGTTGGAATTTTCGAGGTAATAGCATCTGGCAATGATAGTGACCCTTCTATCAGCAGTCTATTTTCCGATATCAACGACATCTATTTCGAACTCATTCACTCATCGGATGACGCATCCTATCGTTACGCCTACCTGCGATTCTTACTTCGCTATATGTCTGAGCATAGCAAGAATACCTTTACCTACATTGAGCAAATGATCCTTGAAACATGGTCAGATACCGTAGAAAACGCTGACTTCCCTTCCGATATAGAATCCTCTATCTTTGATGTTATCCAAAAGGATTACATCGAGAATTATGGTCTAGTTGCATTAATTGCCAACAAGCTTTTTAAAAGCAAGCAATATGAGGAGGCAGCCTCAATATTTTCTGTACTGGAAGATAAACTCAATACCGTGGAAGCTTGGAACAACTGGGCTGCATGTTATGCCATGCAGAACAAATACAAAAGAGCCACAGAGGTAATCACCTTGGGTTTTAATAAGAGCCCCTCTTCTGCGTTATTAGGTAACAATCGAGGATATTATTTATACAAAGACAATAAATTCAAGCTTGCACTCGAACAGTTGCAAACAGTGGTAGATATGTGTGAGCAAACTAAATACACAGACGATAGTCAGTATATTTATGCCGTTACCCTTAAAGTCATCATCTACAGAGAACAAAATATGCCGCTACAGGCTTTTTTCGAATATGGCCGTTTGTCTACGGCGGGCAACTGTAAGCACGCTGAAACGATTGAACAAGGACACTCAATGCTCTCTTTCGTTGAAAACCTATGAATAGAAATAAATCAGAACAAATACTCATCAATGCTGTTCTATTGTATAGCACACCTGAGGTCATGAAGATTTCCGCCCTATTTTCGGGCATGACGGAATTACTCGAAAATGCGATGTCAGGATTCGTCAATGCAATCAGTGATCAACAGGTCACTATTGACTTGCAATCCCACTTCAGTGATGACCTCGATGAACTTGTCAATGATGTCCTAAACCAAATAAGTAACCAATCGGATAAGATCATTGCTGATTATAGTGACTTACTCAAAAAGATCGAACAGGAAGGTAATTTAGAGCCTGCGTTCGATTGCATTCTACACTTTAATAACAAAATACCTACTTTAATCCCCTTAGATCAGCCAACACAGACCAAAGATCTTTTAGCTTATCTAAGCTTTATGGACAAGGACGAGGAACACAGTAAAGCACTACAGGACTTTCTTCACTGCTTTCGTCCGATCTTTGAACAAATGAAAAAGGAACGTCAACGTGAGGCAGAGGAGGAGAAACAAAATGAACAATTCTGGTTCGACGCTGCACGCAGTAATGACGTTCAAAAATTAGACTCCCTACTGAGGACAAATATTGACATTGATCTTGAAAATGACAATAGACGGACGGCCTTAGCACTCGCTGTAGAGAAAAACCATCTGGAGTCTGCCAATTTTTTACTATCACACGCAGCCAAGCCTATTGCTTTTTTCTCAACAGACTCACCCCTAATAATTGCTATTGAAAATAATCACCCTGCTATTGTAGAGATCATAATTAAACATAACCATCCAAGTTTACATGACTTTGAATGGAATAATCGTTTACGTAACCACATCACTGATGAATATGTTGATATATTCAGACAAGCCTTTACTTTTAAAGCTGATGATTTTGACCTTCGCATTTTAGCGAAAGAAGCTATTAAATCCAACTCGGGCAAGTTATTGCAACTGTTTTTTGAATTTGGTTTAGATGTCAATGATGAGCGTTCATCAACACCCCTGACATTTGTTGCTATTGAAGAGAATCAGCCCGATTTATTACGTACATTACTTGAACATGGTGCCAATATTAATGCGCTGGACTGGCGCGGCGACTCACTGCTAGTAAAGTCGATCGACACATCTTCAGCTGAAATCATCGATCTTATCTTAGAATATGGCACTAAGCTAAGTCCCGAAAACAGCAACTACTACCCTCAGACCATGTTGCTATTCAAACTTGCTAAAGCCAAAGACTGGTCAATCGGCAAGTGCTTGCAAACAGGTATTCTTGACTACACGATATATGACCACTTTGGTAAGAATTTCCTCCATTATGCCGTGGATCATGCTACTCATGATGACTCTAAAGACGCATTAACTTTATGTAAGGCACTTATCGAAGAGCTAGACGTAGATATAAATCTATTAACGGAGGATGGTAAAAACACGGCGTTGTCTCTTGCCAGTTCAGAAGCCGTATTTGATTACCTCCTCGAACAGAAACCCGATCTGAACCTCACATTCCCTGACGGGGACACCCTTCTACAAAAAATCAAGGGGAAATTTGACGGTCGTGCAATTTCTAAAATTCTTCTCGCAGGTGCTAACCCCAATAGCACAATTGATGGGCTACCTGTATTACATCGCGGCATTCGGGATAACGAGGATTACGTAAGTAATCTAATTAAGAATGGCGCTGATGTTAACATCTTAGATCGAAATGGTCTGAACATAATACAGAAGAGAATTGACCAGAAAGCGTCGATAGAAAAACACCTTCTCGCACTGGCTAAAGGTGGTGCTGACTTCTCCCTCAAAACCAATACCGGTCTACCTATCTGTCATGCCCTGTGTGCAAATTACCCACCCTCGCTGTTAAAGGAGATTGTTAATATCACAGATATTGATTTACATATATCAGATAATAATGGCAATAATGCCATTATGCAGGCCACTCTCGCAAGAAACATCCCAACTATTGTTTATTTATCAGAGTCCGGGGTCGATGTTAATCAAGCAAATAAGATTGGTGCCACACCGTTACTCCACGCTATTTATCAAGATGATGTTGAACTAGTTATATGCCTGGTAAGACAATGCAACGCAGACATCACCATTAAAGTAGCAGGTAAGAATTTGAAATTTATCGCGATGCAACTCACCAGTTACGATGTTTTGGATTTTTTACGTAAACATGATACAAATCCGTAATATATACGGTAGAAGTATCCATGCAGCCCTGTGCTGTAATGGTTTTTTGCCGCCGTTAGCTTACAAAATATGCTACTCTAGCCTTATAAACGAGCCAACATCAACAGAAACTACACTGTTTCATAATCAGTAAGATAGTCATCCACAGGTATATTCGCTTTTAACTTTTCAAGAGAACTCAAATTTTTTCCATATTGATTAATGGTTTCCAAACAAATAGAATTTGAATGAGAAGGGAGAATATATTTGACAAACGCTGCTAGAGTCCCACTCGGTCCAAGGTCAATAAAAACATAATCATCCTTACTCACCATTTTTCGAATGGTTTTCTCAAATTCAACTGGGTTCCGAAGAACGTCCCAAAAATGAGTTTCATCAACTTTGTCTACTTGTTCCGTCTTTAATGCAGAAATAATAGGTATTTTGCCAGACACGTAGTTAAAGTCTGCACCTAGCTGCTTGAATTTTTGTTCGTAAGGCTCAGCTAATTTCGTATGAAAGGCATAATTAACAGGCAATTTCTGCGATATTACTTGTTTTTTGTCCAATTCCGATTGAAGAATTTGAATATTTTCAATCGAGCCACTTACCACAAAACTAGATTGAAAGTTTTTTCCAGCCAACCAACAATTTTGAAAAAGCTCAGGGTATTGGTCAATAATATCAGCGGAGTTAATTATCGCTAACATCCCGCCCGGCTGCGCATTCTTTTCGAAAATTTCTGCAAACTCTACGACTAATTCAATACCCTCCGATAGCAAAAGTACACCAGACACAACGGAGGCAATTATTTCTCCCAAGCTATATCCTAAAACATAATCAGGCTGGAGATCCATTTCCATTAAAACTTTTGACAAACTAAATTCAAGACATAATAAAGCAGGGTTGGTATAAATAAGTCGATCAAACGGTTCGCTTTTATTGTGTTGTTGATAAAGAATATCAATCAAAGATTTTTGTAGCAAAGGACGTGCAATTTGATCACAATGATCCATCCACAGTTTAAATCGTGGATGGTTTTCATAGAGCTCTTTCCCCATATGGTAATACTGCGACCCCTGCCCTGAAAACATAAAGACTATCGATTTTTTCATGTAATTGGCTAATCGTTAAGTTGGGGTGATTTCATTTAAATCAAAGTAGCCGTTATAGTCTTTCATATAAACGGCTGCCCTATGACCAAATAAAACCATGGCTTCAGTTCTGGTTTCCAGAACATCGTAATCCATAATGCTCGATTTTACTTTGGTGCCGACTGGATGCTTTTTATTCCAAGCGTCAACCTTAGCTCCGGCATCAAGAAAAGATTTGGGAACCTCAATTTGTTCGTTTTGTTTTACCGGTGGTTGTGAAGCATTATTTAATGGTCTATTCTCTGCTGCTTTTTTATTTTGAGTAGATTTATCTATATTTGCATCACCTGGTTTTGTCGTTTGATCTTTTTCTTTTGATGTTACAGCTTCATTTGACGCTTGCACTTGAGAAATGTTTGCGGTTTCTCTTTTAATGGTCGCAACAATTTTTGTCAATACATCGCCATGACCAATCTCTTCAAACGTCATTTCTTCCTTGCTTTCTTGCCCCATTAAATATTGAATACTTTCAGACCACCTGACACCACTCGCCATCTGACTAGACAAATTTTCCAGGATATCGGCCTTTTTATAAAGCTTGGCTGTTACATTGGAAATAACTGGTATCCTTAGGTCAGAAAACTTAAATTTCTTTAAATAAGTTTTAAATTTTTCCTTAGACGGTTCCATAAATCTGGAATGAAAAGCACCACTGGTATTTAATGGATAGTAAAGCATTTTTCCTTGCTGAAAAAAGGATTCAGCACTTCCAATTTCTTCTATCGAACCAGAGATCACAATTTGCGAAGGTGTATTGTAATTAGCCAAATCAATATTCGTTAATTCATTTTTCTCTAATATCTCTTCGACTTGTTCTTTTGTGGCATTTAAAATAGCCGCCATGCCACCGCCGGTAGCCTTCATCATTAGTTCGCCACGTTTTTTGACTAATTTTAACCCCGCTTCAAAATCAAAACATTCTGCGGCTAATAACGCATTAAACTCGCCTAAACTGTGTCCTACTAAAAAGTCAGGTTTATCGCCAACTTCTTCAATTTTCTTGTAATAAGAAAGCGCATTAACAACATACAAAGCTGGTTGAGTAAATTGTGTTTTGTTGAGCTCTCTTTTGGGATTCTCAAGGCAAAGTTCCTTAATTGAATAACCTAAAATCTTGTCGGCCTTTTTGGTTAGTTCTTTATATTCGTCAAACAGTGTTCCGCCCATTCCTTTCGATTGGGAACCTTGACCTGGAAACATATAGGTTTTCATAAGTATCTCCTGTTAGAAATTAAAATAGTCATTATTAATTTTTTTCATTGGTGATCTAAAATTTATCGATTAATATTGTGTAAACGCTTAATCACTTTGTAAACATCCAAATCTTCTGTAAATATTGTAATCTATAAACATCTAGATCTTCTGTAAACAAACTGCGGTATTAATACCGCCGAATCCCATACTTAAATTAATGGCATTTTTGATATCGTGCGATATCGCTTGATGTTTCACCCAGTTGTAAGCTGTCTCAATTGGGTTGTCTAAATTTCTTGTTGGGTGTAGTCGCCCTGCTTTCATTTGCAAAAGCGTTGCAATAATTTCCACCGTTCCCGCAGCACTTAAACCATGTCCAATGATCGATTTCGTTGCGTTGATATAGGCCTGGTTTAACTTACAGTGATGTATGGCCTTAAGTTCGGTCACATCACCAATGAGAGAACCGGTTCCGTGCGGATTAATATAATCGATTTCCTGCGGCGATAGCTCAGCCTGATTTAATACGTTTTGAATCACATTAACCTCGCCTTTAAACGATGGATTAGGATTTCTGTTGCCATCCATTCCTATCGCTGTACCAGACAAGCGAGCATAAAGATCGATTTCCCTATTTTTTGCCGAATCAGCATTTTCAATGATCACCACTCCACAAGATTCTCCGAAGATAAACCCATCGCGATCTTGATCAAAAGGACGAGCTGCCAACGCTGGCTCTTTTGCAAAACGATCTGATCCCATCGCGCCTAAAGTTCGGAAGCCTTGGCATTCCCAATAAGAAAGATCCATGAGCGCACCAATGGCGATGCAAACATCCACCTGACCTGACTTAACCGCTTGCACAGCTTGCACAACACTCAATTGTCCACTGGCCGAAGCACCTCCGATTGTATAGGCAAATCCTCGGATACCAAATACTTCGCTACACAATCCACACAGATCGCTGTCCATAAATGACATGGCGTAGGTTGGTCGTAAAAAGGCGGAGCGATTCTGATAGGCTTGATGAGTTTGTATCAATTCTCGCTGCTGAAAATTAGAACCACCAACAACCAGACCAATGCGTTCAGATGCAACCTCGTCTAGCTTTGCTTCAGTCCATGCTTCATCCAATGAAACCAATGCAACTTGCGTCGAAAAAGAGGCGGTTCGTAACAGCGCTTTTGGAATGGATTCTGGTATTGATAACGAAGAAATTTCCGCCCCTAAAAAAGTAGTTGCTTGCTCAGTTTGTGTCGTTTTTCCAACTGGCATTGTCGCTTGTTTCTCACCGAGCGGCCAAACAGCTTGCCGACCTGGCCGTTGCATAACGCCAAAATTATGTCGACCTTCCAGCAGTGCCGAAGTAAATGCAGGCTTCCCCTGCCCAATTGCTGAAGTGACACCAACCCCTGAAATAACGATTTCAGGTTGATTATAATTTTTCATGAATGATGTTGGTTAACTCACCGATGTTTTCGGCTTGGGCGATCACAATTAATGGAATATTCAATGATAAAGATTCTAAAGTCATCATGACGATTTCAGAGCGGTCAACTGAATTAGCTCCGAGATCTTTGAGTGCATCATCATATTTAAATTCATGCTCTTGTAATTTTGGGATAACCTCCCGCGCGTGGTTGGTAATTATTTCAAAAATGTCTTCTTTGTTCATATTTTATTTCCCCCTAAAACTTCAAAAATATTTATCTTATTAATTGCTTCATCAACTCGGCTAATCATTTCATAAGTATAATCTCAGGCTTTATTATTTCCTTTCTTTACTGTCCGAAAAAGGCTTCAATACGATCTTTAACTTCAGGTTGATGAAATGTTTTGTTATGCATTATGACTTCTTGCTCAACAGTTTGAAGAAGTTTTTGTCGCAACGAAGCTACCATGTGATCTTTGAGTGTAACCAATGAAAATCTTGGCTTTTCGGCCAAGCTTTTTGCTAATTCAATGGCATAATCCATCACTTCGTTCCGTGGCATTACAGGAAATGGAATGCCACGTTTTTGCAACTCTTCACCACGGTAAGTTTTAGCGGCGAGCAACATTTCTTCTGCCAAACTAATTCCTAATTTTTGCGGAAGAATAAAAGTGGCTCCCATACCTGGTGTAAAACCATATTTCATAAAGTTAGTAGTATAAATACTTTCGCGACTGAGTATCACAAAATCCGCAAATAATCCCATCACAAAACCGCCGCCGATACCATGCCCTTGCATTGCTGAAATAACAGGGATCGGACAGTTTAAAGCTAGGCTATAAAGATTAGTGTCACTAAACTTTCCCTTACCATTGGAAAGATAAAGTAATGTTTCTTGTGTACCACCACTGGCGAAATAACTACCAAAGCCAGTTAAAATCACAACCTTATATTGACTCTGGTTTTTAATAGTTTCAAATGCTTCTATTAATCCTTGTGTCAACGCGTCTGAAAAAGTGTTTTTATTAACCTTATCTTGCATTTTGATCTGGATGATTTCTGCACCCATTTCTGTTAACTGAATAACCTCATCAGACATAATTATTTTTCACCCCTAACCGGTTTATTATTTTTGAAAACGTAATTTTATTTTTGAAAATATCGCTATTTTTTCGCAGTAAATGCAGGTCGCTTTTTGTAAAGAATACTATTAATCTCCCTCCCAGGGAAATTGACCTGTTGTTACATAACGCGTGATCTTAGCTAAATTATCTTTATCAGAAAAAACCTCCATGTTCGCCGCTAGTGCCTTTGACTTTGAGGTTGCCAACCCATCATCAAGTGCATTCATGTAACGTTTGTAACGAGCAATACCGGTTTTGCTCAGGCGTCGCAGTCTTAATAAGTGCTTGCGTAATAAGTTTTCGCTTTTTTCTTCACAAGCATCCACCAATCCCCATTCCTGTGCCTGAACCGCAGAGACTGGCTGAGTCATCAAAGTCATATAATTAGATTTAGTGAACCCCATACGGCGAATTAAAAATGGTAATACACATGCAGGCATTAAACCGAAAAGCAATTCCGATAAACTGAAAACAGCTTGCTGCTCACTCAATACCACATCACATGCGGCGACAAAACCAATACCGCCTGCGTTAACTTTTCCTCTCACATGAGCAATGGTGATGTAAGGACCGGAAGCCAGTTTAAACCACAAATCGTATAGTGGTTCGGGATTTTGTTCTTGGTTGCTTTTTTGTTCGACGCTTTGTTGTAGCCCACTAAAATCTGCACCAAAACAAAACACCTCTGGCAATCCTTCTATCACCACAATTTTAGCTGCCGTATCACATTGCGCAAGAATTTGGGTAAATTCTTCTATCAAACGATCGTTGATAGTATTATTTGCCTCTGGTCGATAAATCTGAATAAAACAAATGTCTTTTTCAAACCTGACCCGGAGTGTTTCATAGATAGTAGTGTCCACTAAGATACCCATTCGTACTCGCGGTGAAACTCTTTGATTTCTTTTAAGAATAACACTTCTTTATCTTGAGCACTTCGGGCTTGTGGAATGAAACTGGAATCTAGTACTACATTACGAGTACCAAACTTTACTGCATTACTACCAATCAATAGATTGTCATATTCATCCATTGACAACTCGTATCTTTTGTCGAACTGTTTGCTAATTTTCATTGCGCTTAACCTTTCTTGACCTTCTTTGCCGACAACACCACTAAAAAATTCTGAGCAACAACCAGAACCATAACTAAAGATCCCGATACGTTGTGGCGTTTCGAAGCGACCATTATCGATGGTACTGGCTAATGCGAGTGCGGTTGTTGCGCCCATAATATTGCCAACACGCTGACAATAATCCATGCCTGGCATCACACGACGTTCAAAATCTTCTTCGATGGTTTGCGGTTTAGACTTAAGTAATTTGCGCATCATGTTGCGGTGAGCACCTTTTACCATGCCACCAAAAGGCGTGTGATAGGCTAAGTAAGTAAAACTCTCGGCAAAATCGGCACTTTCAACTCGCTTTTTATATTCTAAAAATGCATTTTCGCAACAATCCAGATAAGATAGTAACGACAAATCAGAATCTCCTGCATCAGTGTCTGCAGTTGGGCGGCATGTATCCATGACTTCATAACCATAATAACCGTTTGCACCCACATCAATCTGAAATATATAAGGTTTATCACTGATCAACATCGCCACCGCGCCAGAGCCGCCGCTTGGCTCGGCAAAAGACCATTCTGCAGTTAACCCTTCCCCACCTTCTTCATCCATAAAACGAGAAAGGTCGGTGGCGATTACCAGAGCCTTAGCACCCGGTGAAACCTCGGATAAAATAAAATTAACTGCGTTTTGAATACCGGCAACGCCAGAATAACAGGCGTTTTTTAATTCAAACAAACGACAATTACGATTCAGCCCAAGTAGATCGTGGCAATAAGTACTCATCGACTTACCAAAGTCGAAAGATGATTCGGTACAGGTGATAACCATCTCTATTCGATCTTTTTCTTCCGGACTTAAAGCATCAACGATAGGTTTCGCCGCATTAACTGCATAGGTAATAGGATCCTCGTAAGGTAGCGCGACAGTTTTTTCTTTCATCAACAGATTTTCAAAACGGGTCGTATCCAGGTTACGATGTTCTGCTAGCCTTTCTACGTTTAAGTAGGCAGTGCCGGCAAATACATTCATGGCTTCAATTCCTGCTAATCTCATAAATATTTCCTAATGTTTTATAGTTAGAGTAAGGCTGTTCAATTTAAGTGCTTTAATTACGCTTTTTATAAATTATATTTTTAATAAAGCCGTTAATTAAACTGGATTAATTACGTTCTTTCTTTGCTTTGTTCGAAAAAATATTCTAGGAGATTTAGTGCTCAATAGTCTCCTAACGAAAATTAAACATCTTCGATTTATTTTGCCCGCTCCTTAAACGAAACGCTGCAAACGATTCTTTGTCCTTAAATTGCAGATAAATATTTTCCTGCAATACCTGTGAAAATATTCGTCCTGGTTGTTTGCCGTACGAATGACCGGGAAATATCCGTGTATGAGGCTTAAGCCGACTTTTTAAATGATCCAGACTGGCGTACATATCGTGAGCAGCTTGGATATCTGGACAGATACCACAACCTTCTGCAAATAAAACATCACCCGTAAATAAATTATCCGAGATTTGGTAGCAAATACACCCTGGAGTATGCCCCGGTGTTAATATAGGCTCTATTAACATTCTTCCGACAGTCCACGGCGATTCGTCAATGCCGACCAATTGTTCAGCACTATATCCGGAAACATCAATTTCCTCATTAGACATCCAAATAGGGCAGTTATATTTAGCCACCAAGGGTTTGACTAAATGAACGTGATCAAGGTGGGAATGCGTTAATAAAATACCACTTAAAGTCGCTCGCGCATCAGCTAACGCCTGGTCAATTTTTTCGATTTGCCACGCCGGGTCTATCACAACCGCTTCACGGGTGATTGGATCAACCACCAGATAATTATAATTGATCATAAATTGGTGCGACATTTTCAGCACCGTGACTTGTGGTGTCACCTCCCTGTGTTTGAAATCTATAAAACTTCCATTCATTTCGATATTACCTGGTTTATGTAACGATTATATTTTTTATAAAATCTTGTTTATTTATCTAACCGTTAAAAATCATCCACGGTTAAAATCATTCCGAATTTAAAATCAATCTACCGTCTCACGCATGAGGTTGTTGCTCGTTTGGATAGCAGTTATTTCACTAACCCTGTTTTCAGAAACAACTTTCTAATTAACAACTCGCTAATTAATGCAGTCCACACTTAGGATTCTGCACACTCGACTCTATGCATGCAAGCTTTGCCAGTCAATTTTGGTGCCTTTTACCCATAATTCCGCTAATTTCCCGGATTCATTTGTTGCGATTAACTGCTTGATATACTCTCTGCCTGCCTGGGTATCACCAATTTCAAGGTTATCGGCTGCGCTTAGTTTAACACTACCTCGGTAAATTTTTCTATTATAAATATTGCCTTTTTTTTGCAAAAAGGTATCCAGCTGTTCGATCCATTCATCAATGGAATCTGCAACAAACGCCAGACGCTCTGACATTTCAGCACGTCCGGTCTGCAAGGTATAGGCAATGTTCTTTAAACTAGCCTGGCTATCTTGCAGGTTATCAATATACTTAGAAAATTGCGCCACATAATCAATTAAGCTTTCTTTATTTTTCGCCGAAATGACTAATAACTGAGATTGTGATTCATTCTCTTCACTTTTTGGATTAAGTGTCGGCTGCTGGAATTCTTCAAGGATAACATGGGCATTAACACCGCCAAATCCAAAACTACTGACCCCAGCAACTCGCGTTTGCCCCTTAGCCACTTCCCAATCACTCTCGTTTTGGGCAATTTCAAAAGGTGTTCCATTCAGTTCAATGTAAGGATTCAGGTTTTCGCAGTGTAAACTCTTAGCGATTTTCTTATGTCGCATTTGCAGAATAACTTTGATCAATCCAACAACGCCCGCACCATATTCTAAATGTCCAATATTCGACTTGATACTACCTAATTTGCAAGTTTGCATACTGTCTTTATCATCGCCTAGCAATTCGGAGGCCACTGATTTTAGGCCATTAATTTCAACCGGGTCGCCTAACTCAGTACCGGTTCCATGACACTCGATGTAGCTCAGACGACTAAAATCGATACCCGCATCTTTTACCGCTTGCTTAATCACTGCCGCTTGCGATTTGGGATTAGGTGCTGTCAGCGAGTTAGTTCGACCACCGTGATTTTCTGCAGTTCCTTTCACCAACGCATAAATTGTATTACCGTCGCGAATAGCCTTTTTAAGCGGTTTAAGCATCAGCATCCCGATACCCTCTCCCCTCACATAACCATTGGCTTTATCTGAAAAGGTTTTACACCGACCATCTTCGCATAACATCCCTGACTTAGCGAAGCTAATGTAACCATCGGGTGCGAGCAGCAAATTGACTCCACCAGCAATCGCCTGATCACATTGCCCAGAACGAATAACCTCCACCGCCCGATGCAATGCAACTAACGCACTACTGCAAGCCGTATCAATCGGATTGCTGGGTCCATGCCAATCCATCAGGTAACTAATGCGATTAGGACCAACCGATGAAACCGTTCCAGTTGCAGAATAAGCTTCAATCGGTAGCCCATGAAGAAGCGAAGAATAACCGCTAGGGCCACAGCCGATAAATAATCCGGTATTGTTACCTTTGATGTCATCACCGCCACATCCGGCATTTTCAACGCACTCCCACACATATTGCATCATTAAACGCTGTTCCGGATTCATGTACATAGCTTCTGCGGGTGAAATCCCGAAGAACAGTGAGTCGAATTTATCAACATTTTCAATAAACGAACCCCACTTACTCACTCCGGGATAGTCACGCCAATCCCATCGATCTGGCGGAATTTCGCTAATCATGTCTTTCCCCTGATCGAGCATTTGCCAAAACTCATCCAGATTACTTGCCCCAGCAATTCTGCAGCTCATTCCGACAATAGCAATGTCTTTGTCACTATAGGTCACGCTTGAGCGATAAGACTTCTTAAATCCCTGGGCAAATGCACTAATTTTCTGATGGTTCGGCTCTTCAGGAGCTGCATTCACAGCTTTTTTAGTGTTCGCTTGCGATGTTTTTTTCTGGGTTGAAGCAGCCTTTCCTGTCGCTTTTTTGTTGGCGGTTAATGCCAGTTTTTTCACCATTTCTTCAGCATGCCTTTCTGCCAGATATTGACTGAATAGTTGCATGTTGGTGGCTTCAAACATTACCGTCGGCATCAAATTTAAATCAAAATGGGTATTGAACCGGTTAACAAAGCTGGACAATAAAATCGAATCAAAACCAAAGACTGCCCAGTCGGCGGTATCATCAAGTTGGTTAGGTCGTAACTTGAGATGCTCAGCAGTTTGCAATCTGACTTCTTGTAGAATTTCTTTACTGAGTTTGCGGTCTTCAACGCCAGACGAATCTGACGATGAATTCGATTGTGATTTTTTTCCTGAGTCAGCATTCGTATCATCGGTGTTACTATTTTGATGTGTACTTTCAAGCTTGCTCGTTTCAAATAACGCATTAAACGCTTTTTTCTGACCGAAAACAACCACCAGCTGCTGGTGCTCACTGGCGATGATCTGTTTTAATGCAGTGATGCCATGTGCAGTTGGTAGTGGTTTAATTTTATAAACTTGCAATAAATTCTGTGCGGTCGCCTCGTCAATTTGCATGCCGCCACTTTCCCACAGCGGCCAGTTAATACTAATACTTTTGCCATGACGTTGCCCGTTTTTCACCTGTTGTGCGCGATTGTGGATGTATGCATCCATGAAACCATTTGCGGCAGAATAATCTGTTTGCCCTACATTACCCAGAGTTCCGGCGATTGACGATAAGGTGATAAAAAAGTCCAGATTAAAGCCTGCGGTCGCTTCATCCAGATAGGTCAGACCTTTCACTTTAGGAGACAACACCTGTTCTATTTCATCCAGCGATTTTTTACTGATGAAGTTATCTTTGATAATGCCCGAACCGTGAATTATTCCGGTGATATCAGGATACTCACCAATCAGTGTTCCAACATCTTTTTTATTGGTAATGTCGCAAATGACATAGTCGGTTTTAGCACCCAGATTTTGCAGCTGTTGAATCGACTTTTTTTTTGTAGAATTAAGCTTGTTTCTACCAACCAAAATCAAATGACAACCCTGGCTGTTTTCGGCAATATCACGAGCAAAAATTAATCCCAACCCTCCTAATCCACCGGTAATCAAGATGGTTTTCTTATCTGGCCAGTTGTATACTGCGGCACTCACCATATTAACAGCACTGTAATTGAGTGTTCTCGCTGTATTATTAATTTTTAATCGATGGCTAATTTTTGGGTATTCCAGCGAAATTGTTTTCAATTGTGCAAGGATACCGTGCCACGACGGTTTATCCGCCGGTAATCGCACTTCAATTAGGTGCTCTTCGGTTTTTTCCTTAATCAGTTTTTGTGATACTTCAAACACAGATTTGACCAAACTGCTATAGTCAGTTTGCTCACTGATGATTGTGATGTTTCTGTTATTCAGGTCTTTGGTAGTCAAGTCTTCTTTATCAGGACTTACTTCAGCTTCCTTGTTAATTGTTACCCATTTTGGTTTGTAGAAAACCAGCTGATCTTGTTGTACATTAAGATCTATTTCTCGGGTAAGGAAGCCGTTGATGATAACTTTTATTTCGCCTGTCTCATCACTGACGGTGTAGTCCAAACCTTCCTCAGTTTTAACAATATGCACAAACATATTATCAACTAGCGGAGCAAAAATTCTTGTCTTCATTACAGCAAAAGGAACTACGTTAGCTTCTTCGTTGCTGGATAAAACGACGCCTCCCTGAATAACGCTATCGAGCATGCCAGGATCCATATCCATCCCGCGACCGCTAGAACCGAGTATTGATAATTTCACCATTGCACAATCATCGCCAAGCTTTATCGATTCTACACCACGATGGCTAGAACCTAAGTTAACCTCTCTGTTTTTGAAATCGGTATAAAATTGTTGTTTACTCGGACCTGCGATAATGCATTTTTGTTCAAGAGCCGCAAGATCCAAATAAGGTTGTTCTGGTCTGTCCATTATTTGCGCCTTGCTTTGGAAATGAATACCTAATTCGGTACTAACCTCAACACCAAACTCACCGTTAGCTCCGGGGTACACTTTTACCTCAACGGAACATTTTTGGGTCACAACCAGCGCGTTAACGAAGATGCTGTCACTTAACACAATCATGTGTTTATCATTCAGGGAAACTGAACTAGCGACAGCTGCTCTTGCTATTTCCAGATAAGCCATACCTGGCAGAATTTTTTTCCCTTGAATAACATGATCCGCTAGAAAGGCTTCGTTGCCTGTAAAAACAGAATTAAACCCGCCAACAGGATAGTCTTTCGCTATTGAATGTGATGCTGCATTTGTCATTTATCAATCTCGTAAAATCTTAAACATTTGTTGGTTAATCTCTTGTAAAGAGACACACAAAATCCCCATGTAATACGTCTTTCTAGCACTTCTTGTTAAACCTTTTCTCAAATATTTATTTTATCAACACAAATCAATCACTGTCCATCTTTCAGAAAAAACCAGGCTGCAAAGTAGCTTACCAATCTCTAGCTTGCGAGTTTAAAATTCGACTAACTCGATATTGTTGACATCACCTTGTTGACTGGATTCTACTGTAGTCAGTGCTCTAACGTAAAAATCTTTCATCCGAACTAAAACGTCGCCCCGCTCGTTGAGAAGCTGGATATTAAATTTTTTAAAGTCGACCTGATGGTGTTCTTCTGAGTCGACCGGCTCCACGTAGGCATAACAGGTGTGCGTGATAGGACGAATAATCTCAACTTCGTCTAAAGCAAATGGCAAATAGGGTGTTCCCGATTCCACCTGCCCTATTAAGCCAACAACAGTTTGCAATGCACCATCAATAATACTAGGATGTAGAATGTACTGATCAAAATCTGCTTTTAAATGTTCGGCAATATTTAACATAGATAGCGCAAATGTATCGCTCACATAAAATTGCTGGATTGCTTGAAAAGCCGAACCGTAATCGAATCCGAATGACTTAAAATTCTGGTAATAATGCGATCCTTCCTGAGGTGCCAGGCATTGTGTTTTAAGCTGTTGAATGGAAATGTTTGTTTCCTCTTTAACATCAACATTGACTCCAGGCACTTCATCACTTTCAAAGAACAGTCTACCTTCAGAGTGTACTACTCTTTCGTTTTCTTCATCAAGAGAGATAATTTCGTATTCTGTACTATTACCGATCGTTTTCATAAAAGTTTGCACCATTTGCGGTCCATTTTGAAAACTCAGCGGATGAATCCAGACAATGTCCTTAATTTTGGTTACTCGCTGCTCGCCTGCAATGTTTCCAGCGATACAGGCTATTTCCATGAATCCTGCTCCTGGAAATATCTTTTCATTGTTCACTCGATGTTCCAATGCATAAAACTCATCATCAGATAAAGAGGAGCTGAAGCTCACTTGCTTCAGCGTTGACGAATTGTAAGATACCAACGGGTGCAGTTGACCAACCTTTAGCTTCGGTGTCAGGCGTTTTTCCGGGATCAAGTCATCAGAAATCCAACATCGCTCTTTCGCAAAAGGATAAGTCGGTAACGTTATTCTCACTGGCGTATTTGCAGCATGTCCAGCACTTTCAACTTCCCGTTGCTTTGCGCGCGAATAAAAAATTTCCCAGTCAATCTCTTCACCTTGGATCCATCTTTCGGCCAAAGAGGTTAAATTTTGAGTTTCAAAAAATCCTTGTAGCAATTCTTCTTCTTTTCCTTTCGCCAACCTTTTTTTACCTTGGCGTGGATCGAGACTGCCGCGATAAATATTGGCAACAGACTTCCTTTGACGCCAACCGTTTAATTGGTTAATCAGCTCTTTCACTTCTGATACAACAATTGCCAATCTTTCTGACATTGGCTGGCGACCGATTTGCAAGGTATAGCAAAGATTAGCTAAATTAACGGTCTCCGCATTATCCAGATATCCCAGCAATCGATCAGCGTATTCTCGGAGCCTATCAACATTTTTCGCCGACAAAATAAACAAGTGTGACTGATTTTCGGTAACCGTCGAATTTACCGGATCTGAACCAACTATATCTGAACCAGTTAAATCCGAATCTACAGTTCTCATACTTTGCGTAACAACATTCATTGACACTGATTCAGTATGTTCCTCCAAAATAACACAAGCATTCACACCTCCAGCCCCAAAGGAATTAATCATTGCTCTCCGCGGATGTTCGGACGAAGCCTTCCAGTGAGTTAAGTCTCGCTGTAAATAAAATGGCGAGCTGTCGAAATCAATATTCGGATTAACTTCTTCGCAATGGATACTCGGTACCAATTGTTGGTGCTTCATTTGCAGAAGAATTTTCGCCACGCCTGCAACGCCCGCAGCAGATTCTGAGTGTCCAATATTGGCTTTTACTGATCCAACAGGACAATAATTTTTTTTCGTAGTCTGCTTTTGGAACGCTTGTGTTAAAGCCAATATTTCGAGACTATCCCCCAATTGGGTTCCTGTTCCGTGCCCTTCTACATAACCGATGGATTCTGGATGAATTTGCGCTTTTCTCATTGTATTTTCAATCAGACTAGCTTGAGAATTTGGATTGGGTGCTGAATACCCATTTGAACGTCCACTATGATCGTAAGCACTGGCAGCTATAACGCCGTAGATATTATCATCATCAGCTTTCGCTTTACTCAACGGCTTTAGCAACAATGAGCCAACACCTTCTCCAGGAACAAAACCATCATCACCAGCACCGAAACTACAGTTTTTACCGTGTCGCGAAACCATGCCTCTGGAACAGAACGATTGATATTTTGAAGGGTGCAGATACAAATTGACCCCACCCGCAACCGCTACCTGACATTCTTGCCTTTTCAAGCTCTCACAAGCGAGATGAAGCGCAACCAGGGAAGACGAACACGCTGTATCAACCGGCATGCTCGGTCCCTGGAAGTCAAAGAAATAAGAAACCCGGTTAGCTATTGACCAGGGAAGCGCGCTTGGCGAAACCATATTGCCTCGGCTCCATTCTTCTGGTGTTAGTAAATGATAGGAGTTGGTGGTAACACCAACAAACACACCCACATTTGCACTTTTCGCCTTTGGATAACATTTTTTCAAGCTTTCGATTGTATAACCTGCATTTTCAATAGCGGCCCACACTGATTGCAAGAAAAGACGTTCCTGGGGATCGATAATCTTGGCTTCTTGTGGCGTAAGATTAAAGAAGGCCGGATCAAACTTGTCAAAATCATCAAGGAAGCACCCCCATTTACAGTAAATTTTCCCTTCGGCGGCTTTATCCAGGCTGGCGTCATAAAACTCTTCAAAATCCCAACGATTAGCTGGAACCAACTCCACTAAATCTTTGCCTTGTTTTAAATTCTCCCAGTAATCATCGAGACTTTCAGATTGCGGATAATACCCATGAACACCAATAATCGCGATTGGTTCTGCGTTGTTAATTACTAGGGGCGAGTTAGTTGCCTGTTGATAATCGGGGCTCTGAACAACTGCAACCTTCTCTTGCTGTACATTCAATCTACTATTGACTGTTTGAGTCTTTGACATATCTGATGCGGTATCAAGTGGTGTCCTGTCTGCGGAATCAGATATCGCAAAGTAAAGGATTAACGCCTGTTGTGATTCCTGAGTGAGGTACTGAGTCAACTCTTCAACCGTTTCATATTGATAGAATAAGGTTTTTGGTAATTCACCGAGGTTTTTTTCTAATTTCGCATTAAGCCGACCAATAATAATCGAATCAATGCCATAGACGTCGAAACATTCCAGTGGGTCAATCTGTGCCGGCGACAGTTTTATTTCTTCGCCGATTAAACCTTTGAGATAAGCTTGAGTTTTGTCTCCAAGCATTGACAGATCGATTGATCGATCTAACTCTGCTTCCAACCCAATTGTTTCGACAGAAATCCTCTGCGTGCCGGCAACCCTAGCGGATTGTTGGGCGACATAAGCACTAATCTTGGACGGTGTCCCATAAAGAGCCAAGCCTTGGGTTAAGTCGAAAGTTAGCAAGTCTTCCCAATATTGAATACCTTCTTCAGTTGGTAATGGACTCATTCCTGCCTGGCTTTCATTGAGTGCAATATCGTTTTGAGCAATCGTCATGCCTCCTTCTTGCCACAGCGGCCAATTAATGGACAAAGTTTTACCACAACGTTGGTGGACTTTTCGCTGACTCTCACGGCTTTGGGCAAAAGTGTCGAGGTAGTGATTCCCATAAGCATAATCACATTGTCCTGCATTACCTAAAGCCCCAGCGACAGATGAGAATAATACAAAGCAATCCAGCTCTTCATTTCGGGTTGCTTGATCCAAGTTGATAGTGCCAAAAACTTTCGGTGTAACAACGGTCTCTATTTCCGCATTTGTTTTCTTGAGAATAAACGAATCGCAATGAACACCTGCACTATGAATAATGCCATTGATGTTTGAGAAACGAGCTTTTGCCTGACTAACGACTAACTCCATGTCCTCCAAATTGAAGACATCTGCTTGGATATAAAGCACCTCTGCCTGGTGGGTTTTCAGTTGATTAATCTTTTCCTCATGAGCCGTTTTCAACGCAGATCGTCCAACCAATACCAGTCTGGCCTGGAAATTTTTCGCCAAATACTCGCTAAAGATAAATCCTAACCCGCCTAAACCACCAGTAATAATATAAACACCCTTTTGCTTCAAGGGCAATGCTGTTACTTCGTTTTCAACTGAAGTATTACCAGTTGACTTGTAAGGTTCAAACTTTCTAACGCTCCGAACATAAGCAGATTCACTCCTTTGATGCCGATAGCGTATTTCCGATGTTTTCCAATCTTTGTCAGCTAGCTCATTTAAAATAAGATCTAATTGTTCATTGTTCAGAGCTTTGGAATTAACAGGTTTCGAACTGCCGGACTTAAACCTCGCGGCGTTCGCTTTGTCAACATAGCAATCGCTTGTCTCATTTTGAATTTCCACCACTTTACCCAGATACTTAGGATTTTCTAATGTCAAAGTTTTGAAAAAGCCACCCAATGCAGCATTAAGTGGTGCGCTATCCGATGATTGAATGGCAAAGACTGATAAAAACTGAACAGATGTCTGGTGTTTTTGTTTAATCAAAGATTTCGCCAAATTAAACAACGAATAGATCCCGTCATTGAGCACTTGGGCTACAGAGTCACTATAACTTTTTCCGTCTATTGATAATTTTTCCTGCATTATACGGTCAGTGCTCGAATCATGGTGAAGAACCTGACGGGGTAGTTGTCCGTTATTTTTCAGCACTTCCACCAACTTATCAAAACATTGTTCTTGTTGTGGATTAACTGTAAAAATGTTTGCTGCAACCTGTTGATAGGTCTCCCCCGGTTTAACCCATATAATCGCGTTTTCTGGTTGAAGCTCTTGGCTTATTTTAAAAAGGATTTGGGCGCTTTCAACTAACCGCCTTTTTATCGCGACAAAAAGTTTATCAGTTCTCGCCAAAATCAGTATAGGACCAGTTATCACCGTCGGCTCATCCGTAGCAATTAGCGGGTGCTCAATCCAATTTGGATAAAAAAGCATTTTTTGCTTTTCTTCGACAATCGCCGATACAATGCCGGTTTGGTCATTTTCACTAACCGACGATATTTGATTGTGCTGAGTTAGTTGACCAGGCACAGATATTACTGGCGCTTCAACCCAGTATCTTTCTTTCGCAAATGGATAGGTAGGAAGGCTCATACGCTGCGGCTTGTTTTGGTTGTCGGCACTTTCCGAATAAAACTTATCCCAATCCAGTTCCAAACCTTTAACCCACAATTCCGTCAGTTTTGTCAGTTTTTTCTGGTCAATCCATTTATCAATTGTTTCCTGTAAATCCGCATCCGTAGTAAACAGTGACAGGGTTTCTTTGTCACGGGTTACTTGCCCCTGATAAACCCCTTCAACCGATCGCTCTTTATGGCTTCCGCTAACAACGCGCCGAAGTTTTTTCGCCAATTGTTCAACCGAATTAACAACAAAACCCAAGCGTTTCTTCATTGCGCTTCTACCAATCTGTAAAGTATAGGCCATAGCGTTCAAATCAATGGTTTGGCTCGAAACGGCTACCGCCGCAGCATTTGTCGTCACAATAAAGTTGAGTAAATCATGGGCTTTCTGTTGGAGTTGCTTTTCTGTTCTGGCCGATAGTGGAATAATCACTTCTGCATTCTGAACTGCATCAACAGCAGAATGATGAGTAGATACTGGCGGCACATATTCTTCGATGACTAGGTGGGCATTGGTGCCGCTAAAGCCAAAAGAGCTAACCCCAGCACGGCGCAAAGTTTCGGGATTCGCATCCCAGTTCTGTTTCTCTTTGGATATGTAGAATGGTGAGTTATCAAAGTCAAACAGACTATTTTCTTTATTAACATTTAAACTTGGTACAAGCATTCGATGTCGCATTGATAGCAACACCTTTTGTACACTCGCAACACCGGCAGCACCTGAGGTATGACCGATGTTACTTTTAACGGATCCTAATGCACAGTAGTTTTTATTTGAGGTCTTCTCTTTAAAGACGGTGGAAAGTGCTTCCAACTCAATTGGATCGCCTAATTTAGTACCTGTGCCGTGGGTTTCAACATAGCTAATTGTTTCCGGATCGATATTGTATTTGCTATAAAGATCTCGCTCCAACTCAATCTGGCTGTTAACACTGGGAGCTGTGATACCGTTGGTTTTGCCATCCTGATTAATACCAGAACCCAAAATAACGCCATAAATAAAATCGTTGTCTGCTTGTGCATCTTGTAGACGTTTTAACACCACGGCTCCAGCACCTTCTCCGGGAACAAAACCATTAGCGGAATTATCAAAAGTTTTACACTGTCCTTCAGGCGATAACATTCCCGCGCGGCACATGCCTAAATAAGATTCTGGTAACAGATATAAACTCACCCCGCCCGCTAGTGCCATATCAATTTCATGATTTAACAATGCCTGACTGCCGAGATGAATTGCGACCAACGAAGACGAGCACGCCGTATCAATGGGAATGGCCGGTCCTTTTAAATTGAGGTAATAAGCGATTCTGGCAGCACCGATAGCAAAACTATTGCTAGTGGTTTCAACATCACTATTCGACAGCAAAAACGAATATTCACTGCTCATTATACCAAGATAAACACCGCACTTTTGATTGCTTAAACTATTATTGGCATAACCAGCGTCTTCAAATGCACGATAAGCCTCTTGCATAAATAGACGATGTTGCGGATCCATGCCCTCCGCTTCTGAGGGCGATATCTGGAAAAACAGTGGATCGAAACAATCCACATCATCCAATGCACCTAACCATTTACAGTAAACTTTCCCCTGTTTGCTGGGATCAGAATCGTAATATTGGTTAACGTCCCAACGAGACGCTGGTATTTCGGTAATTGAATTTTTACCTTCAATCAGATTCTCCCAATATTCCTGTAAATTCTGGGCTTGTGGATATCGTCCGGACATTCCAATGATGGCAACTTTATCATTGCTTGTGGCAATCACCTTCTGAAAATCGCTTTGATTATCTAGAGGGCGAGCTGAAATATTTTCAATAGTACCTGCAGACGCCGAACGACCAACTCTATTTCGTCTCGTCAGTATTGGATAGGAAGCGATTAACGATGCTGGCTCTTTTGGCGCCACAGGCGCGGATGCTTCTATTTTTTCTACCGTTATAGGTTCAGACTCCGGCACTAGCGATTGAACAACGGAAGTCGGTAATTTTTCTAGTTCTTTGGCTAAAAACTTGGTCAGTTCTAAAATGTTGGAATAATCGTAAACTCGGGTCGCCGAAATTTCTAACCCATATTGTTGGTTGATGACCTTAACCCACTCAACCCCAACAATAGAATCCAGCCCCAAATCAACAAAGGATTTGTCCGTATCGATCTCTGCTATTTCCATGTAAAGTGCATCGGCGAGACTGCCTTTTAATTGTTGTTGTAATTGTTCTGTTGAAATAGCAGATTCAGAATGACTGTGTTTTTCCCAAATATTTCCTGATATTCTTTTTTGTGTTTCTTGTACTTTAGGAGATATCGGTGCGATTGGTGATTCAGTAACCGTAACTTTTGCAGGGGCAACCGATGATTTATCAATGGGCACGTTTCGATTTGATGAAGTGGCTAATATTTTCAGTTCTTTTTCTAGAAAAGAGGCTAATTCTTTAACATTAGAATAATCGTACACTCTGGTTGCAGATATGGCTAAACCATATTGCTTATTGATGGCGTTTACCCATTCAACGCCGATGATGGAATCTAACCCCAAATCGACAAAAGATTTTTCAATATCAACTTCCGCAGTGTCCATGTAAATCGCTTCAGCCAAACTGATTTGAAGCTGCTGTTGCAACATATCTTTAGATAATTCTTGTTCAAATAAGTCTCGTTCAGATGAAACACCTTTTGATAGCGTTTCACTAGACAACCTTTGACTAAACTGTTGTTGAAACTGTGATGTACGGGAAATACTATCTTCAGCGCGTATTTTCGACTGTTCTGCAATCGGCAGATGATTGCTAGAAATCTCCATTAGAGGGACTAAAGGTTGCGACAATAAGATCGCTGAAGGAGAATCAGTGGTACTGTTGATTATTGCCGCAGTCATCGCTTGTGAACTTGCTAATTGAACCAAACTGGGTTTTGCCACCGTGTTTGAAGCAGATGAAAAACTGGCTGTTGGCGTCGCTAATCTGATGCTAGTCTGAGTCCTGATGACCGATTGTGGGATCACAGCAGGTTGTTGCGCTAATTGCTGCAAAGACAGTCCCTGCATTTGTACACAAACATTTCCCTGCTGGTCACACAAATCCACATCCAGTGTTATCACCTCAGTTGACTGTCTGTTATTAGACTGTCCGCTATTTGCATGACGAACCCAGATAAACATTTCTTCAGTACATGCAGAGATAATACGCATCGATTCAAGCGCAAAGGATAGTGATGGCAAATGATTAAACCCAACTAATTCCATGGCGGTTTGTACTACGGCGTCCATCAAATCCGGATTCAGAATATAGGCACTTAACGGGTTTGCTGTCGGTTGTTTCCAGTTTGCCTGGTTGGTTACTCGAACTTCCGCCAAACGTTGGTTTTGCCCCAGATAAAAACCGATAATTGTTTGACCGATTAATCCCTTGTCCGGTTGACTCTTCAGGCTTTCTCTTTTGGTTTGCTCAATTGGTGCCATTTGCGATTTCAGCACCGCAATCTCTAGCCTGGTCGGTACCGGTTGTTGAACAAAAACCGCGTTTCCTTGGCAATATACGACCTCTGGTTGCATCCTATCGGCAACAGTATCATGTTGCTCGGGTGAGTATATATCATATTCGATATACCCATTTTCGTTGCAAAACAGCGTAATTGAAACTGGTCTGTCACCGGCAACTAAGGGTTGTCCCCAAACCGTATTGCGTAATTCCAGAATGCCTGACTCTGGTCGCGTTGGAGTCGCATATTCAACTGCAGCCCTAGCCATTTCCAAACACGAGAGTGACGGTAAGAACTTGTGCCCGTTTTCAAAGGTCTGTAAATAACTTTCTTCGCCGTTAAAAACGCTACTGTAACTCTGTTGATCGAGATCTGAAGTGTTAGTATGTAGCAATGGGTGAAGTATTGTTATGCCCGCACTTGTGATGGAAGTTGCGTTAGATGATAAGTTATTTGACAGAGTCAAACCGATTTTGGGTGCGTATTGTCCCACAATTGGATCGATCCAATATTTGTCTTTCGCAAAGGGATAAGTGGGCAAACTGATGCGCGATGGCTTGTTTTCGCCATAAAGTTTATTCCAGTCTAACTCAAAGCCTTTGGTCCATAAATCCAGTAGTTTCGGCAACTTTTTACGGGCTATCCATTTGTTGATGGTTTCCTCAAATTCTGCATCAGCGGCAAACAGAGAAAGTGTCTCTTTGTTACTCTTGACTTGCCCTTGGAAGACATCGTCAATTTCTTGTTCTCCACTGACATAAGAATGGAGTTTTTTTGCAAGCTGTGAAATGGAGTTGACCATAAAGCCCAACCGCTCTTCCATTGCCTCTCTGCCGATCTGTAATGTATAAGCCATAGCATTCAAATCAATAGAGTACTCTTCAGTTGTCAACTTATTTAGTGGATTGTGCTTCTCAATAAATTCTAACAATTCACTCGCTTTTTTCTTAAGTTGTGTCGTCGTTCTAGCAGATAAAGGAATGACAACTTGCATATTTGGTTGGTGCGCTGATATTGGCTGAGCCTCGGCAGCATTCTCATTGACACGATACTCCTCAACAATAATATGAGCATTTGATCCGCCTGCACCAAAAGAAGATATGCCGGCAATTCTCGGTAATGTTTGACCGTCAACTATTGGTTGTTCCCAGTCTTTTAGCGATTGATTAACAATAAATGGGGTTTTCTCGAAATTGATATTGGGATTTAAGCGGGAAGAATGCAGTGAAGGCACGATTTGACGGTGCTTCATTTGTAACAGGATTTTTGTAATTCCGGCTATTCCGGCTGCAGACTCACAGTGTCCCACATTAGATTTAGCTGAACCAATTAAGCAATACTGCTCATTCTGTGTCAATTTTTTAGGCTGCCTGTTTTGACTTTGCGTAATTTGGTGAAATGCTTTGCTCAAGGCCGCAATTTCGATGGGATCACCTAATTTTGTTCCCGTTCCATGAGCCTCAATGTAACTAATATGGCCTGGTTCGGTATTCGAATCTATCAGTGCACGACTAATCGCGCTGGCTTGCGCCTGTGGATTGGGAACCGTGTAGCCATTTGTTTTACCACCGTGGTTGAGTGCGCTGCCCTTGATAATTCCATAGATATGCTGACCATCCTGCCTGGCTTCCGATAACCTTTTCAGGATAACAGTCCCCACCCCTTCCCCAGGAATATAACCATCACCACCTTCACCAAAACTTTGACAATGTCCGTCACTGGAAATAAATTGTCCTGCGCTTAACATTTCGTATTTGTTCGGATGAATACAGACATTAACGCCGCCTGCAATAGCGAGATCGGTACGACCTTGTTTTAAATCCTGACAAGCTAAATGTATCGCAGTCAAAGAAGAAGAACACATAGTATCTAGCGTGATACTTGGACCATGCAGGTTTAACACATAAGAAACTCGATTGGCGATACTGGCTAAACTGCCCGACAGATTATATTCGCCGTACATTACGCCAACGTATACGCCAACCTGTCCGGCTGAGTCATTGTTATGAGGTATTTGTAGACTAGCGCGAGTGTACCCAGCGTCCTCAACCGCCATCCAGGCATGTTGTAAAAACAAGCGTTCTTGCGGGTCAATGTATTCAGCTTCCCGTGGCGAAATATTAAAAAATATCGGGTCAAACTCATCTACACCTTCAATAAAACCACCCCACTTGCTGGAATGTAACCCGTTATTATTCGGATCCCCACTATAAAATTCCCGCCAATCCCAGCGCTCTTTTGGGACTTCAACAATGCAGTCTTTACCGTCGCGCAGATTTTGCCAATAGGTCTCGATATTCGGTGCCTCAGGGTAGCGACCACTTAATCCGACAATCGCAATTGGCGCATGACTGATCGACTCGGATTCACTGGCGAAACCGATTGTGGAATTTATCGGATACCGTGCACGATGGAAGCGCCGACTCGTACTTGATTTTTTATTAACACTTGGTGCAGTCCTTGCCGCCGTTTCAGACTGTTTAGCTTTTGTTATCGAAGCTATATTCCCATTAATATTTTCGGCAACCGCAAAAAGTGCCGCTAATTGCTCGATATGAGAATCTACAAAATACTCGGTTAACTCGCCGATGGTTTGATATTCGAAAAATAATGTCTTCGATAAAGTACCAAAAGTTTTCTCCAATTGGCTGGTTAAATTCATTGCTAAAATGGAATCAATCCCATAATTTTCTAGTGGCACTTTCGGATCAATTTTATGAGAAGGTAATTTCAACAGTGTTGATAATTCTTTACGTAAATAATTCTGGGTTTGTTCCTGCAAGTTATCGAACTCTGGCAAAGTCACATCTGTCTGCAGATTTTTCTCCGGATTATGGGCTGCCGAAGCCATATTATTTTTTACTTCATTTAGTTTTGATGGCACTATTTCAAGTTTAATTTGTTGCTCAGTTTCAGCGGAAAATACTTGACGTATTCGTCCTAAATCTCCTTCCATCACCAACGCTTGAGCAGGTCGCAAATTCAGAGCATGGTAAAATGCTTGCATCCCTGTTGTGGTACTCATGGGTACCACACCACTGGTTTCTAGCAACATGGCTTTCGTCGTTTCATCTAGCTGCATACCACCTTCTTCCCAGAAAGGCCAGTTGATTGACAAAGTATGTCCCTGTCGTTGTTTGTTACTAACCAATTGATTTCGATAAACAGCAAACTGATCCATAAAGCCGTTGGCGGCGGCATAGTCTGCCTGACCAACATTCCCTAATGCAGATACTCCCGAAGAAAATAGCACCAGAAAGTCCAGGTCAATCTCTTTGCTGGCCTGATCCAGATTAAAAGTACCGGTCACTTTTGGTTTAAGCACTTCGTTGAACTCTGAGGTAGTTTTTTTCAAAATAAAGTTATCGACTATCATCCCGGCGCAATGAATTATACCGTTAAGCTGTTGATACTTTTGCTCAACATTACTAACGCATTGCTTAACCTGTTCAAGGTTGTTAATGTCCAACTGGCGATACTCAAGCTGATCAGCTTGGATCTGACTATCAGTTTGTGTAACTAATTCATCCAAAACAGTTTGTTTTTCTGAAGTTAATGCTGAACGCCCAGTAAAAATAATTTTTACTTTGCTGGTCTGCCGAAAAATTTCTTCGGCAAATAAAACACCCAAACCACCAAGACCGCCAGTAATCAGATAAATACCGTTATCTTTAAAAGCAATTGGTTGTTGAAGATCGGTCGCCGTATTTTGATCATTTTTCGACTCGTCTTGCGAAACTTTTTTATTCGAGAGTTCTTTCCAGTGAAGAATATACCGGGTGTCGTGTTCATATTTAATTACCGAATCCTGCGTTCTTGCTCGCTCGTTGATTAGCTGTTGCGCTAACTCATCGACAGTTACAGTTAGTTTGGTCAGAATGATCTGACCGATAAGCTGGGGGTTTTCTTGTGAAGCGGTTTTCAGCAATCCTGTCAGACCAGCGTACAAGGTTTGCTTCTGATCGTTAGCGACGACTATTTGAACAAGTATTTTTCCTTTTGGCTTTTGCTCAAGTAGCGACTTTATCTGCTCAAAACTTGCCAACGCTATTTCGCTATAATTTTCCGCAATATTACGCTGCTTTGAAACTCTCACTTGCACACATTGACACTGAACATCTGAACCGATAAGCCATTTTTCAAGCTGTTTAATTTTAACTTTAGACATGCCACACACAATAATCAGCTGTTGGTTTATCGGGGGATGTGTATTATCAAGTTGAACAATTTCGCTCGCTTTCCATTGCGGTGCAGCTAACAGATGACCCAAAGTTTTAAGTTGTTCGGAATCAGTTTGATTATGGATTTTAGTACCAGAGTTGACATTCGTTTCAGTCGATGTGTCAGTGTTCAGAACTCGCGAAGTAAATTCGCGGATCTGTACGCAAATATTTCCCTGATGATCACACAAGTCTATATCCAACTTGGTAATTCCATTGTTGGGCTCGGCTCCTTGAGAATATCGTACCCAAGCAACCATTTCAGAGGTACAAGCAGCGAAGATGCGCATCGCTCCTAAAGCGAAAGGCAATGAAGGCTGACTTGGGAGCTGGTTAATATCATCAATTAAACCCAGAGTTGATTGTAGTGCACTGTCCATCACACTGGGATGAAGTAAATAATCGTCCTGAGTCGATTCAACGCTTTCCGGTAACTGCAATTGAGCGAGTAATTGGTTTTCACCTTGGTAAATTGTTGTAACTCCTTGGTGGGCAGAACCATAGTTGAGTCCCATTCCATCGTAGACCGCATAAATTGTATCTGAGTCCAATTTACCTCGCCGCATTTGATTTTTGAGTTGTTTAATATCGAGTTTCTCAGGTACAGCAGACCGAACATAAACCGCTTGTCCCTGGTAATGAATTAGTTCTCGTTCGCTATTCTGACCATCCTGACTGTAGACTTCATACTCGACTTGTTTGCTGAGCAACCCTGCTGCGCCGTTAACGACAGGGTTGTCTGAGTCATCAACAAACAGTGCAATAGTGACTTCTTTGGGTTCTGTTATTACAATCGGTTGCAACCATACAATGTTGCGTAATTCTAAAACGGCTGAACCGGTTTGATCTGGCATCGCCTGTTGAATAGCAGCGCGAGCCATCTCTAAATAGGCAACTCCAGGTAACACGCTATTCGCGGTCGTTTTTGTTTGTTGGTCTGCGTTCATGCTCACTCGATGATCAGCAAGAAAAAATTCCTTTCCTGTAAATATCGAGCTATAGCTTTGTCGGCTTAAATCAGATGTATTCGCCTGCAGTAGCGGGTGAATAACACTTGTTTTAGTGGAGGTTGGAGAATTAAGAGAAAACTGCTTAACAAGCGCTAGCGCGTTTGTTTTTGATAGTCTCTTACTTTTTAATTCTGAAACTACATATTCTATAAAATCTATCATTTTGTTGCTCGCTATCTGGAATTTCTATTTCGTATTAATGATCAGTGCTTTAAAACAATCGAGAAAATTGTGATTGTTTTGATCACTCCCATTAATTCAATTGAGTCTTTTTTGTAAATTATCTTCATTAAACGATCTTTTTCAACAAGGTCACGCCCTGTTTGGTTTCGATGGAGTCGTCAGCAATTCTATTGATAATATCTTCGATTGATTCAAAGTTTTTATTTATTTTTGCCTCATCGCTCAAACCAACACCCGAACTTGTTCGATTGATTGTCTGACGGCTATCTAAATAGGAGCTTACCGTAGGGCTATCCAACCAATATCGCTCTTTGGCAAATGGATAGGTCGGCAAACTGATTCGTTTGGGTTTGAACTCTCCAGGACGAAGATCCGAATAAAGCTTATTCCAATCCAGTTCCAACCCTTTAACCCACAAGTCTAATAATTTGGAGTATTTTTTGCGAACCATCCACTTATCGATTACATCTTTCATGTCATCGTCTCGGTTGATGATATTAACGCTCTCTTCGTAGAGGTTAACTTTTCCTTGGTAAAAATTATCGGGATTTTGTGTGCCGCGAATATAGGCTTGGAGTCTATCCACCAGTTGCTCAATCGAGCATGCTATGAATCCTAAGCGTTCCTCCATAGGTTGTCTACCCACTTGTAAAGTATAAGCGACTCCATTGAGAATTATTTTCGCTTGCTCTGGGTTATTTCGATGTTGCTTTTGGAGGATAAAATCAAGTAAATCGATTGCTTTCTGTTTCAGTTGCTCTTGAGTTTTAGCAGAAAGCGGTATCATCACATTCGAGCCGTAAGCCTTGTTGCTGAGCGGTGAAGCTGATTGAACGCTAGGTTGATACTCGGCGACCACCAGGTGAGCGTTCGTCCCACTAAAACCAAAAGAGCTAACTGCAGCCTGACGCTTTGGCGAATTATTTAACTCCCATTGTTGCAATTGATCATTAATGTAAAATGGGCTCTCTTTTAAATATCGAGCTTTTAAACCGCGATTATTTTCAGAAATATCTCTTCTCTCAATATGCTCATTGAGTCGTTCAAAGTTGATTGTAGGTGGCAGCTGTTGATGCTTTAGCGACAAAATAACTTTAATAAAACCTGAAATTCCCGCTGCGAAAAGGCAGTGACCAATATTGCTTTTAACCGAGCCTAGTGCGCAATAGCCTCTTTTTTGAGTATATTTTCTGAAGGAATCCTGGAGACCTTCCACTTCAATTGGGTCGCCTAACTGAGTTCCAGTGCCATGAGCTTCTACCAGCTGAATGTGTGCAGGATCAATATTAAACTTGTCGTAAATTTCCTGTTGTAAGCGGGTCTGTGATTTTGGATTTGGTGCAGTAATCCCATTCGTTTTACCATCCTGATTAACTCCCCAACCTTGAATAACGCCGTGAATAATATCGTTGTCTCTTTCGGCATCCGATAAACGTTTTAACATCACAACTCCGACCCCTTCCCCTGGTACAAACCCATTAGCTTTCTGATCAAAAGTAAAGCAGCGACCATTAGTCGATAGCATGCCTGACTGTGAAGCACCGATATGCATCGAAGGTCCTGACAAAACACAAACGCCGCCAGCAAGTATAATATCACTCCCAGCGGAGTTTAAGCTGTCACAGGCGTTGGCCATGGCAACCAACGAAGAAGAGCATGCGGTGTCAATAGATAAACACGGTCCCTGCAAATTCAAAAAGTAGGAAATTCGCGCGGCTAAAATGGAAGTCGAACTACCCATTTCCTGGGAAAATTGGTGGTAATCTCCTGTGCCGCAACCAACAAAAACCCCACATTTACTGCCGGAAAGCATTTCAGCATTGTAACCAGCATCTTCAATGGTGTGCCAGCAAGTTTGTAAAAACAACCTCTGTTGCGGATCCATATTTTCTGCTTCTAGCGGTGAGATATTAAAAAACAGGGGGTCAAATAAATCGTATCCTTCCAACGCCCCCATCCATTTACAGTCGGTTTTTCCTGGAACAATATTGCCTGGTTGATAGTAGCTATCGATATCCCAACGATTTTTAGGAATTTCACTAATACAGTTTTTACCTGAAGCAATATTTTGCCAGAACTCTTGAAGATTATTGGCTTGCGGAAATTGACCTGCCATCCCTATCACTGCAATCGGTTGTGATTGACTTGTTGTGACTTTAGAACTCACGTGTGAGTTATTTATCTTTGAAACCGATGAATTACGCCATGATTTCAGTTTCTTTTTAGGCGATATTAAAGCATCTTTGCCAAGAAACTGCGCATTACCATGAGCGGCTGTCACCGACTGCTTAGCGCTATTGGTATATTCAGTAGTGATGTGGGAGTCATCCGTTTGAACCACATTTATAAATTCGCTATTCAGCAAATTCTCTTCTCGCTCAAGGACTTCTTGAACATATTGACTGAATTCAGACAGGGTTGGATAACTATAAATTTTGCTACCTTCAATTGAAATTTGATATTTTACGTTTACCTTGCGTACCCAGCTCACACCAACAATCGAATCTACGCCTAGATTAATAAACAGTGTATCTTTTCCAATATCTTGTTCCGACATTTGCAACTCTTGGGCTAATAAATTTTTAAGGCTGGCAACAATGGTCTGTAGCATTTCGGATTTTGTAGTTCGGCTTTCGAGCAGTGGGCGATTGTGATAGTTTTCATGTGCCTCTATGCTTGATTGAGCTTTGTGCCCCAACTTATCAACTTCATCCTTAACATATTGACTAAGCTCAGACAAAGTGGGGTAACTGTATGTTTTTGTTCCTTCAAGAGAGGTTTTATATCGCTCATTAATTTTTTTTACCCAGCTTACGCTGATAATTGAGTCAACTCCCAAGTTGGTAAATGGTGTATTGTTGTAAATATCTTGCTCTGACATTTGTAATTCTTGCGCTAACAGTTTTTTCAAACTGTAGGTAATACTTGATAATGATTCAATCACCGCCTCTTTAACCAATTCATTGTTTTCACTGGTTAAATTGGCACCACTTTGAAGCTCTTTATGTCGAATGTCTTTTTGTAAAGATTCAGCACGCTGATTGTCAGAAAATTTTGTGCGCGAATTATTGGAAAAGCGATTTTGAATCTGCTCGAAAGCTTCAGATTGACCAACAAAAGTTTTTTCATGCATAGCCAGCTCAAGTTGAAAAGTCTCTTCTAGCAATTCATAAAAAGGTTGGTTCCATTGTTGCTTTAATGACATCGATTGATGGCGAGAGTGTCGCGCAATTTGTTGCGCTAAACTCATCGCTTCTGAAACAACATTTTTTCTGGGTAAAATGGTGATTGACAAACCTTTTTTCTTTAACTCATTGCCAGAATATTCTTGTGCAGTGAGCATCGTGTCTCTGGCCAGGTCGTAACCGATTTTTTGAGGGAAAATTGCGGTTGAACCCGCTCCCGGTGTAAATCCATAATTCATGTATGGACTGACAAAATGGCTTTCCTCGCTCATCAAAGTGAGATCTGCATACATGCCCATCGACCAACCTGCACCGATACCATGCCCCTGCATTGCTGCGATCACCGGAAGCCGACATGTCATTGCCAGTTGAAAAACTTTTCGGTCAGTGAATTTATATTGACCATCTTGAATCGCCAACAACCCTTCTTTAGTTCCGCCTGATGAAAAATAACTGTCGTAACCAGTTAGTACAATGACTTTATAATCAGGTGTGCTCTCAATATGCTCAAAAACCTCAAACATTCCTTCGATAAACGCATCAGAAAACATATTTTTTGCGTCTCTGTCTTCCATCCTAACCAGCAGAATACCGGTAGGGTAAGCTGTCGCCGAAATAACTTTCGAATTCAAAACGACATTTTTTGTTCGTTCGTTTTGAACAACCGGCTCATTTCCTTTTTGTTCTGACCACTCTGGTAAGCCCTTCAGTTTTTTTATGAGGGATGTTGAACTTTGTTTTTTCCAGGAGAACAGTTTCGACAACGGCTGCTCAGCCCAATCTTCTGCGAGCTGCATTGCTGTAGATAACACCTTGCTCTGTTCGACACATTTCAGACTGGCTAAACGTTGTTGTAAATCATATCCTGAATACTCTTTTGCTGTGAGTACAATTTCTTTACCTAAATAAGAGCCAAATCGATATTCAAAAATCATCGCGGCTCTACTAAGCTGGCGGGACGATTGTCTGATGTCCTTAACTGAATATCTGCCCTGTAAGTTATAAATACAAGCATCGCAAAACTGACTAATCATCCAAAAATTTCCGCTTACATCACCGTTGACAGCTGCAACAACAGGAATTGATGAATCAAGAATAATTTGTTGTAGTCTTTCTAATATTTTTGAGTCAGATGTCACTACTGGCGAGGACAAAAAGTTAACTTGATCGCCAGTAAGAACTATCGTCCTATAGCACTCAGATTTTTTAATTTGTTCAAAAACATTCTCCAAATCAGAAACCAACGAATCTAATTGTTGCTTCTTTTTTAACGAATTTTTCTTACCTGTTGTCATTCTAATGACGGCAGTTTTTCCGAGATGAAGATCTAACTTAATCCAGTTAGAGTTGGATTTTATTTTACCATTTTCCTTTCGCGCTTTTTGCTGACGTTCTTCGATTAATAAATTTGACTCATTTGATATATCTGTTCCAATAATTTCAAGTGTGCTGACAGATTTAATTAAATGGCGCGACAAGTGTTGCTTTAATAACCGCAGTGCACTTTGAGATTTTGTTGTTAAACGGGTGGCAATTTTTTGCGCATAAGTTTCAATGTGATCTGATTCAATCACCGCGCAAGTCCAACCTCTTTCCTGTAATTCTTTGCCTGTTAATTTTGTCTGGCAATATAAAAAATCATACGCGATGATACTGCCAAAACGCTCATTAAACAAATTCACTTCATTAACGGAAGGATAAAAATCTGACTCTGCATCGATATAATGGTAGTTCCCAGTTTTATTGCAGATCATGAAATCACATAGCGCACCAATCAGGAAGCCAGCACCTGATGCATCGCCTTGCATAATAGCAATAATCGGAAAAGGGAAGTTGATAATTTTTTGATAAAGTTTTTCTGTAACAGCATGTCTATAATCATCCCTTTGACCATGTAAGAAATTTGTTTCTGAGCCTTTAATCATTAACACTTTAACAGTATTTGAACGCTTCACAGCCTCAAGTGCTAGCAATAGCTGCTGAACTAAATTACCCGTCAACTGGTTATTATCAGCATCATTAATAATTTGAATTGAGTAAACTCCATTTCCATGTTCGAAGAGATTAACAGGCTCTTCAGTTAACCTATTTAAACCAGAGTTGCGTTTAAACTCAGCACCCGCAAAGACAACGTTTGAAAGCTTCGCAACGGATCTTCCACTCGATTTTTCAAGTTTTTTTTCATTCACATTCGAGTTTTGGGAAAAACACAAAATATCAGAATCTTGATCATCAGTACTCGTTAAAGAAACGCTGCTCGGTTTATCAATATCAATCTGAGAAATTGTTTTTTGAAGATTCTTCAGTTCTATTTTTTTCGACACCACCTCGTTTACTCTAGCCAATGGTATGGGAATCGAAATATGCTTGGGAACGACGTTTTCTTCAGTTTCATTTTTTTGATGTTCAACTTGTGGTGAATCTTGCGATATAATTTGTTGATATCTTAAACCACGAATTTTAATACACACATTTCCGCTTTCATCACAAATGTCAACATCTAATTTCAATTGACTATCTCGCGAATAATTTTCGCTTGAAAAACGCAGCCAGGCAAACATTTTCTTGTTACAAGCAGAAGCGAAACGAATAGATTCGAGTGCAAACGGTAACCATGCCTGAATCTCACTACCGATTAAATCAACAGCAGATAACAAAACGGCATCTATCAAGTTCGGATGAAGATTAAAGCAAGCTTGAGTTTCCTCAACCATCTTGGGTAATTGAATCTCGACTAATCTTTGACTTTCATTCTGGTAAAACTTCTGAACAGTTTGATTTTTTTCTCTGCTGTCAACAACGATCATATTCATTTGAATTGCTGCAATATCTATTTGTTGTATAATCTCTTGCTGAACAAAACAAGCGTGCCCTTGACTATGGATAATTTCTTCGGCACCTTTTTGACTATAAATTTCGTAATCAACTTGCCCAGAATCTGTCGCAAATAACGCGATAGAAATCTGATTGTTCCCATCAACCACTACCGATTGAGCCCAGACTACATCGTGTAACTCCAATTGCCTATTGTCAGGATTATCAGGTATAGCATTTTCAATAGCAACTCTGACCATCTCCAGACTAGTCATCGCCGGCAAAAATTTTTGTTCGTTTGGCAACTTTTTCAAAAAAAATTCGTTACCACTAAAACAAGATGTGTATCTCTGTTGACTTAGATCAGAAGTATTAGCGTGTAACAATGAGTGAAGTATATCTTTGACACCTGCGATATTCGTTCCAGGATTATTGGTTCCTGAAAATGTTTTTTCTGATTGAGAAACTAACTGGGTAACAGGTTCAATCCAATAGCGTTCTTTGGCAAAAGGATAAGTCGGCAAACTGATGCGATTGGGTAAGGTTTTATTGCTGTCCTCAGAGTAGTAAAGTTTGCTCCAATCGAGTTCTAACCCTTTCACCCATAAATCGAGCAGTTTTGACAGGTTTCTACCACTCAACCATTTTTCAATGACGGTTTCTTTCATTTCATCATCCTGGCTGATGATACGCATGCCTTCTTTGTTGTGTTCCACTTGACCTCGATAAACGTCGTCAATATTAGCTACGGTATCTTCATCGGAATTAGCGTCGCTAACAAATGCCTCTAGTTTCTCAACTAGTTGAGCAACCGAGTCAACCATAAAACCTAAACGCTCTTCCATTGCGTCTCTGCCCACTTGCAATGTATAAGCTAATTCAACTAGCTCAATGGATTGAGTTTTTATTCTCAAGAATTTTAATAGATCTCTTGCTTTTTGCCGTAGTTGTTTCGAGGTTCTCGCCGACAACGGAATAATCAGTTTTCCATTTTGCCTAATCACTGACACGTTCGAATTTACACCAGCATCAGACTTATATTCAGCAATTACCATATGTGCGTTGGTGCCGCTGAAACCGAAAGAACTAATAGCAGCCTGACGTTGTTCGTGATCGGCGATTTCCCAATCTTTTAGCCGGGTATTGACAAAAAATGGAGTATTTTTTAACCCCTTGGATTTACTGCCAATATGCTCATTTAAATGCTCGAAGTTTATTGTAGGCGGTAATTGTTTATGCTTAAGCGCGAGGATAATTTTTATTACGCCAGAAACACCTGCAGCGGTCAGACAGTGACCAATATTGCTTTTAACTGATCCTAATGCGCAATAACCTGTTTTACGAGTAAACTTTTTAAACGATTCTTTCAACCCATCAATTTCGATCGGGTCGCCTAGTTTGGTTCCTGTACCATGTGCTTCAATTAACTGGATACCGGCTGGATCTATCTTATATTTCTCGTACACATCTTGAAGCAACTGTCGCTGTGCTTCAGGGTTGGGCGCAGTGATCCCATTTGTTTTACCATCCTGATTAACTCCCCACCCTTGAATAACCCCCTGGATAATATCCTGATCTTTTTCCGCATCTTTCAAACGTTTTAACATGACCACACCGACGCCTTCGCCCGGAACAAAACCATTAGCGCGTTGATCAAAAGTAAAACAGCGTCCATCTGGCGAAAGCATGCCTGTTTGCGATGTTTTAATCAACATCTCTGGTCCTGACATCACATAAACACCACCAGCCAATGCGAGATCGCTACCACCAGAGCTTAAACTATCACATGCATTCGCAATGGCGACCAAAGATGAAGAACAAGCCGTATCAATCGATAAACAGGGACCTTGTAAATTTAGGAAATAGGAAACTCGCGCAGCCAAAATAGAAGTTGCTTCTCCCGTAAAACCTTGTGCACTGATTTGCTGTTGCCGAGATAACAAGTGGTAATCACCAGCAGCACATCCAACAAACACACCACACTTTTTACCAGACAAGGATTGTGCACTATATCCTGCGTTTTCTATTCCACTCCAGCAGGTCTGTAAAAAAACCCGCTGTTGCGGATCCATACTCTTCGCTTCTTTCGGTGATATATTAAAAAATAAAGGGTCAAATAGATCAAATTCTTCTAGTGCCCCCATCCATTGGCTGTTAGTTTTTCCGGGAATTGCTTCACCAGGTTGGTAGTAAGCTTCAATATCCCAGCGATTTTCTGGAATTTTTTTAATACAATTTTTACTTTGCGCGATATTTTCCCAGAAGGTGTCCAAATTCTTTGCCTGTGGGAATTGACCTGCCATTCCAATTACGGCAATCGGTTGTGAGTTTATAAAAGTTAGTTTATCATTCTGAACTTTTGTTAATTTTTTTCTGCGCCTGGAAACGAGTTGCTTAACAACGGATCTGCCGAATTCTGATGAATTTAGAGTGAACAAATTTACGCTAGAATTTAGCGGATGGGAACTTTGAGCTTCTTTTTCCGCAACCAAACTCCGTTGCGTGTTGCTTAAGTGCGCTGAATTTTTATTGACCATCTTATCAGTTAGTATGCCCTCTACTTGTGCTTGTTTTTGAACGTAACCACTAAGTTGTTTTAAGGTAGGGTAGCTGTAAACTTTAGTGGCTTCGATTGACGTTTTATATTGTTCATTAATTTTTCGTATCCAGGTAACTCCGGTAATAGAATCCAAACCAAGTTCCACAAACTGAGCATCTTCATCGATTTCTGCTACTTGCAGTCGCAGCTCTTCAGCCAAAAGATTTTTAAGGGTTTTAATGATTGCAGGTAACAGGCTGGTTACGATATTTTCTTCTTTGCATTTTGAATTTTTTGCCGGAACAATATTCTTCTCACTGTTTTCTGAAACTGATTTGTTGAGCGAAGCTCCAATATCTGTACTATTAATTATTGGCGCTTGATGAGTGGTGTTTATATTTCCATCAATTTCCTGTTTAATGAATCGGCAAAGTTGTTTTAGCGTTGGATAACTATAAACTTTAGCGGCTTCAATAGCGGTGCCGTACTTCGCATTAACTTTTTTGATCCAGACGACACCAGTAATGGAGTCTAACCCAAGCTCGACAAATTGTGTATCCTCTTCAATTTCACTGGTTTGCAATCGTAACTCATCTGCCAAGAGTTTTTTAAGAGATACCGTTAATTTTTCGATTGTGATTTCAGAGACTTGTGTTTGATTTTCTGCTATCGAATGTGACAAAGTTACAGACATTTCGCTTTCAGAATTGATATTTACTTTCGAAGAAAATTTATTCTGAATCTTTGTTAACGTTTCTGATTGACCAACAAACGTTTTTTCGTGCATTGACAATTCTAGTTTATAAGTTTCATCTAACAGACTTTGTAGTGAACTTGTCATTTGGTGCTTAAGAGCAATTAAATGTGATCGAGAGTGTTTTGCTATTTTTTCAGCGAGAGCCATCGCTGCGGATAAAACATTTTTCCTCGGTAAAACAGGAAATGGTACTCCTCGATTCTTCAGCACATTCCCCGCGACTTCTTGCGCAGTGAGTAAAGTTTCTCGTGCCAAGTCATAGCCAAGTCTTTCTGGAAAAACTAAAGTTGAACCAGCCCCTGGGGTAAACCCATAGTTCATATAAGGACTCATATACTGGCTCTCTTCACTAAAAATAGTAAAATCGGCAAACATGCCGAGTACCCATCCCGCACCAACAGCGTGACCTTGCATTGCAGCGATTACCGGTAAAGAACACTTCAATGCCGCTTGATAAATTTTACTATCTGTAAATTTGACTTTGCCTTCTTGAATGGCTATCAAAGTTTCTTTTGTACCACCCGTCGCGAAATAATTTTCATAGCCAGTTAAAATGATCACTTTATATGACGACGTTTGCTCAATATGAGTAAAGATTTCTGTTATTCCCTCAGCGAGGGCATGTGAAAACATATTTTTTGCTTGGCGGTCTTCCATGGTTACTCTCAGAATACCTTGAGGATACACCTCCGCAGAAATCACATTCGTGTTTAGTGACAATGTCTTTGGAGATTTATGTAACGAAGATAGCTTTTTTTCCTGCCCTTCTAACCAACTAGGTAGCAAGTCTAATTTTTTCTGAATACGCTGTGAAGTTAGACTTTTACGTTCAACTAAAATCGTTCGAGGGTACTGAGACCAAACATGCGCAAGTTGCAATGCCTCGGCAACCACTTGACCTTGTTTCGCTATTCTAACGGAAGCTCGTTTTTGTTTTAAATCGATACCTGAATATTTATCACCAGTTAGTAAAATTTCTTTGCCAAGATAGTTACCGAATCGATACGTTATGATTGCAGCGGCTTGTTTTAACCAATCCGATTTACTTTGAGCGTGCTCAATAGTATAACGTCCTTGATCACAATAAATACAAGCGTCACAATACAAACTCATTAACCAGCTGGCACCTTTTGCATTTGAGTTCAGTGCGGCGATCACAGGAATTTCTGAGGAAAGAATTAACTGCCTAAAGTTTGTAATAATTTCATCAACATTATCGAATTTTGATTGCGGAAAAAAGTCTGGATAATCGCTCTCCAGCACGATAATTTTATATGTTGTCATTTGATTAATTTGGTTAAAAATAACACTAAAATTATCAACCAATGAATTGAGTTTAGGATATGTGTCAGCAACTTTAACACTAATAACAAGAATATTAACTCCTTCATTTCTTAAATGAATTGTGTCAAACAGGGAGTTTAGCGCTTTAACACTTTTAGCTTTTTCTTTGTTTTTGTCTTTAACGTCATCTTCGACATAAACGGTAGGCTCGACAATTATCAGTTTACTAACGAGGTTGACAAGATGACGAGACAAATGCTGCTTTAATAATCTCAAAGAATTCTGTGATTTGTTGGCTAAATCTAAAGCCAGTTTTTGCGCGTATGAACTAACTTTGTTACTAGGTAAAATGGGAGCAGTCCAACCTCGCGCACGCAATTGCTCTCCAGTTAGTCTGGCAGGTGAGTCTAACAAACCATTGGCAATTGATTCACCAAATCGTTTGCTTAATAAGTCGATTTCATTTATTGATGGATACAAGCCAGACTGAGTATCTCCGTACTGATAGTGAGCATCTTCACTAATAACCATAAAATCGCACAAAGTTGCGGTTAAAAATCCGGCACCTGAAGCATCACCTTGCATAACTGCAATAGTTGGATAAGGAAACGAAATGATCGCTTGATAAAATTGGCTCTTCAATGCGTCATTGATATGAGTTCTACTGCCCTGTAAAAAATTATTTTCAGTGCCTATCAATAAAAGAGCTTTTGCATCTTCAGCTTGTGTAATAATTTTGAACGCTTCTGTAACCTGCTCAACAACGTCTATTTCAAGAAGGTTTTCACTGTCGGCTACACCGATTTGAATGGAGTAAACCCCATTTGTCAAGTTAAATAAACTGACCGAATTAGTTAATTCAACTTTCTCTTGAATAGAAACCTGGATGTTAGAATCGTGCTGTTCTATATTATGTGAGTCGAATTCGTGACTTTGAAAACTTGGCAAGTTAATCGAAGGGCGTTTTTTAGTTTTGTAATAAAAATCATTTCTATCTGCACTATCAACTTCCACTAAAGTAACGCCCTCTGGCTTTTCTGAATTAACTCGACTAATCGGAAATTGGCTAACTGACTTTTTCTGACTGTACCTTGATCCCATTTTGACCGGAGTCAGTTCGATTTTTTCAACCATTGAAGATGTCGGTATACTTGCTTTAATCAATGAAGGCGGTGTTAAGCTCAAAGCAGCCGATTCAAATTTTACGCCTTGTAGTTGTACACAAATATTACCGTCTAGATCACACAAATCAACGTCAAGGGTTACGCAATTACCCGCTCCTCTTTTAGAAATGTTTTCATCTGTATATCTTAACCAGGCGATCATTTTATGAGTACAACGAAATATTACACGGACAGATTTTAAATCAACGGGTGAATACAGTTGATCCTCGTGATTAACTAAATCAGTGGCCATTCTCATTACTGAATTCATCAAACTGGGGTGTAGAATAAAATCTTTTAGGCTGTTTCCCATATCATCAGAAAGATTTAACTCTGCCAGTAGTTGATTTTTCCCTCGATAAAGAGCGCCAACTAACCGGAAAGAAAAGCTTGTGTCCAACTGCATTGCTTGTCTTATTTTTGTGAAGTCACAACTTTGTGGTTTAGGACTAGAATTAAAAATGGCTCGCCCCTGACAGTGGATTATTCCGTCATCGTTAGTTTGACTCAATGAAATTTCGTTTGACTTATTTTCAAGATCAAAAACGTGGCTGTGAATTTCGAACTCAATCTGTTCATTAGTATTATTTGTCTCATCTGTCGAAAATAAATCGATAGCAACCCGACGATTATCACCAACCATTGCAGGTTGGCCCAAGACGATATCTTGTAACTCAATAGTTACTGACTCCTGTAATGTTGGCATGGCATGTTCTACTGCTGCCATAGCCATTTCTAGATAAACCGCAATCGGTAAAGGTTGCAGAATTGACGCCTCAACCGACTGATTTTTTTGCGAAAAGCTAGAATCGTCCAGGAAAAATTCTTGTCCAGTAAATATACTACTATAACTTTGCTGGCGAAGATTAGAATGATTACTGTGAAGTAATGGATGAATGGCTCTAACAAGCATCTGGACTGAGGATGACAGTTTAGATGTCTTTGCAACTGGGTCGTTCCAATACCGTTCTTTGGCAAAAGGATAAGTCGGTAAGCTAATACGTCGCGGCACTATTTTTCCAGTACTTGCGGACAAATCGCCAGTCGTCGAATAAAACACATTCCAGTCAAACTCAAATCCCTTAACCCACCAATCAAGTAATCTAGAAAGTTTTTTTCTGGCAACCCATTTATCTATTGTCTCCTGAAATTCGCTATCTGCATTCAACAGCGAAATGGTTTCTCTATTGTTTTTTACCTGCCCAAGATAAATATCTTCAACGTCAAATTGTTCACTAATGAAAGCATTTAGTTTTTCCAACAGTTGATCAATTGAGCTAACTATAAACCCAACTCGTTCGTCCATTGCCTCTCTTCCCACTTGTAGCGTATAAGCCATTGCGGAAAGATAGTCTGGTGATTCATTATCATATTGGCTGGATCTTTCTAGTCGCTGATCAGTAATGAAATTTAACAGGTCGATTGCTTTCTGTTTCAGTTGCTCGGCAGTCCTAGCAGACAGTGGAATGATCGATTTTTCGTTCTGGTTGGCAAAACTTATATTTTCTCGAGATTTTGAAGTCCGAAACTCTTCAATAATAATATGAGCATTAGAGCCCCCTGCCCCGAACGAAGAAACACCTGCAATTCTCGGAAGTTCAATACCGTTTACACTGGACACTTTCCACTCAGTCAATTTTTGGTTAACAACGAAAGGGGTATTGTTGAAATCAATATGAGGATTCAATTTTGTCGAATGTAATGAAGGAACAACTTGTCGATGCTTCATTTGCAATAGTACTTTGGTCAACCCGGCTACACCAGCAGCAGATTCACAATGTCCTATATTTGATTTGACAGAACCAATTAGACAATATTCCAATTCTCCATTGGCACCGATTTTTGAACCTTGTTGATTAAATGCCTTTGTTAGCGCAGCGATTTCAATTGGATCGCCCAACTTAGTGCCGGTGCCGTGCGCTTCGATATAACTAACTTGATAGGGATCGATTTCAGCTTCAAACAATGCTTGACTAATTACGCGGGTTTGAGCCTGAGGATTTGGCACCGTGTAACCATTAGTTTTACCACCATGATTAAGTGCACTGCCTTTGATAACTCCGTAAATATGATGGTCGTCTTGCACTGCTTCAGATAACCTTTTTAATATGACCGCACCGACCCCTTCACCGGGGATGTAACCGTCGCCGCCTTCCCCGAAACTCTGGCAATGTCCGCCGGAAGAAATAAACTGTTCGGTACTTAACATTTCATATTTATTTGGATGGATAGTGACATTAACGCCACCAGCAATCCCTAAGTCTGTACGACCATGTTTTAGATCCTGGCAGGCCAGATGAATAGCTGTTAACGAGGAAGAACACATAGTATCCAGAGTCATGCTAGGACCATGTAAATTCAACACGTATGAGACTCGATTAGCGATACTGGCTAGACTACCCGACAAACTGTACTCTCCATACATCACACCGACATACACACCCACTTGACCAGCCTGAGCATTTTCATGAGGAATTTGTAATGTTGCACGAGTGAAGCCTGCATCCTCGACTGCCATCCAGGCGTGTTGAAGAAACAGGCGTTCCTGCGGATCGATAGTTTCCGCTTCACGGGGTGAAATGTTAAAAAACCGCGGATCAAACTCATCCACGCCTTCAATGAAACCGCCCCACTTACTGACATGAGAACCAAGGACACTGGGATCTTCGCTGTAAAACTTCTGCCACTCCCATCGTTCTTCAGGGATCGAAATAATGCAGTCTTTTCCGCTGCTTAAGTTTTCCCAGTAAGCTTCGAGATTGACTGCTCCAGGATAACGTCCAGCTATTCCGACGATAGCGATGGGTTCAGATTTAACTGACTCAGATCCGTTACTTGAATACGCTGGTGTTAGTTCCGAGGTAATTCGTTGATGGTTTCTCCTTCGCTTTAATGATGATTTATTTTTAATTGATGTCGATCCTTTATCTGTTGAATCGAAAGCTACTTCGTTTGAATTGAACACATTCCACTTATCATTGTTCTTATCAGTGTTGATATCTGTATGCGTCGTGGCAAACAAAGATTCTATTTTAGTTAAATGAGAACGCACAAAATATTGTGTTAGTTCAGAAATTGTATGATATTCAAAAAATAATGTTTTCGGTAGCGAGCCAAATATTTTTTCCAACTGAGTCGTCAAGTCCATCGCCATAATGGAGTCAATACCATATTTCTCCATCGGTGCCTGAGCATCAATTTTATAGGATGGCAGTTTTAATAATTTGGAAAATTGTTTACATAAATAGTTTTGTGTACGTTCTTGAAAATTTTGTAGAGAATCTTTTGATTGACTGACTGTCGCGACTTTGTTTTCTGATATATTGGTTGCGCTTGTGGCTACTGCTCTATCTTTTGATGGAGCTTGTCGATGAGCTGCGTTTTCAAGTAATGCAACACGCATTTTCCTCACATCACCTTCAGTTACAGAAAGCTGACTATAAGGCAACTGTAAACTTCGGTAAAATGCTCGCATTCCCGTGGAGGTTTGCAATTGTACCGCGCCGGTGCTTTCCTCGATTGCATCCAGACTCGCCTGTTCAATGCGCATTCCTCCTTCTTGCCATAATGGCCAGTTGATTGAAATGCTTTTTCCTTTTCTTTCACCTTTACTCACTAATTGATTACGATAAGCAGAAAACTGATCCAGAAAACCATTGGCCGTTGCGTAATCAGATTGACCAATATTGCCTAACCAAGAAGCCGCTGATGAAAACAAGGCAAAAAAGTCTAAATCCAAATCCCGACCAGCCTGGTCAAGATAATAAGTACCCAACACTTTGGGTCCAAGAACTTGACTAAATTCTTCCGAGGACTTCTTAATGATAAAATTATCCGCAGTCTTTCCAGCACAGTGAATAATACCGTTGAGTGACTGATATTGAGCTTTAATCGACGTTATCAATAATTCGACCTGTTCAAGATTTTCAATATCCACTTGATGGTATTCGATTCGGCTTTTTGCATAAACATTCAACTTCGAAAAATCATCTAGAATCGACTGTTTTTCTGGGGTTAATGCCGAACGTCCGGTGAGTATTATTTTGGCATTGCTGGTTTGTTGCAGAATTTCACGAGTCAATAAAACCCCTAAACCGCCCAAACCTCCTGTAATCAGATAAGTTCCATCATTTTTGAATGCAATAATTTCGTTCGCCTGTACTGCCTCTCCAATTTCCCGCCAACGTAATACATTGCGAACACCTTGTTGATAATTGATTACTGTCTCTTGTGGGCAACTTCGAGCATCTTGTAATTGCTGAGCAAGCTTTTCCGTCATATTTAATGACTGATGAAAATCAACAATATCAGTGAAAACAATTTGAGTAATGAGTTGAGGGTTTTCCAACATCGCGGATTTGAGTAAACCGGACAGTCCCGACTGAATCATCGCTTGTTCATTGTTGATAGCAACAACTTGAACCATCACCTTACCTTCTGGACTACTTTTAAGAATGGTTTGAATCCGTTCAAAGCAGGTTAATGCTAGTCCACTGTAATCTAAAGCTAAGTTTTCGTTTTTCTTAATTAACGAAAAAACCTGATTTGAAGCAAGGCGAGAGGCTAGACGAGTTGTATCAAAATTAGGTACATTACACAAAAGAATATAATGTTGTACAGTTTCCATCACTTCATAATCGGGTGCTGACAAGACAACCGGCAAATCAGACTCCCAAATCGGCGTTGCCAATAATACACCTGCTGAGTTGTTCTTTTCTAGTTTGATTGCCTTTATTTTTTCTAGAGCTTGTTGTTGAGTGAGCTTTCCTTGAGACAAATCAAGATATATATTTTTTAATTGGTTAGCCTGCCCCACGATTACTCTCCCAACACTCCGTTAACGATGACATATTTGACATATTAAACTTTAAAACCTCATTCCCTACTAAATGGCTCATCACACTATTCTCTTTCAATATTTTTATAAAACATTCACATCTAGGAAGATAAAATTCGTTCTTAAACGAATCGAAAACTCAACTTGGTAACGGAAGGAAATATTGACTTTGAAGGTAGATTGTTCCGCTAAAAAACAATCAGCAAAGCTAAAATCTGTTAATGCTATTTCATATATTAATAAGTCTTTTAATAAACGCGATTTTTATGCCAGATTTTTTAATAATCTGACAGCCTGATTGGTTTCCATTGAATCGTCATCAACCTTATTAATAATATTTTCAATAAACTCAAAATCTTTAACTTCCTTTAACTTATCCGACTTCAATTTCTTCTCAATATTTTGCTTCTTGACTGACACATCAACCCAACACCGTTCCTTCGCAAACGGATAAGTGGGTAGGCTAACTCTTTGAACTTTTGGACGATTCATATTAACTTGAGAAGTTTCTCCATTGGTGAAAGTTGAGCGATAACCTTGCTGGCTAAGTTCTTCAGTTTTAGTGTGCAATAATGGATGGAGCACACTAGTTAAAATTTTAGAGCTATCGCTTTCGTTTACATCGTTTTTAATCCAATAACGTTCCTTAGCAAAAGGATAAGTCGGTAAACTGATTCGTTGAGGTTTGCAGTCTCCGTAAAGCTTATTCCAATCCAAAGCTAACCCTTTCACCCATAAATCCAATAGTTTCGATAGTTTTCGGCTAGCCATCCAATTTTGAACGATGGTTTCTTTCATCTCATCATCCTGGCTTATGATACGCATACTTTCTTTATCGCTTCTTACCTGTCCTCGGTAAGTATCATCGATATTTTCAATCCCGTTGACTTGACCATTATTGACAAATGTCTGCAACTTTTCCTCTAGTTGTTCAATCGAGTCGACCATAAAGCCAACTCGTTCATCCATCGCTTCCCTGCCCACTTGTAACGTGTAACTCATTTCAATTAAATCAATTGATTGGTTTTGTTTGGCAATAAATTCTAATAAATTATTCGCGACCTGAATCAGCTGCTCTGCATTTCTAGCAGAGAGCGGAATGATTACTTTGCCATTTTCGGTGACAACTACCGATTGATTACTGATGGTCATCGGTGCTATATATTCTGCAATAACCATGTGCGCATTTGTTCCACTAAAACCAAAGGAACTAATGGCGGCCTGACGACTTTCTGTATCACCGACTTTCCAGTCCTGTAATTGATCATTAATATAAAACGGACTGTCTTCCAAACTTATGTGCTCATTCAATTTTTGAAAATTAATCGTTGGCGGCAGTTGTTTGTGCTTCATCGCCAAAATAAGCTTAATAAAACCTGCAACCGCAGCTGCGGTTAAGCAATGTCCAATATTACTTTTCACAGATCCCAACGCACAATAATATTTCTTTTGAGTGTACTTTTTAAAGGATTCTTTTAATCCTGCCACTTCAATCGGATCGCCTAACTTAGTTCCCGTACCATGGGCTTCAATCAATTGTATATTGGCCGGATCAATCTGAAACTTATCGTATACTTCCTGTTGCAAACGAGTCTGTGAATCTGCATTAGGCGCGGTAATACCATTGGTTTTACCATCCTGATTAATCCCCCATCCCTGTATGACACCCTGAATAATATCCTGATCCTTTTCAGCATCCGCCAACCGTTTTAACATTACAACCCCGACACCTTCGCCGGGAACAAAACCATTGGCTCGTTGGTCGAAAGCGAAACAACGACCATCAGTAGACAACATCCCCGCTTGCGCCGATTTAATATGCATGTCGGGGCCAGCCATTACGTAAACGCCACCGGCCAGTGCCAGATCGCTGCTAGCAGTGTTTAAACTGTCACAAGCGTTAACAATAGCTACCAGCGAAGAAGAACACGCGGTATCGATAGATAGGCATGGTCCCTGCAAATTTAAAAAATAGGAAATGCGTGCAGCTAAAATAGACGTAGCACCACCAGTAAAGCCTTGTGCACTGATTTGTTGCTCTCTGGATATCAGATTATAGTCACCCGCAGCACAACCAACAAATACCCCACATTTGCTACCTGAAAGCGATTGGGCGTCATATCCGGCATTTTCAATTGTATGCCAACAGGCTTGTAAAAATACACGCTGTTGCGGTTCCATACTTTCGGCTTCCGTTGGGGAAATGGTAAAAAATAACGGATCAAATAAATCATACTCTTCCATTGCTCCGACCCACTGGCTGTTGGTTTTTCCAGCAGTCGGCGCGCCCTCCTGATAGTAGTTATTTAAATCCCAACGCTGTGACGGAATCGGCGTAATACAGTTTTTAGCTAACGCAATATTGTTCCAAAACTCCTCCAAATTATTCGCTTGCGGAAACTGTCCGGCCATACTGATAACAGCGATTGGTTGTAATTGGAAATTAGATTGGGTTTTCGTACGTATTTTTGAAGCCGACTGGCGCCAAGACGTCAATCGCTTGACTGCAGTCTGTGAGCTTGCAAATTGAGAAGTTGTAAATTGAAAGTTATTTAATAGGGGATTATTTAGTGGAGAATTTTTCAATTGAGAATCAGTAATGGACAAATTTCCTTCAGACAGACTGTCTTCAGATAGTTTTTCTCCTGATAATTCTTCGTCAATCACTCTTCCCTGTTTTGCGGATTCGGCTTTAACATAGGCACTAAACTCTTTAACCGTTGGATAGCTATAAACTTTAGTCGCTTCAATCGACAGCTGATACTTGTCATTAATCTTGCGCACCCAGGTAACACCCGTAATCGAATCTAATCCCAGATCGACAAATTGCGCGTCCTCATCGATTTCCGCCACTGACATATGCAGCTCATCGGCCAATAGTTTTTTAAGTGTCGCGGTGATTGCAGGTATATTTTCCAAACCAGCGACTGCTCCAAACTGCATCGCCGTTTCTGTTTTCGGCACTGCATTCGAAATTGTAGTATCAGCTTGCTGAGTTTTAGCGACAGAAACGACTCCGACCGCAGCATTAGAAGTGTCCGAAGTTTTGGAAGATGTTTGCAATTCAGATCCAGGTTGACTACATGGAGCAACTTGCTTTTCGATTTCCGTTTTAACAAGTTGTGCAAACTCGGCTAGCGTAGGAAAACTATAAACCTTTGTTGCTTCAATTGAAATATGATATTTCTCATTTATCTTACGAACCCAGGTCACCCCAGTAATCGAATCTAACCCTAAATCAACAAACTGAATGTCTTCTTCGACTTCCGCAACATTCATATGCAACTCACCCGCTAACAATTTTTTAATTGTTGCCGTGATAGCTGAGATGGTCGCGGATTGAGTAAGATTAACAAGGTTTTTATTTAACTCCATCGATTCAGGTTGTTGACCGTTATTTAGGTCAATAGCATTTTGTTCTATTTTTTGAATGACTTCTTTTTGAGGGTTAGCCTGGTTCAGAAAATTATTTTGAATTCGCTCTAATATATTTGACTGACCCACAAACGTTTTTTCGTGCATTGCAAGCTCAAGCTCACAAGTTTGCTGTAAAAGATCACGCAACGGTTCCGTCCAGTGATGTTTAAGCGCGATTAAAAGATTGCGGGGATGTCGTGCAATTTGCTTTGCCAAATTGATCGCGGCTGGCACTACTTTTTGTCTGGGTAAAACGGGTAGTTGCAAACCTTTATTTCTAAGTTCTTTACCGTCATATTCTTGCGCTGTGAGCAAGCTTTCTCTCGCCAGATCGTAACCCATTCGTAACGGTGAAATAAAGGTTGCTGCAGCACCTGGCGTAAATCCATAATTCATATACGGACTCACATAGTGACTCTCTTCACTTAACAAAACAAAGTCGGCAAACAAGCCTAATGCCCATCCAGCACCAATGCCATGACCTTGCATAGCGGCAATCACTGGTAAATGACATTTCATCGCCATCTGAAAAGTCTGAGTATCAGTAAATTTAGATTTTCCCTGCTGGATATCCAACAAACTTTCTTTTGTTCCTCCCGATGAGAAATAACTATCATAACCAGTCAAAACTACCACTTGATACGCTGGCGTTTGTTCTATATGCGCAAAAACTTCATTCATGCCTTCTACAAATGCGTCAGAAAACATATTCTTCGCCTGGCGGTCTTCCACTTTCACCACCAAAATACCCTGTTGGTGCGCTGTGGCTGAAATGACTTTTGATTGCAATTTTATCAGCGTTGGTTTATTCGCTAGTGGTGCCGTCATGATCTTTTTAGGTTCTGGCCAAATAGGTAAACGATTGATTTTTTTCCAAATATTTTTTGATGTTCGTTTTTTCCAGGATGTCAAAGCTGACAAACTTTTTTCGGACCATAGTTCTGCCAATTGCAACGCTCGATTAAACACCTGATTTTGATCCACACATATCAGCTTCGCTTGCTTGTGTTGCAACTCAAGTCCAGAATAGTTATTCTGTGCCAGTAAAATTTCTTTAGCGGAATATTCTCCAAATTGATGGGCAAAAATCATCGCCGCAATTTTTAGTAATTTCGGTGTATGCCAGATGTTTTCAACCGAAAAATTTCCTTGTTTATTATAAATACATGCATCACAAAACTGGCTGACCGTCAAGGCAAAAGCATTCGCGTTAGTGTCCAAAGTCGCTATCACTGGAACCGATGAATTCAGTAACAACTGTTGAAAGCCTTCTAGTAATTTGGTCAAGTTGCTTTGCTCTACTTCCGGTAGAAAATCAGCATGACCGCTCACAAGAATGATAGATTTGTAATAGGTTTTTTTGTTAACCTGATCGAATATTTTCGTCAGATGCCTTAGCAATGTCTTAACACTATATTTTTTATTCGCGGTACCTATCTTGATAATCAGAATATTATCAGTATGAACAACCAACTGAATATATTTAACTGGGGAAGTAATTTTGGGCTTTGTTTTACTTTTTAACTTATTTATTGACCGCTGCGTTTCTTCATCTAAAGATACTACCACTGCGGTTAGCTCACGAACGTGCTGAACCAGATGCCTCGCCAAATGAGACTTTAGTAGTTTCAAAGCCTCTTGCGGCTTAGACGCCAAATCAGCCGCCAGATTGTAGGCATACGCATCAACCTTACTTTTAGGAAGCACTGGACAAGACCATTCCTTTGCCTGTAATTGTTCACCAGTCATTTGGGTTGACTGATGCAAAAAATCCTGAGCCGCCACCTCACCAAAACGTTCATTAAATAATTTTTCTTCGGTAGCTCCCGGGAAGAAATTGGCTTGCGTATCAGCGTATCGATAATTTGCTTCCTCACTGCAAATCATAAAATCGCATAAAGCACCGATGATGAAACCAGCACCTGTTGCACTACCTTTCATAACGGCAATGACAGGATAAGGAAATTCGATTAGCACCTGATACAGTTTTTGAGCAATTGCTAGATTATGTGACTCGGCTAACCCATTCAAGAAATGCTTGTCTGAACCATTGATTATTAGAACCTTAATATGACTTTCTTCTTTAACAGCTTCTAGCGTCACGAGCAATTTAGTTATTAATTTTTCCGATAGTGTGTTGTTTATTGAGTTATTTATCTGAATTGAAAAAATTCCGTTTCCATTATCGTACAAGTCAACTACTGCTTGAGACAACTTGTTTTCATCACTAGGAAAATCGACCTTTTTATCAAAGAAAATAATATTTGATAGTGTAACCGGCGGACTTTTAAGAATATCATCTCGTACATCTGAGCGTTCTGATCCATGGAATTTCTCCGAATCAAATATATTTTTTGCGACAAAGGCATCAACAGATGTTAGAGAAATGCTAGTTGGCTTCTGCGACTTTACCTGAACATAATCATTATTAATTTTATCTAGAACAATTTTTCTAGGAACTGGTTTTTCAGTTGAGGTTTTTTTCAATACAGTCGTATTCTGCACTAATGCTTTCTCTACGATCGGAATTTGTTCCGATAACTGCTCAGCCTTTTGTATAGCTGACTGATAATGTAGTCCTTTAATCTGAATGCATACATTGCCATGTCCATCACACCAGTCGATATCAAATTTAGCATTAATGCCATCCTGCTCTGGTGAATATCGTAACCAGGCAAACATATTTTGGGTATAAGCAAAAATGAACCGAATAGACGTTAAACTATAAGGCAACATTGAATGTTGAACCGTTTGGCTCTCACCTTTAATTAATTTCAAAAAAGCTTGCAACATGAGATCAATTAAAGTTGGATGTAAAATATAATCTGCCGAGTAACGATCACGTCCGCCCATATTCAGTTGCGCCAGGAGTTGATTGTCCCCAACATAAATTGATGAGAAAACTTGATGAGATGAACTGGTTTCATGTTTTAATAATTGACTTATCAACTGCACAACATCAAGTTTTTCTGGTGCGGGAAGGCGGCTTAAAACAGCATGCCCCTGACAGTGAACAGTATCGAGTTGTGTAAGCATTTGATCTTTTTGCTCTGCCTGGTCTTGGGTGTAAATTTCAAAATCAATGTGTTCGTGATCTTTTGCCAATAATGCCAGTGAAACAGAAGTATTTCCCTCAACAACAATTGGTTGCGCCCAAATGGTGTCATGTAGTTCCACCACAAATGCTTCTTTGGTATCTGGCATGGCATTTTCAATTGCAGCTCTTGCCATTTCTAAATACACGGCAGTCGGCAACACTTGTTGTCTGTTTTGAAGCTGATTAGCAAAATCCGTTTTCAGGAAAAATTCTTTGCCGCTAAAAATTGAGTGATAGCTCTGCTGAAACAAATCTGAGGTATTAGTATGAAGCACGGGATGAAGTGGTTTAATTATCTCAGAGACACTATCATCAGAGATTAATATCCCTCCCATTTCCATCGGGTCTATCCAATATTTGTCTTTGGCAAATGGGTAAGTAGGCAAACTGATAAGTTTTGGTTTTATACCATCGTAAAAATCCAACTCATAAAGTTTATTCCAATCTAATGCTAGTCCTTTAACCCATAAGTCCAGCAGTTTCGATAATTTTCGATCGGCAATCCATTTATCAAGTGTTTGTTGTATATCGGCATCGGTACTAAATAAACTAAGTGTTTCTTTGTGATTTTTAACTTTGCCGCGATATGCATCTTCTATATCAATTTCACCACGAAGGTAAGCATTAAGTTTCTCCGATAGTTGCTCTATCGAGTTCACCATAAAAGCTAGTCGCTCCCCCATCGCTTCTCTGCCAACTTGCAATGTATAGGCCATCGCCTCTAGATCAATAGCCGACTTCTGTCGGCTAATAAATTCAAATAAATCGAGACACTTTTGTTCAAGCTGCTGTTCCGTTCTTGCGGATAACACAATGACTTTAACTGACCAAGTATCTATCGACTGATTTTCGATATTTTGATCTTCAGTGATTCGAATATCAATTGTTGGGTACTCTTCAATGATAATATGTGCATTTGAACCACCGGCACCAAAGGATGACACCCCTGCCACACGAGGAACCTCTTTGCCGTCAACCACTGACGCGTCCCATGTTTTCAATGATTGATTAACGGTAAATGGTGTTTTATCAAAATCAATGTGAGGATTTAATTTGGTTGAATGTAATGAAGGCGCAATTTGTTGATACTTCATTTGCAATAGAACCTTAGTAACACCGGCAATCCCGGCTGCCGATTCACAATGACCCAGATTCGATTTAGCGGAACCAAGCAAACAAAATCCAGATTTTTCACTTAAGCTAGGGGTGTAATGGTTAAATGCCTTTGTCAACGCCGCTATTTCAATCGGATCACCCAGTTTGGTACCGGTTCCGTGGGCTTCAATGTAACTGATGCGGCGAGGATCAATATTAGATTCTGCAAGTGCCCGACTAATTGCATTCGTTTGTGCACCAGGATTTGGAACGCTATAACCATTGGTTTTACCACCATGATTGAGCGCGCTACCTTTAATGACCCCGTAAATATGATTACCATCTTGCTCAGCTTGTGGAAGTCTTTTTAAAATGACTGCACCTACGCCTTCACTGGGAATATAACCATCGCCACCTTCACCAAAGCTTTGACAATGACCAGTGCTAGAAATAAATTGTTCGGAACTTAGCATCTGATATTTGCTGGGATGAATGCTGACGTTAACGCCACCGGCAATAGCCAGATCGGTACGCCCTTGTTTAAGATCTTGACAAGCTAAATGAATGGCTGTTAACGAAGAAGAACACATAGTATCCAGGGTCATACTGGGACCGTGTAAATTCAACACATATGAGACTCGATTGGCGATGCTAGCCAAGCTACCTGATACATTATATTCACCATACATCACACCAACGTAGACACCAACCTGCCCAGGTGCATCCTGTTGATGTGGAATTTGCAAAGTTGTACGGGTATAGCCTGCATCTTCAACCGCCATATAAGCGTGCTGCAAAAACAGCCGTTCTTGTGGATCTATTGACTTAGCTTCTCGCGGCGAAATATTAAAAAATCGCGGATCAAATTCATCCACACCGACAATAAAGCCGCCCCATTTGCTGAAGTGTCGCCCTTTGTGAGCACGATCTTCGCTATAATACTGCCGCCAATCCCAACGTTCTTTTGGAACTTCTACAATGCAATCTTTTCCATCACGAAGATTGTGCCAATATTCTTCAATATTAACCGCTTCCGGATAACGACCGCTTAACCCGATTATGGCGATTGGGTCGATATGACCTTTTTTGGGTGGATTGGTTAATTGAGTGTGATTAGATTCAGCAGAATTCGATAAAACCGTCGAATGGCGTTGTCGACTGAAACGTCGATCTAAATTGGGTTTTGCCAATTTATTTTTTAGCGCTTGCAAATTCTGTGTTGAATTAGTTTGCCTGTCAATCAACGTTAACTGTTCGTTGATATTTTTGTTGCCTGCTTCAGCCTTAATAGAAAGTGATGTTATTTTTGCGGAGTGCGTGTGCACAAAATAATCCGCTAACTCGGCAATTGTTTGATATTCAAAAAATAATGTTTTGGGTAACGAGCCAAAAGTTTTTTCCAGCTGAGTTGTCAAGCTCATTGCCGTGATGGAATCAATCCCATATTTTTCCATCGGTGCTTGGGGATCAATTCTATGGGATGGCAGTTTTAATAGTTTTGAAAATTGTTTACATAGATAGTCTCGCATACTGTCTTGCAGATCTCGTGATTGATTTGCCTGAGTTGTTTTGTTCGTTGATGGTTTCTTATCGACTATCGGTTTTTGATTGTTCGCTGACCGCATTTGATGAACAGGCTCTTCGAGTAATGTCACTCGCATTTTCGACAAATCGCCTTCGGTGACAGAAAGTTGATTATGCGGTGACTGTAAACTTCGATAAAAAGCCTGCATGCCCCTTGCAGTTTGTAATTGTGTTGCACCAGTGTTTTTTTGTATTGCGTCCAGACTTGTCTGTTCAATACTCATTCCCCCATCTTGCCACAAAGACCAATTGATTGAGATGGTCTTTCCTTTTCTTTCACCTTTAGCAACCTGCTGATTTCGGCGGGCGGAAAACTGATCCAGAAAACCGTTCGCCGCAGCGTAATCGGCCTGACCGATATTGCCCAACCAGGAAGCAGCAGATGAAAACAACGCAAAAAAGTCTAAATCCAAATCTCGACTGGCTTGGTCAAGATGATAAGTGCCGGAAACTTTAGGCCCGAGAACATCACGAAATTCTGCCGAAGATTTTTTAATAATAAAGTTATCTGCAGTCATTCCGGCACAGTGAATAATACCATTGAGCTGTTGATATTTTTCTTTTATAGATGTAACCAATAATTCAACCTGTTCCGAATTTTCAATGTCCAATTGATAATATGCAACTCGGTTATCAATTGGATTCTCTTGTTCAGAAAAACCCTTCATAATTGATTGCTTTTTAGCCGTTAATTCTGAACGACCAGTGAGTATGATTTTGCTGTTGCTGGTTTGTAGAAGAATTTCTCGGGTTAATAAAATGCCCAAACCGCCCAAACCACCGGTAATCAGATAGGCTCCATCATTTTTAAAAGCAACCGCTTCGTTTATGGTTTTGGCGGGGACTTCCTCAGCGGTTACAATCTCTCGCCAACGTAAAACCTTGCGTGCTCCTTTCTCATATTTGATTATAGTGTCTTGTGGACGACTTCGGTCACGCTGTAATTGTCCTGCAAGTTTTTCTATGGCATCTGATGACTGACTAAAATCAAGAGTAGTGGTGAAAATAATCTGAGCGATTAACTCAGGATTTTCCAACATTGTTGTTTTTAGCAAACCGGATAAACCGGTCAATATCATCGAACTCTGTTTATTGATGGCAACGATTTGGACAAGTACTTGACCTGCCGGACGGCTTTTAAGAATGGTTTGAATAAATTCAAAACAAGCTAATACAAAATCATTGTAGCGCACTGCAATGTTTTTATTTCTTGAAGTTAACAACAAAATCTGATTGGCAGAAATAAGAGTTCCTAACTGTGTAGCATTAACATCTGGTATTTCGCATAATAGAATATGATGTTGTTTGAATTTAATCACATCATTATTCGATGCGAGTAAGACAGCTGATAATTCCGATTCCCAAACAGGCGTTGCCAACAACACACCTCCTGGAGTCTTCTGCATTAGTTTGATTGCCTTGATTTTTTCTAAAGCTTGTTGCTGAGTCAGTTTACCTTGCGACAAATCACGGTATATGTTTTTTAAATTATTCATCTGCTTCGTCACTATAATTCCACCGCTTCATCAACAGAAATTTCATTATTCAAAACACTCTCAATCACTTTTTCATAAAAGGCATCATCGAAAGTCGTAATATTTTCCATGTCATTAATTATTTGACCGCTTGGATTGATCCCCCCGCCCGAATCCAGTACTCGAGCGGAGAACCCTCTCATTTGCACACAAATATTGCCCTGTTGATCACACAGGTCGATATCGTATTTAACAATTTTGTCTTCCGGACGGCTGCCTGCCGAATAACGAGCCCAGGCAAACATATCTTTTCTGCAGTTTGATATGATCCTTAATGATTCCAACGCAAACGGAATGGAAGGTTTTTCAGGAAGTTGATTTAAATCAGTTAAACCAATACAGGCTTGCAAGGCACTGTCCATCATGCTTGGGTGTAGCAGGTAATCATCTTGGTTTGATTCAACCGCCGATGGTAACTGCAATTGTGCAAGAACCTGTTTTTCTCCCTGGTAGAGCGTGATTATTCCTTGATGAGAGGGACCATAGTTCAAACCAACCTGAGTGAAAATTGCATAAAGATCTTTTGGTTTTAGTTCGCTTTGCAACATTTGTTCTTTAAGTTGTTTTAAATCTAGTTTGACGGGCACCGGCTGACGACTAAAGACGGCTTGACCCTGACAATGGATAATCTCTTGTGATTGTTCACTTTGACCATTTTTCTTATGGCTGTAGATCTCATAGTCAATTTGTTCAATCCGGCGACCACTTTCTGATTGTATTTCTGACTCATTAGCAAATAAAGCAATTGAAATTTGCCGATTCTCAGTCACGACAACCGGCTGAACCCACGCGGTATTATGTAATTCCAGAGTAAATGCCTGTTGGTCATGGAAAGCAGGCATTGACTTTTCAACTGCGGCTCGTACCATTTCCAAGTATGCTACACCGGGCAACACTTTTTGAAAAGAAGCACCGCCTTCCGTAGTACCATCAGCAAAAATTACCTGATGATCGCTCAAGAAAAATTCATCACCATTCAAAGTTGTGCTGTAGCTTTGTTGGCTAAGATCTGAGGTATTCTCATGTAACAAAGGATGCAACCTTTTAAGTGTGTTATACACCGCCGTTTCATCTCGCCTTCCTATAGATATAAAATCATCCGATTCAATCCAGTATCTTTCTTTCGCAAATGGATATACAGGTAGACTGATACGTTGAGGTTTATCATTTGGGTAAAGCTTATCCCAATCCATATCTAAACCTTTAACCCATAAATCCAATAGCTTTGACAGTTTTTTAGTAGCGATCCATTTATCAATAATGGTATCTCTAACATCTTTATCCTGGCTAACAATACCTAAACCTTTTTTATTTTGGTAAACTTGCCCCTGGAAAACACCTTCGATTTTCTTTTCCGAACCGTTAACATAAGCATCAAGTTTTTCAATCAACTGTTCAATCGAGCTAACCATAAAGCCAAGACGTTTCTCCATCGGCTCTCTACCAACCTGCAGGGTATAACTTAATTCAACAAGATCAACAGTCGGCTGATTAGACACATTATCTTTAGACAAGAAGCTTAATAAGTTACTAACGCTTTGTTCCAATTGTTCTTCAGTTTTAGCAGTAAGTGGCACAATGATTTCTGAATTTTCTGTTATTACAGAAACAGATGGTGTTGTTTGAATTTTCCTTGTTCCTGCTGAAGGAGAGTCCAATAAAGGAGCAGATTCTGCAATAACCATATGCACGTTCGTACCACTGAAGCCAAATGAACTAATGGCCGCCCGGCGTTGTTCCGTGTCAGCCACTTCCCAATTACGCAATTGGTCGTTAACATAAAATGGACTATTCTCCAAACCGATATGTTCGTTCAGTTTTGTAAAGTTAATAGTCGGGGGCAGTTGTTTGTGTTTGATTGCTAAAATTAATTTAATAACCCCTGCAACACCCGCAGCCGTAACACAATGACCAATATTGCTTTTGACCGATCCCAGCGCACAGAAGCCTTGCTTGTCAGTGTACTTTTTAAAGGACTTTTTCAGTCCTTCTATTTCAATGGGATCGCCTAACTTAGTTCCTGTCCCGTGGGCTTCAATCAATTGAATACTGTTAGGATCGATTTGGTATTTGTCATAAACTTCCTGTTGCAACCGCGTTTGTGACTGTGGATTTGGCGCAGTGATACCATTACTTTTTCCATCTTGATTAACCCCCCATCCTTGAATAACGCTTTGAATAATATCTTGATCTCTTTCAGCGTCATTTAAACGTTTTAACATCACCACACCAACACCTTCACCGGGAACAAACCCATTCGCTTGTTGATCAAATGTAAAGCAACGACCATCCGGCGATAACATACCCGATTGAGCCGCTTTAATATGCATTGCCGGACCAGCCATTACGTAAACACCGCCTGCCAATGCCAGATCACTGCTGGTTGAATTCAAACTTTCACAAGCATTAGCGATTGCCACAAGAGAAGATGAACACGCTGTTTCAATGGATAAGCAGGGGCCTTGTAAATTGAGGAAGTAAGCAATGCGAGCAGCTAAAATTGAGGTCGCTCCACCAGTAAAACCTTGCGCACTCAATTGTTGTTCAGGCGAGAACTGTTGATAATCTCCATTAGCACAGCCTACAAAAACACCACACTTGCTACCGGAAAGTGTTTGCGCATTGTAACCTGCGTTTTCAATGCTGTGCCAACAAGCCTGCAAAAATATGCGCTGTTGTGGATCCATATTTTCTGCTTCAATCGGCGAAATATTAAAGAACAAAGGATCGAACATATCGTATTCTTGTAACGCACCCATCCATTGACTGTTGGTCTTTCCGGCAACAGGCTCTCCTTCTTGATAGTAAGTATTAATGTCCCAACGCTCTTGTGGTATTTGAGTAATGCAGTTTTTACCCTGTGCGATATTTTCCCAGTACTCGCCCAGATTGTTAGCCTGTGGAAATTGTCCCGCCATACCGATTACGGCAATCGGTTGTGTCGTTTGATTCGCGCCGGTTTGCGGTGCAATTTTGGATGAGGATAATTTCCGCCACCTGATGAGTTTATTCACATTCAATTGTGAAACGATTTCATTTTGAGTGATTATCTCACTGACATTAATTGCTTGATTTAAACTTTCTGCATAAGGCATTGTTGACACTGCAGATTGAGTGTGAATTCGTTCATTCGAGTTTTGTTGGGTTTGATTTTGAGCAGTCGAACCTGACTCGCCATAACGTTGCTGTACAGAAGTCGTATCTTCAGAAGTGGACTGAACTAGCGAACCGTTTTTTTCTGCTTCTTCTTTAACATACTCACTAAACTCGGCTAAGGTTGGATAGCTGTAAACTTTAATCGCTTCAATCGAAACCTGATATTTTTCATTCACTTTACGAACCCAGGTAACGCCATAAATAGAGTCTAAACCTAAATCGACAAATTGAGCGTCTTCATCAATTTCATCCAATTCCATGTGCAACTCATCGGCTAACAATTTTTTCAAGGTTGCTGTAATTGAAGTCAGAGATTCGCTCGCCGAAGAATTTTCACTCAACTGTGGTTTAGGGAGTTGCGTAGTTTCAGGTATATTTACTCGCTGTTGTTCCAACGGTTGAGTGTTCGGTTGGGTAGTTTTTAAACCGTTTTTTTCTGCCTCTTCTTTAACATACTCACTAAACTCGGCTAAGGTTGGATAGCTGTAAACTTTAATCGCTTCAATCGAAACCTGATATTTTTCATTCACTTTACGAACCCAGGTAACGCCATAAATAGAGTCTAAAC
>Ga0316204_10001388_pt1 | contig 66230 bp, 57 predicted proteins | sample 6monrhotite_MG_2_FD_205661 | JGI IMG/M metagenome (GOLD analysis project Ga0316204, IMG submission 205661) | Microbial mat bacterial communities from mineral coupon in-situ incubated in ocean water Damariscotta River, Maine, United States -... | ecosystem: Environmental > Aquatic > Marine >... | reverse complement strand
AAGAGGCACCAGTGGTTGCTGCTAATATTTCTTCGTTATAATTATCTAATTCAGCAGGCGCAATGATTTGAATTGGATTGAAGCAGGAACCGTCATGGAGGTTAACAAAAGAAAAACCCGCTTTAGAGTCCTTTCTTGTTCTTATCCAACCTTTTACGGTAACTTGATTACCTGCAGATACTTTTCCTTCAAGTAGCGCAGATATAGACCAATGCTTGCTCATTGTTTACCTCTAAATAAAATCCTTAAATCATTTGGAGGTGGATTTTAACCTTGATAGGCCATCACTTCCAGCCTAATTAATAGGCTTTAATAATAAATAGTGCTAATGCCCTTGAAAGTTTGGTTTATAAGCCGATAATCTCACTCCAGTCGCCTTGTTCATTGATTAGCATTTAATACGCGTTTAAAAATTAGAGGATAACTAAATTGAGTCAACTCACACCGGAATACCAAATTTTATCCAAACAGCTTGAATCTCTGTTACAAGGCGAGTCAAATATGATCACTAATTTGAGCCAATTTTCGGCATTGATTTTTAATGGATTAAATGATTTGAATTGGGCGGGCTTCTATCTGGTTTGTGGTCATGAGTTGTTACAGTTAGGTCCATTTCAAGGACAGGTAGCTTGTACTAAAATTCCTTTTAGTCGAGGTGTTTGTGGAACAGTTGCACAAACAAAAGAATCAATAATCGTAGCTGATGTCCACCAGTTTGTTGGACATATCGCGTGCGATGCTAACTCTCAGTCTGAATTGGTGGTACCACTTCTTGTAGAGGGTGAGTTAATAGGTGTATGTGATATCGACAGTCCTATCACTAATCGATTCACACTTGATGACCAGTTAGGGATTGAAAAAATGGTTGATATATTAATAGAACAGACCAATTTCTTGTTATAACTAGTCAAAGAAACTTAGAGATTCTTTCTCTTTTTTCGCTGTTGGACTAAACTGGATATTAGAGATAGCTAGTGACAACATCTTTCAACTTTAAATGACGGATTAAATCGATGAAGCGAACCGATAAAACCTTATTAGAGCAAATGAAGATAAGTGATGTGGAAATTCAAAACCGCATGGAGTTATTAGGATTGGATCGGGAATCGATGGAGCTATTAGCTAGCCATAAAACGTTAATTGAAGATAATATTGATAGGCTTGTTGATGAGTTTTACGATAAGCAAACAGCAATCGACGAAATATCTTTATTAATTGGCGATGCGGATACCTTGTACCGTTTAAGAAATGCTCAGCGTAAATACGTAATTGATTTATTTTCAGGTAGCTTTGATACTGAATATGTTAACAACCGATTAAGGATTGGATTGGTTCATAAACGAATTGGGGTTGAACCAAAGCTTTATTTGTCTGCTGTCAGTAGTTTAAAAGAGTTAATTATTTTTGTGTTAAAAGAAAATATTCTGGATGAGGTTGAATTGCAGAATACCTTAAGAGCCTTAAGTAAGTTAATTTATTTTGATATTACGCTAGTATTTGATACTTATATTGATAGCTTGATTGGTGAAATTGAGAGTGCAAAAGCAAAAACTGAAGTTTACGCCTTGAGCTTAGAGCAAAAAGTCGCTGATAGAACTAAACAACTTGAAGAACAAGCGAAATTAGATCCTTTGACCGAACTCTACAATCAACGAGCTTTGCAATATGTTTTGCAAAGAGAGCTAGCGTCAGCCAAGAGAAGATCAATGACACTCTCACTCGTATACTTTGATGTGGACAATTTCAAGCAAATCAATGATAAATATGGACATATAAAAGGGGACGAAGTATTAAAATATATCGGAACATCTCTTTTTGCAACTATTAGAGAGGTCGATACGCCATGTCGTTATGGTGGTGATGAATTCTGTATGATTCTTCCAGAATGTTCTTCAGAAAATGCAAAAAATATTTGCGAAAAAGTTATTGTTCATTTTTCAACTCAGTATCCCGAGTTTTATCTTAGCTTCGGTATCGCAGAAATTGGACCAGATAACTTTATCGACGGTGAAGAATTGATAAAAATAGCTGATAAAAATATGTATAAAGCTAAGTCACAAAAAGGATTCCAGATTGTCACCTAGCTAATTTGTTAGTTTTGTTTTTTTAGCCTCCAAAACCCATTTGTTTCTTTAGGTTTTCAGGCAAAATCGGTAATTCAGAACGAGGGATTAAGAAGGTGGATATATTAAATAACTCTCTAAAAAAACGATTGTTTTGAGTTGTTTTACTGAGGTATTCATGACCAGAAGAGCCTCCAGTCCCAATTTTTCCACCAATCATTCTATGTACCATTACTGTGTGACGATGCCGCCATTGTGTAAATAGCTCATCAATATCGGTTAGTTTTTCAAGTATTTGATAAGGTTGTTGAAATGCGGGTTCGTCACGGTATAAATTAATAAAAATAGCACTGAGTAAAGAACGTCGGTTCATTCTTATAGCGCCGTCCTTAACCAATTGGTCAAAGGTACTTTGGTCAAACAATGCGTCGAATTTAGCGCGGGTTGTTTTCAAATCGTTTATTTGGAACTCTCTTTCCTTGTCGCTCAAGTAATCAACTTTACTAACGATTTCTAAATCATTATTTGCCATATCGTCCAATGCTTTTTGATAGGCTTCGATAAACGAAAAATTGCTTGTTTCTAAAAAGGGCATTCGCTCAAGCCAGGATTCGATTAAATCAAATAGACTTGGCTTTTCTTCAAGATCGATAAGATAGGCTCGATCTTTTTCGTTTAACCGGTCATAAAAAGACTTGCGGTCAAAATTAATTCGATATTCCATTTTTAGACCAAGAAGAATTTCAATTTCCTTAAATTGAATACTTTGGAAACCGCTTGCAGGCACAAGATAATCTCTAAAATCCAAAAAATCTAAAGGAGTCATGGTTTCGAGGATATTAATCTGATCATTCAGTACCTTTTGAATTTTGATAATTCGGTCAAGACGTTGAATAATCTTTCCATGATTCTTTTCACATAAGGACGGCTTATCAAATAAATTAATCATTGATCTCAATTCATGAAGGACTTGTTTAAACCAAAGTTCATACGCTTGATGAACAATAATAAAAAGCATTTCGTCATGAGCTTCTTCGTTTTGGTACTGTCCACTTACTGGGTTTTGGGTATCAAGAAAACGAGGGAGATCTAAATATTCACTGTAGTAACAAGCTTTGGTGTTTTTTTGCATTGGACACATGTGTGATTGGCCTTTTTTTAATATAGGATTTGATATTAACATTTCAGTTTTAGACTGCCAATAACAAAAGGTTTTTTTGAAATGACGCACATTATTAGGATGTATTTAGATATTACTTTGCGTACAATGGGAAAGTTAGACTAGGCTACAATGGCAGCCGAGAGTATTTAGGTCGCATTCAAGTCATTTATGTTGAACTCATTTATATTGAACTCATTTATTGGTATTAGGAAGTAGAATGTACGAGTCATATTACAAATTGTCAGGTAAACCTTTTCAATTAGCACCTGATCCTTATTTTTTCTTTGGTAGTAGCACTCATAAACGGGCGTTAGCTTATTTGAAATATGGGCTTTCTCAAGGCGAAGGTTTTATCGTCGTTACGGGTGATGTAGGGACGGGTAAAAGTACCTTAGTAAGAACTCTCTTTCATTCTTTAGAAGGAAAGGACGATGTTGTTGCTGCAGAACTAATTAATACTCAGTTAGACTCAACCGAAATTTTAAGAATGGTAGCCGCTTCTTTTGGTTTAGCTCACAAAGATAATAAAAAATCTTCATTATTAAAAAACCTTGAAAACTTTTTTATCGCACGTTTGAAAGACGGTAAACGATGTATGTTGGTTGTTGATGAAGCTCAAAATTTACCTCACGAAACCATTGAAGAGCTGAGAATGCTTTCAAATATGGTTCATGATGGCAAGACATTACTACAGATTTTTTTATTAGGTCAATCAGAATTCAGAGATAATCTGAGAGCTCCAATATTAGAACAAGTCCGCCAGCGAGTAACAGCTTCTTATCATCTTGCGCATTTGGATGGAGAAGAAACACAATCTTATATAGAGCATCGTTTGGGAAAGGTTGGTTGGAAGAATGATCCATCTTTTACCGCTGAAGCATTTCAACTGATTTATGATTTTAGTGAAGGGGTTCCGAGGATCATTAATACGACTTGTGATCGGTTGCTTTTGTACGGATTTTTGGAAGAAAAAAATAAAATTGATGGTGAAATAGTTAAACTAGTTACTGAAGAGATCGAGGCTGAAAATGGTCGTAGTAAAGATGCGACTTCGGGAAATGAAGGGAAACTCAAGTTAGATTCAGTACTTCCTGAGGACGCAACACCTATGGATATTAGAGTTCATCAATTAGAGAGAGAAATGGAAGATCTTAAAAAGAGATTTCGTAAAGAACGAGAATTTATGAGAAAAGTCGTTCAGATTTCTTTAAATTTTGAAGATGATTAGAGTTGTTTGAATTATAGATAATAAAAAAAGTGCTATTTATAGCACTTTTTTTATTTATTGAACCGTTAATTTTTAACGCTTATCTAGTTGCTCCACATCTCTTTGTTTTTCACCGGTATACAATTGACGAGGACGACCGATTTTTTGAGTTGGTTCTGCAATCATTTCTGTCCAATGAGATACCCAACCTACGGTTCTTGCTAGCGCAAAAATGACGGTAAACATATTCATCGGGATACCGACGGCGTTTAGTATAATTCCTGAGTAGAAGTCGACGTTAGGGTAAAGTTTCTTTTCGACGAAATAAGGGTCTTCCAACGCGATTCTTTCAAGTTCCATTGCAACTTTTAGAATTGGATCGTTGTTTTTTCCAGTTGCTTCTAATACTTCATGAGCACTATCACGCATAACTTTTGCGCGAGGGTCAAAATTTTTGTAAACTCGATGACCAAAGCCCATTAATCGGAATGGGTCATTTTTATCCTTCGCTTTAGCGATATATTCTGGAATCCGGCTAACATCTCCGATTTCAATAAGCATTCTTAGACAAGCTTCGTTTGCACCACCATGAGCTGGCCCCCAAAGCGATGCAATACCAGATGAAATACAAGCAAATGGATTAGCGCCGGATGAACCTGCTAATCTTACCGTTGACGTCGAACAGTTTTGTTCATGATCGGCATGAAGTGTAAAAATTCGATCCATTGCTTTAACTAAAATTGGGTCGGGCTTTTCATCGTGAGATGGCATTGAAAACATCTGATTGAGGAAGTTTTCGGCATAGCTCATTTCGTTTCGAGGATAGACAAATGGCTTCCCGATTGAGTAGCGGTAACACATCGCAGCGATGGTGGGCACTTTTGCTAGCAATCTAAATGCACTTTTTTCACGATGAGCTTCATTAGTTATATCAAGTGAGTCATGATAAAAAGCTGATAACGCACCGACAACTCCAACCATAATAGCCATAGGGTGTGCGTCACGACGGAAACCATTAAAAAAGTGGGTTAACTGCTCGTTAAGCATTGTGTGGTTGTTAATACGATCAACAAAGGCCTGCTTTTCTTCAACATTTGGAAGATCGCCATTTAATAGTAAATAACAAACTTCCATAAAGTCACATTCGTCAGCTAGTTGGTCTATCGGGTAGCCTCTATAAAGTAAAGTACCTTTTCCACCATCAATAAAAGTTATTTTTGACTCACAAGAGGCCGTGGACATGAAACCGGGATCATAGGTGAAGACGCTGTTTTTAACTAAGCTAGCTACATTAATAACATCATTACCTAGAGTAGGAGAGTACATCTCCAGTTCGAGGGTTTCACCATTTGGTAAAGTTAGTGTAGCGGTTTTATCCGTCATTGTGTTTGCTCCTGGCTAAATTATTTAGGTTCATGACTCTAATAGTTATTTTTTATAGCGCGTAACTATAGAAGCTTCAAAAATTTTGTCAATTAGATTAAAGTGGTTTTTTGGGTGATTCTGAACATAATCTAATCAATTATGATCGCAATCAGTAAAATTCAACAATACATTTGTATTCAGTAGCTTAGGCTTATATAATTGCGCCAGCAGAAATTGCTTGAGTAAAAGCATTGATATGGCTCGTTCATATACAATCAAGTTCTTAAATTGATTGTAAAAAGTTTAGCAGAATTTAAAAAAATTATCTAAAATACTAACTAAATTCTATTCACACTCATCGAGAAGAACTGATATCGTGAAAAAAAATAGACCAGGAAGCATAACCCTCCTAATGATGGCTAATTTAAGTTGGCCTATTACCGCCATTTCATCCGGCTTACATCGCATTAGTGGCGTTCTTTTAGTTTTAGCTGTTCCCTTTACTCTTTGGTTGCTAGAGAAAACCCTCACCTCTCAAGCTGAATTTAATCAAGTGAAATCGATTCTTCAGGGTGGTTTGGTTAAGTTTATTGTCTGGGCTGTTTTATCAATACTTAGTTATCATATTGTCGCGGGTATCCGTCATATGTTGATGGATGCGGACATTGGTGAATCATTAGAAGGCGGTCAGCGGGGAGCTCAACTAGTGATTTTACTAGGTATTCTGATTGCTGTCGGATTGGGAGTTTGGATATGGTAAAGTCAGTTACAAGCTTAGGTCACAGTGGCCTACATGATTGGATGATTCAACGTTTAACTGCGATAATATTAGCTGCCTATGTCATTTATTTAGCGGTATTTTTGTTTTCTACTCCTCATCTTGAATTTTCGGTTTGGCATGCGTTGTTTGCTCAAACTTGGTTTAAAATATTTTCATTTTTAGCGATAGCATCATTGTGTTTTCACGCATGGGTCGGCCTTTGGATCATTACCACTGATTATTTAAAGTCCGTGGGGTTACGATTGGTTTCTCAATTAATTGTCATTGTTTCTTGTTTTGCGATTCTCCTTTGGGGCGCTCATATTTTGTGGAGTCTATAAATGTCAGTTCCTGTTTTAACCTTTGACGCAGTTATCGTCGGTGGTGGCGGTGCTGGAATGCGCGCTTCACTTCAGTTAGCTAAGTCGGGACAAAAAGTTGCGCTTATCTCAAAAGTTTTTCCAACTCGTTCTCATACTGTTTCAGCGCAAGGCGGAATTACTGTCGCTTTGGGGAATGGTCACGAAGATGATTGGCGTTGGCACATGTATGACACAGTTAAAGGTTCAGATTTTATTGGCGATCAAGATGCTATTGAATATATGTGTCAAGAAGGACCTGATGCGGTAATTGAGCTTGACCACATGGGCTTGCCTTTTTCAAGATTAGAAAACGGCAAAATTTATCAACGACCTTTTGGCGGGCAATCTTTAAACTTTGGTGGTGAACAAGCAGCAAGAACCGCCGCCGCCGCAGATAGAACGGGTCATGCTCTACTTCATACACTTTACCAACAAAATTTGGCAGCTAAAACCAATTTCTTTAACGAGTGGTATGCCATTGATCTAGTCATGAATGATGATGGTCAATGTTGTGGTGTTATTGCAATGTCCATCGAAACAGGTGAAGTTGTTCAATTTAAATCTCGAGCAACTGTATTTGCTACTGGCGGTGCAGGAAGAATTTATCAATCAACCACGAATGCTTTGATCAATACCGGAGATGGTGTTGGTATGGCACTAAGAGCAGGTATTCCGGTTCAAGATATCGAAATGTGGCAATTCCATCCGACCGGTATAGCGGGTGCGGGAGTGTTAGTTACAGAAGGTTGTCGCGGTGAAGGTGGTTATCTAATTAATAAAGATGGTGAGCGTTTTATGGAACGTTATGCACCTAACGCGAAAGATCTAGCAAGCCGTGATGTGGTTGCACGTTCGATGACTAAAGAAATATTAGAAGGGCGGGGCTGTGGGCCAAATGGTGACCACGTTATGCTTAAACTGGATCATCTCGGTGCTGAAACACTTAATAAGCGCTTGCCAGGGGTTTGCGAACTATCAAAAACCTTTGCTCATGTTGATCCAGTCGACGCGCCAATTCCAGTGGTTCCAACCTGCCATTATATGATGGGGGGAATTCCAACCAATAAATTTGGTCAGGTTGTAGGTAAAAAATCCGGTGAAGAGGAATATATTGTTGATGGCTTGTATGCCGTTGGTGAAGTTGCTTGTGTTTCGGTTCATGGTGCGAATCGTTTGGGCGGAAACTCTTTATTAGACCTTGTTGTTTTCGGAAGAGCTGCCGGTATGCATTTAGAAGATGCGTTAGCGGGTGGTTTAGAGCAAAATGAATGCTCTCAAGAAAATATTGAAGAATCACTTGCCCGAGTCAATCGTTGGGAAGAGACAGAGTCCGGTGAAGATCCCGTATCATTGCGCTATCAAATGCAACAGATCATGCAAAATCACTTTGGTGTTTTCAGAGCCGGTGAATCAATGGAAAAAGGAATGGTTGAACTTGAGGCGGTTGCTGAGAAATTAAAAACAGCAATGCTTTCTGATAAATCAATGGCTTTTAATACCATGCGTATTGAGTGTTTAGAGTTAGATAATCTTATGGCGATTGCAAGAGCGACGGCTAAAGCGGCTAATTTCCGAGAAGAAAGTCGCGGCGCGCATAGTCGAGAAGATTTTCCAGAAAGAGATGATGAGAATTGGTTAACTCACAGTTTATATTATCCAGAAACTCATGAAATGGATAGAAGACCTGTGAACATGGTTCCTTTAACCATAGATGCTTTCCCTCCGAAAGCGCGAACCTATTGATTTTTGAGTCGTTATTTTACTCAGATTTAGTTAAAAGTTAAAAATTAAGATTGACTAAGTAAGATTAACTAAAAAATATTTACTAAGCAATATTTACTAAGAGATAGAAAATATCATGCAATTTTCGATTTATCGATACGACCCTGATACAGATACCAAACCGTATATGAAAGATTATACATTGGATATAGAAGCTGGCTCCGATATGATGTTGCTTGATGCCCTGATTTTATTGAAAGAACAGGATTCGACGATTGGTTTTAGACGTTCGTGTCGAGAAGGTGTTTGTGGTTCAGATGGAATTAATATTAACGGCAAAAATGCGTTAGCCTGTATTACTCCTCTGTCCTCGTTAAAAGGTAAGAAAGTTACTGTTCGCCCATTACCTGGACTGCCTGTTATTCGAGATCTTGTGGTCGATATGACTCAGTTTTACAAACAGTACGAAAAGATTCGCCCTTATTTAATTAACAACGAATCTCAACCGGTTCGAGAGCACCTTCAATCACCGGAAGATCGCGAAAAGCTCGATGGATTATACGAATGTATTTTATGCGCTTGTTGTAGCACCTCTTGTCCATCTTTTTGGTGGAATCCTGATAAATTTGTTGGACCATCGGGGTTGTTACAAGCTTATCGTTTTATTATCGACAGTCGAGATACAGAAACCGAATCACGCTTAGCTGATTTAGATGACGCATACAGTTTATTTCGTTGCCGTGGGATCATGAACTGTGTAGCCGTTTGCCCTAAAGGGTTGAATCCAACTAAAGCGATTGGCCATATACGCTCAATGATGCTTAATCGAGGTTTATAATTGCTAGAAGTTAACAACTTCTGCTCGAAATAGACGCAAAATCAGACAAGTTTAGAATAATAGTCTATTCTAAATGACATATAATTTATATTTTCTACTAACCATTCAATCAATTTTATTGGACATATCATCATGAATTTACATGAATACCAAGGTAAACAGTTATTTAAGGAATATGGTTTACCGGTTTCAACCGGGATTGCCGTCGATTCACCTAAAGCCGCTTTTGAAGCCGCTGGCCAAATTGGCGGAGACAAGTGGGTGGTCAAAACTCAAGTGCACGCTGGAGGCCGTGGTAAAGCGGGAGGCGTTAAACTTATTACGAACAAAGAAGAAGCGAAAGAGTTTGCCGCTCAATGGTTAGGTAAAAATTTAATTACTTATCAAACCGATGCGAATGGGCAACCTGTTTCAAAAATTTTGGTTGAAGAGTGCACTGATATCGCCGACGAATTATATCTTGGCGCTGTTGTTGATCGCTCAACTCGACGAGTGGTGTTTATGGCTTCGACAGAAGGTGGTGTTGAAATTGAAAAAGTCGCTGAAGAAACACCTGAAAAAATACATAAAGCAGCAATTGATCCTTTAGTTGGTGCACAGCCCTACCAAGGCAGAGAGTTAGCTTTTAAGCTAGGTCTTGAAGGTAAACTCGTTAAACAATTCACTCATATTTTTATGCAATTATCTAAATTATTTCACGATTTAGATCTCGCTTTATTAGAAATCAATCCCTTGGTTATCACGGAAGCGGGTGATTTGCATTGCTTAGATTCAAAAATTGGAATCGACGGAAATGCAATCTATAGACACCCTGTTTTACGAGATATGCACGATCCTTCTCAGGAAGATGAAAGAGAAGCGCTCGCAGCATCTTTTGAACTTAACTATGTTGCGTTAGATGGAAATATTGGTTGTATGGTTAATGGTGCCGGTCTTGCAATGGGAACCATGGATATTGTTAATTTACACGGTGGTTCGCCAGCTAACTTTTTAGATGTTGGGGGCGGTGCGACTAAAGAGCGTGTAGTTGAAGCTTTCAAAATTATTCTAACTGATGATAACGTCAAAGCAGTGTTAGTCAATATTTTTGGTGGAATCGTTCGTTGTGATTTGATTGCTGAAGGTATTATTGGAGCCGTTGAGGAAGTTGGTGTTGAAGTTCCAGTAGTTGTAAGACTTGAAGGAAATAACGCTGAAAAAGGTCGCCAAGTTTTGGCTGATAGTGGATTGAATATTATTGCTGCAACCGGTCTAGCGGATGCTGCGCAAAAAGTTGTTGCTGCAGCGGAGGGTAAATAAATGAGCATCTTAATCGACAAAAATACAAAAGTAATTTGCCAAGGTTTTACAGGTTCTCAAGGAACCTTTCATTCTGAGCAAGCGATAGAATATGGCACAAAAATGGTGGGTGGTGTTACACCGGGTAAAGGTGGACAAACTCATTTAGGTTTGCCTGTATTTAACACGGTTAAAGAGGCGGTTGAACAAACCGGTGCAGAGGCAACGGTTATCTACGTACCAGCAGCTTTTTGTAAAGATTCAATTTTAGAAGCGGCTAATAGCGGCATTAAATTGATTGTTTGTATCACCGAAGGTATTCCAACACTTGATATGTTGGATGCAAAAGTTAAATGTGACGAACTAGGTGTGCGCTTAATAGGTCCTAACTGTCCAGGTGTCATTACTCCGGGTGAGTGTAAAATCGGTATTATGCCGGGACATATTCATCAACCGGGAAAAGTTGGAATTGTCTCTCGTTCAGGTACTTTGACTTATGAAGCGGTTAAGCAAACAACCGATACAGGTTTTGGTCAGTCCACTTGTGTTGGAATTGGCGGCGACCCTATTCCAGGTTCAAACTTTATCGACATTTTAGAAATGTTCCAAAACGATCCTAAAACAGAAGCAATCGTAATGATTGGTGAAATTGGCGGAACAGCGGAAGAAGAAGCTGCAGCATTTATTAAAGCAAACGTGACTAAGCCAGTTGTTTCTTATATCGCTGGTGTTACAGCTCCTCCCGGAAAACGCATGGGCCACGCTGGCGCAATTATTTCAGGTGGTAAAGGGACGGCAGATGAAAAATTTGCAGCACTTGAAGATGCGGGCGTTAAAACTGTTCGTAGCTTGGCTGATATTGGTAGTGCTTTGAAAGAAGTCACTGGTTGGTAGTCTATATTTAACCTGTTGAAAAAAGCACTTCCGAGTGCTTTTTTTATTTGAAATCTATGGAGAAAACAACTAAATACCGATTTGATTTTAGTCTGAGATTTTTAATATTTTGCTATGAAACTAATGAGTTATAGAGTTTGGGTAACTTGAATAAGCAGTAGCGCAGATACCAATTATTAATGGTTCAGTAGGTAGTTTCAAACATTCATTATTGTATAAACTAGAACTTATATTATCCTAGCTAAATCTGGTGTAAATTAAACTAAGAATCATTTTTTCAAAAATAAATTGTTTGACCAAGATACAATAGTGTTAATTAGCCATTCTTTATCTTTTCTTAAAATAAAAGTATGATCACTAAACTTGTTAAAAGCTAGTTGACAATTTTTATGTGCAGCAATTTTTGGTAAAGAATTCGAAAATTGTCTTTCATAATTATAAAAAGCCATCCAACCACCAGTATATAAAATTAAGAAGTTTTTATCTTTGTTTAACGCTCTTGTCATATCTTTATTAAATTGGTCGATTGGCGGAAATAGCATTCGATAGTTGGCATTCATTTGAGCTTGGCTAGCGTTCTTTTTTTGAAATGTAACGAGCTTATATATTCGTCCAATTAGATTAACCCAACTATCAACATTAATTAATTTTGGCGCATAATGGCGAAATTTAAAACCTAATGTTGGATAAGCATATCCATCTATAGGGATTATTCCAACAACTCTATCATCGTTAAATCCAATGTCATAGGAATTATCGGCGCCAGTGCATATCCCGCAAATAACAAATTGCTCAATGCCTTTAGTGTTTTGTAAATAATCCATGGCATCTTTTATATCTTGTTTAACGTTTTCGCTAAGAGTAGCTGAATTTTTTCTAGTCAGACTATCACCTTTCCCTGAAAGATCGATCCGCATTGAGTGATAACCGAATTTTGCTAGTTTACGTGATAACGAGACGTAAACTCGGAATGGTCCGATACGATGAAGTAGGCCTGAATTTACGAAAATAAAAGTGGGTAAATGAGCCGAACTATTTTCAGCTTCGGTAAGAATTCCCATGAGTCCTTTTTTTGGCCCAAACTGAACTATTTCTTCAATCATTTTGTTAACTTATTTGTAATATGTGAAATTATTTCTTGTAATGCTATAGTCGTTTCTATTTGTGATATATCAGACCAACATATTTTCGTATCAAATTGCTTGTAAGTAACTTCTCCGGCTGATTTTAGGTTAGCTTCTGGAAGTTTTTTCATTAGATCACAGTTGCAAGAATCTATTAAAGAAAGACTAACACATTTTGCACGCATTAAGTCTTTTTCGGTTAAGTGGATTACATTTGCCATAAAATGATTTGAAAATGTAAATCCAACGAGTTCATTTGGAAAGCTTTCATCAATAGAGCGAGCAGTACTAAACCTATCGGGATCACAAAGCATCGATTGATGAGTTATTTGTAGTTTATGAATATAATCTTTACCGTCAATGATAGGATCCAAAAAGACTAGCTTATCGATATCTTCACGTTCGCAGGATACTTTCGCAGCAAGAGTTGCACCAAGTCGGGTACCAATAATACTTACTTTATCAACTCCAGACTTTATTTTTAGTTCTTCTATAGCGACGTTAATATCTCTAATCCAGTGCTCAAGATCACATTCTTCGCTAGTACCGTCCGAATCACCAGTGCCAAAGTAGTCGAACCTTAAAACGTGAGCACCACTAAGACTCAGTTGATTAGCCAGTAATTTATAGCTACGATAAACACGTAAATATTCTTGCCCAAGCGGGTAGCATAGTAATACGGCTATATTTTTATTTTGCTTTTGAGGTGGATGAATAAAGCCAAACAATTTGCGGTCTGATTCGGTAAAAAAGAAAGGTTGCATTGCATAATTACTCTAAATTATTAATTACCATTTTGAATGGTTATATTATTCATTGTTATATAATTACTATTTTCTAAAGAAACGTTTAAATTTCGAAAAGATAGATTGCGTCTCATTCGTTTTGGCAGCTACTTTTTGTATATCTAGTTCATTTGCCAATTGGGCCAGGTTGAGAGACACCAGCATTCTAGGTGTCGCGACAAAACTAAGATCTCGCTCCATTCCAGCAATTGCTTGCATCATTAATAGCGAATCACCACCAATATCGAAAAAATTATCGTATAAACCAATTGGTTCATTGTGTAAGATTGTTAGCCAAACTTGGGCAATTTCATTTTGAGAAGGTGTTTCTAGAGGCTCGTAATCATCATCTAAAGTTGTCAAATCTTCTGAAGGTTCCGGTAACGCAGTTCGGTTGACTTTTCCTGTGGCGTTAATTGGTAATTCAGTCAACTCGATAATATATTGGGGTATCATATAATCAGGAAGTGATTTTTTTAGCTCAGAGCGCACTTGTAATGTGGTCACATCATTTTTATCGTTGGTTACATAATATGCGATAAGCCTTTTTTCACCCGACTGTAATTCGTTGACAAGAACAATTCCTTGTTCAATGCCTGTTAACTTTAACAGTGCGCTTTCAACTTCCCCTAATTCAATACGGAAGCCCCTAACTTTAACCTGATCATCAGCGCGATCTCTATACTCTAACAAACCATCATTGCGGAATCTTACAAGATCACCTGTTTTATATAGTCGTGACTTTTCACTTTTTGAAAAAGGATCTTTTACAAATTTCTCATTTGTCATTGCCTCTTGGCCTAAATATTCACGTGCGAGTCCAACACCACCCATATACAGTTCACCCGTTACACCTATTGGCACCAGTTGCATCTGTTTATCTAGGACATATGCATACATATTTGTCACTGGAACACCGATAGGTACTTCTTGTTCACGGCTGGTATTCTCAAGTGTTAATTGGCAATAGCTACTCACTATGGTGCATTCAGTGGGGCCGTAGGTATTAAATAGACGAACCGATTTTTCGTGTGCTAACCAATTTGCAACGGCCTGAGGTTGAGCTCTTTCTCCACCAATAATTAAGTTTTTGATAGTTTTAGGTAATTTAAGATCGTCTTCTAGTATTGAAGCTGTAATTTGATGCCAAAAAGCGGTTGGCAAATCTACAAAACTGATTTTTTCACGTTCGCAAGCGTTTAAAAAATTCTTGGCTGATGCAGTCATATCCTCGTCAGCCAGATACAATGACGCGCCACAGGACAAAGCAGGGTAGATTTCTTCACCAGCAGTATCAAAACTTATTGAAGCAAATTGAAGGACTTTATCACTGTCGTTTATGTCAAAAGCATCTTTTGCAGCTAAAGTGTAATTGACGATAGATTGGTGTTCAATCATCACACCTTTTGCTTGGCCAGTAGAGCCAGAAGTATAGATAATATAAGCGAGATTATTAGGTGTTAATTTTGTGTTTAAAACTTCCGAACTACTCTTCGAAATATGCTCCCAATCGCTATCTATAACGACCAGTTTACAGTTATGATTTGGTAAATTGGAAACTAAGTTAGACTGAGTAATAAAAATCTGAATAGCAGAATCATCAATCATGTATTGAAGTCTGTCTTTTGGGTATTCTGGATCGAGGGGTACATATCCACCGCCGGCTTTTAGAATTCCGAAAATAGCGACGAGCATATCAGGGTGTTTCTTAAAACTTAATCCGACCGGTTGATCCTTTGATACTCCAATGTTAATTAGGTGTCTGGCTAATTGGTTAGATCGTTTATTCAGTTCATCATATGTATAGGATTTGTCTAAACTGTAAACCGCAATATTATCAGGTGACCGTTGAGCTCGATTTTCAAAAAGTTGGTGAAGACAAATCGGTGGTATTTCTTGAGTTTCTTGTTGCTTAAATGACCCAAATAAACTTTTTTCTTCAGCGTCTGTTAGTATCTTAAATTGACTAAGAGATTGTGCAGGATCCTTTAATAATGCGTCTATACAATTAAAAAAATGTTGTATGACTCTTTCTTGCACTTCACCATCAAAAACGCCAAGGTTAAAGTCAAACGCAATCGTAAAAGTTCCGGTTTCATCGAAATCATGAATTTGAATAGCTAGTGGTTCATGTGCATACCAAGCGCCAGTATGTAGCCAATGTAACGACATTGGCATTCCTGCGAAATCTGGGTAAGAGGCATTGTTATAGTTAATAGCTACATCGTAAGCGCGGTTGTTTATCGGATTACCAGGTGCAAAACGATAGTGTCGCATAACTTCCATACTAGCTGATTTTGTTTTTTTAAATAACGTCTCAAATGTGTCGTCAGCTGATGCACTTACTCGGAGAGGCGCGGTTTCCATAAAAAAACCAATGGTATTTTTATCTGCTTGAGTTGCCCGGTTATGATAGAGAGAGCCTAAAGCTAATTCTGTATTACCTGTAATACGATACAAATAGGCTAGTAAACAAGTTGATACTAGCTGGAAGGCTGACAAATGGGGAGACAGTGATCTAAATGGTGTTCGCTTGGTTAGCGCTTTGATGCCATCAGTTCTCGATTGGCCAAGATCGCGTGTAACTCTTACGGCTTTATTTGTTCCGTGCTCTCGTGCGGTCTTTCCGTAAAAATTCAGCGTATCTAACGGTTTAGATAGACTTTCTTTCCAATATTCTTCAGATCGAGTATGTGATTTAGATTGACGATATTCTTGCTCCCTTGTCGCATAGTCTTCAAATGAAGGTAAATCTGGGAGATCATTCAAATCTTGTTCAAAGCTTTTCGCGTAAAATTCAGAAACATAGCGATATACTAGAGCCGTCGACCAGCCATCGCAAATCAAGTGGTGTTGACACCAATACCAAATGTATTCTTGATCATCGAGTTTAACTAATACCGCCTCAAACATTCGTTTTTCCATATCAAATAATTGTTTACAGCGATTATTTGCCCATATATCGAACTCTTTTTGGGGATCTTCCTTATCAGTGAAGTCAATAAATTCAGTTTGGTAGCATAGCTCTGGTAGCACATGACGTTGCGGTACACCGTTTTCCGCTTTTACGATTGTTCTAAGGGCGTCACTACGATTAACAACATGTTGAAAGGCATTAGCAAATCGATCAGGCTCTACACTGCCTTTTATACTAATTGCCATTGGCATATTAAAAAAAGGCGTATCGGGATCAATATTTTGCCCGATCCAAAACCACAATTGATTTTTCGGTAAATTTGAAAGTTGGTAAACATCTTGTTCATTTGGACAATCAGTCATCCAGAATACTCCCCAATATTATGTGATTACTCAAAGACTATTCGGCTATACGTAATAAGTATTTACTATATTTAACAGATACATGTTATATATCGAATGCGTTTTCGTCTAGATAATCGTTATTCTTTTGATCTGCGGCACATTATGTTTTTTTACTATAGGTATTATTCTAGCAAATCTATATAAATTAGACTAAGTTCTAACAGAGTACGGCTATTATTAAATCCATAATAATTAATTTTGCAGTAATTTTGTCAACTTGTATATACATAAAGACAATTTTCTTTAAACTATAGAATTAGTTCATAATAAATATAAGTAATAACAACAAAATAAAGATTGTTTAGTATGGTTTAAAATATCAATAAACTGTCTATATTCTGAATGCGTTTTAAGAGTTTTGTTATTTTCTAAGGTATTAAATTTTAGGATTAAATAAAAATGCATAGCAACGATGGGTCAGACCTTCAGGTAAAAAATGACTCGATAAATCATCGCAACACTTCTTTACGAGCTTTTCTTGTAGTAGACGCCCAGAAAAAAATTTGGGATACCCTGCAGTTATTACCTAATATGTCAGTTTCCAATATATACCAGGTAATTCGAATCGTCGGAAAACTTGAGCAGGGGACTTTACTATCTTCCCTAAATAAATTGGAAGAACGATGATAGAAAAATGGAATGATACGGCGCGAGATTATCCAAGTGGTAAATGTTTACACGTGTTTTTTGAGGAACAGGCCAAGTGTAATCCTGATAATATTGCTCTTGAGTTTCGTGATGTAAGGCTTACCTACGAAGAATTAAATCAACGAGCGAATAAATTAGCACATTTTTTAAGGAAAAAAGGTGTTAAAGATGAAGTAAGGGTTGGCGTTTGTTGTGAGCGTTCAGTTGAAATGGTTATTTCATTGTATGCTGTATTAAAAGCTGGTGGTGCTTATGTTCCCTTAGATCCAGATTATCCTGATGTTCGGTTGGCGTTTATGATTGAAGAAATTGAGGCGCCGATTATCTTAACGCAAAGCCATCTGTCTCACAAAATCCCTCGTGGTGCCGCCGGCATTGTTTGTTTGGACACTGAGTGGGATAAAATTTTTATTGAAAGTGATGAAAACCCCGTCATGTTAAACAAGCCAGATAATTTGGCATATATCATTTATACATCGGGGTCGACGGGTAAACCCAAAGGGGTTATGAATCAGCATAACGGTATAGTCAACCGTTTACTCTGGATGCAGGAAGAATACCAACTTACAGAATCAGACGTCGTATTGCAAAAAACACCTTACAGTTTTGATGTGTCAGTATGGGAATTTTTTTGGCCTTTAATGTTTGGTGCGAAGCTTATTGTTGCTGAGCCCGGTGGACATCAAGATGTTAACTATCTATCAAATTTAATAAAAAATAAAGCGGTTACTACTTTGCATTTTGTACCTTCTATGCTGCAAATATTCGTTGACAAGGCCGAACTGGCACAATGCCGTTCGGTTCGACAAGTTTTTTGTAGCGGAGAAGCATTACCCTACGAATTACAGAAGCAATTTCTTACATATATGGATGCTAACCTACATAATTTGTACGGTCCCACAGAGGCTGCGGTTGATGTAACCTACTGGAAATGCGATTCTAGTTATCCGAGAAAAATTGTACCTATTGGTAGGCCTGTCGCTAACACACAAATTTATATTCTCGATAAAAACCTTAATACTTTACCTGTTGGGACTTCTGGAGAGCTTCATATAGGAGGGGTTCAAGTTGCCCGCGGCTATTTGAATAGAAAAAAATTAACTGATGAAAAGTTTATAGCGGATCCATTTTCCAATATTTCGGGAGCCAAATTATACAAGACGGGAGACTTAGTTCGTCAGTTGAGTGATGGAGCAATTGAATACATTGGTCGCATTGATTTTCAAGTCAAAATTAGGGGATTACGAATTGAACTGGGTGAAATCGAGTCTCGCATGGCTGAAATTGAGGGAATTAAACAATGTGTTGTTATTGTTAGAGAAGATAAACCGGGAGACAAACGAATTGTAGCTTATTATGAATCAAAAGATGATGAAATATTAGGCGTCGAAGAAATGAGAAAAAAATTGGATTTAGGTTTGCCTAGTTATATGGTGCCTCAGTATTTTGTGCAGATGAACGCGTTTCCCCTTTCACCAAATGGAAAGATTGACCGAAAATCTTTACCTAAGCCGTCCGCGGATGACTTTAAATCAACAGAGCATTTTGTAGCGCCTGAGTCTGATATAGAAAAAAAATTAGCGAAAATATGGTCCGAGTTATTAGGCGTAGAAGGTATTAGTGTTTATGATAAATTTATAGAGCTTGGCGGACATTCAATGCTTGTATTAGAAGCAGTATTGAAAGTTAAAGAAGTCATGTCTATTGATTTAGACCCTGCGGCAGTTATCAGAGACACTTTGGAACAGATTGCGGCAGGTATAGAGGGTGACGGTGCAGTTGAAAGAGCCATTGACGAAGCACACAAAGTTATTAATTACGAACCCTATTTTTTTGGAGGGGATTCTTCGCTTTTTGGTGTGTACCAATGGCCGAGCAGAAGGGTTGAAGAACGTGGTGCAGTGCTATTATGCAGTCCAATTTATCTCGAAAGTTTGAACATCCATCTCAGTTATCGTTATCTATCCGCTAAATTATCTGACGTAGGTTATCATGTTTTACGTTTTGATTATTATGGTTCAGGCGATTCACTCGGTGATGACCAAGAAGCTCACGTAGAACGTTGGCAAGAGGATATCCGTGTAGCAGTTAAGGAGTTAAAGCAAAGAAGTGGTTGTAATTGCATCTCAATGATTGGTTTTCGATTTGGTGCAGCCCTCGCAGCTTTGTCTATACCTGAAAAAATTGATCGGTTAATTTTATGGGAACCTGTTGTTTCGGGAAAGAGCTATGTAGAGGCACTCGAAAGAAAATATCATTCAACACTAGATAAACTCAATTACATTAGGAAGCATAATGCCAAGGATCAACCAGAAGAAATTATAGGTTTTAGTTTTCCTGAGAACACCAAAAATTCATTAGAAAAAGTTAACCTTTTTGATAGTGAACATTTTACTCAATGTAAAAAAATTGTAGCTATCACATCTAACGACCAATCAGAAATACAATTATTTAAAGAACAATTCAACCATATCGGCGGGAATACTGAATTTTGCTTTGTTGAAGACTCTATTCAACCAATTGAAACCTATACTGATATGAAGGTTTACCTTCCTGGCAAAAGTCTTAATCTAGTTGTTGATAAGGTAAAAGGAAAAGCGTAATGAAAGAAACGGCTCATACTATTAATAAGCAATTGGTAGGTGTTTATACTCACGCGATTAAAAGAAACGATCATGCCAAAGAATTACCGACTATTTTGTTTTTTAATTCTGGCTTATTGCCTCATATTGGGCCTTACCGGTTATATGTTAAGTTAGCGCGGTTCTTTGCAAAACAAGGATTTAACAGCTTTCGTTTTGACCTATCTGGCATTGGTGACAGTGAAAAGCATAAAGATAGCCGGTTACATAAACTTCAGCATAATGAAGATATAGATAAAGTTTTAGATTTTCTTAATCTTGAACATGGTGATGCAAGCTTTATATCGTTAGGTATATGTAGTGGGGCAGAAAATGCCCATGAAACCATGGCTAGAGACAAAAGAGTCGTTGGAGCGGTGAGTATCGATGGTTATATCTATCCAACCACAAAATATTATATTAATCGTTATTTGCCAAAAATGTTCAGTTTTACGTCTTGGAAAACATTAGCAAAAATATCTTTCGCTAAACTGGTATCGATAGTTCGTCAAAATAAAGAAACAGAAATGAATTCGATTGATATGAGCTCGAATAAGCCGTCAAAAGAAAAAATTTCAAGAGAATATCAAGACTTTATTAATAGAGATGCCAGCCTCCTTAGCGTGTTTACAGCAAGCTGGCCATGTAATTACAAGGAACAATTATCTGATGTTTTTAGTGATTTACCATTTGGAGATAATCTGCAAACAACTTACCTAGAAGATGCAGAACATATATTTCCACTAGCTGAAGACCGTCAGGCGTTAACTAAAATCATCTCTAACTGGCTTGAAGAGAGGTTCGTTTCAGCCTAACATTTTAATATAGTCTCTTTTTTTTGTTTGATACGATCTTTAAATTCTAACTCAATCAAATTTATAGGTTAGCAATCTAATTATTTATACTAGAAAGAGTGATTTTATGATTGGATATTTCTATAATATTTTGTCAGAATACGCTGGATCTATGTTTTTATTCTTTTGTTTGCTTCTTACTAAAAAAAAATTTCATAAACATGACCTATTTCACTAAATTTCGTTCAGATATTGAAATCCTCATATATACTGAATGTTATTAAGTTTAAGTTTTTTATCAGAAAAAGTTGTGTCGCTGGCCAGCTAACGAACATTAAATGTCATCAGGCTAGAAGTTGGCGATGGCAGGAGTAAATAGTACAAAATGGTTTCATTTAAGATTTTCAATCATCATTTTAGAACCGCGTTTACCTTTTTGTTGGTAGCGGAACTATTGTTATTAATTTTGTTTACTTACCTAGCTGTTTATTTTAGATTTCAAATTTTTGAATTTCAACCAAATATAGAAAGTCTTGAATATCTGCCGTTAAAAGCCATAACTTTTGCTATCGTCATGATTTTGGCGATGATAGCTATGGGGCAATACCAAACTCCAGCACCTAAAGGTCGATATTACTTTCCTATTATTGTACAAAAAACCACAATCAGTTTGACTCTTGGCTCGCTTGGCCTGCTTGTTGTTTATTATTTATTTCCAAGAGTTTTAATTGGTAGAGGTATATTTGGTTATGCAATATTATGCTCTTTAATAGGTTTGTCCATTTTACGAACTTTAGTTTATAGTAAATTCGATGGTAAAACACTTCGCCGCAAGATACTTGTACTCGGTGTTGGTGATCTTGCAAAAAACATTCTTGAATTTGATAAAGGTTTGTCTAAAAATAACACATCTGTAAGAGCCTTGGCACCTCCGTACGCCAGTTATGTTATTCATGGTTTCGTGCAGATTGGGGACGAGGATATAGAGATATCTGATAAGTTTTTAGTCAATATTGGTGACGATTTAGTTCAGTACTGTTATGAATATGATATTGATGAGATAGTCTTGGCTATCGGTGATAGAAGAAAGAAAATGCCGGTTGATGAGCTACTTCATTGTAAGCTCGCGAGTATAAATGTCATTGACTTTGTGGCTTTTTGGGAAAGAGAGAAAGGGATGTTACGTTTGGATATGTTGAACCCAAGCTGGTTGATCTTTAGTGATGGTGGTGCGACGGGCGCGGTAGGCAACATGCTGAGTCGCTTATTTGATATCCTTTTCAGCTTTATTATTTTGTTATCAATGTTTCCAATCTTAATTGTTACCGCGATATTGATTTATGCTGAAAATGGATTTAAAGGGCCTATATTCTATCGCCAGGTTAGAGTTGGACTGGGGGGCGTTAGCTTCAATCTGCTCAAATTTAGGAGTATGGTTGTTGATGCTGAGAAGGATGGCCAAGCTCAATGGGCATCTCAAACAGATAGTCGAGTCACTCGAATAGGTAAATTTATACGTAAGGTTCGTATAGATGAATTACCACAATTAGTAAATATCTTTCGGGGTGATATGAGTATTGTTGGCCCGCGTCCCGAGCGCCCTGAATTTGTCAGCACGCTAGAAAATCAAATCCCTTTTTTTGGTGCTAGACATAGTGTAAAACCAGGTCTTGCAGGTTGGGCTCAGTTAAAATACCCTTATGGAGCTAGTGAAGAAGATGCTTATAATAAGCTTCAGTATGATCTCTATTATGTAAAAAATCATTCCATATTTATGGATGCAATGATTTTGTTACAGACCGTAGAAGTGATACTATTAGGTAAAGGTGCGAGATGAGGATAAAAATAAAAATGAAAAAGATAATAATACTGCTGCTAACCATCGCTGTAGTCGGTTGTGGGACTACGCCTAAACCAATTGGAGTAGTTTCAGAGACGAACTCTACTAAAAAACTTTTAGTTAAAAATTATTTGATAGGTGTAGACGATGAGGTTCAGGTAAATGTGTGGAAACACCCTGATTTATCGATAACTGTACCTGTTCGTCCTGATGGTAAGATATCGGTACCTCTTATTGGTGAAGTACTCGCTGGAGGAAGAACACCTAATGACGTTGCTGGAGAAATTACTACAAGATTATCCGAATATATTAAACAGCCAAACGTGGCCGTTATTTTGGTAGGTTTGAGAAGTCACGAATATTTATCTCGAGTTAGAGTTACCGGTGCAGTACGTTCACCTATGTCATTAACTTACAGACAAGGTATGACGATCCTTGATGTCATTTTGGCGGCTGGTGGATTAAATGATTTTGCATCGGCTAATGGAACCAAATTGTTTCGTAAGGTTGACGGAAATCTTCAATCAATCGATATCGACTTGGAAGATATTTTTGAAGATGGAGATATGAGGACAAATTACGCAATGGAACCTGGTGATATAATTTCAGTACCGGAAAGAACTTTTTAAGGATTTAAATAGATGAATGCAGTTGTTGGATTTATTCTTCATATCATTTTTAAAGAAGCATGGATTAGGAAGAAACTCGTAGTTTCTCTTTACATACTTGTGTCGGCAATATTTGCTGGTTTAGCGTGGGTATGGCCTCAAGTCTACACCTCCTCAGCGACTATAGTTGTAGATGATAGAAATATTATTAGACCCTTGATGGAAGGAACTGCTCCAACGACAGCATTAACAGAGCCTCTGAAGTTAGCTCGTTCGATGATGGCGAGCCGGACTACTTTAAAAGAAGTATTAATGGTGGGGGGATGGATCGATGAAAACACGCCACAACAGCAAATAGATTCATTGATGGATCATGCTAGAAGTAAAACAGAAATTACTAATACAGGGAAAATGATAGTTCATATTAGTTTTAGGGATCGAGATCCGATGAGAGCCTATTCTGCAGCTAAATCAATGTCGGAAATTTTTATTAGAGAGAGTTATTTAATAAAGCAGCGAGAAAGTGAATCCGCTTACCAATTTATAGACGAGCAAGCTGAGAACTATCTAAAGAAATTGCAGACTGCCGACCTTGCGATAAAGGAATTTAGAGAAAAAAATGTTGACTCTACTCCCGGTGCGTTGCAAGCAGCAAATTCTAGGATAATAGAGTTAACCAGAAATATTGAAGATATTAATATTGAAATTTTAGGTGAAAAGTCAAAATTAGCAGCTCAGCAGGAGCAATTATCTGGTGGTGGAGGCGCAGAAAATACCGCAAGTATTGAAAGGGAAGGGGCGTTGCGCGCTCGTATTACTTCGCTCCGAGCTCAATTGGAAGATCTGAGGCTTGTCTATAAAGATACCTACCCAGATATTGTTCAAATAATACATCAGATTAGCTCGACTGAAAATCAAATACAAAATGAAATAGATTCTAGGAATTCTGGGATAAATATGCAACGAGAAGATTTGACTGATTCACCTCTTGCGCAAACTCTAAGAAGCGACATGTTACTGGTTCAAACGAGTATATCAACCTTAATGTCAAGGAAGAACCAGCTAACGGTTTTGTTAGAAAATGAACGGCAGAAGGTTACCCGTATTAATTCGGTAGAATCTGAAATAACAGAACTAACTCGGGAGTCGGCAGTAAATAAATCTAAGTATAACCAATTGATTGAACAAAGAGAAAGCGCGAGAATATCACGAGATATGGATCTCGCTAAACAAGGAATTAACGCTAGAATACAAGAAGCGGCATTTATACCAGCATCCCCAAAAGGGCTTAGGTTCTCCCACCTGATAATTATTGGAATTTTGTTCAGTTTTGGTGTCCCACTCAGTGTGGTTTTCGGGTTAACGATTCTAGATCAAAAAGTAAGAGATCCTCGTATCATTTCTGAAAAATTAGGGTTGCCGGTTTTAGCGAATGTTCATCGCGTAAAAAGTACTCAAGAAATTAGAAATGATTTTACAAAAAAGTTTGGTTTGGTCGTGATTATCCTATCTATATGGTCAATCTATGGTTATGAAATTTGGTTAAAGCTACAAGGGTAAGAGATGAGTACAATAGAATCAGCTTTTTTAAAAAACCAAAACTCTTCAAAGAAAGAAAATATTGGAGAAAAAACTCGAGATATTTCTGATGTTAATGATTTGTTGCATACAACTCAAAAACAAGAGAAAAAATCTAGGTCTAAAAATGTCAAAGATAATATTGCGCGGATGAAACAATCCCGTACTTATGGCAAAAATGAATTTTCTCAACTAGGTTTGATATCAAAGTATTCTGAAGATATGGTATTAATGAACGAATATCGTAACTTGAGGACGAAACTTTTAGCTTCGTCAGACTCAGAAAATTTTGTAACGCTTGTAACGTCGGTTTTACCAACGTTTGATTCAAGTTTAATAACCGCTAATATTGCTTCGACCTTCGCTTTAGACGAAGGAAAGACATCATTATATATTGATGCGAATGTTGCGAGTAACAAGGCTAACAAGCTGTTTAATGTCGACCCTACTTATGGATTAGTTGATTTTATCGAGTCTGATCAACTTCCTATTGATGATATCATTTATGAAACACCGATTAATCGTCTTCGCTTTATTCCTCTTGGTATTAATCATGAAAATTCGGCGGAACACTTTAGTGATGTTAGAATGAAAAAAACGATGGCTAGCATTGTTAAAAGATATCCAGAAAGGTATATTTTTGTTGATGCACCTTCAATTTCAAGTTCAGCAGATACTAGGATTCTGTTGGATGTTTGTCACAAAGTTATTCTTGTTGTTCCATATGGTATTGCAACAGAAGATTGCATTAGGAATGCTGTTTTATCGATTGGAAAAGAAAAGCTTGCCGGAATATTTTTGGAAGAATTTTAATCATGAAGCGATATAATCAAATAACAAAAATTGTCATCACTGTTACGTCGTTGTTGTTTTCGGCACAACTTTTTGCAGTCGAATTTGAATATACGGTTTTTTCGGTTTTACGACACAGCGATAACTTAGCTCAAAATAATGCGCAGCTTTCCGGCAATGCGTTCAATCTTGGTGGAAGTTTTAATTTTGAAAATGACAACCAAGAGTATTGGTCTATTAATTTTGCAGGAGAACTTTCGAGAGAATGGTTTTCTATTGATTCGTTAGATGAACAAGATAGAAAAAGAGCGTTAGCAAGTATTGAATATGATTCACCGAGTTCTAATTTTGAGTTTCTGTTAAGAGGTGACTATTCTCAAGCACCGCGTGACCGCTTTGCTGTTGAAGATGTTGGTAATTTGGTGGATGTTAATATTGCGACGGCAAGACCCTCCTATTTTTTCAATATTACTCCACTAGACTTAATTAATTTAGAAATAACATATTTAGAGTCAAGCCGAGAAGGTCAGGACGTTGACATTATTGGACAAGAGTCCTTTGACTTTGTAAACATTTCTAAAGAGGTAAGGTATGAGAAAATTATAAATAGCACTTCGGAATTATCTTTAGTTTTTGATAACGTTATTACCCGGTTTAATCAAGATTCAGCTGGAACAGACTTTGACCAGGATAATTTATTTTTACGCTGGGTCGGGCGAGGAAAATTTAATCAAATCCAAGTAGAAGTTGGTAAATCCCGTGTCACTGATAATGTTGGCGAAGATTTCGATTTGAAATTGTTTAATATTCTTTATTCACGACAAATAAATTCGGCTAATAGTATTGGAATAAATTTACGTAATAGTGTGAATTTTATTGTTAGTGAGAGTTTTATTGAAAATTCAATTAATGTTGACGACCAAGTAGGTAATTTTGGTAACGCTCAGGAAGTCGAGTCAGCTAACATAACTTATACAATGACAGGAGATTTGTTTTCCAGTGATATTCAAATGTCACATGCAAACTATCAAAACCTGAATGGCACTAGTAGAGAAAAACGATTAGGTGCTGGTTTAACAGTCACTTACTCATTGAGCCAATATTTCTCAACCGCACCACAAACAAATATTAGATTTGTTTTTCAAAAAAATAAAAATACGTTCGAAAATGAATCTGGTGTAGATATTGATAATGATGTAGTTCTTTATACTGCGCAGTTTAACTATTTTGCAAGTGAATCGTTATCTTATTATGTACAGTGGTTAAAAAGAGATGCTAGCAGTACTAGTTTAACATCTGCCTTTCTAAGTGGCGACGCAAATGGATTGAGTGTTGGGTTCGTTTTTTCTCCTGCTAACAATAGATAAATATTGTAAAATTCAATGTGACATCTTAATATCTTTTAGATATTGATTATTTTTTTATTAAGGTTTAATTTATTCGATGACAGCAATATATATGTATCATGCAGTTGGGAATAAAAAGCAAACTGAAGGTGCTGACCCATATTATACGGTAACAAGTGAGAACTTTTCTAAACAGCTAGCTAGGATACCTAAGAGTATTCCGATTGCCAATCAGATAATAAAATCGAAATCTATAAAAGACCATTGTATTACATTTGATGACGGCCACATTTCAAACTTTTCTGTCGCATTTCCAATGCTAGTTGAAAACTCTTTGTTAGCTGAGTTTTATGTAAATACCTCTACAATCGGTAAAAAAAGTTATATCTCTTGGCTGCAACTACAGGAGATGACTAATTCTGGAATGACCATACAATCTCACGGACATAACCATTTTTATTTTTCTGATTTATCTAACAAAGAAATTTATTCAGAGTTGGATAGGTCAAAAAAAATGATTGAAGATAAATTAGGAAATGAAGTTGTTGTCTTTGCACCGCCTGGTGGTCGATTTGATAATCGAGTGGTTAAAATTTCTAATGATTTAGCATACAAATGTTTGGCTACTTCCATTCCTGGCACGGTAATAAAAAGTAGAGGAGGGATCGTACCTCGTTTTTCGGTTCTGTCAAAAACACCTAACAAGACGATTTCTGATTGGCAAAGGTCTTTTAGTTATTCGACCAATTTTGAAAGGGTTAAGTACCGTTTATTGCGAACAACAAAAATACTTCTTGGAAATACTCGGTATGAACAACTACGCTCAGGGGTATTAGGTAGTGATAGTGAGAAAAATAAGTGATAACCCTATTCTGGCTTAGCTCCTTTTTAATATTCTATATTTTTATTGGTTACCCATTAATATTGTTGGTTCTGGCAAAGCTTGTCCCAAACAAAACGCCTTGTTTAACGGTCGATATTGAAGATGATTTACCAAGTGTAGAAGTTATATTAGTAGTAAGAAATGTAGCTGACCTGATTGTTGATAAATTAGATAGCTTACAGGCTCTAGAGTATCCAAAGAACAAACTAAAGATTATTGTAATTTCAGACAATTCTGAAGATGACACTGTAGCAGTAATTTTAAAACAAAAAATAGCTCACCTCAGATGTATTGATAATAGTTTTAAATCTAGTAAATCAGCATGTTTGAATCAAGCCATTGCGATATCGGATGCAGAAATATTGTTTTTAACTGACGCAAGGCAAAGTCATGATAGCTTGTCGTTGAAGCATTTAGTTAAACATTTTTCTGATAAACTTGTTGGTGCGGTTAGTGGAGAATTGGTTTTAACAAATTCTAAATCAAACGATTTTGCGCGAGATGTTGACATCTATTGGCGATATGAAAAGATGATAAGGGCAAATGAATCAAAAATAGCTTCAGTTCCAGGCGTTACTGGTGCTGTTTACGCGATGAGGCGCGAATTTTATACCCCAATCCCTGATCAAACTTTACTTGATGATGTACTAATTCCTATGAACTTGATTTTAGATGGTAAAAGAGTTTTGTTTGATTCTAGGGCGTTGGCGTATGATATACCTTCTTCAGATATATTGAGGGAAAAAATTCGTAAAACAAGGACGCTTGCCGGCAATTGGCAATTATTAGAATTAAAACCTTCATTATTGAATCCGTTTAAGAATTCAATTTGGTTTCAATTCGTCTCTCACAAAATTTTAAGGCTTTTCGCTCCATTGTTGCTATTGATGGTATTTATAAGTACTTTCCTGTTAAGTAGCCAGTTAGAGTATTTTTTATTATTTGTTGCTCAGCTATTTGGTTATACTCTAGTTCTTGCTGCTCATTTCTTTCCTCTGTTGCTGAAAATTCCGTTAATTAAACCTTTTAAATCCTTTTTAACGATGATGTGGTTTACGGTATTAGGTTTTTGGGCTTTTTTTACACGCCAACATTTACATTTATGGAAGTGAGTATATGGAAATAAAAGTGCTACATATTGTTTTATCTCTTGGTACCGGCGGGCTAGAAAATGGTGTTGTTAACATCATAAATCGATCGGAAGCGAATAAGTATTTAATTGATGTCGTTTGCCTTAGAAAACTAGGTGAGTTAAGTCGTCGTATAACAAACAAGAATACTAGAATAATATATGAACCAATTAAAAGTAAAAGCTTATTCGGAGCGATAAACTTAGTTCGCCAATTAAACAAACAAAATAATTATCATATTATACATACTCATGGCTGGGCGACTATGTTAGTGGGTTATCTGGCTAGCTTCTTTAGAATGAAATCGATAGTTATAAATGGGGAACATGGAACACTATATTATGATTCGTTGAAAAAAAGGATAATACAGAAGTTTTTGTTTAATCGAATGACATTAAACCTCTCAGTTTCTAATGCGCTCATACAAGAAATTTCAAGAAAATTCAAAGTCAAACCTGAACGATTTAAGGCTATATTGAACGGCGTTGATACTGACAAATTTAAGCCTCGTCAAGAAATACGAAATAAACTCCGAAAGGAGTTAAAAATTTCCGACGACACGTTTGTCATAGGGACTGTTGGACGATTAGTTGAAGTTAAAAATTTTCCTAGTTTGATTAGGGCGTTTGCATTGGTAAAAAAACAATTATCAAACGCAAAGTTAATTCTTGCAGGAGAAGGGCCAGAGAACGAGGCTCTAGTAAACCTTTCATCGAAATTAGAAGTTTTAGATGATGTTTTGTTTCTGGGGCGCCGTGATGATATCGCTGATCTACTAAACATATATGATGTTTTTGTATTACCTTCTTTTAGAGAAGGGTTGTCAAACACTATTTTAGAAGCTATGTCCAGCGGCTTACCGGCTGTAGTCACAAGCGTTGGAGGAAGTCCTGAGATAGTGATAGACGGTGAAACAGGATACTTATTCGAAGTTGATGACGTCCAGCATTTAGCTGAAATCTTAATCTTACTAAATGATAATTCAACTCTTCGTTATAGTATCTCGAAGAATTCTAGACAACATGCATTGGCCAACTATACGTTATCCACAATGGTGAATAATTATGACGATGTTTATTCTGATTTAGCAACAAAACAACAGGAAACTAATTAGAAATGTTTTTTGCATACTTCTTCTATTTTAGTAGTTTCATTGCTTGCATTGTTAATCCATTTTGGGGGCTAGTTGCTCTTATAGTCAGTGTACTTATTCGGTTTCAAGACAGAATTCCTGAAATCGCCGCTATTCGTCCCTTTAGTTTATTATTTCTTGGGTTAATTATTGGTTGTATAGTGAATCGCGATAAGTTGGCTAAACACGTATGGAAGCAAGATAACTTACTATTGGGAATGCTAGGCTTTTCTTTTTTGTGTTTAGTTGTTTTAAATCCTGGCGATTTAATTTCTGAAACTTGGCAATTTATTAGTAGTTTAGCCTTTTATTTTTTTGCAAGTCGTATTATGCAAACTCGACGACAGTTTATTATTCTATTTGCTGTGATGTCCTGTTGTATTGCTTACATGGGGCTTGAAGCTATCTTAGATGTGATGAAAAACCCAGAAACATCTATCTTTCTGGATGTAAGAAACGGTCGTTGGCAAGGGCTAGGCTATTATCAAAACGCAAATGAATTTGGACAATTGATGATTACCACTCTACCATTTTTATTTGCTGCGTTAATTATGAAAAATAACATTTTAATTAAGGCGATGGCTGTCGGATTGATCATATTATTGATTTACGTCGTAGGTAAATCGGGTTCACGCACCGTCATGGTTCTATTAGGTATGATGGTTATTCTAACCTTCGCGCTAAGAGGACAAGGAAATGCAATAAAGAAAGTTTTTGTTTCCGGTATAGTAGGTACCGTTTTATTAGTGGGACTTTCTTTTGCTCCGGGTCCTATTCAAGATAGGCTGCAAAGCGTTTTAGATGCAGGTTCCGATAAATCCTTTCAAGGGAGAACTAGAGCTTGGGATCAAGGTTTTCAAATGGTAACTTGGTATCCGGTAACGGGGATTGGTAAAGGCCAATGGGGAAATTACCATGGATTAATGCCTCATAATTCCTATGTTCAAATCCTTGCCGAACTTGGTCCGGTTGGTATATTCTTGTTTTTGTGGGTACTGAGGTTAAGTGCTCAAGAATTTAGAACTGCATTTTTTAAATCGCAACGAGATCCTCCAACGATTCAAGAAAATGAAATAATGGAGCCCGACGTGGTCGTTCATCCTATTTGGGGTACGCCTCAAACAGGAGAAAAGGTTAGTAAAACGTCAGGAAACGTGCCCGCACAAGAACTAGATAACGAAACTAAAACGGTGATCATCGCAGTTGCAGTTGTGATGATAGCTTGGTTGGCTTATATATTTTTGGGTAATCAAGCCTATGCTGTTTGGACTTATTTTTATATTGGGCTTTGCGCTGCTGTGCGTAATTTATTACCAGAAAATCAAAATCGCATAACTTCTAATTATAGGCCGTCTAAATGATTAATTATATGTTAAGTCTTTTATTGTTGTTATTCATTATTGGTTTTGTGGGCCTATACTGGTATATCAAACGAAAACGAATTGACAGGTGGTTGAGGTCGTATTTAAAAGGACTATTTAATAGTTCAAAACCTCAAGAAGGTACGATTGATTTGATGTTTCTATTTGTTGATCATTTTGAATTAAATGGTCATGAAGACAGGCTCCATGCCTGGGAAATTGAATACCCAAAAATAGCGGTAAAACATTCCGACTCTGATGGACAACATCCAAAGCATAGTTTTTTTTATGCGCTTGATTTGATGCACGAGCATGAATTGGAGCGTTTACAGCATCTTGCCACAGAGGGTTTTGGTGAATTTGAACTACACTGGCATCACCAAGGAGATGATGAGCAAAGCTTTAAACGTAAACTTTCTGAGTCAATGAAAATATTTCATCGTTATGGTTACATGCGACCTTATCGAGAAGACCAAGAAGCGTGTTTTGCTTTTATTCATGGCAATTGGTCGTTGGGTAATTCACGGGGTGAAAAATATTGTGGTGTGGATAATGAGGTTAAGTTATTAAAGGATGCTGGTTGTTATGGTGATTTTACCTTCCCAGCTCTTTTTAACGAAGCTCAACCGCCAATGCTGAATAATATTTATTATTGTACCGATCTGGAAAAAAATAGCTGCTACTTTGAAGGTCGAGACAGTAGTGTTGGTACGAAAGAAAATTCGAATGAGTTCATGATATTTCAAGGGCCGTTAACGATTAATTGGTTTGATTGGAGACATAAGTGGCATCCAACAATTGAAGATGGTGACATCAACGGATTTCCAACTCACGACGACCCTAAAAGAATTGATTCATGGGTTAGGCAAAAGATTCATGTTAAAGGGAATCAAAATTGGCAATTTGTGAAAATATTTTGCCATGGTGCCCAAGATCATTTATCAGTAGTCAGTGACACGACCGATCGAATGTTTAGTTATTTGGAAAGCAAATATAATGATGGAAAAAAGTACCGACTTCATTATGTTACTGTCAGAGAAGCGTATAATATAGTTAAAGCGGCTGAAAACGGGCAACAAGGAAACCCCAATGCTTATAGAGATTACGTTATACCACATCCGTTAAAGCGATAGATTTAATTTATAGGCTTACAGGAATTTATTTGATATATGCTTAAAGAAATATTTAGAACATCATTTTTATATTGTGGGCCGTGGGCATTAATGCGAACGCTAAAAAAGCGCAAACTAGGTCCAGGTATCAGTATATTGTATGGTCATAGGGTCTTACCAGATAACATAATTGAAAATGAATCGGATGTCCGAAGGATTTCTGGGCACACATCCGCTTCTCAAGTAGTAGCCGCTATTAAACTATTAAGAAAGTATTATAAAATCATTTCAATAGATCAAGCTATTAGCCAACTTAGTAGCAAGGATGTTATTGAGGAATCGGTGGTTTTAACTTTTGATGATGGTTTTAGAGATAATTTTAAATATTTATATCCCCTATTAAAAAAACTAAATGTTCCAGCGACTTTTTATATTAACCCCTCGGTAATCGGAACGAATAAAAATTTGTGGTTTCAATCAATTATTAATTTTTTCTTTGCAATTCCAGAACAACATTATTACATGGAGAAAAGTCAAACAGAATATAATTTGAGTACGCCCGAAAAACGCTTTCAATCTGCCTTTGATTTTACGCAATACATTCAAGCTAACCATAAACCTAACGAGTTTATCAGTTTGATCGAAGAAGTGGCTAGTGATATGTGTAATCCAACAGAAATCGATTTTCATATGACATGGGAAGATTTGAAGGAATTGGTTCAAGACCCACTTATTACGATTGGTGCGCATACTCAAAATCATTTCCCTCTTGGGTATTGCAATGATCAGCTTTCTATATCTGAAATTTCGCAATCAATTAACGAAATTGAATCCAACCTTGGTATAAAAGTTGAACATTTTAGTTACCCTAGAGGTCATGCTGAAGATTTTTCTCAATTTCATATCGATTACCTTAAAAGTAATGGCATTCATTCCGCAGTATCGACTATTAGAGGCGTAAATCGTGGCGGAGATGACTTGTTTAAGCTAAAACGAGTTGGTTTTCCTCAAGAAATAGAAAATGGTAAAAATGATTTTTTATGGCATGTTGGAGGAATTCCTCAACTAGTTAAAAGCATTAAACATCGTTTGAAGGTATTTGAGTGAGATTACGTACTCAGGTTCTTTTAACCAGCATGAGCAAATCTCTTAAACATGTTGGTGTATTTGTATTAGCAATATTTTTAACTCGCTACTTTACTAAGTATGAGTATGGAACTTATTTGCAGATAATGTTGATAGCTAATACAGCTATTTACTTTGCCGTTTTTGGAATTCCTTCTAGTATCTATTACTTTTTGCCTCGTTCCGCTGAAAAAAGGCGGATGATGAAGATCACCATTACACTTTTATTTACTATATCGGTCTTAGTTTCTTTTGGTATTTATACCTCTTCCGGCTTAATTGCAAAGGGCTTTAATAATCCAAGCCTAACTGAATATAGTTGGCTAATTGCCTCATTCATATTACTTCAAATACCGATAAAACTTTATGAGCCCTTTATGGTTTCCACACAAAATGTTGCTCGTTTCGTTCTAATAAACGCCAGTTTCAATGTTGGGTTCCTGCTAGCTATACTGATTCCTGTGTTGCTAGATTGGGAATTAAAAGAGGTTTTAATTAGTTTATTTCTATTTTTTATCACGCAGTTAATTGCTGTATACGTAATGACATTTTATACCTATTTTAAATTAGAAGATGATACAGATGGAGACGAATATCTTATTTCTAACCAAATATCTTATTCACTGCCAATTGGTTTTACTGGGGCTATAGCACAGCTTGGTATCGCTGTAGACAAAATGATTGTGAGTAGTTATTACGATCCTGAGCAGCTCGCTGTTTACACTCGTGGTGCTATGGAAATTCCAATGTTAAATGTTATAGCGAATTCCCTAGGTAATATCCTTATGCCAAGATTTGTTGAAGAATTTCGCGACGGTAATATAGATGCTGTTATGAAATTATGGCATAGCTCTATAAAAATGATGGCGATGTTTATTTATCCGACGCTCGTTTTTTTCATATTAACAGCCGAACATTTGATCCCATTTTTATTTACTGATGAATATATTGATAGTGTTGTTATATTTCAGGTTTACACTTTAGGTTTAATTACTAGGATTACAAGTTATGATGCTATTGTGAGGGCTGTAGGTAAAACTAAGATACTATTTAAAATGTCACTATTAGCTGTTTTATTGAATATTACATTTACTATTCTATTGATAGAATTAATCGGAATAGTTGGTGCACCTCTTGCGACAGTTATTGTCGGCACCGTATTACGGTTTGTTTATCTTGTTATAATCACTAAATTACTAGGCGTTTCGTTAGTTCAGGTTTTTCCCTGGTTGTCGCTTGTAAAACTCATATCAATTTCGCTTTTAGCTGGTATATTTACGTTCCCGCTTTTAGCACTCGATTTGAGCCATGCGAGTATGTTAATAGCTTGTTCAATTGTTTTTGCTGTTGTTTATCTAGTGGGGTTTCGATATACAAACGCTCTTACTGAAAACGAAAGAAAATCGGTTAGTGGGTTGTTACCAAAGAAGTTACGTTGGATTCTATAAATGAAAAAAGCGAAAGAAATTGTATCAAAAAAACGGTGGAAGGTTGATAAAGAGACTAGAAATCGGCTCTTATCGTTAGTTGATAAGTTTTTTGCGGCGCGGATTGATGCTTCGCTGGAATTAATTGATATAGAACAGTTTTCGAGTTATTTTGTGACACATGTTTATAAGTTGGTATGCTTAAGAAACGGTGAACCGGTAAATTACTTTGCTAAGTTTGCTTATCTACCAAAAGGTCATATAAAACGTCAGAGGGATAGGATTAAATATGAGTTCGATTACACAAAAATAGCTTTTGAATTATTTGATAAATGTGATAATTTTGATAGCGTTGAACCCTTAGATTATTTTCCTGAGGAGGCGGCCTTTGTCATGGCAGAAATGCAAGGGACAAGGCTGGATAAATTACTAATTAGTGCGATGAGAACAATTTCTAATCGTGATAATTCTTTACTTTACAAAACAATGAACGATGCGGGCGCATGGTTAAAAACGTTCCAGGATAGAATGCCGTCTGCTGCCAATCCATCGCTAAATTATTCAACTTTTGAAAATCGGGTGAATCAATATATTGAAAAGATAGCTATACTGGATCCTAATTTAATATCAAAAGAATTTTCCTGTAAGCTATTAAATAGAACGAGATCTTTACTTAACGATTTTGACGCTAATGATTTTCTTTGTGTTACCAAACACAATGATTTCGCTCCTTGGAATCTCATGCTAGGTCAATCTGGAATTATTGGTTTTGATTACGCTGACTGTGAGTTTGATTCAAAATATTATGATCTATATCATTTTACTCGTGCATTAAATACTTTTAAATTCAAATTAATTAAAAAAGACAATGTTATAGACGAATGTAAACAATATTTTTTAAACGGGTATGGTTTTAACCCTTCTACCCAGCATCCAACAGAATTATACTTTAATTTGTTTTTCTCGCTTGAGCGTCTGCATATGTTATTGAGAGCAAGATTAAGGAATAATGGATTCGTTGGTACACTTAAAACGCTTTCTCAAAAAAGATATTTTAATTGGTATGTTAAGGAATTACAGAAACTTGCAGGTTAAAAAGTAATGAAATCCAAACTGCTATCTGATCGAATTTAATAATTTGAGAACTTTTTTTGAATTTTCCTCCCAGCTATACCAATTGAAAGTTGGCATATTTTCTTTATCTATTTTTAATCCGCGTAAAATCCCTTCAGCTAAAAGTTTTGGCTGTTTCGCTGGTACGATTACTCCTAATTTATCCGAAGTGATTATGTCAGGAACTGCTCCAACATTTGATGCTACAACAGGCGTCCCGCATGAAAGAGATTCAAGAATAACATTAGGGCAGCCTTCTCGTAGGCTAGGTAGACAAAGTAGATCTGATGCAGACATGTAAATTGGAATTTGTTTGTGTTCAACTTTACCTAAAAAACTAAACTTATTAATTACGTCAAGTTTATTTGCTAATATCTTAATTTCTTTCTCTAGTGGCCCAGAACCGATGATTAGAAAGTGAACATTCTGATTTTCTATGTATGAGCTTGCTTCAACTAAATATTCCAGCCCCTTTTCTATTTGAAAATTACCAACAAACAAACAGTATTTTTTTTGGTTGGAAAGGGCTAAATTTTGTCTTGCAACTGAGGTAGGTATTTTAAAGAAAGTGTTGTGATCTACGCCGTTATGTACCACATGGGTTTTATCATTAGGGACACCTAATTTTAAAATTGCATCTTTTAGCGCTTGGCTTTTAACAATATTTATATCTGAATTATTAAGCGTTTTAGTGATTAATCTCTTTCGTATTTTATATTTGGTGTACTCATTAATATCACACCCAAGCGCATGAACAGCAATCGGGCAATCTAATTTCTTTGCCATTAATGTAGCGGCAAAACTGTCGGGATATACCCAATGGCTTGATATAACATCAGCCTTTCCCATGGACTTAAGGTTTTTAACGAGTGTTTTAATAGCGAAATAAAAGAAATAACCGGTAAGAGAGCGCAACATCTTGGGAATAACTAAGTAACGAGGATGGTAAACTGTTATTCCTCCGATTTTTTCCATTGCGGGAACTTGATTCGTTTTTGATAAATACTCCAAAGGGTTAAACGGAAGGGGTGCGATAACAGTTACAGATACTTTTTTGGACAGTGACTCTGACAGTTGTTTAATAAATAGCCCTCGAGTCGACTCTTTACTATTTGGGTATAAATTGGAGATTAGTAGTATTGACTTAATATTCATTGGGTTGAGAAACCATTCATTGATTAACTTTAGAGATTGTAAAAAGCAGTTTACCAGTTGATGTAGGCGCTATTTCATCGACTATTTTACAGTTAATTTTTACCTTATCCCCAAGCATTTTTAATGTCTTTTGGATGACATTATCGAGATAAGTTAAAGTATCTTGTGGTTCGTTCTCGACGATATAGATATTAATTAAATCGGTAGTTTCTTGAACCATTTGAAATTGTTTAACTTGAGGAAGTTCGTAAAATAAGTGAGTAAAATATTCACCATGAATTTTAGTTCCAGTTTGAGTGACAAAAAAATCGCCTGTTCGCCCTGCAACCTTACCTAATAAAGGAAGGTTTCTTCCGCAGTTACATTCTTGTGTTGCTTTTGTTCCAACATCTCCTAATTTATAACGGATTAATGGCATACCAAAATTCCAAAAGTCAGTTACTAAAATATCGCCATTACCTTTCTCGATACTTATATTGTCCTTATCAACTATTTCTAAGAAAATATTTTCTGCATTAATATGTAATCCCGATTGTTGCTTGCACTCGCTCGCGATCAGTCCAACTTCTCTCGAACCATATCTGTTTAGTACTTTACAGCCAAATGCACTTTCTATCTTTAAACGTTTCTGTTCTGTTAAGGTTTCAGCCGAAGAAACAATCCCATCTAAGCGTATTTTATGGTTTGGTTTATTGGCGATTATAAAACTAGCAAGTAGATCTAGTGCGTTGGCGTATCCAAGAATCATACTTGGTTTTAGTTTCTCTAACTTGTTACAAAATGCCATCATTTTGTCATCAGTTAGTTCGAACGCATCGAGTTCATATTGCCTTTCAACGTATGTCGATAGAATACTTTCCCTAAACGATTGGCTTGAACTAAGATCTCTTTGAGCGCCCCAAACAATGGCTTTCCTTTTGCCTATATCCCATCCTGACCAACGATCATGCCTAATTTGATCAGCTCTCCTTAGATTGTGTCTGTCTATGTCCTTATAATAAATTGTTGGCTCGCCCGTTGAACCACCGGAACTGTCTTTAACCAGATCTTCTTTTCGATATTGCGTTGATATCATTTTATCAATATTGCTCTGAATTAAAGACTTCGTTAATATTGGAAGTTTTTCTATATCTTTTAATTGACCTATGTCGCTAGGCTTAAGATCAACACTCCTCATTAACTCGTGATAGTAGCTGGTGTGTTTATAGGCATAGTCGATAATTTTCTTTAAGCGAGAAAGTTGCAAAGATTCTAATTTTTGTTTAGAAAAATACTGTGATTCCTCTAATTCCTTTAATCGGCTTAATCGTTTATCACCATTTTTCCAATAATATAACGGATAAATAAAATGTTTGTTTATAGCTTGGTAAGGATCAAACATGCCATCACTCTTTAAATAGAAAGTCTTTTTAACTTTACATATAGTTCGTTAGCTTGGTCATAAAGGTCTTTATTAACGCTACTAGATGACTTTGGCTGGGAGGTTGGTTTTCGTATATCTTTTGCAAACTTTAGGAAAGCCGGTTGGTTTCTTAGATCTAATATTTTAGCAATAGAAGCGAAACAATTTTCTGGATCAACTAGAAGTTTGTTATAGTCAACGAGATATGCGTTATCACTAATATTTTTAGCCATATTGGAATAAACAGCAATCCAATAACTGAGCCAGAAATTTTCATCTTTATAATTTATACTTCCAGTATAATTTATTAGCCAGTTGTCGAAATCAATTGGTTTAAAATTTTCACCAAAATCATAATGTCCTAGCCATTGCATATACTTCCTAGAAAAACTATCGTCGGCATGCATTTCGCAAAATTGTCTATGTTGCTTCATTAAGGAGCCAACGTGGGATAAAGGTTCTCTAAAAGGTATCAGTATTTTCGCGCTTGGGAAGAGCCTTTTTATAACTTCAATTCGAGAAATATTAAGATTATTTTTAGATATGTATCTCTTTTGTTCACCTTCAAGTTCGGTATTGTTATTTTCGATAACTAGTTTTTTGATCGTCGAACGAAGATGTAGGGCAAATTTTTTGCTCGTTGTTTTAGTTGACAAAGGGCGTATTCGGTCGGCATCGACATATTGTTTTTTTAAATAATTTAACCAAATAACTTCTTCGAAGGCTTCAGGGCTATCAAAAGAAACTTTCATTCCGTCACCATGAGCGCGTTCTATATCTACGGACTCTTTGGAAAAGGGTTTAGTTACCTTTTTCCATAATAGTGGAGACAAAATAAATGGCATGTGACGATAAGAAAATGTACAAAACTCATCTGTTTTATATAAAAAATCTAGTAGTAACGTTGTACCAGAACGAGGGAGCCCCGTGATAAAAACTTCATTAGATAAATTTACTTTCGTAAGGCTCTTTTTGTATATGTCATCCTCTAAATCAGCGAAAAGTGACTGAATTCCAGGAACTGAGAATGCTAAATAGTGGAGTGCTTTATCTATAAAATTATAATTTTTTACTAACGACATTTCTAATCCAAACGTAAAACAAAGTGACGCCAGTCAAAATAATCATTGCAAGAGGTGAGGCTAGGTACTCTAGTAGCAGCTCAGTAATGTTATTAGAAATAAATTTAGTTGCGTAGAATAAACCGTAGAGTAAAGCAACAATTAATGCAAATTTTAAAATGAATTTGAATGTTGTTGCCATAAGAAGAAGAGAGTTTTTTTTCATAAAGCTTTCTTTTTCTCTATCGCTCATTTCTTTAGAGCCCATTACGGTTACTGCTTCTTTAGAAAGATTTAAAACAAGCTGAGTGTCAGCTAATATTTTTAAGTAAATAAAAGATTCAACAAACGCTATTGAAAATAACAACAATAAAAGATAATGCATTATTTTTTATCTGCTGCATCAGTGGTTGAAAATTCTTCTGTTTCGATGCTTTCATCTTTCGAAGTGCTACTATCAGACGATTCGATAGTTTCTTCTTTCTCACTTTTTTTGAATAAACGTTTTAACGGATACCAAAAAATACCTATAATTGCCATAAGGACAGATAAAACAATTCCGACGATCGCTCCAATGGCACCTAAGCCTATTCCAGGACCAACGTAAGCTTGAGCACTGCTTGCATAAAAGGCAAGGGTAATAAAAATTAAAAGTACGTATTTCATTAAGCTATCTCCGAGTAATCTTATTTAATGTTGTGAGCTAGTTGTTGCACTGAGGTATATTTTCAAAATAGTCTTTATCAACCCACATTCCATTTGATATATGTTCATTATATTCAATGGAAATATTTGAAATGTTATTGTGCTCGAAGACCTTGTTGCCATCAGATGTAACTTGGACGGCTCGACCTTCATCAGGAACAATGACCAATACGTTTCCATTTGGCAGATACTGATGTTTGCCTTGGGCACCTGAATAGAAAGAGAAATCACCCTGTTCGAATTCATTTTTTAATTCATTGGTTGAGGGGTTAATTTTGATAATTTCAGAGCGGCCAAATCCATAGTTGTTACTATAAACAGAAATCATCCCGTCATCAGTAAAATCAGGATCATGCTGATATTTCCATGGGCCATTTCTAGCCCATTTTACACGATATGTCTTAGGATCTATTACGGCAACGAGGTGTGTTATCCGTAGGCTAATCAAAAGATCACCGGCTTCAAAATCTTCAAATTTATCTGCGATTTCAGGTTGCAATATATCGATATCATTAGTATGGAATATGTCATACTTAATCTTATCCGCCGGCGTTTTATCGAAATGCTTAAATTTGTGGTCTGCTCTAATACTAAAAATATTGGCAGGTGGATTATTAGCTTTAATAACATCTTCAACTAAACCAAACTCAGCAATTGTTTCGCCGGTCATAGGATCAAAGTTTGTAAAATAATTATAATGGGCATAAGCAGTATTTTCTCCTCTCCAAGCCCAATAAGTATTATCTAAACCTTTTTCGATAGAATGATGAAACACCCCGGATTTAGTCCAAACGGGTTGACTACACTGATCGACTCGAGCCATTACATCACCTGAATCAAAACTAACTAAGATTGAACCATCTGGTAACACCTTAAATGCATGAGGGGAGTCGACACCGTTTAGCGGCCCATCTGGATCAAGAGGTGCATATGACAAATCCCAGTAATGGATTTCCTCTCCTTGATCAGTCATAAGCCAAGCACCATATTGATGTTTCACACCATCATATCCCATAAAGATATAGTAACCTTCTTGAACTTTATCTTTTTGCTGTACAGTAAACCTTTCTCTTGAAGCGCGTTTAGGAGCTTTTACTAAACGGTTTGATGGGATAAATTGACCATAGCGGACGAGTGACAACATACCGCTATACGCAGACTCTATGGTCTTATAGGGCCACATTTTAAAACTTCCGACTGCTAACCCGTAGGCAAATACAATTCCGGTTACCAAAAAAACTAAAGAGAAAACCGATATTTTTTTGCTTAAAGCTTCAGACATTTTTGTTATATTTCCGTTAAAGCGAACAAATAAAATTTACCCAGTAACGGCTTGAGTATACCAAAGTATCCCTTGATATGGCCATCATTAATCTCTCGGTAGTACGCCACTAAGTATAAAAGGTTTTGGCAAAGTGATTATAGTTTTTGTGGTACTATTTAACACTTCTAAAATGTTTAGATTATCAATTGTCAGGTACTACTAGATGAAATATAAAATTCAAGCTCTTATTCTAATGGCGTTGTATATGAGTATCATTTTCATGGCAAGCGCTCAGAATAGTTCAGTTTCCAATAAAGTATATGATGGAACCGATCTAGTGATTGAAGATATGGGGTTTCATGAGGTTAAGCTAGGAGAAGAGTTTAAATTTCAACCAAGGATTATTGGCAATTTTCACTTATGTCGTAAAGATTTCGGTCATGATGACGTGATAGTGCATCCAGAAACGGGCGAAATCCGCTGGGACACGAGTCAATTAACATTTGGTAGAGGCTTTTATATACGAATTAAATGCAGTAATTACACTAATTTCGATTACGGTTCAATGATTATTCATGTTGATAAAAGTGGCACTAGCAAAATTCGAATTTTGGGTAAAGATGGGATTGATGGCCGTATTGGGATAGCCGGACAAAGTATGATTAGTGGTGATACTTTGGTAGTTCCTAATGGCGTTTATCCTGTTTCAACCCGCTCTAATGGTAGTTACGATAATGCCTTTAAAATGACCTCACCTACTGATGGAACCAAAAATCAATTCTCCACATTAATCGCTCAAACACCCGGCGGGGTTCTAATTACCGGAGAGGCGACCAGTAAATTCGGGAAACAAAAAAATGCGTTTCAACTCAGTGAATCTAACTATGTTGCTATTGTCGGTTTTGTTGTAAAAGATGTACAAAGAGGATCTTTTACCACCGTTGGCCCTGGTAATAGATTGCTTGTTGAATTTTTGGGCGCTCAAGGTGCTGGAACTTGGGGTTTTCCTTGTTCAAATTTTGAAGAAGCTAAAAAAGGACAATGTTCTAATGCTGGCATTCGAGTTAATCGAGGCACTCCGCTTATACAATCGAGTTATGATTGGGGGCATAATCGTTATGGAATAATGACACGTAACACCAAGGCTTCAATTACTCGCCGTTCATTAGTTAGGCTAGATGAACACAAGGGCGACCAACCTTATGGAGGATTTAGTGATTATTGTGATTCTAAGCATATTAGTCAAGACAATATAGTGTTCGATTCATTAGCAGTTGCTGCTCCTCATTACAAAAATTACGCTGGTTTAGCGGCGTTTCCGGCGACTGGATGCGCCAAAATGAAATCAGATCTTAAGGTCGTGGGTTTGCTGTCAGTCAATAACAAACTTTCTTTATCCTTAATGGATTCTAAGGCTGGTTCTGACAACCTTTGGAAAAATATTGTTTCCTATGACACGGAAGGAACATGTACCCCCCAAAAAGACCGATGTGGTGCATGGTTATTGCAGTCAAAGAAGAACACCAAAGTTTATGGTTCTTTTTTTGGTAAGGCGAGAGGGTTTAAGGGTAGTGAGAATATTAGGGGGGCTTTTAGTAAAAAAAATATACAGTTAGATGACAGCGTTATTATTCACGATATTCCTGGAATGGAAAATAAGGGTGTTCCACCAGAATACTTACCTAGCATTCAACTCTATTATAATGGTAGGAGTGATACTTTTTGGGGAGATAAGGGCTATTCTGAACAAACAAAAACTAGGCGTTGGCCTATTCCAGCAGAAGATATAATTGCGAGTAATATGCGTAGCTATAGAAATAGTAAAGCATTAAAAGTTGGTGGTGGAACTATTGATATCGACGGAAATCGCGGTGCGGTAACGGAAGGTAACTCAATGTCGGAATATTTTTGGGGATATATCAACCCTAATATTCCGCCGTTGGTTGTCAGAGTGAATAAGAAAAGCGGTGGCAATAGAATCGCTTGGGAGAATTTTACCGGTTTGACTAAAGAAAAGGTGTTAGGTTGGATTGTCAATTGTGTTGATTTTAAAAAAAATAGTATGACAAAATTGAAACAATTAGAAAAAAATACACTCTACTACCTAGATAATAGTGAGTGTCACTCTTACGCCGTTCAAGCGATTTACCAAAATGGTGTTAGCGGTGTAAGTTACATTGAAGAGTAAAGAAGGATTTAGCTGTTTATTTTTTGTTTTGAAGTGTTGATATGGCTTTTGGTTGAGACAAAGTTCACATACCGGTAAATTTGTTGCTATTAAAAACTAAAAGTGAAGTGTTCGACCTAATTATCTATTTAGATATCGGTATATTGTCCGATAAATACATTACATACAAAGCTATCTTTCAAAAGGTTTCGTCAGGTTATGAAATTACGAAGTATACAAATAATAGTTACGATATTAATAGGTGTTTTTGTTAGTGCATGTGGTGGGGGTGGTGAGACAATTCCAACCAGCGGACCGACAAACGCGCCAATTAGCTTATCTGTTTCAATAACGGGAGGGGGGAGCGTTTCTTCATCACCTTCTGGAATTTCTTGTACGCAAAATTGTAGTGCTAACTATGATCAAGGTAGCAACGTTTCATTGACAGCGACGCCTGCTGCTGGTTCAACCTTCTTGAGATGGGAGGGTGCTTGCTCAGGATCTTCTTCATGTAATCTTGTATTGAATTCAGACCAGTCGGTATCTGCAGTATTTGAGCAAGAATCGACCAGGTTATTTAGTTTATCAGTCTCGGTTCAGGGGGCAGGGAGTGTTTCATCTAACCCTCAAGGAATTAGTTGTGGAACTGACTGTTCAGAAGATTTTGCTGAAAACACTAATGTAAGTTTAACTGCTACGCCTAATGCTGGTTCCACTTTCGTGAGATGGGAGGGTGCTTGCTCAGGATCTTCTTCGTGTAATCTTGTATTGAATTCAGACCAGTCAGTGTCTGCGATATTTGAACAACAATCAACAACCTTGTTTTCTCTATCGGTTACGGTTCAGGGTTCAGGAAGTGTTTCTTCGACTCCTCAAGGAATTAATTGTGGAACCGACTGTTCAGAAGATTTTGCTGAAAATACTAACGTAAGTTTAACTGCTATGCCGGATGATGGTTTTAGATTTGCTAATTGGAGTGGCGCATGTTCCGGTAGTGGCGCTTGTAGTGTAAATATGGCGCAAAATCAGTCTGTTAATGCTGTTTTTGAGCAAAATGCTGCTTCCGAAGCAACGCTTACCGTAACGGTTTCTGGAAATGGAAGTGTTACATCAAACCCAATTGGAATCGATTGTGGTTCAGACTGCACCCATAATTTTACTCAAAATACCTCGGTTGTATTAACGGCAGTACCGAACTCTGGATATAAGCTTGATAGCTGGAGTGGCGACTGTAGTGGGAATGTCGGTTGCGACTTAACTATTGATGCTAATAAGGTGGTGACAGCGACTTTCATTCAAGATACTGGGCAAGGTGGAACGTTAGCCATCGCCGATATGGGACTTCATGATGTTAATCACGGAGATACTTTTACCTATCAACCACAAATCACTGGTGATTTTACCATTTGCCGCAAAGACTTAGGTCACGACGATGTTTTCGTTGATTCTGAAACTGGTCAAATTACTTGGAATACTGCTTCTTTGAATTTTGGTAGAGGTTTCTATATCAGAATAAAGTGTAGTAACTTTAGCGAGTCGGCATACGGTTCAATGGTCGTTCATGTCGATAAATCTGGAACTAGTCAGTTACGCGTTGCTGGTGAAAATGGTGTTTCTCCATATATTGGGGTGGCTGGTCGAGCAATGACTAGTGGCGATACCATTGTTTTTCCAGACGGAAATTACCCGGTATCGGTAACAAAAGACGAGTCATTCGAAAACGCGTATAAAAGTAATGCGCCTACTGATGGTACTGCTGAGCAATATAGTACAATCATCTCAGAATCACCTGGAGGTGCAGTAATTAATGGTGAAGCACAAAATGGAATCGGCAAACAAAAAAATGCATTTCAACTAGCCACAAACAACTATATTGCAATAGTCGGTTTTGTTGTAAAAAATGTTCAAAGATCATCGTTTACCACTATTGGAACCAATAATAAATTGCTTCTTGATTTTGTTGGTGCTCAAGGAGCAGGTACTTGGGGGCAACCTTGTTCGAACTTTAGTGAAGCGGGTTCTGGACAATGCTCAAACGCAGGGATGAGGATCAATGGCGGAACAGGTGTCTTTCAGCACAGTTACGATTGGGGTCACAATCGGTACGGTATCATGACTAATCGTACTGACGGATCAATTACAAGACGATCTATGGTGAGATTGGATGAACACAAAGGCGATCAACCTTACGGAGGATTTAGCGACTACTGCGACACTTTGCACTTAAGTCAAGATAATGTTGTGTTCGACTCTTTGGCTATTGCAGCTCCACATTATAAAAATTATGCTGGACTGTCGGCATATCCGGCTACTGGTTGCGAAAATACATCTGCGACATTGAAAACAGTCGGCTTGTTAGCAGTAAATAATAAACTTTCGTTAAGCTTGATGGACGCAAAAGCTGGGCCAAACCATATTTGGGATTATATAGTCTCTTACGATAGTGAAGGCACATGTACACCTCAAACCGATAGATGTGGCTTTTGGCTATTACAGGCGGACAAAACAGTTGATGTTTCAAACTCCTTTTTCGGTAAAGCTCGAGGCTTTGAGGGTGGTACTAATATTGCGCGAGCATTTGGCGATAACATTAATCTCTCAAGTTCCGTTCTTATTAATGACGTTCCCGGTAAGAATGATGTAGGAAGCGTGCCTGAATATTTACCTCAATCCCTTCTTTATTATAGGGGGAAGTCTGATACTTTTCATGGCGACCAAGGTTACGATACAGTGACTGCTGCGAGGCGTTGGCCTATAGCAGGTGAAGATATTATCGCAGCGAATATGAGAGCCTACCGTAATCAAGAAGCACTTAAAGTCGGCGGCGGAACCATTGATATTAATGGAGATCGTGGTGCAGCGGCCGCAGGGGATAGTATGTCGGAATATTTTTGGGGGTACATTAATAATAAAATTCCACCACTAGTCGTAAGAGTAAAAGATAAAGGTGCTGTAAATCGAGTTGCATGGGAGCGCCTAACAGGTAGTCGTAGAACAGCGGTTACCGGTTGGAAAGTGGAATGTGTATCCACAGGCAACAGCCTTTTAGCGAGTTTGTCTGCTGATCAGTTAGTCTTTAACGATGATTCAGGCTGCCAACAATATGGGGTCAAAGCTTCATACGCTGATGGAGATAGTGGAATAGCTTACACTGAAACCCCAGAGTAAATATGGTCTATAAATAATTAGGCCATATAATTAATTTTATTTTCCTAGTTGAATACCTTGACAGGGATCTTTCTACCACTTAAAATTCGCGCCGGATTTGGGGCTATAGCTCAGCTGGGAGAGCGCTACACTGGCAGTGTAGAGGTCAGCGGTTCGATCCCGCTTAGCTCCACCAATCCGAATTTTAAAAGTTTTAGTCCCCTTCGTCTAGAGGCCTAGGACACCGCCCTTTCACGGCGGTAACAGGGGTTCGAACCCCCTAGGGGACGCCATTTTAAAAAAGCCGACTGTTCGTCGGTTTTTTTTCACCTCAAATATTCTTTATACTTTTGTCATCTTGTTAGCTGATTGTCGAGGCTATATCATATATAATGAACCGCTCTGAAATTAGTTTTTTTGCAGCAAAAGTTTTATAAAAATTCAATTTCAACTTTCAGTTTATATTTCAGTATTAATCGAACTGAGTGATTTCTCTACCATATAGAGTCGATAAGTCTGAAAGTGATAATCACATAAAATATCGTTATTTAAAGTTCGTAAAAGTCAAGAGTCAAGAGTCAAAAGTTAAAAATTATCATCAAATAGATTATTTTAAAATGCTACGGAGATACTTAGCGAATGAGTGTTATTAAAAAAGCTGATTTTATTGACAGTGTTGAGAGTGCGTTGCAATACATCTCTTATTATCATCCGAAAGATTTTATTGATGCATTATACGAAGCCTATCTTAAAGAAGAAAACCCTGCAGCCAAAGATGCTATAGGCCAAATTTTAATTAACTCGAGGATGTGTGCCCAAGGTAAACGTCCGGTTTGCCAAGACACCGGAATCGTTACGGCGTTTGTTAAAGTTGGGATGGACGTTCAGTGGGAAAGCAATTTAACAGTCCAAGAGCTAGTTGATGAAGGGGTAAGAAGAGCCTATAGCAATCAGGATAATCCTTTACGAGCCTCGATTGTTAAAAATCCTATAGGGCCAAGAGTTAATACCAAAGATAATACACCAGCGGTTGTCCATGTAGAGCTTGTTGCAGGTGACAAGGTTGAAATAATTGTCGCAGCGAAAGGTGGTGGTTCCGAAAACAAAACTAAATTTGTGATGCTAAACCCTAATGATTCGATTGTTGATTGGGTATTAAAAACAGTACCGACTATGGGAGCCGGTTGGTGTCCACCGGGAATGTTGGGGCTAGGTATTGGCGGCACAGCAGAAAAAGCGATGGTAATGGCCAAAGAATCGCTAATGGATCCGGTAGATATTCATGAATTAAAAGAAAAAGGAGCAGAAACTTCCGTTGAAAAACTCCGTTTAGAATTGATGGACAAAGTTAATCAACTAGGCATTGGTGCCCAAGGTCTCGGCGGCCTAACCACCGTTTTGGATATCAAAATTAAAGACTGTCCAACTCACGCTGCGTCATTACCGGTAGCGATGATCCCAAATTGTGCAGCGACTCGTCACGTTCATTTTACCTTAGATGGAAGTGGACCAACTTTTATTGAGCCACCAAAATTAAGTGATTGGCCAGAAATCCCAGCGCAAGATCAAAGTCAGTTAAAAAGAGTTGATTTGAATAATATTACTCAACAAGAAATTGATTCATGGCAGCCGGGTGATTCTTTGCTATTAAATGGAAAAATTCTAACTGGTCGTGATGCGGCTCATAAGAAAATAAAAGACCTCGTTGATAATGGTGAAGCTTTGCCTGAGGGTGTTGATTTTGAAGGGCGATTTATTTATTACGTCGGTCCAGTTGATCCAGTGAGAGACGAAGTTGTTGGTCCAGCAGGGCCGACAACATCAACCAGAATGGACAAATATTCTGAACTGATGTTGAGTGATAAATCAGAAGGCGGTATGGGATTAATGGGAATGATTGGAAAGTCTGAGCGCGGCGACATTGCGCTAAAATCCATTGCAAAGCATCGTTCAGTTTATTTAATGGCAGTTGGAGGCGCGGCTTATCTTGTTTCCAAAGCGATCAAAAAATCACGAGTAGTCGCTTTTGCAGAACTAGGTATGGAAGCAATTTACGAATTTACTGTCGAAGATATGCCAGTAACCGTTGCTGTTGATACTAAAGGTAATTCAGTGCATAAGTCAGGGCCGGCTATTTGGAAATTAAAAATTCAGCAGAGCCATAAATAGACTGATTAATTAAGCTGCAGAAAAGTTATATTGTAGAAAAACTGAGCTATAAAAAAATAAACGGCAGAATAAGCAAGTTAATAATTCATTAGTCATTCATTATCATCTTTGATTAATAGCAGGAGAAATATGAGCATTCAAAGTGCCGGTAAAAAATTTAGAAAGGCTGTTGCAGAAAACAAACCGTTGCAATTAGTCGGAACAATCAATGCGTTGACTGCCCACATGGCAAAACAGGCGGGTCATAAAGCTATTTATTTATCCGGCGGTGGAGTGGCGGCCAATTCATTAGGTATTCCAGATCTCGGTATTTCAACCATTGATGATGTATTAACTGACGTTAGACGTATCACCGATGTTTGCGACTTACCGCTTATGGTCGATGCGGATACAGGCTTCGGCGGTGCTTTTAATATTGCAAGAACCGTGCGTTCACTGACTAAGTTTGGTGCTGCTGGTTGTCATATTGAAGATCAAGTTGCGGCTAAACGTTGTGGTCACCGACCGGGAAAAGAAATTGTACCGCTAGAGGAAATGGTTGATCGAGTCAAGATGGCAGTCGATGCTAGAACCGATGAAGATTTCGTTATTATGGCTCGAACGGATGCGTTAGCTGTTGATGGCATTCAAGCGGCGATAGACCGTGCAGCAGCGTGCGCTGAAGCGGGTGCTGATATGGTTTTTCCCGAAGCGATTGATCAGCTAGTACAGTACCAACAAATGAGAAATGCGATCAGTGTTCCGATCTTGGCAAATATCACAGAATTTGGCCAAACACCTTTATTTTCAACACCAGAACTTGCGGAAGTCGGAGTTGATATTGTTCTTTATTGTTGTGGTGCTTATCGAGCAATGAATAAAGGCGCAGAATCTTACTATAAAGCTTTGATTAATGATGGGCATCAGCGAAATGTTATCGACATTATGCAAACCCGCGAAGAGCTTTATGATTATTTAAACTACCACCAATACGAGCAAAAGCTGGATCAGCTGTTTGCTGATGATAAGGAGAAGTAACTAATGAGTGATAATAACGAAACAATTATTCGCAAACCTAAAAAATCCGTAGCCTTGTCTGGGGTTCCAGCTGGAAATACGGCACTTTGTTCAGTCGGTTTAACAGGAAATGATTTGGCTTACCGTGGCTACGATATTCTTGAGTTTGCAGAAAATGCGGAGTTTGAAGAAGTGGCTCATTTATTGATTCATGGACGTTTACCAACTAAAGCTGAATTAACCAATTACAAAAGAAAATTACGTTCAATGCGCGGACTGCCAACAGTGGTGCAAGAAGTTTTGGAGTCACTTCCAGCAGCGGCGCACCCTATGGATGTGCTTAGAACTGGCTGTTCTGTATTAGGCGCAGTGTTGCCAGAAAAGGAAGCACAAGCTCCAGCGGATGCAAAAGATATCGCCGACCGTTTGCTTGCTTCATTTGGTTCAATGTTGCTTTATTGGTATCACTATAGTCATAACGGTCGATGTATTAACGTTGAAACCGATGATGATTCTATAGGCGCGCATTTCTTACATCTATTACATGGCGAAAAGCCAACTGAAGAGTGGGAAAAGGCGATGCATATTTCGCTGATTCTATATGCTGAGCATGAATTCAATGCTTCCACTTTCGCTAGTCGGGTCATTGCAGGAACGGGATCAGATATTTATTCTTCCGTGTGTGGAGCAATTGGTGCCTTAAGAGGGCCAAAACACGGTGGAGCTAACGAAGAGGCGTTAGAAATACAAAAACGATATTCTACGCCAGATCATGCTGAAGCTGATATTAAGGAGAGAATGGCTAGAAAAGAAATTGTGATCGGGTTTGGTCATCCGGTTTATACCGTTTCTGACCCTAGAAATGTCGTTATAAAAAAAGTCGCAAAGAGTTTATCTAAAACACAAGGCGATATGAATTTATTTAATATTGCTGAAAGGTTAGAAACAGTGATGTGGGATGAGAAAAAAATGTTTCCTAATTTAGATTGGTTCTCAGCGGTTGCGTATAACAAAATGGGAATTCCAACTTCCATGTTTACTCCGATATTCGTAATGTCCCGTATTACCGGTTGGGCGGCACATATTATGGAACAACGTGTAGATGGTAAGATCATACGACCTAGCGCTAACTATAATGGATCAGAACCGAGAGCATGGGTCGATATTGAGAATAGGAACTAGAGAATAGAGAATGGAAATAAGAAATAAATCCAATATTTAGATTTAATATTCAACTTGAAAACCGTCAATTATTTTGGCGGTTTTTTTGTGACAAATTAGTTAATGAAAGTTTCGGTTAATTCGCAGGTTACTCCTAACAGTTACTTTGACATGCCCAAGAAATGAAGTTAGCATAAGATCAAGTTAGCGGAAATTATAGCTGACGTTAGTCATAAATATTATTAATTTCAGGAAGTTTCATAAAATGAAAAAATCGATACCACTTATATTTATTTGTACTTTTTATTTAAGCGTCCAAAAAGTAGATGCTGAAGTTAATTATATACAGGGTTATACGGTTGCAGATTGTAATACTTGTAACACTACATACGAATTTGCTACTAAGGCAAAGTTTTTGGCTCGTACCAGACTTTGGACTGGTAACTACCTAATTTATAACGATGTAGAAGGTGTCGTTCGAACTTTAAATGTAACAACTACAGTATTTGAAGAAGGTATTGATACATTTGTTGTTTATAGGGCGACGGCCATTGAAACAACCGTTGAAAACCAACAGAGTTTTGATGCGTATATGTTTGAAAAACAAAACAATAGTTTTTTGACAGAAATAGATGTTGAAATTGACCGCCCATACGACTCCACGTATCCAAATTCTATGTTTGGTAGTGTTAATCAACAATTACAGAGCCAGTTTGGTGCACTTTATGTTACACGAGTGAAAATAGGAACTGTAATTCGTGTAAAAACATCGGGTGGGCTAACAGTAGTTTTAATAAAAGACAAGACAATGACAAGGGAAATGTACACTGTGGCTTATGTTTTAGATGCTGATGGAAATGTCATAGAAATACCATTAGCTACATCTTCTAGCGGAGGTAGCAGTCTTGTTGGACAGTTTGTTCTTCGTTTAACTTCAGGAACCTATTACATTAATGTCAGTGGAAGAAACGGGATAATTACAATAACGCAAATAGAACAGTAGTTATAATTTGTCCATGGTATTTTTAATAAAAAAAAAGAAAGTTCTTATTTATCTGTTGGTAGGATTAATATTGACTTTCTTAATCAACATATTTTTAGTCAATAACGACGAAAAGGTTGGTTTTATCGATGATAAAACGGGCTCTATAAAATTAGAAAAACCTTCTAACTCTTTGCAAAAAGCCAAGTTAGATGTCACTATAAAAATTGAAGATTTTGCTTCACTGACAGATTTTTGGCAAAAACACTTCCCCGAAAGTTCAATTGAAGCTGATTTTAATTCACTTATGTCTGCATCAGATTTTATAAATATCTATCAACCGTTAGCAGAGCAAGGTGATCTCAACGCTAAATACCTAGTTTCTTTAATGGTCGATACTTGTCTGGCTGTAGAAAATGAGTATGTTACTGTAATAAACTCTCTTTATCATGATCAAAATATATTGGAACCACTATTAAATGACTATCAACGTTGCCAAGAATTTTTGAGTAATTTGTCAGATAAGGAAAGGCAAGATATTGCAAAAACTTCTATATTTAATGATATTTTTGATTTGATGCTACCCGAATTATCAATAAATTTGGATAATATTGCGTCTTCTTCATTGAGCGAAGAAAGAATAAAATTTTATAAACAATTTAATTCTGGCACCGAAGGTGTTCTCAAACATCCTATCAATAAGGAAACAGCGATATTCTTTGAGACCATAAGCCGGGGAAAAGATCCGATTAGTTTACATGCAGCTTTTTATCTTCTTTCTACTCAGGGAGCCGGTGAATACGAACCTTTTAATAGAGAACTGACTGCCTGGTTATTGGCATCCTGTGCAAGTGGTTATGGTTGTAAAAACAACTTTTCTTTGACTGGTGGTTTTGCTATTTTTTGTTTTAACCGAAACGTTGAATGCTATAATAAATCCCCTGAAGAACTTGTTACAGAATTGCTTCCTAACACAAATTATAAAGAAGTGCTTAATCGTGCGTGGCTAATTTCTCAAAGGATTAGTAATGGAGAACAAAAACAACTTCTCCTAGAATTACTCTCAACGATGAGTCCTGAAAATGCTAGAACATTCGCATCACTCAAGGACTGAAGATAACACACAATAATCAACCTTAATGAACATGACAAATCTCTACTAGTTTTAAAATTTGACTGTCCTGTTAACACCCCCAGTCAAATCAGCTTTGTAAAAATCATTCGAAAATAAACTGAAGGTTAATTTGGAGGGGGTGTGCATTAAACTCAGATTAAGTTCGTTGAGGATTACTGAGTAGATAGCTTACTGCTTCAAGAATCGCTTTTTTCTTAAACAAAAACTGCCAATGAGAACCCCCAGACTGTCGCCATAAAAATAGGCTTCTAATGGCACATAATAAAGCAGCTCTTACTTTAATCTGATTTTCCTTATCTTTTAAATATTTAGGTTCGCCTTTCACTTGAATTCTGTTGGGTAATTTTGACACCGTTTGCTGGTAAGCGTCAGAACAATCTTCGATTAGTTGGTTAAATATTTCATCGTCTTGATAAAAATTTTGTTCAGAATATTTTGCTGAAAGTTTAGCTGTATATTGCGACAATTTATTCATTAGAGGCGTGTTTGATGAAAGTTGTTTGTGTAGAGTAATTAGATTAATTGCCATTCCCACAAACTCAGGATCTTTATCTGAACTACTGGTATCAAGCTGTTGTTTTAACAAACGTAGTCCAGTGCTTACTTCAAAACTACCACCGTAAACATCAACAGCCGATTTTGCATCAACTCGAAGTAAACTCCCAAGAATTGATTTAAAATCAGTCTCGTTAGTATGACCTTTCCAAGCAATATGTTGAACGATACGGATCGCTTGGGCTAAACCGGCAAGTGCAACAGTTTGATCGATAGAAGTCTGATTAATACTCATTTAAATAGTTTATTCCTGTTAAAATGTTATTCGATATTGATGTTAGTATTAGCATCGACACTGGTATTAGTATTGTTATCGAATAATGCTGTCGATTATTCCGCCGCCTAAACACTCTTCGCCTTGATAAAAAACCACTGATTGTCCCGGCGTAACCGCTCTTTGTTTTTGCTCAAACATGACTTGCCAATTGTCTTGATCAAGTCGTTTAACATGACAAGTAAAATCCTCTTGGCGATATCGTGATTTTGCGGTGCAAGTAAACTGATCGGAAATATTTTTTGGTTCAACCCAATCAAGCTGCGAAGCGATTAGTCCATCACTAAGCATCAGAGGATGGTCGTGACCCTGACCAACAATTAATACGTTTCTTTCAAGGTCTTTTGCTACCACATACCAAGGTTCATCACTCGCATTCACAAGGCCACCAATCCCAATGCCTTTTCGTTGCCCAAGTGTATGATACATGAGTCCAGAATGTTGACCGATAACTTGTCCTTGATCATTTTCTATATCACCGGGTTGAGCGGGGATATATTGCTCTAAAAAGTCTTTAAATTTGCGTTCGCCAATAAAACAAATTCCGGTACTGTCTTTTTTATTAGCGGTAACAAAACCTTGTTCTTCAGCAATCCGTCTGACTTCTGATTTGTCTAATTCGCCAACTGGAAACATTGATTTGCTTAATTGCGCTTGATTTAGTGTATATAAAAAATAGCTTTGATCTTTATTTGAATCAACGCCCCTTAACATCAGGCTAGAACCATTTGAACGATCAACTCTAACATAATGCCCTGTGGCAATATATTCAGCACCCAGAACAACAGCGTAATCTAAAAAGGCCTTAAATTTTATTTCTTTATTACACATGATATCGGGATTGGGTGTACGTCCGGAACGGTATTCTTGTAGAAAATATTCGAAAACGCGATCCCAATATTCGGCGGAAAAATTAATTGTTTTAAAAGGAATTTCTAGCTTGTCTGCAATGGATTTTGCATCCGCCATATCTTCGGCGGCAGAACAATAATCATCGGTATCATCTTCTTCCCAATTTTTCATGAAAACGCCAATCACATTGTAACCTTGCTTTTTTAGGAGGTAAGCAGCAACGGATGAATCGACACCGCCTGACATACCTACAACAACCGTTATTGATGCGGGGGCGAGAGTTTGACTGTTAGTCGGTTCTGACATGATATTTATTCTGTTAGTTGATTATTTAAGGGATTGATAGCAATCGTCTGCTAATCTTTGTTCGTTGCCGTAAAAACTAAGTGAATCCAATGGAAGTCGCTTACCCGCTAAATAATCGCCTAGACATTGCAAAACTAGAGCGCTTCTGAGTGATTTTTGCGGCATTTCAGTAATTTCTTGTAGTGTAAACCAACAAGCATCTAATATATCTGGATCCTGAGGTTTTGGCTGTTGAGTATCGGAAATATCGCCTAAATAACAAAAACGAAGATAGGTTTTGCCGTTGGTTGCTGGGCTCAATAGATAAGTCCCAATCAGAGACGTTGGGGTAAAATCTAGCCCTGTCTCTTCTAAAACTTCTCTAATAACCGCATCTTGTAGAGATTCATTTAATTCAACATGCCCCGCCGCTTGATTAAAGACAATATCACCAGAACTTGCTTTTTCTTTTACTAACAAGTATTGATCGTTTCGCTTTATAATAGCGGCAACTGTAACGTGGATTTTATCCATCAAATACTTCCAAAAATTAATAGATTAACAATAATATGACGCATTTTACCCATTTAAATGAAAAAGGCGAAGCACAAATGGTTGATGTTGGCGATAAATCAACAACTTCCAGAATCGCTACTGCATCTGCTAAGGTCAGTATGAGTAAAACAACCCTTGAAATGATTGTCGATGGCAAACATAAAAAAGGTGATGTTTTAGCTGTAGCGCGAATTGCTGCGATTCAAGGCGCTAAGAAAACCTCTGATTTAATTCCTCTTTGTCATCCATTAATGTTGACTTCAATCAAGGTAGATCTTGAGCCAGATTGGGATAATAGCGCTATTGTTATTCGTACGCTTTGTAAAGTGTCAGGGCAAACCGGCGTAGAAATGGAAGCACTGTGTGCCGCGTCTACAGCTGGATTAGCTATATATGACATGTGTAAAGCGATTGATAAACATATGATCATTTCCGATATCCAACTTGAAACCAAATCGGGCGGTAAATCAGGTGATTGGGTACGAGAAGTTTGATTTGGCTACAATGTGGGTTTGCTTACAAGATAAATTTGGCAACAAGATGAACTTGGGTAAATTATGATAAAAGTTAAAGTCGTATTTTTTGCAAGCTTTAAGGAAAGGTTAGATTGTGCTGAATTAACCTTAGAGTTGAATTCAGATTCTAATATTCAAGATTTATGTGATTTATTGGCTGGTAAAGGAAATAGGTGGTATGAACTATTTTCTGAAGCAAAGAAGTATCTAAAAATCGCTTGTAATCAGCAGATGGTAGAAATTGATCATGGATTGAATGATGGTGACGAAGTCGCCTTTTTCCCACCCGTAACTGGTGGATAGTTTTTATGTCGGATAGCAAAAAATCACGAGTTATTATTAGTCATCAATCATTTGATTTAGCAGCTTTGAATCAAGAAATCCAATCAAGTCAGGGCGAAAATGGCGCATCGGTTATTTTTACTGGCTGTGTTAGAGTGTCCGACGAAGAATCAGGTTTAACGGGAATGACACTAGAGCATTACCCGGGAATGACCGAATCATTACTTGAAGATATTCTGTCCCAAGCCATCGCTCGTTGGAAATTGACTCGTGTACTAGTGGCTCATCGAGTCGGGCATTTAACACCAGGTGAAATAATTGTGTTTGTTGGTACATGCGGACTACATCGTAAAGAAGCCTTTGAAGCGGCTGAATTTATAATGGATTACCTTAAAAACCAAGCGACATTTTGGAAAAAAGAGCATTATTCAGCAGAGTCTAATAAATCGGACAACTGGGTAGATGCAAAACAAACTGACTTAGATACAATGAAAAGGTGGCAGGATTAAATTGGTGAAATTAAAATGGTGAAACTGTTAATGGAGAAGTTCAATTGGTAAGATTAGACAAACTAGTCGCTAAAGCCTTGGATGTATCACGAAAACATGCAACAAAATTAGTTCAGTCAGGACGAGTATCGGTTAACGACAGCATAGAAAAATCAGCCAGTAGAGGCGTATCCGACTTAGATAATATAAAGTTTGAAGGGCGGCAAATCGAACTCCCCAGTAAGCGTTATATTGTTTTAAACAAACCTAAAGGCTACATTTGTTCAACTAAAGATGAAGAGTATCCTTCTGCTTTGAATCTGATTGATCCAAGAAATTTCGGCAATCTTCATTTCGCTGGTCGTTTAGATGCTGAGACAACTGGATTGGTCTTAATCAGTGATGATGGTCAGTGGACCCACCGAATTACGTCCCCAAAGTTCAAGCAGCCTAAAACTTATCGAGCATTACTTGATTCAGACATTACTGAGCAAGCAGTATCAGATCTCGAAAAAGGTGTGATGATTAAAGATAGCAATAAACCGACAGCTCCGGATCAGGTAAAGATATTAAACCCAAAGGAAATTGAGTTAACAATAACAGAAGGTCGATATCACCAAGTGAGGCGAATGTTGGTTTCCGTTGGTAATCATGTGGTAGATTTACATCGTTTAAGTATTGGATCGATTATTCTTACAGAAGATTTGGGAGTAGGGGAGTGGCGTGTTTTAACTCAAAATGAGGTAGGTAGTTTTTAGATTTTGATATTTGGCAAAAATAAGAATATCTCCATTCTCAGCTAGATCCCAGTTATCGTCAACCAATGACGATATTTCCCAAATGCCGTTGTGAACTCAGCTTCAGAGTAGAACGGGTATACAATAGAAAACTTGAGTAAAAGCATGTCTGGTGAATCACCCTTAGGAAATAGTTTCCATTTTTTAATGCGTTTTGGATAACGCTGCTGAGTGATTCGATAGCAATACATTTCTAGAAAGGCTAATCTCTGCTTATCTATACCCATCCCACCTCAAGATGCAGGTTTCAGTGCTCAGCTAGGAAAATTGAACAAGGCGCAAGTCGCAGGGAATGACAAGTCCTTTCCAAGAGTTGTAACGCAGTGCAAGTTTTCTAGCTGAGTACCCGTAGGGCAAGGCTATAAACAACCATCTTCTTTGTTAAGCAATTTTCAGCTAGAATGACTAGCTCAAAAATTACTTGCCTCAAATATGGCTGTTTCTAGTCTTGCTGAAACCTGCATCTTGAGGTGGGATGGGTATATAATGGTATTTTTTTAAATATATTGTTAGCATAGGCGCCCTTTGAACTAGCCAGTTGATCAAATTATCAATGAATTCTGTTTTTAAAGTTTTATCGAGTGAACAATGGAATGAAGCTCAAATAACGGGCTTTATTCCTCAAACCCCTCTCGACAATGAAAGTTCGGTTCATTTTGCTTTGTTTGAAGATTTGACATCAATATGTAACCAATTTTTCAAACCTACTGATTACCCAATCGCGCTAGAGTTTTCACCTAATTCCTTTTTAGGTGAAGTTCGCTGGGATTCTGAAGGTGATCAATCATATAAAAAAGATCAATCATGGAACGACGGTTGGCTTGAAGATGAAAAAATTCTTGCTGACACCGTATTAAATATCTACAGTTTCGCGCCTGAACAATCAGATAATGGTGTGATCTTTAGCTTGTTAGGAGAAAGTTAGATGAGTCATAGAGTTTCAATTAACAGTCAGTTTGATGGTGGCAATATTCGCTGTATTGACAACAAAAATTTTGAAAACATTCAGCTTGAAATAAAGCGTGATAATAACAGTGATTTCTACCAATGGTTTTATTTTCGTGCCAGCGGTGTACTAGGGCAAGATTGCCAATTTAATATTGTTAACGCAAAAGGCGCGGCCTACGCCGAAGGTTGGGATGATTATCAAGCGGTTGCTTCCTACGACCGTATTACTTGGTTTAGGGTTCCAACAAGTTACACTGACGGCGTTTTGTCCATTCAGCATCAACCAGAAAGGCATTCGGTTTATTACGCTTATTTTGCGCCTTATTCGATGGAAAGACATGCAGATTTTATTGCAAACTTATCAGAGCACCCGTTAGTTAATTTAAATATTTTAGGACAGACACTTGATGGACAAGATATCGACCAATTAATCATTGGAGAGCCAGGTGAGGGTAAGAAAAAAATATGGGTTCACGGACGTCAACATCCCGGTGAAACCCAAGCTTCTTGGTGGGCAGAAGGGTTTTTATATCGTTTATTAGATGATAGCGATGCAATTGCTCAAGCTGTTTTAAATAAAGCGGTTTTCTATGTCACCCCAAATATCAATCCTGATGGTAGCAAAAGAGGACATTTACGAACCAATGCCGCTGGCGCTAATTTGAACAGAGAATGGCTAGAGCCATCAATGGAAAAAAGCCCTGAAGTTTATTTGGCTATAAAAATGATGGAACAAGTTGGTGTTGATTTTTGTCTCGATGTTCACGGTGATGAAGATCTGCCCTATAACTTTATTGCTGGCGCAGAAGGTATTAAGGGTTGGACGGAGCGATTAGCTAATTTGCAGGCGATGTTCACTAGCCATTTAAAGTTAGTAAATCCGGATTTTCAAACTACCGTTGGTTATCCCATAGACGAGCCAAATACCGCGGATATGTCAATCTGTACTAATTACATAGCTCAAACCTTTGATTGTTTATCTATGACCCTTGAAATGCCATTTAAAGATACCCTTGAAACGCCAAATGTTGAACAAGGTTGGTCGCCCGAGCGGTCTCAAAATTTAGGGGCATCTTGTTTAGATGCGATTGCACGAGTGATTGATCACTTATAATTACTGATAACAAATATCCATTTATGATGCCTGAGTATAGCCTTACTCGGGCATTTTTTTATTCAGTAATAAATGATTAATCGTTCAAAAAGAACTCAATCTATTGCAGGGTGTTGTTACAAGAGTAATAGTTGTAACAAATAATTAACAGATCAAACTATTTCAGTCCTACCAACGTCTTTTTCTGTATATTCCAAAAAATCAAATTTACGAGGGGAAAATATGTCTTGGCGAAATAGTGCTTTGTTTGGCGCGTTGTTATTTATTTCTTTTACAGCCGTTGCAGAAAAGAAAAATTACCAAATTCCAAGAATTGATACAGCTCCAACGATTGATGCAGTTATGGCCGCTGATGAATGGGCGTCCGCAGAAATAGTTGATTTAGCTTATGAAATCAACCCCGGAGATAATACCAAATCATCTGTGAAAACATCTGCCTACATGATGGAAGATGGAGAATTTATCTATTTTGCGTTTGTTGCAGAAGATCCAGACCCTGAAAAAATCCTAGCATACCTAAAAGACCGCGATAGTATCTTTCAAGATGATTTTGTTGGCGTCGTTATTGACACTTTTAATGATGAGCGTAGAGGTTTTGAATTCTTTGTTAACCCGTTGGGTGTGCAGGGCGATTTAACTAAAGATGATATTCGTTTTAGAGAAGATTCTTCATGGGATGCAGTTTGGGATAGTGCGGGTCAATTAACGGATACAGGCTATGTTGTTGAAATGGCAATTCCTTATCGAGCGGTTAGGTTTCCTTCTGGGCTTGAAGAACAAACGTGGGGAATTAATTTTCTAAGAATTTACCCAAGGAAATCTCGCATTGTAATGTCAGATAGCCCAAGTAGTAGAGATTTAGATTGTTCTTTATGTCAAATTAATAAAGTAAAAGGTATGCCAAACCTTGAATCAGGTAATAACCTAGATGTTACTCCAACTTATACCTACGTTAAATCAGAAAACAGAGATGTTGAAGGCTTAAATCGATGGGACAGTGAATCTAATTCGGAAGTAGGTGTTGATCTAAGGTGGGCAGTGACTGAAGACTGGATATTAAATGCAACGGTTAACCCTGACTTTTCTCAAATAGAAGCTGACGCCGGTCAGTTAGATATAAATACGACCTTTTCGCTCTTTTATCCAGAAGCACGTCCTTTCTTTCTTGATGGAGCTGATTATTTTGCCAGTGCTAATCGTTTAGTTCATACGCGAAACATTGCTGATCCAGATTACGGAATAAAACTAAGTGGGAAATCGGATGGAAATAGTGCAGGAATGATTATCGCTAAAGATACCAATACTAGTTTTTTATTACCATCAAGTGAATATTCAGATATAGCAATTTTAGACGATTTTGAATCAGAAGTATTAATTGCTCGTTATCAAAGAGATATTGGTGATAAAAATAATATTGGAGCTTTAGTAACGCACCGAACAGGTCAAGGTTATTCGAACACTGTATCCGCCATTGACGGAAAATATTATTTTACCGAATCAGATAGTATTGAAGTTCAGTATATGCATTCTGACTCTACAAATCCCGAGTATCTACAAAACAATTATGAAGTTGAAGCTGAGCAATCGGATGATGCTTATTCAATAAGATATAACAGAAGAACTAGAAATTACGGGTTAAGAGCTGCTTATAATGACTTTGGAAAAGATTTCCGGGCAGATATGGGGTTTGTTTCAAGAGTTAATTATAAAAAGGTGGTTTTAGGTGGAAGTTATACTTGGTATGGAAAAGAAGGCAGTGACTGGACTCGTTGGGGCTTATTCGGTGATTGGGATAGAACGGAAGATCAAGCGGGTAAATTATTAGAAGAAGAGTCTGAGTTACACTTTACGATCAGTGGTCCTATGCAATTTACCACTCGTTTTGGTATCGTATCACGGGATAGGATTCACAATGATAAGATGTTTGATGAAGAGCGTTTTATGATGTTCTTTAGATTTAAACCGCTGAATAATTTAACTGTCGGTAATTTTCTGATAACCGGCGACGACATTGATGTCGAACATACTCAGCGAGGTAAAATCAATTTATATGAACCTTTCGTAAATTGGCAAATGGGTAGGCATTTTAATGTTCGTTTTAGTGCAACTAGAATGAATCTAAATGTATCGGAAGGACAGTTATTTAAAGCAAAACTATACGATACGAGACTTGCGTATCAGTTTAATATTAGAACTAGGTTATCTTTGACCTTGCAAACCATTGACATAAAAAGAAATCGCGGTTTGTATCGTGATCAAGCGATTGAACCTCGTTCTAAAACATTTGGTACTCAGTTAATTTATTCATATAAAATAAATCCACTTTCTTTGGTTTATTTAGGTTACTCAGATAGTGCGGTCGATAATGATGATATTGGTGGTCTAGAGAAAACGGATAAAAGTATTTTTGCCAAGTTTAGTTACACTTGGCAGTATTAGAGACGTTTTTCGAGAGAAGTATTTATTAAGATAAGAAACCTGATGTTAGCGAGCAAGAACTTGGTCGCTAACAAAAGGGTTAGAAGCTCTTTCGCTAGCAAAATCCGATATTCCGCCATGGCCAGAAACAAAACGAGTTTCTCCACCAAGCGGCCAAAGCTTGGTTGTAATTGATTGAATGAGATCTCCATGATTGCCTTGAGGGAAATCTGTTCTGCCAATACTGCCTTGAAAAATTACATCACCCACAAAAGCAAGTGCCGATTCTTTATGATAAAAAACCACATGACCTGGTGTGTGTCCTGGGCAATGAAAAACTGATAATGTTTCATTTCCAACCTGAATGGTTTCTCCGTCTTCCAACCATTGATCCGGAGAGCAATTTTCAGCACCAGCAAATCCGTAACTAGTGCCTTGTTGTTCGATACCTTGTAGCCAAAAATCATCAGCTTTATGAGGACCGATAACAGGAATACCAAGTTCTCTTTTTAATTTAGCTGCACCGCCAGCATGATCGAGATGGCCGTGAGTTAATAGAATTTGGGTGACATTAATATTATGTTGCTCGATCTTTTGTTGGATTTTTTCGACATCACCGCCAGGATCAACAACGGCGCCTTCAAGGGTTTCACTGCACCAGATAACCGAACAATTTTGTTGGAACGGGGTAACCACAACTAGTTCAACATGTAGACTCATAGCAGAATTCTTTTTTTATTCAATGAGTAGGGTATTTTACTTAACCAAGATGTTCACAACAAGCTGTATCAACCTTTTACAGATGGATAATTAGTCTGATAGAGTATTGAACTCAACAAAGTCGGTTAAAACTGATCCACAAAGTGCTTCTTCATTCGCCTAACTAAAAGAAAAACTGTAATCAATACAAGCGGTGTCAGAATACTAAGAATCAGGTATTCATTGATCGGATAAAATTCGTGATGAATGGCATTCAAGAATATTTTAAATAGGCTAATTAAATAATAGGAAATGGCTGCGACCGATAAGCCCTCAACGGTTTGCTGAAGTCTTAGCTGAAGATGACTTCTTCGGTTCATTGATTCAAGTAGTTTTTTATTTTGCTCAGCAATTGTTTGGTCAACACGTGTACGTAGCAGATCACTTGCTCTAGTCAGTCTTTTAGAAAGGCTTTCTAATTGTAGTTGCACCGATTTACAGGTTCTAATCGCAGGCATAAAACGTCTAAGAATAAATTCGCCAAGCATATCTTTATTTTCAACTCTTTGTTGTTCAAGTTCTTCAATACGACTGTTGACTAATTCAGAGTAGGCCAATGTCGCTGAAAAGCGATAGCTTGAAGATGCGCGAAGTTTTTCGACTTCGGCGGCGACGTTTGTTAATTCTTGTAATAGCTTACTTTCATCAGAATGATTATTGAGTTTGGTCATAGTCTCAAGAATTCCGGCACATTGTTGCCCAAGTTCTGTTGCGATTGGCGCGATTGATTTTGCGACCGGCAGTGCCAGTAAAGCCATTTGTCGATAGGTTTCAATTTCTAGTATTTTTAATACCAGACCGCCCAGTTGAAATTGTTTTCTGTCTGCTTCCATTTTGGAATTATCAGAGATATAAAAACAGGTAAAACCTTGCTTATTTAAATGCAAAGAAGTCCAAACAGTAACTTGGTTATCGATTAAATGGCTTGCAATGCTCGCCTTTGTGCCAAGATGTGATTCAATAATTTTACCTTCAACACAGCTATTAATTGTAATATTGGTAGCTGAAATCACAACACCGGGAAAACCTTGCAACCAATCTTCGGGAAACATATCGAGAGCCGTGGCACCATTGGTAAGCTCTTCGGTCATTGGTCTAATAATAGTGATGGTTGAAAATTCTCGGTGATTTTCCCAGCGCAAGTTAAAGTGTTCGAATTCTTGGAAGTAGCTATTAGTACCTTCTCCGATAGTATTCACATGGTAAATTTTTGCTAATTCGTTAATACAAGCATATTCAGCATTAATATCTTTTTTGTCGTGAAAGAACGCAATATGACTGATAACACAGGGAGACGATATTTTAGGAGAGGGGCGTGCGTGTATTTCTTGATGTAATTCAAGGTGTTGATGATGAAAATTAATCATAATACTGTCTCTCTTGTCACCTAATATACCAAGAAAGGTAAATTAGCAGGACCTAATTTAATCGTTTATATCAACCTTAGTTATTCAAATCAAGAATAGGTTATAATTATTTCGTATATATGACTGAATAATGAAATATTAAATGCAAGAAAATAACGTAATTGACGCAACTAAATATTGGTTAAATAAGACCATTATTGGATTTAATTTTTGTCCTTTTGCAAAGAAAGAATTTGTTAATGATTCTATCCATTATGAAGTCGTTGATGAGGCGAATACCCAAGAGCAACTGATGGCGCTGGCTCACGAATTAAAGCGTTTGGATGACCATCCCGAAATAGAAACATCGTTGTTTATTGTTTCCAAAGGACTAGAAAGCTTTTTTGATTATCTGGATTTTCTTCAATTAGCAACTGACTTGAGTCTCGATCTTGGTTATGAAGGTGTCTATCAATTAGCAAGTGTTCATCCCGACTATTGTTTTGAAGATGCTAAGCAAACAGATGCGGAAAATTATACCAACCGTTCACCTTATCCTATGATTCATATCATTAGAGAAGCCAGTTTAGAAAGGGTGCTTAAGCATTATCCAGATCCTGAGAATATACCTGTTAGGAATGTTGAGTTGGCTAGGGAGAGTGGGGTAGAGGTGTTTAAGGCAATATTGGATAAATGTGTGTTTATTCAGTAAAAACATAAAGCTAAACTAACCACAACAACGGTTAAACCATTAGCCACAATTTATTAGTAATAGCATGGAGACCGTGATACTATGGTTGTATGATTGTTTCCTTTAAGAACCAAGCAACTGAAGATATTTTCAATGGTATATCTTCTCGTATTGCAAGGAAAGCTTGTCCTCAGAGTATTTTGAGGATTGCTGTTAGGAAGCTAGAACAGTTAGATTCTGTTACCGTTTTGGATGAATTAAAAATACCACCCGGTAATCGACTTGAAGCCTTATCGGGAAGTCGCTCTGGAGAATTTAGTATACGTATTAATCAACAGTATCGAGTTTGTTTCAAATGGGGGGATGCAGGCCCATTTGACGTAGAAGTTACTGACTATCATTAGAGGTGTCATTATGGTTCGCATACCAACAAACAGAGAGCCAACACATCCTGGAGAAATGTTGCTGGAAGAATTCTTAAACCCTATGAACATTACTCAACGTGAATTGGCTGACGCTATCCATGTTCCTTATCAACGAGTAAATGAGTTGGTTAATCAAAAACGTGGAGTCACTCCGAGTACAGCTCTTAGACTTGCTCGTTTTTTTAATGTCT
>Ga0316204_10001386_pt1 | contig 66364 bp, 48 predicted proteins | sample 6monrhotite_MG_2_FD_205661 | JGI IMG/M metagenome (GOLD analysis project Ga0316204, IMG submission 205661) | Microbial mat bacterial communities from mineral coupon in-situ incubated in ocean water Damariscotta River, Maine, United States -... | ecosystem: Environmental > Aquatic > Marine >... | reverse complement strand
AGGCGGGCGAGATCGGACGGGCGGCCGATCACCTGGGCCGAGCAGCCCAAGCCGCCCCCAAGGACGGCGAGCTCCGATATCGCTACGCCGATCTCCTCAAGCGTGCCCGGCGCTTCGTGTCCGCAGAGGAGGTCTCGACCCAAGCGATCGCGCTCCTCCCCACCAAAGACGCGCGCGGCCACACGCTCCGAGCCCAAGTCCGCTTCGAGCTCGGCGAGTTCCGTAAGTCCGGCGAGGACGCCAAAGAGGCGCTCCAACGAGACCCGCGGAACCAGGCCGCGCTGGCCGTCTCCCGCTCAGTCAAGCGCCGCCTTGCGGCGCAGCCCCGTCCCTCGCCGACGCCGATCCGGCGGCCCGGTCCTGGGCCCGGGCCCAGGCTCAAGATGCGGACCCCTCCCTCGGGTAACAAGCCGCACGACGACGACCACGCTGCGCTCGAGGCCTGCTTAGCTGCGCTCAAGCGCCGAGATCGCCGCGCAGCGGCCGACGCGCTCAAGGCGCAGTTCCAAGAGGAACCGCTGCGCTGCAAGCAGGCTCTGATTACGCGCTACCGCTGCTTCTTGGGCCTGGGCGACGTTGCCTCTGCGCTGCACGATCTCACGACCTATCTCAAGCTGGCAGGGCCGACTCCAGACGGCGTCGAAGCGGTCCTGCGCTTCGCCAGAGGCTCTCGCGATCCAAAGGAGGCGATCCAGAAGATCCGGGCCCTGAGCGCCTTCGCGCGGCCCCGCGACCCCGCTTGGCGAGTGATCGAGGGTCAGGTCCTCGTGCAGTTCAAGGACACCAAGGGCGCCATGGCCGCCTACCAGAGCGCGCTCCAGTCGGACCCCCGCTTCTTCGAGGCCAATCACGAGCGGAGCCACCTCTACCTCCGGCTCAAGCAACCCGACAAGGCCCTCGCCGACGCCGAGATCTGCCTCAAGGCCGACCCGACTCGGCTTCACTTCCTCGTGATGGGAGGCGACGCCGCTCTTGCCGCCGGGCAACGCGAACGAGCGATCGCCCTCTACGAGCAAGCTGCGGCCGCCCGAACCGGGAACCCCCGCGAACAAGAGTACGCGCGCAAGCAACTCACGAAGTTGAAGAAGTAACCCATGACCTCCCCCGAGCAGGAGCGATCTGAGCCACCCGAGGCCGCCCTCGTCGCGTCTCCCGACCCAGAGGGCGCCGCTGAGGGCGCCTCTGCGGAGCCTGAGGCCCAGGCTCCAAAGGCCCCACCGCCCAAGACCCCACCCCCCAAGGCTGAAGCGAGCGAGCCCGAGTCAGAGGCGGCGAGCAGGACTGACTCAACGTCCTCCACGGACGCAAGTCAGGACTCGACACCCGCCGAGGGTGGAGGTTCGCCCTCCGAGCGCCTGCCCCAGCCTGGCCGACGTGCTCAGCCGGTCACGGTCACGATGCTCAAGGCCGCTGCTCGTTCACCCGAAGACGTCAAGGAGATCGTGCGCGTCGAGTCACGCCTCCGCGAGAAGAAGCGGGTCGAGCCCGCCAGCGGGGAAGAAGCTCGCGAGGGCACAGGCCAGGACAAGGCTCTGGAGAAGAGCTCCGCCCCCAAGCCCGCGGCTCCCTCCGTCAAGCCAGGCCCCCAGCCCCCCTCTCCACCCGAGGGCAACCAGAGCCCCGCTCCCAAGCGTCCGGCTCCGCAGAGCGCTACCCTTGGCCAGGCCCGGGCGCCCAAGAGTCCGAGGGCAGACAACCCACAAGCCCGCGCGCCGCAGCCGAGGGCGCCCCGCCCTGAGCCAACCCAGGCCCCCGCTGCGGAGAGCCCACCGGCCGCGCCGGCCTCAGTTCCTCGTCCCTCAGCCTGGCCGATCGCAGCCGCGATCCTGGTCACCGGCGCAGCTCTGACCTGGGCGATTCGCTCCTCCCAGCCCACTCCCCAGCCGGGCTCCGCGACCCCCGCCCTCGCCGCCGCCAGCCCGGCGCCGAGCGCCCAGGTCCTTCCTGCTCCCGCAGCCACCCCTTCCCGCCGCGGGACCCTGGCCAGCTTCGGACGCGACCACGTCGTCTACAGCGACGGCTCCGGAGAGCTGGTCGTCCTCAAAGGCGACGCTGTCTCGGGCGAGCTGACCTTAGAGCGGGTCTACGTCGTCCGCCGCGATCGCCAGCGCGACCTCGGCGACGCCGCGCGGCCCCTTCACGGCGTCTACCTCGACGACCTCCACCTCGAGCGCTCGGCTGAGCTCCGCGCTGCGACCCTCGAGTTTCGCACCCGCCTGGCAGAGGCGCGGCGGAAGGGCGAAGGGCTCGAGGTCCTCGACACCGCCGCGGCGCGCCTGGCTCGCGCTGGGGGGGCAGACCTCTTGATCCCCCTCCTAGAGCCGACGAATCCCACCCTCGATCGTCGCGCCGCGACGATCGGACTCCTCGAGAGCCGCTATCGCTGCGCCCTGCCCCACGTGGCCGAGCTGATCCGCCGCTACAAGGACGGCCCCCAGGGTCGCCGCCTCTGCAAGCTCAGCGGCGACCTGATCGGCCTGCCCCTCGACGCGCGCGCTCCCGAGGCTGCCGCCGAGGCGATCGAAGCCTGGTGCCGCGAGCACCCCCTCCTCGACCGCTTCGAGCAGGTCGCTCCAACAGGGGCCGACCTACCGCGGTGAGCGCGTCCCCGATCCCGATCTCGAGTGACTGCGAAGCCCTAGGCCTCCGACCTGGGCGCCTCCCTCGCGGGCCTCAGAGGACCTCCGGATGCAGGTAGGAGACGCGATCGGCGGATATCGGCTCGAGCGCCTGCTAGGAGCTGGCGGAATGGGGGCCGTGTTCGAGGCCCGTCGCCCGGGACACGCCCCCGTCGCCCTTAAAGTCCTCCTCCCCACCGCCGATCCGGACCTCCTGGCCCGCTTCGAGCGAGAAGCCAAGGTTCTGGGACGGCTCAACTCGCCGGGGATCGTGCGCCTCCTCGACTACGGCAGCGACCGGGGCCGGGCCTATCTCGTTCAGGAGCTCTGCCCGGACGGTGACTTGGCCGGCGTCCTGAAGAAGCGCGGGCACCTCGCACCCGAAGAGGCGCGCGCGCTGACGATCCAGCTCTGCGAAGCCCTCGCCGCCGCCCACGCCGTCGGAGTCGTACACCGCGACCTCAAGCCCGCCAACGTGCTCATGGTCGGAGGCCAGCCCAAGCTGACGGACTTCGGCCTCGCTCGTGCCAAGGGAATCGATCGGGCCTCGCTGACCGAGACCGGAGTCTTCCTTGGGACCCCAGCCTACATGGCCCCCGAGCAGCTCCTCGACGCACGCGAGGTCGACCAGCGCAGCGATGTCTACGCCCTAGGCGTAATCCTCTACGAGCTCCTCAGTGGCGGACTGCCATTCGGCGGTTCCTCGCCCCTCGCCATCGCCGACGCGGTCCTCCACGGACAACCTAAGCCACTCCCGAGTTCGATTCCTGCCGACCTCCGGGCCGTGGTCTTCGGCGCCCTGTCCCGCGAGCCGCAGAAGCGCTACGGGTCCGCCGCCCAGCTCGCGATTGCGCTCCAGCCGACTCCCCTCTCCCTCGAGGTCGAAGGTTCTTCGGGCGGGCTGACACCCGCCGCCATCGCTGCACTCGTAACAACGAGCCTCCTCCTGCTCGTCACCGCAGGACTCTACGGTATAGACTTCGCTTCCCCAGCCGAGACTCCGACTCAGACCCTTGCAAAGGCGACGCCAAGGGTGAGCCAGAGCCCGCTGGTGATTCCTCCCACGCCTACGCCCTCTCCCAGCGCCAGCCCCCCTGCGGACTTCTCCCTAGACGAAGCCCTCGAGGCATTGCGTGACCCCAATCGTGAGGGCGAAGGCATGGCCCAGATAGAGGCGCTCGCGAGACAAGGCGAGCCGCAGGCCAGCCTGGTCTTCGGGCGTCTCCTGCTCGGAGGCTACGGCGTCAAGCGGGACCGAAATCGCGCCGGCCACTACCTCTCGGTGGCAAAGTCCCATGGAAGTTGGGAAGCAAGCCTCCTCCTTGGCTACTGCTATCCCCCCCTGGAGTGGGAGAAGCGCCGGCAGGCCCCCCTTTCAGACTTCGCGAAAGCGCTGGAGGCAGGCGACCCCACTGCCCTACGCTTCTTCGTCTTGAATCAGGCTCAGTTCGAGCCAGCCCTCTACGAGTCATTTGCTCCCCATGCTGGGAGCTCAACGGTCCTGGTCGAGCTGCAGGCTTTCAGCAGGGTCAGTGCGCAAGTGGTCGACCAGAAGGCGACCCTGGCCCAGCTGAGGCGCTCGGACTCGCCCGAGGCGCGGCTCAGCCGCTGCCGAATCGCTCTTCTTGATCCTCGCCCGCTCCGACTCGAGCCTGACCTGGTTGAGCTCCTGAAGCAGAGCGCGGCGGAAGGCTTCCCAATGGCCGCAGGGGTCTTGGGAGAGGCGATCTCACGAGGGCTAGTGCCTGGGACTCGCGAGGAGGCCCGGGCCTGGCTCGAGCGAGCGGCACTTCGAGGGCGAGCCGACGCCGCCTTCACGCGCTGGCGGCTGGACATGAAAGACCTGAGGTGGCTCAAGCTCGCCGCGGGCTGGGGGCACGGTCCAGCTTTGGCACCGCTCGGAGACGCCTTGAGGACGACCCAGCCGGGCGAGGCGGAAGGCTGGATCGACGCGGCCTTCCGGCTCCGAGCTGACCCGCGGGCGGCCGCTCTCCTCGCCAAACTTAGGCGAAGTCGGGAACCTACAGAGGCCATGCGCCTAGCGCGAATCGCGGCCAGCCAACCCGACCCCGGGAGCCTCCAGCTCTACGCGGACCTCCTCCTCGATCAGGAAGCGGCGGGCAGGGTAGATCGCTGGGGAGCGCTCGAAATCTTCGGCGCCGAGGCTTGTCTCGGAAACGGCGCGGCTGCCTTGCGAGCGGCCAAGCTCTGCCAACAGCTCCAGCTCTCGCCGAACCTCGTCCGGGCCCTCCTGCGGCGAGCGCTCTATGACGAGAAGAAGGTGATCCGCGACGAGAGCGAGAGGCAGCTCGGGGAGCTGACGGCAGGGATCCGAGAGACGGCGCCTGTCCGCAGCCAATCCCAACTCGTCCTCCTGCGACGTGCTAGAGAGGCCGCTGGAGACCTCCGTCGGGAGGCGATTATCGAGATCGGCCGACGCGCGACCTTCGAGGCCCCCAAGGGGCGATACCTCGAACCCATGATCGCGGCTGCAGAGACGGGAGACCTCCAGAGCCGACTCAGCCTGATTCGCCTCCTCGGCTCCGACTCCGGGGAATTCTCCAAAGCGCAGCTCGAGGAGCTCCAAGAGATTGGCGAAAGCGGACTCTATGAAGCCTGGCTCTACACCGCCCGGCACCCTAGAGACAAGATCCAGCTCGAGGCCCGACTTCGACCCCTGGCGAAGAAAGGCATCCCCGAGGCAAGTTACGCCTACGGCGTCCTTCTCTGCCGAAACAAGGGAACCCGTGGCGTTGGCATCGAGTGGCTCCACCGAGCCAAGGCCGCCGGACTCGAGAAGGCCGCGGAGCACGCCGTGGCCTATCAGTTGGTCAGCGTCTCCGCCCAGGAGTTGCACAGCCGTCTCGCGGAAGCTCGAGGCCGCGTGCGCGTCACGATCGCGCTGAGCCTCATGGCCCGCCGAAGCCAGAGCGATCGCAGTGTGGGTCGCCGAGCCCTACTCAAGGAGCTCCTCCTCGGCTCCCCTCCCCAGCACTCCTTCGTCCTGGGAAAGCAGCTGGTCAAGGCTGGAGAGCGAAACAGGGGAGGGCTGTTTAGGAGCCCAGACTGGAGTGTGGGGATCTTGTGGTTGCGAGTCGCCATGCACCAGAGGCTTCTGGTAGCCAAAGTCCTCCTTGGACAGCTTTATCTGGAGCTCAGAGACGCTGCCTACCAAGCGGAGGGCTTCCGACTCGTTGAACAGGTCACTCAGACACGGAAGCTGCAGGCCGCGACGATCGCCCTTGCCAAGGCTCTTCTCCGCGGTGACGGGACGAGAATCGACTACGCGCGCGCCGAGAGGGAGCTGGAGACGGTCGCGGCCACTTCCCCAGAGGCTCGCTCCTTGTTGGGTGCGGTCTACACCGCGAGGGGCGAAACCCGGCGCGCGTTCAACTACCTCTCGCGAGAGCTCGAGGCAGGGAACGTCTACGCTCGAATTCCTCTCGTAGAGCTGCACTTGGCAGAGCGCACTCAAGGCGCGACTCGCGAGCGAGGACTCGAGATCCTCCGCCAAGGTGCCGACGCTGGCGAAGGCCCCTCCTGCCAGCTTCTAGGCGATTTTTATCAGCGCGGCCAATTCCTCAGGCGAGACGAGAGTGAGGCCCGGCGCTATCACAAGCAAGCCAGGCGAGCCTTCGCCCAGAATCGCTAGCCAGCGGATCGCCTCTGACTACCGAGCTGGACTCTGCCTACGCGTGTCGCTTCGTGACGAGACAGTCTTCCATGATCAGGAACTCGAGGCCCGAGTTGTAGAGCATGGCGATGGCGTCCTCAGGGCTGCAGACCATGGGTTCGCCGCGTCGGTTGAGCGAGGTGTTGATCACGATCGGGAGCCCCGTCTTCTCCTCGAAGCACTTGAGCAAGCGATAGAAGCGGGGGTTCCGCTCCTCGGTCACGAGCTGGGGGCGGGCGCTCCCGTCGACGTGGACGATCTCGGGGACCTTCTCGCGCCACTCGTCCTTGACCCCGAAGGTGAAGGTCATGAAGGGCGAGTCGTGGTCGTTGTCGAAGATCTCCGTCGCCCGCTCCTTGAGCATTGAGGGGCAGAAGGGGCGCCAGGCCTCACGGAACTTGATCCGGGTGTTGATCTCGTTGGCCGTGCCCTTGATGCCGGGGTTACCGAGAATGCTCCGCTGACCCAGGGCGCGAGGGCCGAACTCCATGCGCCCGTGGAACCAGCTCACGATCTCGCCGTCGGCCAGGAGCTGCGCGGCGCGCTCGGCGGGGTCCTCGAGGACCTCGTAAGGGATCCGCAGCTTGTCGAGGGCCGCGCGGACTTCCTCGCCCGTAAACGCCGGACCCAGGGCTGCGGTCGTCATGGGGGACATCTTCTGTCCGCGCTGCTCAGCGACGTAGGTCGCCGCTCCCAGGGCGATCCCAGAGTCGCTCGAGGCCGGCTGGACCCAGAGCTCCTTGACCAAGGGGTGCTCGATCAGCTTGCGGTTGAGGCGCACGTTGAGGGCCACGCCGCCGGCGAAGGCCAGGCGGCCCTCGTGGCGCTTGAGCGATTCGCTGAGGTGGCTGTCCACGAGTCCCAACACGACGTCTTCTAGGAGCTTCTGGGTTGCGGCCGCGATGTGGATATAGGGCTCGCGGATCGCGTCGCCCTCGCGGGGCGGGCCGAGGTCCTTGACCATTTGCTTGGGGTAGTGCTTGTTCCCTGGGGCCCGCAGCTTGCGGTGAACCCAGACCCGGTTGTCGTCGCAGCGGAACCCGTTCGGGGTCAGCTTGATCATGTCCGAGACGTAGGTGCACTTCTCGGGGTCCCCGAAGGGGGCCATGCCCATGACCTTGTATTCGCCGTTCATGGACTGGAAGCCGAGGAACTCGGTCATCGTGGAATAGAAGAGCCCCAGCGAGTCGGGCTTGAGGACCTCGCCGTGCTTCTTGATCGAGCGGTCTTCGAGGCCCTCAGCCATCAAGGTCGAGGTCAGCTCGCCCTCGCCGTCCGCCGTCAGGAGCGCGCAGCTCGGGAAGCCCGAGAGGTGAAAGGCCGAGCTGGCGTGGGCCAAGTGGTGCTCGACGAGCACGATCTCGACCTTGTTGCGGTCGATCCCGATCGCCTCCAAGGTCCTGTGAAGCGCGCCCAGGCGACGCTTCTGGAGTCGCTCGAGCTTGGTGAAGGCCCGGACGGCCTTGGAGGGAGCCTTGGGAAAGGCGCGCTTGGCGTATTCCCAGCGCTTCTCGCGAATGATCTCGGCGGACCAAGGGTAGGCCACGACCTCGATCTCGCTTGGGTCGAGCCCACCCTGCTTCAGGCAGAACTTGGCCGCGTTGACCGGGTTCTGGCCGAAGGCGTGCTTGTTCCGCGTGAAGCGCTCTTCCTCCGCCGCCGCCACGACCTCGCCGTCCACGACGAGCGCGGCCGAAGGGTCATGAAAGGACGAACAGCCAATCCCGAGGATCTTCATGCTTGCCTCAACTGACGCCCAAGACGTCTTGAATGTCGATCACGCCGATCGCGCGCCCGTCCGCGTCCACGACTGGGAGCTCGTCTATGGAGCGCTCCTTCATGACCCCGTGAGCTTCGCTCACGAGCTTCCCCTCCTCGATCCGAGTCGGGTTGCGGGTCATGAGGTCGCAGATCTTGAGCGCGTCGAGGTCGGCTCCGGCCACGAGCTGCCGACGGAGGTCACCGTCGGTGAAGATCCCGACCAGGCGGCCTGCGGCGTCGGTGACCGAGATCGCGCCGGCCTTGGCGCGGGTGATCCTCAGGAGCGCCTCGCGGAGCGGCTCGCTCTCCTCGATCAGGGCGTGCTCCTCGCCGCTCCGCATCACGTCCTCGACCTTCATCAGCTTGCGGCCCAGGCTCCCGCCGGGGTGGAAGAAGGCGTAGTCCTCCTGGCCGAAGCCGCGGGCCTCGAGGACGCAGAGCGCCAGGGCGTCGCCGAGGGCCATCATGGCCGTCGTGGTCGTGGTCGGCGCCAGGCCCAGCGGGCAGGCCTCGTCGAGACCGCCCAGGTCCAGGACGACGTCCGCCGCCTCCCCCAGGGGCGAGTTGGCGTTGCCCGTGAGCGCGATCACCGGGACCTTGAGCTTCTTGAGGGGACCCAAGAGCTCGACGGGCTCGCGGGTCCGACCGCTGTTGCTGATCACGAGGGCCACGTCGCCCTTGACCACCCGTCCGAGGTCTCCGTGGAGCGCTTCGGTGGCGTGCATTCCGTAGCTCGGAGTTCCAGTCGAGGCCAAGGTCGCTGAGATCTTCTGCCCCACCAGCCAAGCCTTGCCGATCCCGCTCACGACCACGCGACCCTCGCAGGCCAAGATCAGCTCAGCCGCCTTGCCGAAGTGCTCGGCGTCGATCCGGCCCACGAGGCCTTGGATCGCTGCCGCCTCATGGCGCAGGATCTGAACCGCCTGCTCGAGATCGATGGGCTTCACGGAGCGCCTAGGACCGGGTGCGGCTGTAGAAGGGGAGGGCAGCCCGCTTGAGGGGATAGGTCCGGGTCGAGATCTTGACCTCGCAGGCGGCGTCGTCGGGGAGATCGCCCGGCACATAGGCCATGCAGATCACCTTGCCCAGGGTCGGGCTCTTGGTCCCGCTGGTCACGACGCCGATCACCTCGCCGCCGGAGAGGACCTCGGCGCCTTGGCGAGGGATCCGAGCGCCCTCGACGTCGAACCCGACCAGCTGCTTCTTGATCCCGCTCTTCTTGACCTCGAGGAGCTTCTCGCGCCCGTAGAAGTCGCCGGACTTGAACTTGCACGCGAAGTTCAGCTTGGCCTCGAGGGGGTTCGTCTCGAGGTCCAGCTCGTGTCCGTAGAGGGCCATGCCCGCCTCCAGGCGAAGCGTGTCGCGGGCCCCGAGTCCGACGGGCGCCAAGCCCGCCTCGGCGCCGTAGGCCAGGAGCTGATCCCACATCCACTCGGACTGGGTCGCGTCGAAGACCAACTCGTAGCCAACCTCGCCGGTGTAGCCCGTCCGCGCCACGAAGGTCGGCTCGCCCAGGAGCATTCCGCCCTGGCAGCGGTAGTACTCCAGCTCGCTGAGGTCGAAGTCCAAGAGGGGCTTCAGGATCTCGAGGGCCTTAGGACCCTGGACCGCGAGCATGGCCCAGCGGAAGGTCTCGTCGTGGAGGGTCACGTCACCCGTCAACCGAGGACGCATCCAGTCCAGGACAGCCTCGCGGTTGCTCGCGTTCACGATCAACACGATCGCCTCGGGGAGGACGTAGTAAATGCAGTCGTCGAGGGCCGTGCCCTCTTCGGTCGTGACCACCGCATAGCGAGCGTGGCCGACCTTGGTCTTGCTGACGGCGTTGGTCAGGAACATGTCGAGGGCTGCGGCGCGATCGGGGCCCGTGAAGCGGAGCCGACCCATGTGCTGGAGATCGAAGAGCCCCGCGCCCTCGCGGACGAGGAGGTGCTCCTTGACGATCCCTTGGTAGTGGACGGGCATCTCCCAGCCGCCGAAGTCGATCAGCTTGGCTCCATGAGCCGCGTGCTTGGCATTGAGCGCAGTCTTGTTCACCGTCAGTCCTCCGGCCGGAGCCTGGAGGCAGCAGGTTACCCGGACTTTCGGACGGTGCTTCCCCTGAGGGGAGCGAGCGGTCGAGCGAGGAAGGAAGGGCGGGCTGGACCCTCGAGGCCCGAATCTCTCCCTGCTCGCCTGCTCCCGCCCAGCGACTCGATCCCGCACGCCGACGCCATGTGGGATCTACCTCTTGCCCTCGCCAGGTAGACTCGGGCCCGTGAGCCCTCCCAACCCAGCGCCCGTGATCGTCGTCGGCTGCCACAAGGGCGGCATCGGCCGGACAGCCGTGGCCGTGAATCTGGCAGCGATGCTCGCCCTCTCCGGCCGCCAGACGCTCCTCGTCGACCTCGACGCCAAGGGAGACGCGACGGCCAGCGTCGGGCTCCCCCGCGCCGAACGAGGCAAGAACCTGGCCCGCTTCTGCGAGCCCTGGAGCTTCCTCAAGGACACCTTCAACGTCCCTCGCCCAGCGGGCCTCGACGTGTGGGCAGGGGGCCCCGCCCTCGACACCGTCACCCGCGAGCTGACGGGGAGCGCCAACTACCGCCACCTCGCCAACGGCCTCGAGCAGGCCCGCCTCCGCTACCGCGCGATCGTGATCGACGCGCCCTCGGACCTCGGCCCCCTCGCCAAGAACGCCTTCGCCGCCGGCGACGCGCTCTTGCTTCCGGTCTCGGCTGCGGCTCACGCAGAGGAAGCCGTCGGCGCGACCGTCCGAACTGCGAGGGAGTTCCACGAGCCCTATGACGTGTTCGGCGTAATCGTAGAGAGCCGAGCCACCCGCGACGCCGACCGCGACGAGCCCGAGCAGGAGGTCCCAGAGGGAGTCCACCTCCTGGACTCGGCGATCTGCTACGACGCTGAGACCTTCCTCCACGCGACCCAGGCCGGACTGCCCGTGTTCGAGGCTGCCCCCGACTCCCGCGCCGCGCGCAGCTTCCTCGAGCTGGGCCGCGAGGTCCTGGCGCGGATCGTCGTCTAGCCGCGCTTTTGTCCGCCGAGGACCTCGATCAGGTCGTCTGGGATCCTCACGACGCGGTTGGTCTTGCCGTCGATCACGGCGTGGCGCGTGAAGCCCGTCGCGAGGAGGAGGTCGTCCTCCTGGCGGTGGATTCGATAGGCGAAGCGAATGCTGGCGCCGGTCAAGCGCTCGACGCGGATCTTGATCACGATCTCGTCGTCGTAGCGAGCCGGGCGGATGTATTTGACCCCGACCTCGGCCACGGGGATCACGAAGCCTCGCTCCTCGACCTCTCGATAGGGGACGCCGAGGCGGCGCATCAGCGACCCGCGCGCCAGCTCCAAGAAGCGCATGTAGTTCCCGTAGTAGACGACCCCCATGGCGTCGGTGTCGCCATAGATCACACGGTGGTGGACTTCGATCCAGTCCTGGGGCTCGCTCTCTCCTGCGCTCATTGCTCTCCCTACTTGCGCTTGCGGACGTCGACTTCAGCTCGGTCGAGCTCGGTCACGATCTCGCCGTCTCGGAACACGCAGACCCGGCCCGTGGATTGACTGACCGTGATCGCGACGCAGTCGGTCGCGAGGCTGATCCCCGAAGCGGCTTGGTGTCGGGCACCGAGCCCGCTCGGGAGGCCCTCTTCGGGGAGAGCGGAGGTCTTGAGGAAGGTCCCGGCCGACTCGATCACGCCGTCGCTCCGGATCAAGAAGGCCCCGTCCACCGTCGCGAGCTCCTTGAGGGTCTCGGTCAGCTTGTCGTCGAGGAGGTTCCGCTGGTCCTCGGGGTAGCCGAAGAAGGGGTTCAGGATCATCTGCCGCGTCAGGGGCTTGACTCGCTCCATGTCGCCCAAGACGAAGAGGGTCCCCACGGGCTTGCCCTCACGCCCCTCGCTCCCGAGCTCGACGGCGATCTCGAGGGCCCGCCCTAGGACCTCCGGGTGGATCCCTCCGTCCGACTCCCCCGTGCTCAGAAGCGGCGCCGAAAGTCCTCCGCCGACTTCCGTCACGAAGAGCAGGTCGAGGGGACCCTTAGCGGGACCCGCCAGGCACACCACGCGCTGTCCGACCTCGAGCACGTTCCGAGTCAGAGCCAGGAGGAGGCTGACCTTGATCTGAGCCATGCGGCTCAGGGGCGCGGGGGGGATCCGCACGACCCGCTTGTAGCCGGCCTCGTGCAGCCGCGCGACGTCTGGCTCGGTCCGGCAGCCCACGACCAGGCGCCCCTCGAGCCCTGGGCCCGGCTCCCAATCGCCCTCGGGCAGGTAGTCCGCCATGACGAGCACGGCACCAGCGCCGATCTGGCCAGCGAGATCGCCCGCGCTCAGCAAGAGCGGGAGGGTCGGGGTAGGGAGTTCGGCTTCGCTCACGCGGAGGAGCATACCCCGGGTGGAGCCACCGTCTCCTGCCAACCCCAGCGGGCTGTGGCTACTTCGTGAGGCCGCTAATGATCCCGCTCTTGGCGCCGCGCGGGCTCGTGGAGACCTTGCTCCGCTTGATCAGGCGCTCCTTGCCCTTGCGGGTCCTAAACGCCACGTATTGGTTGTCCGCGTGGGTCACCCAGACCTCCTTGCCCTTGCGAATCAGGCCGCGGGGGAGGGTGAAGCGGATCGGCGGCGGGAGCGGAATGAAGCGCGCGACCTGGGTCAGGGAGAGCCCAGTCGTCCTCGCGCGGACCGTGCGCACGACGACCTTGCGCTCGTGGGGCAGGCGATAGCCCTGAATCGTGACGGCTCCCTCGACGCCGAGCCGCTCGAGGAGGCTCGTGCGACCGCTCAGGGTGTAGGTCCGCCCCTCGAGGCGCGCGCTCCAGGCCTCGCCCTTGGCGTGCGGGAGCACCTCGAGCTGGATCGTCTCGAGCTGGGGCGCCACCACCCGGCGGACCATGACCGTCGACGCGCCGCGGAGGGCGTCGACTCGAACTCGTCCCGCGTGAATCAGACGCAACTCAACGGGGACCTCCCCCTGGACGCGATAGGTCCGGCCCGCGATCCGCAGCTCGTAGCTGCCCGAGGGGGCGCGGCGGAAGTCCGCCTCCAGCTCTTCGCCGTGGGCTTGGGGTGCCAGGAGAACTCCCAGGAGGAGAGCTCCCAGGAGCAAGGGGGTGGAGTGACGCATGGCTCTGCCTTGGGTTTGGGACGAGACGTCCTTTGCCCTGCCATTTGCACGCGGCGCGCCGCGCGCAAGTCGAGCAACCCCGGACGGCCGCGGCCCGCGACGAAGAGACTCTGAAAAGGCTCCTGAGACCGAAGCGAGCCACGCTCCCACTGGCTGAGACCCACCTCGTCGGTCAGAGTCTCCCTCCGCTTCCCAAGGGAGAGAGCCATGGACGTCCAGACCGCGATCTACGAGCGCCGCTCGATCAAGCAATACGACCCTGAGCACCGACTCAGCGAGGAGGAGATCCAAAAGCTCCTCGAGGCCGCGATTCAGTCGCCGACCAGCTTCAACATTCAGCACTGGCGCTTCGTCGTCGTCGCCGACCCCGAGCTGCGCAAGCAGATCCGCGCGGTGGGCAACGACCAGGCCCAAATGACCGACGCCTCGCTCTTGATCCTGATGACCGCCGACGTCCTGGCGTGGAAGAAGTCCCCCGAGCGCTACTGGGTCAACGCGCCCAAGGAGGTCGCCGACCTCCTCGTGAACTGGATGGGCCCCTTCCACGAAGGCAAGGAGGAGCTCCAGCGCGACGAGGCCCAGCGTTCCATCGGCATGGCCATGCAAACGCTAATGCTCGCGGCCAAGGGCATGGGCTACGACTCGTGCCCCATGATCGGCTTCGACCACGAGGCCGTGGCCAAGCTCGTCAACCTCCCCGACGACCACGTGATCGGCCCCATGGTCGCGATCGGCAAGGGGACCCAGGCGCCCTGGCCCAAGGGCGGCCAGCTCCCCCTCTCAGAGGTCACGATTCGGGATCGCTTCCCCGGCTAGCCTCCGACCAGGCTTCGGTGGTCCGACTCGGATTGCCGAGTCGAGTCGCCGTGATTCAATCGACCCATGTGGTCTACCAAGATTCTGAAGGCAGCCTCCACGGAGGCCAAGGCCCTCGATCGCCGCTGCCCTGAGTGCAGCGCGCGACTGGAGTTCTTGGGGCCCGACGCCTGCGGCGGGTGTGGAGCTGACCTCAGCGACCTCATGGCTGGCTGGCTCGACGAGCGCGATCGCATCTGCGGCCGCCTCGAGCGAGAGCGGGGCCAGTCCATGGGCCCCTGGGAGAGCTTGAGGCGCGCCAAGCGCACCCGTGGACGACTCCGTCCTTGGGGGGACGACTAGGCGCGAAGCGCCGCAGCAACGAGTATTCTTGGCCTCCTCGCCCTCTCGCCGGGAGCGCCATGAGCGACCTCGTCACCCTCGTCACCGAGCGCGCAGCAGCCCACCCGGGCCGGCTCTTCGCGCGCTTCCTCGTCACCGGCGAGAGCGAGGGGCTGATCCGAGCGCTGAGCTATGGCGAGCTCGAGGCCCGCAGCCGCGCCGTCGCGGCCGAGCTCCTCGAGCGCGGCTGCCAGGCCGAGCCCGTCGTGCTCCTCTTCCCGCCTGGTCTCGAGTTCCTGAGCGCATTCCTGGGCTGCGCTTACGCGGGAGCGATCGCGGTCCCTCTCGCTCCGCCCAACCCCAAGCGTCTTCCGCGGACACTCCCGCGGATCGAAGCCGTGATCGGCGACGCGCGGGCGCGCTTCGTGCTCACCTCGAGCGAGCTGGCGCCGGTCCAAGGCCGCGCTGCGGAGCTCGCGCCGCGCTTGGCGGCAGCGACCTGGATCGTGAGCCAGGACCTCGACCCTGAGGGCGCCGAGCGCTATCGGCGCCCAGACGGCGTCGGCCAAGGCCTCTGCCACCTCCAATACACCTCAGGCTCGACCGGCGACCCAAAGGGCGTCCGGATCAGCCACGCCAACGTCCTCCACAACCTAGAGCTGATCAAGCAGGCCGTCGGTCAGGGCACAGGCGACGAGGCCCACGAGGTCTCGTGGCTGCCCGGCTATCACGACATGGGTCTGATCGGCGGGCTCCTCCAGCCCCTCTATCACGACGCCAGCTTGACCCTCCTCGCGCCCGTCGCCTTCCTCCGCCGGCCCATGCGTTGGCTGGAGGCGATCTCGCGCTATCGCGGCACGGTCAGCGGAGCCCCCGACTTCGCCTATGCCCTGGTGGCCAAGAAGGCCAGCGAGGCCGAGGTCGCGGCCCTCGACCTCTCCTCCTGGACCACGGCCTTCTGCGGAGCCGAGCCGATCCGCCCCACGACGGCGGCGCGCTTCGTCGAGCGCTTCGCGCCGGCTGGGCTCTCGCCCGACGCATTCGCCCCGACCTACGGGCTGGCGGAGGCGACCCTGATCGTGGCCATGGGCGCCCCTGGTAAGCGAGCCCAGACCCTCGACGTGGAGCCCAGCGCCCTCGCCCTGGGCCAAGCCAAGCCCTCCTCTACACCTGAAGCGCGGCGACTCGTCTCTAGCGGACAGATCCTGGCCGGCTGCGAGGGACGGATCGTGGACCCCGAGTCCCTGGCGGTGCTCCCGCCCAACGAGATCGGCGAGCTCTGGATCCAGAGCGGGAGCGTAGCCGAGGGCTATTGGGAGCGGCCCGAGGTCAACGCCGAAGTGTTCGAGGCCAAGACCGCCGAGGGCCAGGGGCCCTACCTCCGAACCGGCGACCTGGCCTTCCTCGATCCTGCGGGCGAGCTCTACGTCGTCGGACGACGCAAGGACGTCCTGATCGTGCACGGGCGGAATGTGTTTCCTCAGGACCTGGAGCACTCGGTCGAGGCCTCCCACCCGGGCGTCCGCTCGGCCGCGGCCTTTGGAGTCGAGGTCCAAGACGAGGAGCGAGTCGTGCTCGCCGTCGAGGTCGACCGGCGCTCGCCCGAGGACTTGGCCGCGATCCACCGCGAGGTCCTGCGCGCGGTCGCCAGCGACCACGAGCTAGCGGTGTTCGGCGTGGCCCTGGTTAAGCGCGGCGGCCTCCCGGTCACAACGAGCGGCAAGCTCCAGCGCTTCGCGGCTCGGGCGGCCTACCTCGCCGGGAGCTTGCCCGAGCTGGCGCGCTTCGAAGGAGCCGCGCCCGCGGGAGACGCCGCGAGCGCTGGACCCGACGCCCCGACCCGCCTCCGGCGGGCCCACGAGATCGCCGACTGGCTCCAGCGCTGGATCGCGAGCGCGACCGGCTACGACGCCTGCGACGTGGACCTCGAAATGCCGCTGGTCGGCTATGGCTTGGACTCGGCGCAGGCCGTGGAGCTGGCGAGCGAGCTCGGGGCTCAGGTCGGCCAGGAGCTCGACCCGGCCCTGACCTTCGACTACCCGACCATCGCCGAGATCTCGGCTGCCCTGGCGGCCAGCGGCGGCTCGGCGCTGGGCCCGGTCGCGCAGGACCCGCCGAGTAGGACCGAGCCTAGCCGCGCTGGTCAGGCTCAGCCGAGCGCCCCTCCAGTCAGCGAGCCAGCTTCCCCGCCGCTCGCAGCGGAGCCCGCCGCGAGCCCCTCGCCCGAGCGCGCCGAGGCCCCCTCGCTTGCACCGTCCTCCCCGGACAGAGAAGCTCTAGAGTCAGCCGTCACTCCCCTGGCTGCCACGCCGCCCCTCTCGGGCAAGAACCTCCTCCTGCTAGACGCAGCCTTCCTGGTCTTCGCCAGCCTCGTGGTCGGCCCAGCTCTGCTCGCGGTCGCAGGAGCCAGCCGGCTCCTGCTCCAAGCTGGCCTCCCCTGGGAAGGCCTCGTCCTGGGGGCGCCCCTCTTGGCTGGCTTCGGCCTCTTCGTGTTGGGCCTCCTGATCTGGGCCCTCCGCCTCCTCCTCCCGCGACCCCAGCCGGGGATCCACCCCCTCCAAGGCCCGCAGGGAAAGGCCTGGGGCCTCAACTTCGTCCTCCAGCGCGTCGCCTCCCTCCCGCTCTGGCGACCGATCTTCATGAGCTCGGGCGTCCTGCGCTGGCTCTTGCTCCGGGCTCTGGGCGCCGAGGTCCCCTTCCGCTTCCGAAGCGCCATGGACGCCGAGGTCCTCGACGCGCACCTCCTCACGATCGGCGAGGACGCCATGCTCTCGGGCGGGACCTCGGTCTCGGCGCACCTCACGGCGGGCGATCAGCTGCACTTGGCCCGAGTCACCCTGGGGCGAGGCGTCGAGCTCTGGGCCGGCGCCTCGGTCGCCCTCGGCTGCGAGCTAGGCGAGGGGACGCGGGTCGGGGTCCGCACGATGATCCTCCCGCACGTCAAGACGGGACGTGATTGCTCAATCGGGAGCTTCGTCCGCGTCGGTGAGGGGTCCCAGATCGGCGAGGGAGCGACGATCGGCGACGAGGTGATCGTCGGACGCGGCTCGGTGATCGAGGCCGGCGCCACCGTCGCCAACGGGACGCGCCTCGCGCCCGGGAGCCGAGTCCGCGCCCTGAGCGAGGAGCGGTGAGCGAGGAGCAAGCGAGCCAGGCCCTGGGGCCCGGCGAGCCCGACCCCAGCCCCAGCGAACCTGGCCCGGGCCGGCCCCGCGTCGACCTGAGGCTCCTCCTCCTGGGCTTGGTGTTCCTCCACGGCGCCTTCGCGGCTGGAATGGTCCCTGTCCTCAACAGAGAGCTCGGGGACTGGGCGCCGCCAGCCTTCGCGCTCTACTACGGCGGCATGGTCGCGGGTCAGCTCGCGATCTGCTGGATCGCGGCCCTGACGCGCTCGCGCCGCTCCCTAGGCTGGTTCGAGTTCCTCTTCGCAGGCGCCCTGCTCTACATGGGGCTGACCCTGACCAAGCTCGGCTTCGTCTCCGGACGGCTCCTGGAGGGGATCGGCTCGGGCCTCACGCTCCCGCTGATCTTCCTCGGCGTGCTCCAGCTGCGGGCCTGGGGGAGCACCGAGCGCCGAATCGCGTTCATGAACAGCAGCTTCGCCCTAGGCTTCGCCCTCGGTCCCTTCTTGGCTGCGGCGGGCGTGGCTTGGGCCGGGACGGGCCAGCTCTTGCTCCTCTTCGCTGGAGCCTTCGCGCTCTGCGCCCTGGGGATCTCGCTCCGCCCTCCGCCTCCGCCCCTGCCCGAGCCTACGGGCGAGGCTCCACCGCCCCCTGGCTTCGCGCGCTTCTGGCCCCTCTTCCTGGCGAAGATCGGCTACGGCTACTTCCTATCCGTCCTCGCGGGACACGCACAGGCGCTCTTCCCTGGCCTGAGCGAGCGGACCGCGCCCCTGACTCGATTCGTGCAGCGTCTCCCCGGGCTAGAGCAAGCCGAGTTCGCCGTGCCCTGGGTCCTCCTGGCCCTCGGGCTCGTGTTCAGCGTGGGCCAGGGGATCGCGAGCCCCCTCGTCCGCCGCACGGGCCCCGGGCCCTGGCTGCGCGTCGCGCCCTTGGTCCTGGCGGCGGGTGCCCTGGGCCTGGCCCTCACGGGTCGGGGCGAGTGGGTGTTCGTGATGAGCTTCGGCCACAGCTTCCTGGTGTTCTTGGGCTATCGCCTCCTGGCCGTCTCGCCCGACGGCCCCCGGACCTTCGCCCTCTTCAACGTCGCCACGGATCCGGGCTTGGTGATCGGAGCCCTCCTGGCGACCCTGGGAGCTGCGGGGGCCTGGGGCCTCTGCCTGGCTGGACTGATCGCCCTCGCGCTCCCCAGCTCGAAGCTCCCTCCCTCGAGCCCGCTCCCGGAGACCTCGTGAAGTTCTTCCTCCCCGCAGAGTTCGGCCGCGGCGCCCGCCTGCGCGCCACGGGCTCCTACGTCCCGCAGCTCCGCCTGGACAACGCGGCCGTCGTCGAGCGCGGCGCGCCCCTGAGCGCCGACGAGATCCTCAAGCTGACGGGGATCGAGACCCGCCACCACGCGGCCCCCGAGGAGGCGACCAGCGACCTGGCCCTGGCCGCCGCCCGCCAGATCCTGACGCGGGCAGAGCTGGACCCGGCGGCCGTCGAGCGCCTGATCCTGGCCACGACCTCCCCTGACCGCCTGGTCCCAGCCACGGCCTGCGTCGTGCAGGAGGCGCTCGGGCTCCGCCGAGTCCCGGCCTACGACCTCTCGGCGGCCTGCAGCGGCTTCCTCTTCGCCCTCGACGCCGCGGCTCGAGCCGTCGCGACTGGCGAGAGCGCGGTCCTGGCCTTGGCCGCCGAGATCCGCTCCCGCTTCGTGTCCCCGAGGGACCGGTCGACGGCAGCCCTCTTCGGCGACGCGGCGGCGGGCGCGCTCCTCGAGCCCTGTCCGCCTGGCGAGGGGCTCCTGGCGATCGGTCTCCGCAGCGACGGGCGCGGAGCCGACACCGTCCAGATCCCAGCCGGCGGCTCCCGCGAACCCGCCTCACCCGAAAGCGTCGCCGCGGGACGTCACACCCTGGTCATGGCCGACGGACCGCAGGTCTACTTCTCCGCGGTCGAGGGCATGGTCGACACCGCCCGGCAGCTCCTGGAGCGCTTGGGCCTGAGCTGGGACGAGGTCGCGCTGGTGGTCCCCCACCAGCCCAACGCCCGCCTCCTCAACCGCTTGGCGCGCGTGGCGGGATTCGCCCCAGACAAGCTCTTCCAAAACGTCCAGCGCTACGGCAACACCTCAGGGGCCGCCTGCCCCCTAGCCCTCGACGAGGCCCTCCGGAGCGGCCGCCTCCGGCCGGGGGACCGCGTGGCCCTGATCACTGCCGGCGCGGGCTACACCGCTGGCGCCGCCCTCCTCCGCGTCGACGAGGACCTCCTCTGCCGAGCGCAGGGCTGAAGCTCGGGGGCGCCGCTCCCCTCCCCGACTACCGGAACTGGTAGTCCCCTGCGTCGAGTGTGGCGACCTCGTTAGACTCAACTAGCGCTCGAGGGGGTGACTGTGGCCAAAGTCCTGCTAATCCACCCGAGCAAGTGGGGGCGCGGGATCACGGCGATCTGGATCCCGGCTCACGCCGCGCTCCTGCGCGCTCACGGTCACGAGGTCCGACTCTTCGACGCGACCTTCTACAGCGACTGGACCGTGCGCGAGGTCAGCTACAACACGCGCAATCAGCAGTACCGACCCACGGGTTACGAGGCTCAGGTCCGCTACGACGAGACCGACGTCCGCGAGGCGCTCCAGGCCGAGCTCGACGCCTTTCAGCCCGACCTCGTGTTCTGGTCAGCCCTCTCGAGCCACATTCACGGCGAGGGCGAATACGTAAACGTCCAGTATGGACACCAACTGCTGGAGGGGCTCCAGACCTCCGCCAAGAGGATCACGGGCGGACTCCAGGTGACCGCGGCGCCTGGCGAGGCCTACTCCCGCTTCCCGGCCGTGGACTGGTTCATTGCCGGCGAGTCCGAGCTCGCCCTGACCGCGGTCGCAGACTCCCTCGACGCCTCGTCCTTAGACCCTGCCTGCGTGGCAGGCCTGATCTGGAAGGACGCTGCGGGAGAGGTCGTCGTGAATCCCCGCCAAGACCTGATCCACGACCTGGACGTGATCCCCCCCTATGACTACTCGCTCTTCAGCGAGCAGGCCCTCCTGCGTCCCTACAACGGCGAGCTCCTCAAGGGCGTCGACTACGAGCTCTCGCGGGGGTGCATTTACACCTGCGCCTACTGCGTCGAGACCGTGATCCAGGGCTACTACGGCTTCAGCGAGCGGACCCCGCGCGGGGCCCTGGTCCGGGCCAAGAGCTACCTCCGGCACAAGTCGGCGGCCCGGGTCCTCGAGGAGTGGACCCAGCTCCACCGCGACCTCGGCGTAACCCTGATTCGCTGCCAGGACACCAACTTCCTGACCATTGATCGCGCGACCTTAGAAGAGCTGGCCACGCTCCTGGAGGCGGCGAAGCTCCCGATCCAGCTCTATATCGAGACGCGGCCCGAGGGGATCAACGCCAAGACCTGCGCGCTCCTCAAGCGACTCCAAGTCGACGGGGTCGGCATGGGCGTCGAGCTCTCGACCCAGGGCTTCCGCGAAGACCAGCTCAACCGCTTCGCGGATCAAGACAAGATCGTGCGGGCCTTCGAGCTCCTGCGCGAGAATGGGATTCGGCGCACGGCCTACAACATCATTGGGCTCCCGGACCAAGAGGAGGCCTCGATCCTGGAGACCGTCGCCTTCAACCACAGACTCGATCCGGACAACATGACCGTCGCCTTCTACTCGCCCTACCTCGGGACCCAGCAGCAGGAGAAGAGCGTCGAGGGCGACTACTTCGAAGACTACGAAGAGGACGTCGACGGTCAGCTCCGCTCGCTCAGCCGCCACGGCGTCATGACGCGAGAGCTCCTCGAGTTCTACAAGGCCAACTTCGTCCGCCTCGTCCGCGAAGGACTCGACGGGCTCGACGCCCTCAAGGCCGCAGCCAACCTGGAGCCCGCATGAGCGAACCCGTGATCGGCACCTGGCCCCTGAGCGGGGACTTCGGCCACGTCGAGGTCCGCTCGGTGATCGAGACCCTCGAGCGCTGCGACGCTGCGGGACTCCGGACCTTCGACACCGCCCCCAACTACGGCCAAGGCTTCATGGAGTCGCTCCTGGGCCGCGTGTTCGCAGGCCGCCCGGAGGTCCGCTTCCAGACCAAGTGCGGCAACCGACCCTTCCGCGGCAAGAGCTTCGCGGTCGACGACCTCAAGGCCAGCCTGGAGGAGTCGCTCAAGCGACTCGGCCGTGACCGGCTCGACCTCCTCTACCTCCACAACCCTCGCCAGATCGAGGACTGGGAGCCCGTCCTGGCCTGGCTCGACTCGCTCAAGACGGAGGAGGTGATCGCGTCGGCGGGACTCAGCGCCGCCAAGGGCTACGACTACCCCGACGCCGTCTTGGCTCGCTTCGACGTTGTCCAGGACGACGCGAACCTCCTCTATCAAGACGCGCTCCGGACCCGCCCGCGCAACGGCGTCCGCTTCTTCGCCCGCTGTCCGCTCGCGAGCGGAATTCTCTCGGGGCGCCTGACGCCCGAGACGACCTTCCCCGAGGGCGACCACCGCGCCGGCTGGCTCAAGGGCGAGCGCCTAGCGTCGCTGGTCGCCCGCGTTCGTGCCATTGAGGCGATCCAGGCCCAGGCGGTCGCCTCAACGGCGAGGGCCTTCTTGCTGACGCACCCCCGAATCGACTCGGTGATCTTCGGCGTCAAGCGCCCCGAGCACGTGGACGACTTGGTGGCTGAGCTGAGGGCGCCCGCGCTCGGGGGCGAGGTCCGCACGCAGTTGGAGCAGGCCTACGACGAGGACTTCGGCCTCGTCGATCAGCGGCACCTGGGGTACTAGGCTCGGAGCGTCGAAGTCAATGCCCTCGTTCCCAGCCGTCAAGGTCACGCGGCCGCCACCGCTCAGTAGCGGTGGGTTTACCTCAAGCCCCGAGGCTCCCCTCGTCCTCCAAGCTATGCAGAACGGCTGCCTCCGCGATCGCCCACTGGACAAGAGAGAGCGTCGCGCCTCGGCGACGAGCCCACCCCAGCGCGGCTAATAGACTCAGCCCGCAGGGACCTCGGGTGAAGATCCCCTGCTCACGGAGCAGAGCGCACGTCAATCTCACTACGCCCACCAACGCGAAGCTCTCTAACTCCGCTGGGATCCGCTCCGAGAGGTCCTCCCAGCCAGTGCGAATCGCGGAAGCCTCTCGCTGGGCCAACGCGGCCAGCGCTACCCGGTGCCCGAGTGCAGCAGCTAGCTCAAGCCGAGCCTGGTACGAGGAGCTTCTCTCCCCCAGACGTCGAAGTCCCTCGATTGGGAGTTCGCTAGAGGTGCGCGGAAAGAGCTTGAGGTCCATACGTGATTCTGCCGCCACCCTGCCAGGCGCCTAGAGGCGCAGCACCGCGCCCGCCCATGACATGCCGCCGCCGACCGAGGCCAGGGCGACGCGCTGGCCAGGGCTGACGAAGCCCTCGGCGCGAGCCTCGGCCAAAGCGACCAGCCAACCAGCGGCACCGACGTTGGCGTGGCGCTCAGGAGCGATCCAGGCCTTGTCGAGGGGGATCCCGACCTCGTTGCAGACTCCCTCCACGACCTGGCGGCCGACCTGGTGGGGGACGTAGGCGTCGAGGTCCTCGGCAGAGAGGTTGGCGTGCCCGAGAGCGCCTTGGACCGCTGCCAGGTAGGCGCCGGGAATCGCTGCCTTGAGTCCCGTGGGGTCGCCAGCCAAGAGATAGCCGCCTGCTTCGATCGCCTCCGCTACCGGCGGCATGGGGCCTGGCGTGTTCACCAGGTGCCCCAGGGAGCCGTCGGTCTCCATGAAGGCGCTCAACAATGCACCCTCGCCCGGTCCCAGCACGAGAGCGCCGGCGCCGTCCGCCATGGACATGACCGAGTCCTTGTAGTCAGGGGGGATCACCTTGGAGAAGGTCTCGCTCCCGATCACGAGGGCTGGGCCGCTTCCGGCCGCCACGTAGAGGGCGGCGGTCGAGAGGGCGAAGAGGCCGGCCGCGCAGCCGGCTCGGACGTCGAAGCAGAGGGCGCCAACCCCGAGACGAGTGGCGACGGCTGCCGAGACCGTGGAGGTCATGCGGTGCGGGGAGGAGGTCGCGACGAGGAGGACCTGGATCTGGTCGGGCGCGATCCCGGCGTCGCTGAGGGCAGCGCGGGCGGCGCGCTCGCCGAGGTCGACGCTCGTGAGCTCGTTCTCCGGGTCCAGAGGCTGGCCGACCTCGTGGCACCAAGCCCTGCGCGAGAGGCCGTATTCGGACTCGAGAGCCTTAGCGGCGAAGGCCAGGCGCTCGGGGCTCATGGCCTTGCCCTGGCGCGCCGCGATCCGAGACAGGACCTCTGTGTTGTCCAGCTCGAGGGGCGGGAAGGCTGTGCCCGTCCCGAGGACGGTGGGTCCTTCGATCGGTCCGATGCGAGCAGCTGGCATGGTCCTCCCCAATTGCTGGGTGCGCGCCTTAGGTTAGCGGCATGGATCTCGAACTGGCAGGACGGGTCGCCCTGGTCGCGGGCGCTGGGCGCGGAATCGGCGCCGCCAGCGCGCGCCGTCTCGGCCAAGAGGGCGCCAGGGTCGGCGTCCTCTCCCGGACCGCGGAGCAGGTCGAGGCCGTGGCCGCGAGCGTTCGTGAGGCCGGCGGGGAGGCGCTCCCTTTGGTGTGCGACGCCCGCGACCCGAAGCAGGTCGAGACGGCGCTCGAGACCCTCGCCGAGACTTGGAGCCCGCCGACGGTGATCGTGAGCTGCCTGGCTGCGCACTTCAAGCCGGCCAAGCTCCACTCGCTCAGCGACGCCGCACAGCAGGACCTGATGGAGACCGACGTCTTGGCGACGACTCGGCTCCTGCAGCGCGCGATCCCGCCCATGATGCTCCAGAAGCACGGCCGGGTCGTGTTGATCGGGAGCCTGGCGGGAGCGACCGGCGTCGGGGGAGGCCCCCTCTACGCCACGGCCAAGGCGGCCCTGGAGGGCTTGGCCCGCGGGCTGGCGATCGACTACTCGCGCTACGGGCTGACCTTCAACGTGGTCCGCCCCGGGTTCACCGACACCGAGCGCTTCGTCCAGCGCGTGGGCGACGACCCCGAGTGGCGCGCCCGCCTGGAGCGGAACACCTCGACTCGCCGGATCACGAGCGCGGAGGAGGTCGCGGCCTTGGTGGCCTTCCTCTGCTCGAGCCACGCGGGCTCGATCACAGGGTCCGTGGTGGACATTACAGGTGGGACCCACCTCAACAACCTGTGGTGAACTCAGCCCCCCTCCAGCTCTTGCGACGGGCGGCCGAGACTTGGCCCCAGCGACCCGCCCTGCGCGAGGACCAGACCCCCACGAGCTACGCCGAGCTCTGGGCAGCTTGCCAGCCCGTGGCGCTGGAGCCCGGCGCCCGAGCCGTCTCGCTCACCAGCGGCGGACGCGCCGCCCTCGAGAGCTACACCTCGATCCAGCGCGGGGGCGGGGTCCCCGTCGAGCTCAACCCGAGCCTCCCCGACGCCGAGCTGGTCGAGGTCCTCCGCCTGGCGGATCCCTGCGGGGCCCTCGTCCCGCAGGAGGCCGCGGGCGCCGCGGGGGCGCGCGCTCGCCTCGAGGCCCTCTGGCAGGAAGCCTTCGCCGCCCAGGTCCCCTGGTTGAGCCGCGAGGGAGGCGTCGCGCGAGATCCGAGCAGCGGCCTGGCGGCCCTGGTCTTCACCTCAGGCACGACCGGGACCCCCAAGGGCGTTCAGCTCAGCCACGAGAACCTGGGCGCCGTCACGGGCGCGATCCTGGACTCCCTCGAGATCGTCCCGGAGGGACCTCCGGAGGTGTTCCTGGCCTCGCTCCCGCTCTACTACACCTATGGGCGAAGCCTGGTGCTCCTGGCCGCGGCCGTGGGGGGCGAGCTGGTGTTCAGCTCGGCGGCCCTGACCGCCGGGCGCCTGCTCCGGCTGACCCGCGACGAGGGCGTGACTCAGCTCTCCCTCGTTCCCTACCAAGCCCTAGCGCTCCTCAAGCGGGAGGGGTTCTGCGCGAGCGAGCTCCCGAGCCTGCGCCGGATCACCCTCGCCGGCGGAGCTCTGCCCCAGAGCGCTCTGGCCGAGCTGCGGAGGCGCTTTCCCGGGGCCGTGTTTCCGATGTACGGCCTGACCGAGGCCGCGACTCGGCTGACCTGCCTCCACCCGCGCGAGGCTGCGGCCCGCCCCGCCTCCTGCGGACGTCCGATTCACGGCGTCGAGCTGGCGATCGCCGACCCCGCGGGCCAGCACCTCCCCACGGGAGAGACCGGCGAGGTCCTCGCGCGCGGGCCCAACGTCTCCACGGGCTACTTCCGAGATCCAGCCGGAACCCAAGCCGCCTTCCACGAGGGGTGGCTCCGGACCGGCGACCTCGGCTCCCTCGACCCCGAGGGCTTCCTCACGATCCGCGGGCGCCTCAAGGACCTGATCAAGTCCATGGGCGAGCGGATCTCGGCCAAGTCCGTCGAGGACGTCGTGCTCGAGGACGAGGCCGTCCGCGAGGCGGCGGCGATCGGCGTCCCCGATCCAGAGCGCGGCGAGGCCCTGATCCTCTTCGTCACAGGCGACGAGGGCCTCGACCCAGCGGCGCTCCGCGCGCGGATCACGGCGCGCTTGGGCCGGGCCCGGGTTCCCCTCCGGATCCACCAGCTCGAGGCTCTGCCCAAGACGGGCTCGGGCAAGGTCCGCAAGGCTCTCCTCCAGGAGCCGGCCCTGTGAGCGAGGTCCAGGCCAAGGAGCCCGTCACGCCGCCGGCCTGGGTCGAGTGGCTGGTTCGCTACCGAGAGCGGCTCCAGCTCGCGAGCCTGCTCTTCGTGATCGTGGCGGCCATAGGCGGCCCTCTGCTCCGCTTCGACGTCAGCAACGAGTCGCTCTTCTTGGAGGGGGACCAAGCCCTGGTTCGCTATCGCGCGATGCAGAAGACCTTCGGCAGCGACGAGGTCGTGCTGCTGATGGTCGAGGTGCCTGACGCCTTCGCCGAACCGGACCGAGGCCGCCTGATCGAGCTCGGAGACGCTCTGGGCGCCCTGACCCTCGGGCCCGAGCACGGGGACCTGGCCTTCGTCGAGGACCTCCGCTCGCCCTTCCACGCCCCCGTCCCCTTCCTCGACGAGGAGGAGACGATCGTCAGCAAGCCTTACCAGGAGGCGCTGGAGGAGGAGGGCTTCAAGGCCGAAGTCTGGCGCGAGCGGGTCCTCCGCTATCGCCCCTTCGAGGACGTCCTGATCTCGAAGGACGCCCGCTACGTCGGCTACCTCGTCCGCCTCGACCCTGAGGTCAAGACTCCTCAGGGCCGCAAGGAGGTGACTCGTGTCCTCGAAGGACTCCTCGAGCAGGAGCCTTGGCGAGACATGAAGGCCGAGGTCGTGGGCACGCCCATGATGATGACCCTCCTGGCTCAGATCCTATTTCGGGAGCTGAACCTGGCGATCTTTGGCGGGCTCCTGGTCGCGGGCCTGATCCTCTTGGTCTTGTTTCGCTCGCCGCGCGCCATGCTGGCGCCCCTGGCGGTCGTGGTCACGAGCCTCCTGGCCACGGGCGGCCTCATGGGTTGGGCCGGCGTCCCCCTCTCGACCCTGAGCGTGATCCTGGTCACGCTCTTGATCTGCGTCGGAGTCGCCGACGCGGTCCACCTGATCTCGGCCTACGAACGGCGCGCGAGCGAAGGGCTCTCCAACGAGCGGGCCTTGGCCGTCGCGATCTCCGAGATCCACCTCCCCTGCCTCTTCACCTCGCTCACGACGGCGGCGGGCTTCATGGCCCTCCTCTCGTCGCGCCTGGTCCCGATCCGAAACCTGGGGATCTTCGCGGCCCTGGGCTGCCTCCTGGCCTACGCCCTCCTCTTGGGCTTGATCCCCGCGATGCTGGTGCGCTGGACGCCGCGAGCACGCGCGAAGGGCGCGGCCCCGCCCCTCTCGAACCTCCTCCTCAAGATCCACAGCGTCGTCACTAAGCGACCTTGGCTGGTGATCGTGATCGGCGTCCTGGCCTGCGCCGCGACCCTGCCTGGGATCCCCAAGCTCTACGTCGACCGCGACCTGATGAAGAACCTAGCGCCGGACGAGCCGCTCCGGCACCAGCTCGAGTTCGTCCACCAGCGCATGGGCGGCACCATAGCCTGCGAGGTCCTGCTGACCCCGCTGACGCCCCCGCCAGACCTGGTTCCGCGGGCCGAGCTCTTGGTCCGCGCGGCTGAGTTCGAGGACTGGCTGCGGACGGTCCACCCCGAGGTCCGGGGAGTGATGGGGATCACGGCCGGCGTCGAGGAAATGCACCGCCTAATGGGCGGCCCGAGCGAGATCCCGAACGACGACCGCCAGGTGGCCCAGCTCCTGCTCCTCTTGGGCTCCGCCGACGGCGACTACTGCGACCAGCACGTCGCCACCGACGGGAGCTCGATCCGAATCACGGTCCGCTTCAACCTGATCGGAAGCCGCGAGCACAAGAAGATCCTGAGCGAGGTCGAGGCCGAAATGGGCAAGCGCTTCGAGGGCTTGGCCGACGCCAGGATCTCGGGCGGCGCCTTCCTCCTCTCGCGCAGCAGCGACTACGTACTCGCGACCCAGAAGACGAGCTTCGGACTGGCGCTCCTGGTGGTCACGATCTTGATCGCGGCCTGGACTCGCGAGCTGCGCCTCGGTCTGCTCTCGATCCTGCCGAACCTGCTCCCGATCGCGGTCGTCTTGGGCGTCATGGGCTGGACCGGGACCGCGATCACGGTCACCAACGCGCTGATCACGACGATCGCGATCGGGATCATCGTCGACGACACGATCCACCTGACCTACGCCCTCCGCGAGGAGCTCCAGCGGGTCCACGCCGAGGCCCTGCGCCCGACGGTCTCGGGCCGGATCAGCCGCAACGCCAAGGTCAACGCAGCCATAGAGCGCGCCTTGCTCGGCGCCGGCCGAGCCGTGCTCGTGACGACCTTGGTCCTCGTGGGCTGCTTCGGCGTCTACTACTTCTCCCGCGACCGCGGCGTGCGCGTGTTCGGGCTCCTGAGCGCCCTGACCTTCCTGGTCGCCTTCCTGGCCGACGTGCTCCTCCTCCCGGCCCTGGTCAAGGTCTGGCCAGCCTCGACCCAGCTCCGCGAGATCGTGGCCATGGAGTCGGCGATCCAGTCGGGGATCGGCTCGGCGGTCGAGGACCTAGAGGCCGACCTGGGCCCCGAGCTCGAGGGAGAGCCCGATGCCTGAGCCAACCCTGGACGCGATCCTCGGGCTCCTCCAGCCCTTGGCCGGGGCCGAGGCCCTCGCTCCTGAGAGCGCGCTCTTGAGCTCCGGCCGCCTCGACTCCTTCCAGCTCCTGGACCTCGTCGAGTCCCTCGAGGACACCTACGGCTTCGCGGCCCAAGCCAGCGAGGTCACCCCGGAGAACCTGGACACGCCGGCCCTGATCCTGGCCTACGTCCAAGGCAAGCGAGCCCAGGCGTGATTCCGGTGCGGGTCCTGCACTGGCTCGGGCAGCGCGCCCGGACCAAGAACGCCAAGGAGTTCCTCCGCGCCGCGAGCGACCCCGGCGCGGCTCAACGCGCCCGCCTGCTCTCGATCCTCCAGCGCAACGCCCAGACCTCCTACGGGAAGGAGCATGGCTTCGCAGGGATCGACTCGCCCGAGGCCTACGCCGAGCGCGTCCCGATCGTGACGCCGCTCCAACACCAGGTCCAAGTCGATCGAATGCTGGCCGGCGAGGCCAACGTGCTCACGGCCGAGGCCCCGGTCTACTACGTCCAGACCACGGGCTCGACGGGGGTCCCCAAGCACGTCCCGGTCACGCCCAGCTATCGCGTCGAGTTTCAGAAGGCGCTCCACGCCTCGCTCTGGCACCTCTACCGGCGTCACCCCGAGGCCTGCCGCGGGCGGGTCCTCTACTTCGTCGGCTCGGCCCGCGACGGCGTGGCCGCCGACGGCTGTCCAATCGGGACAATGAGCGGTTACAACTTCACGGCGATGCCCAAGGCCGTGCGGGCCATGTATGCCTGGCCGGCCGAGCTCTTCGGCCTCAGAGACCTCGAGACGCGCAACTTCCTCGCCTTACAGCTCGCGCTCCAGGCCGCGCCGACCCTCTGCGCCACGATCTTCCCCCTGGGCTTGGTCCTCTTGTTCCGTGAGCTCGAGCGCAAGGCCGACGAGCTGGCGCACCACCTCGAGCGCGGGACCCTGCCCGAGGGCTTGGCCCTCAGCTCAGACGAGCGGGCGCTCTTCCAGAGCCTGGTCCAGAGGCGCCCCGATCGCGCGGCCGGGCTGCGGGCCGGGATCAAGGGCGACCTCGTCCCCAACGCCTTCCCCGAGCTGCGGGCCGCGGTGTGTTGGACGAGCGCCACGGCCAAGCTCTACGTGCCCGAGCTCCAGCGCTGGCTCGGTGAGCGCGCGATCGTGCGGGACGCGGTCTACTCCGCGGCCGAGGGCTGGATGAACGTCCCCATGGGCGGCCCCGAGCCAGGCGGCCCGGTGTGCGTGACCGGGCACTACCTGGAGTTCGTGCCCGAGGCCGACATGGACCAGGACCAGCCACGAGCCCTCGGCGCCCACCAGCTCGAGACAGGCCAGCGCTACGGGGTCGTGCTCACGACCTCTGGCGGGAGCTATCGCTACGCCCTAGGCGACGTGGTCGAGGTCTACGACACCTTCCAGGCCACGCCCTGCATTCGCTTCGTGCGCAAGGCCGGCGCCCACTGCTCGCTGGTGGGGGAGAAGCTCGACGAGGCCCACGTCAACCTGGCGGTCTCGGGCGCCCTCGAGGAGCTGCGCTGCGAGTCCCTGTGGTTCTGCCTGGCGCCGCGGACGGGAGGCCCGGTCCCGGGCTACACCCTCCATATCGAGGCGGACCTAGCGCTGGGCGGCGAGTTCCGCGAGCGCCTGGCCTCCCTCGTGGACGCGGGGCTCTCGGCGGCGGCCCGCGACTACGCAGCTCACCGCGCCGACACGAGCCTGGCCCCCGTCGAGGTCCGCCTGATCGAGCCTGGGACCTTCCAGGCTTGGCGGGCTTCTCAGGCGGCTGCGGGGGCGGCGGTGGCGCAGCAGAAGGCTCGACATTTGGTCGCCGAGGTGGGTCAGCTGCCAGAGCCTATGCGGGCCTAGAGCCTGTACACAGAAACGGCGCGCACCGAAGTGCGCGCCGTTCCTTTGGGCGATACAGGACTCGAACCTGTGACCTCCACGATGTCAACGTGGCGCTCTAGCCAGCTGAGCTAATCGCCCTAGCGATGGCCGAAGGATACCAACCATCCAAGGGTCGTCAATCCCCGAGATGTCACCTCGAGGGACCCCACCGCCCAAGTTTTGCCCAAGTCTGGGCATGGATTAGGATTCGGGCCAATCGAGACCCAAAGGACCCACCTGACCACCCCCCCCGACGAAGCGGCCCTCGAGCTCGCCTATCCCCCGGAGTGGGATCCCCCCGAGAATCGTCCCTCGCTGCGAGGGATCCCTGACGTGGTCGCGTTCTGCGTAGCAGTCCCCGCTGGAATCGTCCTGGCCGTCAACGCCCAGACCCAGCTCGGCATGATCTGCTCGATCGTGTTCGCCTGCGGGCTGGCGCTCATGCTCGGCATGAGCGGGATCTACCACACGATCAACTGGGGCCCTGAGCGCTTCGCCTTCCTCTCGCGCTGCGACTACTCCTCGATCTACGTCATGGTCGGCGGCAGCTACACGCCCTTCTGCCTCTGCACGGATCTCGCGTATCGAATGGAGCTCCTGGTCATGGTCTGGGCCGGCGTGATCCTGGGCGTCCTCTTGACCATGTTCCGCCCCCACAGCTCGAGGGCGCTGAGGGCTGGCCTCTACGTAGTCCTAGGCCTGGCCCTCCTGCCGAACATCGCCAACTACTACTCCGCGGTCTCGCGCGAGGTCTTCTATCTGACCTTCGCGGGGGGCGCCTTCTATATCACCGGCGCTGTGGTCTACGTCATGAAGTGGCCGAACCCGATCCCCAAGCACTACGGCCACCACGAGGTGTTCCACTTCTTCGTGTTCCTCGGCGCGATCGCGCACTACTCCGCGATTTGGCGGATCGTCACCTAGCGAGGAGCCGCCATGACCCGTGTGTTCGTGACCCGGGCCCTGCCCGAAGGACCCCTGGAGGCCCTCGCTGCTGAGGCTGGGCTGAAGCTCGAGGTCAGCCCCCACGACCGAGCCGCGACGCGAGACGAGCTCCGCTCAGGCCTGGCTGAGGCCGAGGTCCTGGTCAGCCAGCTCCTAGACCCGATAGACGCCGAGCTGATCGCGAGCGCGCCCAAGCTGCGCCTGATCTGCAACTACGCCGTCGGGATCAACAACGTCGACCTCGCGGCGGCGGCTGCTCGCGGGATCGGGGTCTGCAACACGCCCGACGTCTTGACCGAGGCCAGCGCGGACCTGACCTGGGCCCTGATCCTCTCGGTCACGCGCCGCGTCCTCGAGGGCGATCGCATGACGCGGGCCGGCGAGTTCGCGGGCTGGGCCCCCCAGCTCCTGCTCGGGACCGAGCTCTACGGCAAGACCCTCGGTATTGTCGGCCTGGGACGGATCGGGCGAGCCGTGGCGCGCCGGGCGCGAGGCTTCGGGCTGCAAGTCTGCTACACGGGACGAAGCGAGAAGCCCGCCCAGGAGAGCGAGGGGGCCCGCTACGTCGGGCTGGAGGAGCTCCTCCGGAGCTCGGACCTGGTCTGCCTCCACTGCCCCCTGACGCCCGAGACCCGCCACCTCCTCGACGCCGAGCGCTTGGGCTGGCTCAAGCCGAGCGCCTACCTGATCAACATGGCCCGCGGCCCCGTCGTGGACGAGGCCGCCCTGGTCGCGGCGCTCCGCGAGGGGCGCCTGGCAGGGGCTGGCCTCGACGTCTACGAGCGCGAGCCCCAGCTCGAGCCGGGCCTGGCGGAGCTGGACTCGGTCGTCCTGCTCCCGCACCTCGGCAGCGCGACTCGCGAGACGCGCCTCGCCATGGCTCAGATCGTGGCGGACAACCTCCGGGACCACCTCGCCGGGCGGCCCCCGCGGACGCGCGTCGAGTAAGAGGGCACCGACGATCCGCGGACAGGTGCCCCCCCCTCGTTGGATCCCGAATCCGGCGCTGACGCCAGTCGGAGACGGCGGACAGGCTGGCGCTAAGTCCTTGCAGAGAGGCCTCTCGTAGCCGCCTCGACCGATCTGGACACATTCTCTGCGGACAGCGACTTGCGCAGGAACTCGCTGGCGAGCTCCCAGGGGCTGGCCAGGAGGCTCCATGACGTTCTTTCCTCGACTCGGCTGCGCCCTCGCGCTGGCCCTCTCGCTCGCTGGCTGCGACAGCGGCTCGCGCAGCCCGGTCGCCACAGCCGAGGCGCCTGCGACCCAGGCTCCAGCTGTCCAGGCACCCGCCCAGGAGGCACCCGCCCAGGAGACCGCCTCCGCGGCGCCCCTCACGAGCGCGCCAGCCCTCCAAGCCGAGGTCGACCCCGAGGCCCTCGTCGGTCGCGTCCTGGGAGCTGAGGCTGGGAGCGAGGTGTTCCTGATCCAGCCCGACGCCGCCGCCCGCGACCTGCGAGCCTTGGCCGACACGATCGTGGACCTCAGCGAGACCGACGCCACGGGACACTTCAGCTTCCCCGCTCGAGACGCCGCAGGACTCGAGGTCCTCGTGAGCGCCCCGGGCCACGCCCTGACCCGGGGAGGCTTGGGTGAGACTCTCGAGCTTCAGCCCGAGGCGCGCCTCGAGCTGACCGCCTTCGACGCCAGCGGTCAGCCCCTCGAGCTGGCCTTCGCCCTCGTCCTCGACGGACAGGGAACGCCCCTCCCGGTGCCTGTGGCGCCCCTCGTCAGCGACGGGTCGGGCGCGCTCCACGTCACCCGGCTCCCGGCTGGGACCTGCGAGGTGATCGTGGCCTCGCCTGACCTCCAGCAGGTCGCGCGGATCCAACGAAGCCTGGCCAGCGGCCAGGTCTATCGCGAGCGCTTGGTCCTCGAGCAAGACGACGCCCTGACTCGCCGCTTCCTCGTGATCGTGGGCGGCCCCGAGGTCGAGCGCGCGATCGAGGACCAAGCCAGCCAGGAGGGAGCCCAGTGATTCGCCTCAACGCCAGCGCGAGCCTCGCGCTCTCGAGCCTCCTCCTCCTCTCCCTCGTCGGCTGCTCCAAGTCCTCAGGCGGTGGCAGCGCGGCCTCGACTACCGGCGGCGTCACGAGCTCCAACGCGACGCCCACCACGAGCAACACCACCAGCACAGCCCCGCTCACGACCCAAGCCCCGATCGTGAACGCCTTCGCGGCCACGGGCCTTGGCGGCGTCTACGCCGTGAGCGGGAGCGACCCTGTCCGCGGCCCCTACAGCGGTCAGGTCGAGCTGCGCTGGGAGGGGAGCGACTACTCCTTCGTGCGTGAGGTCGAATACACGACCTATCGCCACCGAGGGCGGCCGGTGTCCTTGGTCTGGAGCGGCCGCGCCGTAGACGGTCCCGCCAGCGGGCTCCGAATCGACCTCAGCCTCCAGCGCATGAACTTCGTGGGCGAGGCCGAGGGAATCACCCAGGTCCGCAGCGCCGCCGACGGGGCGCCCATGACGGTCCAGGCCGACTTCACGCCCCAAGGGGCCCAGGCCTTCAGCGGAACCTACCGCGGTCAGGGCGCGCCCTTCACCGACCCCAGCGAGGACTGGAGCTACGACCACCCGCCCTACGTGGATCCGATCTGGACCCTGGAGCGCACGAGCGAGGCGAGTCACTCCGCCCCGAACCGGCTGACCAAGCTCGGCCTCCAAGTCCTCTTTCGGACCTACTACTCGACGCCCTGGATCGCGCCCTACCTCAATCACCCGACCTTCCAGACCTGGGTCCACCGCTTCGTCTACGACCGGACCGACTTCGCGCTCCACCGCGCGCGTCCAGACCTCCTGCGCCTGGTGGACACCCTCGTCGACGACCTCAACCTCCACGAGGCCGAGCTCAAGGCCAACGCCTTCGGCAAGACCCTGGCTCAGAAGGCGGCTGAGGCCGACCTCGAGGTCCCCCGCGAGTTCCTCGAGGCCACGGCCGGCTGCCTGATCGGACGCTCCGACACCGGCGCGGTCCACGACGAGCACGACGGGACGCTCTGGACCGGGACCTACTGCTACTCCCAGGCCCTCCGCTACGAGGTGACTCAGGATCCGGCCGCGCGCGACAACATGCTCAGGAGCGCGACCTCGCTCTACACCATGCTCAAGATCAGCGGCCGCGGCGACGACTTCGCCCGCACGATCCGAACCGCAGGGCAGCGTCCCCTGGGGACCAAGTGGCTCCCCGGCGTGGCGCCCTACACCAACCTGGAGTGGAAGATCGGCGGCAACAACGACATGTGGAAGGGCTTCCTCCTGGGCGGCCTCGCCCTCCACGACTCGAGCGCCGGTCAGTCCATGCGAGCCGACTTCGGCGCCGCGCTTCGCGACCTGGCCCAGACCCACGACGTCATGAAGGGCTCGCGTCGCGGCGGGAACCGCTTGATCACCTGGGGCGTCGTCGCGGCCCTGACCGGCGACGCTCGAGCCAAGAGCGAGTATCGCAAGGAGGCTCGGAACCCCTTCCTGACCGCCTTCAACGTGGCCATGGGCGGCGGCTTCCACTTCAAGGGCGTGACCGACTGGAGCGGGACCCACCTCAACATCGTGGGCCTAATGCTCAGCCGACGCCTGGCCGAGATCCACAACTACTGGGTCGCCAAGCCGACCACGCGCCTCGCGCTCCAGCGCGCGGCCAAGGCCGGACAGAAGACCCGTCGCAGCCTGCACATGATCGTGGCGGCCGGGATCGCGCCCTCGAGCTCCCTCGACACCGAGGACGCGATCTGGGCCATGCGCGAGCTGCCCATGCCGCGCAGTCAGATCGCCGTCGGCCTCAAGCACCTCCCCAGCTTCTCGGCCTCTCCCGTCCCGAACCTCCCCTGGAAGCAGGACTGGGCCACGGACCAGGGCCGGGCCCGCGGCATGGAGGCCCCGCCGAACTGGGTGATCCCCCAGAACTCCTACGCTTGGAAGAACACGCCCTTCCCGCGCGTCGTGAGCCGCGGGCGCTACACCCCGCGCAACGCGTCGAACGACCTGCTGATGGCCTACTGGTTCGGGCGGCGCTACGGAGTGATCAACCCGACCGAGTGAGGCCCGCGGCGGCCCCGCGGCCGGCGGCGTAGCCGCTCGACCAAGCCCACTGGAAGTTGAACCCGCCGAGTCGTCCGGTGACGTTTACGACCTCGCCGCAGCAGTGGAGCCCCGGGAGGCGCTTGCTCTCGAGGGTCTTGCGCTGGAGCTCGTCGAGGCGGACTCCGCCCGCGGTGACCTCCGCCTTGGCGTAGCCCTCGGCCCCGCTCAGCCCCAGGTCGGCCTGGGTCAGGATCAAGAACAGGTCCCGCCGCTCGCGGGTGTCGAGCTGCTTGACCTTCTTGCTCGGGTCGATCCCAGCAGCGCGGCAGAGGCTCTGGAGCAGCTTGCGCGGCAAGCGCTGGGCGAGGGCCTGGGCGACTCCGCGCTCGCGCTCGGCGAGGAGGGGAGCGGCGCTGGCCTCGAAGGCCTCCCGCGTCGGCGGCCGCGGCGCGTCCTCGGGCCGGAGCGCGGCCCCGGGCGCCTTGTCCAACCCACGAAAGGGCGCCCAGGCGCTCTCGGGTTGGCCCAGGCTCCAGAAGTCTGCCGTGAGCCGGACCTCCTCGCCCCTCGCCAGCGCGCTCCCACAAGGTCCGCTGACGTCGAAGGGCGCAGGCCCCGTCGCGCCCTTGTGGGTCACGAGCAGGCTCCCGGCCGCCCGTGCCAGGGGCTTGAACCTAGAGCCGCTGAGCTGATCGGAGTTGGCGCTGGCGGGCGCCAGGGTCAACACGGCCGGGATCGTGAGCCCGGCCAATCCCTCGAGGGGGCCGCCGGCGTCGAAGAGAAGCGGCGTCAGGGCAGGGACGGTCCGCTCAATGGTGTGGCCCAGCTCGGCCAGAGCTTGGAGGCCGAACCCGCGGGAGCCGGTCTTGGGGAGGCTCTTGCCGCCCGTGGCCAGGATCAGGCGCTTGGCGCGCCAGGCGCTCCCGTCGCTGAGGGTCGCGGTCCACTCGGCCCCCTCTGTCTCGGGAGGACGAATCCGACAGACCTCGGCGGGCGCGACGAGGTCGATCCCGCTCTCGTGGACCGCGTCCAGGAGGCGGCCCAGGACGTCGCGGGCTTTGTTGGTGGCCGGGAAGACCTTCCCCAGGGGCTCCTCGTATTGCTTGAGCCCGCGGGCCTGGAAGAAGGCCCGCACGGCTTCGCTGGGGAAGCCACGCAGGAGGCTTCGGACGACCTTGGGCGTGTCCGAGAGGTAGTCCCGCTCGTCCACCGCGGCGTTGGTCAGGTTGCAGCGCCCGCCGCCCGAGACCAGGATCTTGAGGCCCAGGCGAGCCTCGTTGTTGAGGAGGACCACGTCGGGGGCGCCCGCCCGAATCGCAGCCACGCCTCCCTTGGGGTCTAGCGCGCCGCGGGCCGCGAGGCCCGCGAAGAGGCCAGCCGCGCCTGCGCCTACGACCAGCACGTCGCACGAGCGGCGCTCGCGGTCGGGTCGAGCGATCTGGGGAACCTTGGGAGCCACGAGGAGAGAGGATAGCCGCTGGCCTGAGGCGGGATAGGCTGCCGGTCGGGAGAGCGCCATGGGCTCGAGGACGCGAACGCTTAGTGTCACGGCGGGACTCTTAGTCCTGGCTTGCCTCGCGACCCGCGCGGCTCCAGAGAAGAAGCCCTCTCCGCGCGCGCGCCTCGCCAAGGCTCAGCGCTGGATCTACTGGCTCCAGAAGGTGGACCTCGAGCGAGTCGCCAAGAGCCCGGCCCAGGTCGCGGTGATCGACGCTTCCCGCGACGGTTCACGAGCCGGCGAATACGGCCCAGCGGACCTCGAGAAGGTCCGGCGCCGGGGCCGAGTCGCCTTGGCCTACTGGAGCGTGGGGGAGGCCGAGGACTATCGCTCCTACTGGAAGCCGGCCTGGAGGACTTCGCCGCCGCCTTGGCTGGGGAAGGAGAACCCCGACTGGCCTGGCAACTACCCCGTCCGCTACTGGGACCCTGAGTGGAAGAAGATCCTCCTCGCGAAGGAGGGCCCCCTGGCGCGCCTGATCGCCGCCGGCTTCGAGGGCGTCTACCTCGACCGCGTCGACGTGTTCGAGCACTGGGTCGAGGCGGGGGTCCTTGGGGAGGCTGAAGCCCGCAAGAAAATGGCGAGCTTCCTGGCCGAGATCGCAGCCTTCGCCCGCGCCCGTCGCCCCGGCTTCCTCGTGATCGTGCAGAACGCGGCCAGCGTCGCCTCTCGACAAGACGTGTTGCCGCTGATCGACGGGCTGGCCCTCGAGGACACCTTCTACGACGGTGACGAGGTCCAAGAGCTGGACCACACCCGCGAAGTCCTCAGCCACGCCCGGCGGGTTCGCGCGGCGCGCAAGCAGGTCCTGGCCGTCGACTACTGTCGAAAGCCCGAGCACGTGGCGCGCTTCGTGAAGCGGGCCAAGGAGGCGGGCTTCCTCCCCTACACCACGGTCCGTGACCTCGACCGCTACGTAGCGCCGCCGAAGTAGCTCCGCTCGCCTCCCCTAGCCACCGTTGAGGTCGGCGAACAATCTCCCGTAGGCGGGGTTTCCGAACTTGAGGCGCGTGAAGGTGTCCACGAAGCCGTCGATCTCTACGGCCTGACCACGCTGGCAGGAGTGGTTGTGCGAGACCGCCCGCTTGGGGCGGCGCCTGAAGCTGACTAGCGCCGAGCAGACCGCTCCGAGCAGGCCAACGAAGATCGCTCCCGCGACGATTCCCTTTCCGGTGGGAGTCCGGAGCGTCAGCCCGCCGAAGGAGAGCGCCAACAGGCAGCCCGCCAAGAAGGTCGTGACCACTCCGGCGACGATCGACCGGGCCAGAGCTCCAGAGACTCCGCCCAGGGTGTGCCAGAGCGTGTGGTCCCCGCAGGTCTCGCAGAACTCAACGTTTAGAGCGCGAGCCTCGGTCAGGGTCGCGACGCCCAAGTGCTCCTTCTTGACCTCCTTAACGCGCACTTCCTGAGTCGCGCGCTCGAGGCAACAGGCGCACTGGTGGGGAATCGCGATCCTCCCCCCGTCGAGGACGAAGGTCGTGCGCCCCTCGGGAGCCGGCTGAGAGCTGCGCAGGTTCGGGACCCTGAGCTTCTCTCCGCAGCGACAGCGCACGCTCCGACCCGCTGCCTTGCGAGAGACCTCGCCCTTGCGCCCGCAGGCTTCGCACTTGACGAACAAGGTCTCGGTCACGGTCTTCGCTGAATCCAGCGCAGCAGAAGTCGGCATTGGGCAGCTCCCAGAGCCTCGAGGGCCCTCACCTCCTAATGCGGAGAGGGCGCTGCAGCGTTACACCCCGGCGCCAGGCGGTCGCGGGCTTGCGCTGACGGCCACGCGTCGCCGAGAGCCGACCTGTAGACTGCCTGCCCGGCGCGATCCGCGCCCGCTGCGTCCGACGGAGAGAGACCATGACCCGCGCCCTGCTGATGACCTCCATGTTCCTCACCGTCGCGTCGCCTGCGCTGGCGCAGACGACCTATGACCTGCGCAAACTCGGTGATCGCGACCCGGTCCTCAACGAGTCCGTGGAGGAGACCCAGGTCGACGACCAGCTCATGAGGACTCGCATTCTGAACCTCAACCAGCCGGAGGCTCAGCAGGTCGTCAAGGACGAGAAGGAGCAGAAGGGTCACGAGTATTCCCGCACCCGGACCGTGCGCGCCCTCGACGCCGAGGGGAAGCCTACTCAGATCGAGCTCGTCTACGCCTCGTTCAAGGACCACAAGACCGGCGAGGAGTTCAAGGCCATGAACACCAAGGTGCTCCTGACCAAGGGCGCCGACGGGACCTGGGCCCGCAAGACCGAGAGCGGCGAGGTGTCCCCCGGCTTGGCCAAGACCCTCGACAAGAAACTGCGCGAGCTCAGCAAGGACAAGAAGGGGAAGTCCTCAGAGGAGGTCATGCTCCCGGAGAAGCCCGTGGCGGTGGGCGCGACCTGGAAGATCGACGCCGTGGAAATGGCCAAGGAGATGGGCTTCGAGGTCAAGGAGCTCGACCAGGACAAGTGCCAGGGCAGCGGAGAGCTCACCTCCCTCACCAAGGAGGGCGGCCAGGACTACCTCAGCGTGTCCATTGAGGTCACGATGACCTTCTCCACCTTCCAAGGCATGCCGACCAAGGTTCCCCTCGTGATCGGCCTCTCGGGCACGCTCAAGTTCTCGGCCGACGGCTCGCTGCCCGACGGCGAGGGCGTCTTGAACATGACGATGCAGGGCACCGTGGCGCCGGCCGACGCCCCCCCCGGAATGGTCGTGGAGTTCGACATGAAGGCCAAGAAGGTCACGACCAAGAAGAAGCGCTGAGCGATCCGCGCCGCCCCTAGCCTGGAGGCTGGTGTCTCACGCGAGCTAGCGGGTGATCGGGTTCGCCTGGGCCCGCTCGCCTGGCTTGACCTGCACGGTCGGCGCGCCGGTGGAGTCGAAGGGGTCTGCGCCCTTGCCCGCTTTGAGGTGGTAGGTCCCCGGCGGAATGTCCGTCAGGAGGTAGCCGCCTTGGGCGTCGGTCGTGGCGTTGTGGGTCTCGACGGCGCCGTCCTCGCTGCGGAACAGGACCACGGGGATCCCGTTGACCGAGGATCCGGTGACGCGACCTTGGACCTCGCCGAGGCGCGCCAGGACGAGGTCGACGGTCAGCTGACTGCCCTGGTAGTCAATGGCTTGGTAGGCGCGAGCGTGACCCTTGAGGGAGGCCTCGACGCCGGTCTCGCCCATGTCGAGGCCGCGGAGGACGAAGGCGCCCTGGAGGTCGGTCTTGACCTGGCGGCTCCCGACGCTGACGTCGACGTTGGGGATCACGGCTCCCCGATCGTCGCGAACGGTCCCGCGCACGGCGACGGTCACCTCGGCGAGCGAGACCAGGACCCCGCTCAGCTGCTGACCGGGCTTGAGGTCGAACTTGGACCAGGGACCGACGCGGTGGTCGCCAGCCCGAGGCAGCTCGACCCGGATCCGAACGCGTCCTGCGTGGACGTCTTCTAGCTTGAAGGTCAGGTCGGCCGCGGGTCGGAGCTGGCGCCGGTCGGTCCGCGTGAGCGGGTTCCGGGCGGTCCCGCTCTCGCTCTCGATCACGACGTCGAGCTCGAGGGGCCGGAGCTGCGCCACGTCAGGGGGCAAGTTCAGCTGCCCCGTGATCGAAGCCTTACGCGAGACCCGCAGCTCGACCTGGCTCGAGTCGCCGTCGGCAGGGACCACGACGTAGGCCCGATCCGACTCACTGAAGCCGGGGCCTCGGGCCGAGACGGCGTAGTTCCCAGCCGCGACCTGGGTCACGAAGCTCCCGTCGGCGCCGAGTCCGAGGGCGGCTACGTCGAGGATCGCCTTGCCGTCTGGCTCCTTGGGATTGACCAGCACGACCTCGGCCTCGCGGACCGGGTTCCCGGCCTGATCTCGGATCACACCGACCAAGCGCCCCAGGCGAGCCAGGTTCAGACGAATCCGCAGCGAGGCCCCGGCGTGAACGCGAACGGGGCCGAAGGCCACTCCGCCCTCGACGCGCGCGTGGCGGGCCACGCCGCTGATCAGCTCGCCCTCGGGCAATCCGCCCAGGCTAGCGCGGCCCTCAGCGTTGCTCTGGACTGGCTGGAGCGGCATGCCGCTCTTGCGTCGGGCCTCGATAGACACGCCAGGAAGAGGCGCGCCGGTCCCGTCCTCGCAGATCACGCTCAGGGCGACGGGGCCGCCTCCCTGAGGGCCAGTGGGGCCGGGGCGCTCCTGGGGGGGGGTCCCCGTCGGGCCCGGTCCTTGCGGGCCGGTCGGGCCGGTGGGGGATCCGCCGCTGGCGCCGGTCTTGCTCGGGGTCTGGGTCCCGGCATGGCCCGAGCCCTGGGTCGGCGTAGGCGGGGGCACTGCGCGAGAGGCCGTAGCCGTGGGGGTCTGTTGGCCGTAGCCAGGCTGTGAGGAGCGAGGATCAGGGGATTCCCCGCCCTCCTCGAGGAGGAGCAGCCCTGCCCCGACGGCGATCCCGATGGCGACGACGGCCGCCAGCCCTGCTTTGAGTTTGGAGTCCATGGCGCCCACTTTACCCCGCTCTGGGCTTGAAGCCCGTGGCGCTTCGAGTCGAGAGCGCTGGCGAGCCCAGGTCGGGCCTAGGTCTGAGGACCCGCCTCGTCCTGGGCTCTGGCCCAGTCCAGGAGGGCGGCGGTCAGGCTCATGGGGAGCGGGGGTAGGGTCGACTGGCGACCCGGAGTGAAGAGGAAGCGGCCGCTCGTCAGCTCGAGCATCGCCCGGAGGGCCTCGGACCCGCGGAGACCCTCGAAGGCGGCCGCGCAGGGCTGCCCCTCCCGAATATCGAGGCGACCCTGGCGGCGGGAGGAGCGGAGCTCCAAGACCCCAGTCCGCTGGTTGAACTCGAGGTCGCGAAACACCTCGTCGAGGGGGACCTGCGCCACGTCGCCCGAGAGGACCGAGGCGATCGCCGTGGTCTCACGGCTGTCCTCGATGCTCTCGCCGGCCTCGAGGTTCAGGGTGTAGGGGCCAATCGAGATCTCGTCGCCAGGGAAGATCGTGGCTGGAGCGCGGAGGAGGAGGTGGTTGAGGTAGGTCCCGTTGCTGCTCCCGAGGTCCTCGATCAAGAGCTGCTCGCCCTCGAGGCGGATCGCGGCGTGGCGCCGCGAGACCTCCTTGTGGGGGAGGACGATGTGCCCTCCGACGCGGCCGATCCGAATCATGGGTGAAGCAGGCGAGATCGGGACCGGCTCCATGGGAGGGCAGTGGGCCCAGGCCACGGCGCCCGAAGCGTCCTCTGGGGACGACTGCGGAACGGGCAAGCGGGGAGCGACCCGTCCCCGATCCCCGCGCTTGACGCGCATGGTGATCGGGGCCAACCAATCGTCGCGCTTCTTGCTCATAGCGTGTGCCCCGAAGGCCAGATTCTACTCGCTAGAGCCCGGCACGAGCGGAGGCCCACAGGCCTTCGCCTGAACTGACGGAGGAGGAGAGGGAGGGAGGGAGGGCGCTTTGGGCGCCCTGCGACCTAGCGCTCGCGGAAGACGATTCGACCCTTGGTCAGGTCGTAGGGAGAGAGCTCGACGAGCACCTTGTCTCCGGGGAGGATGCGGATGAAGAACTTGCGCATCTTGCCCGAGACTCGAGCGAGCACCTCGTGCCCGTTCTCCAGCTCCACACGGAAGGTGGCGTTCGGGAGGGCCTCCCGCACCACGGCTTCCAAGGTGATCGCATCTTCTCTAGGCAAGGTCTCCGCCCTTCACGGGGGTTCTCCCCGCCGCAAGGCCCAGAACCTAACCGATGCTGACCCGCGCGCAAGCGAGCCGTCAAAGCTGATCCATCGCCCGCCCAGGGGCGGAAAACGAGCGCCCCGAGGCGAAGGAGCGCCGAACTGTCTCCAGCGTTGCGGGGGCTGAACCCGCCTGAGACGGAACCCCGTGAGGAGAGGCCCGCGTGTAACGACTTAGCGCCCCCCTCCCGGCCCCCTCATTGCAAGGAGCTAGAGGAAGGAGGAGCCATGCTGGCTCGATTGCGCCGTCACCTGTTGCACACCGTCGAGATCGCCCATGCAGGCGAGCCCGCCCTGGCCTCGTTCCGGGAGCTCGCGCGCGTCGAAGCCTGCCAGCGTCTCGCCCGAGCCTCAGGCTTTCGGCTCTTGGGCGCTCAGCGGGTGACCCTGGCCATGGCGGACGGCAGATCGAAGCTCCCTTGGATTCGAGAGCGGTGGGTCCTCGACGAGGTCACCCTCACGATCACCGACACCTTCTACTGCTTCACCACGCGCTGGCCGGACCACGTGGCGTGCACCTTCAGCAACCCCTACCCGCTGAGCCGGTCTCACGTCGGCTTCGAGGTTCACCCCGGATCGGGGGCAGGCTTCGCCACCGACCTCGCCGAGCACAGGGCCAAGGTCGCCCGAGCCAGCGAGACCCACGGCGCTCCCACCCGAGTCCGGACCCTCGAGGACGAGGACGCCGGCGAGCGGCGCTACTACCTGGAGCAGATGCCCCTGGATCGTCTTCTGGTGACGCCTCCCGGGATCGCCTGGTGGACGAAGCTCTGGATAGGCCTGGTCAAGGCCCTGCTCCTGACGCTCCTCCTCCTGAGCGGACTTCACGCCTCAGGCCTATCGCTGGCAGGTCCCTCTACCGCAGGCTGGATCTATGGGGCCCTCGCGCTCGGCGCCGTCGCGGCCTTCTTCGTCTCAGAGGCGCCGGTGTCCCTCCTCCATCACCGACACTTCCACGACCGCGCTCCCGAGGCCGAGCGAGCCGGCGTCGCCAACGCCAAGGAGCTCTCGATCGCGACCTTCAAGCAGGCCGTCATGGACCGCCCCCGGGGCCGCGCGGCGCGCTCCTGCCCGCTCTGCCGAGACGAGCTCCTCGGACTCGAGACCGTCAGCTGCTTGGGCTGCGGGACGATCTACCACGACCTCTGCGCCACCGAGTTCGCGCGCTGCTCGACCCTAGGCTGCCGAGAGCCCTTCCCGATCGGCGTCTTCGCCAAGAGGGAATAGACGCGACCAGGGGGCCACCCGACGCTGACCTGACGCTCTCTCCAGACAGGACGAACTCTCGCCTCCTGTAGGATTCAGGCGTGGCCGATCGAGCAAAGCTCCAGTGTGAATTTCCGCAAGCCAAGATAGGGGGTCTGGGGGGGTCGCAGACCCACTCGACCTTCCCCGAGATCAACCCGCTCTGCTCCGCGAAGTGACCCCCGCGGTAATGAACTTCCGCGAGCCAAGATAGGGGGGTCTGGGGGGGTCGCAGACCCACTCGACCTCCCCCGAGATCAACCCGCTCTGCTCCGCGAAGTGACCCCCGCGCACACCAGCGGTAATGAATTTCCGCGAGCCAAGATAGGGGGGTCTGGGGGGGTCGCAGACCCACTCGACCTCCCCCGAGATCAACCCGCTCTGCTCCGCGAAGTGACCCCCGCGCACACCAGCGGTAATGAATTTCCGCAAGCCAAGATAGGGGGGTCTGGGGGGGGCGAAGGACCCGCCACCCACTAAACGTGAGTTGGCGTAAGTCCAGCAACTGCGGCGCCAGGCTAGCCGATTCCCCAATGCCGGACTCTGCACCAGGCAAGCAATGCCTCCAAGGACTAAGCCCTCGTTCTACTCAGGCGGGAGTATCCATGAACCGTCTGAGCTGAGCTGACCTCCTCCGTATGAGAGAGCGCAGTCCAGCAGCCAGTCGTAGGTGTGGATCCTAATCCCGGACTCCTGCGCCATGCGGCGTCGTAGCGCACTATCCGAATCGGCCTGGTCCCGGCGTCGGCCCATCAGGACTAGGCCCGGCAACTCGGGTTCGATATCAATGAGCCCAAGACCATTGGCCTCTCGCGGCCGGACCGCGTACGACCTGTTCGCACCGATCCAAGTACGCCAGTCTCGAATCTGTCTGAGCGCATGAGTCAGTTCACTCCTCGGGTCTCCCTTCTTGGTGAAGAGCAAATGCCGAGGACTCTCCAGCTCGACGGCTTGCCAATGGAAGCCAAGGCTGTCCTTTTCGGCGATGAGGAAGTCAGCAACAAACTCACTGCCGAATCGAACCTGTGGGAGGACCCACCTTCCGTGGCCGCCCCTAAGGAGGTGGGCAAGGAGAACAGGGTGCCTGGCTATCAGCGTTTGAAGAGCTGCTTCGTCTGGGTTCTCGCTTAAGCAAGCGGAGAGGTCTTGTGCTGCGCTCTTGATGTCGTCTCCGTGCCAGGCGACCGAATGCTTGGCCAGGGGGCCCCCTGTGGTGGGCTTTCGGGCCCGGCGAAACTCGAAGCTCTTCGCGGACTTGCAGAAAAGCGCAAGTTCCTGCTTGGAAGCTCCGGCCTGCTCGAAAAAGGTCCAGAGCTCTCCGACAAGCTTCGTGTTACCCACTGCGCTGCGCCCGCTCGCCTGAATCGTCTTCAAGTCAAAGTAGCTGGGTGACTCATGGCTTGCGTGCTCCAAGAGCGCAACTGAGAGGTCAGTGTCGACGAACTCTGACTCAGAGAGGCAGGCGCCGAACATCGCACCACGAAGGCACGCGCGTGTGAACCTCCCTCGGATAATCGAGGCGTCATGAAACTTGCTATCCGAGAGGTCGCAGTCGGAGAAGTCGGCGTCCTCCATGAAGGCGCCACCGAAGTTCGCCTCACGCAGATCGGCCCGATTGAAACGCGCGAAGTCCGGTTGGGTCTTTCTGAAATCAGTCTCCCTCAGGTTGGCCTCTACGAATCGGACCCCGTCCACGGACGCGTTGAAGAAGATCGCGCCCTCCAGGACGCAGTCTGAGAAATCAGCGTTGCTCAAGGACGCATTCGTGAAATCGGCCCTTGAGAAGTCCAAGGAGTCTGTCGCATCGAACCCCTGGAGTTTGACGCCTTTCAGCGAGACTCCTGAAAAGTCGACCCTGCCGTTGGCCAACTCACTGTGGAACTCTCCCTGGTCCATATACTGCTCCGCCTAAAGCCCCCGGATTCTCTCTGCTACACCGACCTCTCGCCATGGGTCGCTTTCGATAGTCGCAGCAAGGCCTCCCCATAGTAGACCCGCTGAGGGTTCCACTAGGTGAGCGGCGAGTCCTCACGCTACCGCGTGAGGTTGATGACTCACGTCCAGAATGCGCCGGAGATATTGGGCTTAGAGAGGGACCGGGCCAGGAATATGGTGAAAGGGATTGCCCGGAGACTCGACGACGCTCTTCCCCTACCCTTGCTCTTCTTCCAGCAATTGGGATGCACCGAATCCAAAGGAGGCGGCGATGTTCGCGAGTGTCGATTTCTCAGGGCTGCCAGACCCAGGCTACAAAGAAGACGCAGTCAGGGAGGACATCGTCGCTCCCATCCTTCGTGCGGTCGGATTCTCTGCAACGGGACCCAACCGCATGATCCGAAGCAAGCCGCTCTCGCACCCGTATGTGAACATCGGCTCAACCCGAAAGAAGCTGTCCATCATTCCGGACTATCTACTGGAGGTCGACGGGAGCGTCGTCTTGGCATTGGACGCGAAGGCTCCTGGTGAGTCGGTGATCAAGTCTAAACACGTGGAGCAAGCATTCAGCTACGCCATTCACCCCGAGGTGAGAGTCAACACCTACGGCCTCTGCAACGGGAGTGAGATTGCTCTCTACGACATCAACCGGTTCGAACCCGTGCTTCACACCGACATTACGGACCCCAAGAACTGGGACGCCCTGGCGAAGTTTCTGGCCCCCAGGACACTGCTTCAGCCAAAGCTCCGAGACTATTGCCCTGACCTCGGTATGCAGCTACGAAGATCCGGGGCGGACGCGGACTTCAACGCGGTTTCCTTCCGGTGACGCTCAAGGTGTTCGCGAAACTTGACGCACACCGGCTCAGTTCGACTACGCGCATGGTGGTTCCAGACGGTCACCTGGCCCTTACCTTCGATTTCGCAGGAGAGGCGGTCAACGCTCTGCTCGATGCAATACCGGCCGACCTGAGTTCCGAAACGCTGGGACTAACGAGAGCGCCGTTCATTGTTGATTTCAGTCACCCGCTGAATTTCAACATAGCTGCCCAGCTGGGCGAAGTGGTCAGCGTCGAGGACGACGACTTCGTTCCCTTCGAGGTACTGACAGTTGAACTCGCCGACCCTCATCGCCCCGTTGAATCGGCAGGCTGACACAGACAGGCGCTCTGAACGGTCACGGTATCTGGTCGAATGCGGCCGCCGCCCTAGCGTTGTCGACGGCGGAGGTCACCCGAATGCATGCGTAGCTAGGGACAACAGACGATAGCTGGGATTGCGCCGCGGGCTCGACAAGCACCAACGAACGTACTAAGTAGCCAGAGGGTCTGGAGAAGATGATAGTCCTTGGACGTCCCTTTGGCGAACTTGTTCAGTTCACTTGCCAGCTTCTTCTTGGAGACGAAGGACAGGACGAGCGACACCCTCCGAACCGTATCCGGGCGCGCCATTAGGCCCGTTAGCAGAGTCTGGACGGAACCCCAGCGGGCATGCTTCGTTCGCAGCTGGCGCATCCTTGTGTTCGCGTAGCTACCCTTTTTCCAGTTGCTCAGCTTGCGCTCTATAATCTCTGACGTGAGATACAGACGCCCGAGGTTCTTGAGTGCCTGGGAGACAACCTCGTGCAATGCAGAGGCCCCGCTCGTCTTCCTATTGGCGTGCTTCTCATGAAAGAACGTGATCGCTGGACTTGCGCCCCCAGCAAGAGCGATGTCGTCGGCCCATTCGTCCCCATAGTCGTCAAGGATCACGAGATCCACGGTTCCCGCCAGGTGACTCTCCAGAATCCCGAAGACTGACTCGTTTGGAAACTTCTTAGCGGACTTGGGGAACTTCTTGCTGTCGAATTTCTCGAACTTCGCAGCCTCCAGTTCGGGCACCGTCTCGACACATTTCATGAGAGCCTCGACAGACGTGAGCAGATTCGCGTCTCGGAACACGCTCCTCTGAAAGTAGGCATAGGTGGGGTCGACGAAGTTGGCCAGGAAGCGTCCTCCGTTGAAGTACTGCTGCAGAGTTTCAACCACGGCTCCGGTTGCGACCTCCTGAATGCTGATTGATTGGAGTTTGGAGCTCCGCACCGTGATGACACGGCTGTTGGCCGCTAGCCTGAGTTTGAAATCTGGCGAAATCTCGGCGATCAAGACCTCCTTTCCTTGCTGCTCCGTAGTCACTACCAGGTGTGTGGTGCCCATGGCTTCGATGAGACTGGAGACTTCTGTTTCTGTTAGGGGGGCAGGAACGCCAGCGTTATCTCGCGTTAGCCGCATGTGACCCTGACCCAGGTCTTCAGCCAAATCGTGAACCTCAAGTAGGATTGAGGCGAGGCGGGTCTTGGCGAGGACTTCTTGAAGCAGCACGGGAGTTGCAAAGCCGTCAAGGTACGACTCACGCGGAGTGTAGGCTTCGATTTGTTTTACGATCTTGGCCGCCCATGTAAACAGTACGTGTAGGTCAGCGCGTCCTCCTCCAGTGGTGATTCGCGCAGTGCTAGGGAGCACGGTGTGCTTGACCCCGTTGGCAGACAAGCGAATTGAAGAGGGGATCGAGCGACTGCCCACACCCAGCCCAAAAGAGTCTTGGAGATCTTCAGCCTCGACGACTTGTCTTCGCACGACGTGTCGAGAAGGACTCATGTTGCGAAACCCAAGCTTCTCGTAAGCCGTGTCGATCGTCTCGAGAGCCCGCGCGGCGATAGAGTGATCTATCGGAGTTCCTAGCACCTTAAACAGGGTCGCTGCCGCTGGAGCGTGGGAGTGAATCAAGACCAGGTGATCTGATACCTCGATCAAGAGCAGGAAGCCGTGGAGCGTGTCCTTGATTGCACTGCCGGCGGGCAAGAAGGATGGTGTTCTCTTAACCAGGAAGCTGGCGAAGGAGTAGTGGAGGGCCTGGCCCGCAATCGCGTGGGCCTTGCGAACGACCTTTCCACGAAGGTTCCCCGTGACGGACTGATGCCTCTTGAGCGAGGCAAACAGATCCCTGACCTTCGCTTTGGTGACCGCCTTGATGGGCTTGTAAACGTAGGCAGCGCGGCCGCTCTGTATGTCGCTTGCCTTGATACTCCAGCTTGTCATAGTCGGATCTCTCAATTCTCGTCCAAGCGTCGCAGATTGCGACGAAGCCGGCTACTCCTCGCCAGGAATTCGCACGTCGAGTTTCCTGGGTGGGGGGGGCGCCAGCAGCAATGTGTCAGACGGCGCCTCCGCAGCGAAACACGGCGTGAGCCCGCTTCAATGAGGTCTCAAAAGGGAGCCGGACTTCCGATAAGCGCACCTATGTAGCCCTGCTTCTCTCAGGCCTCGAGTCAGAGTTCTTCGTCGGTGGACACTGACCCGTGCAGGAACCCCAGGATCTTGGTGAGGTTCTTGCCAGCCGGGACGGAGTCGCCGCTTTCCCACAGGAGAATGGAGGTCGCAGGGACTCCGAGCCTTCGCGCCAGCTGCATTTCGGAGAGCTCCCCCTCCTGACGCTTGGCATACAGGGCAGACCCGTCGAAGTTCCGGCGCAGCTCGCGAAGCACTCGCGTTGGGGCGAAGCGGGGAAGCCCTGGCGGTCGCTGCAAGACCAACAACAAGAGGTAGCGCTGGAACGTCTCGCCCGGCGAGCCTCGTCCGTGTTTCCAAGCAGAAACGGTAGAGCGGGACACGCCAAGGGTCTGGGCTAGGGTCACCTGCGTGGCGCCAACCTCATGGAGATAGGCGAAGACCTCGCCTGGTTCAACCAGCACCCAGCCGTGCAGCGGGAGGTCCCCATGACGCTTGACGGGGCGCAGGCGCACTTTCCCGCGCCTGCTCGTCGCGCGAGGCTTGAGGACTTCAAGGGGGGCAAGGCCCTTCTTCTGAGCCAGTCCTGCACGACTCACGTCCAGAGCTTGCTCGGCCCGAAGAACGTCCTCCAGGACCAGACGTTGAGAAACCTCAGGGGGGCTTCCTCGCTCCCAGGCTCGGATCGTTGTCTCGCTCCGACCCAGCCGCTCCGCCAGCCTCTGCTGGCTCCACCCTCGCCGTCGCCGAAGCGACCTCAGGCGGACCCCAAGAGGTTGGTGGGCGTCGGTGTCGGGCGGCGGCACGTAGCCAGTGGAGAGTCGCTCAAGGAGGCCCTCAAGACGCTTGCCGTTCGCCAGGCCCGGCCTGGCCCTCCCCCGCTCCCACGTAACGACGGCGTGGGTAGGCAGGCCAGCAGCTCCCGCCAAGTCGGCCTGGGTCCAACCCAGCGCTCTCCGCAGTTCCTTGAGCGCAGCGGGGTTGACGTGACGCTTTCCTCCTCGCTCAAGGACGAACACTTCGCTCGCGATCTCTCCTGGTGTTACTCCCTGGGTCCGACGAGAGCGAAAGGCCTTGCGGCGCGGGGATCGGGCGGGTGGAGGCGGCTTCTCGGAGTCCCAGAGCCAGTCCTTCCAGCCAAGCCAGGCCTCGCCGTAGGCACGCTTCGGCTCCCCAGGAATGTCCGGCGGAACCTCTGGGAGGTCAGGCAAGGCTCCTCGTCGCCAGGCCCACCAGTCGCCGACGGTCCGCAGTCGGAGACCTCGAGCGAATGCTCGGGCCTGCTCAAAGGGGCGGATCGACTTCTCCCTAGAATGCTGGCGTCCCGTTCCCAGCCAGTCCCCAAACCCTACCCAGCCCTTCTGCTTATAAACCGACCACGGAGAGGACGGAATCTCTGAAGGCCGCGGGGGGAGACCTGGGCGCTCGCCACGGCAATACGCCCGCCAATCGTCCTGGGACTTGAGCCCGAGCGCCCGGACGAAAGCCCGCGCCTTGGCGTAGGGCTGCCAAGATCTGCCCGTCGTCCAACCCGTTCCTAGGAAAGCACCGCTACCGCTCCACTCAGACCCATAGATAGCCTGGGGCGAAAAGGGCAAGGTCGCCTCTGGCTGAGGGCGTTCGGGGTCCCTCCCGGACACCCAGCGCTGATAGGCCCTTAGGCTTCGGACACCAGCGGCCTGCGCTAGGCGTTGAGCTTCCGCGTAGGACACGAACTTCTTCGTGCGAACATTGCCGGTCCCGAGCCAGTCTCCGTAGCCCTTCCACTCGCCCGCGTAGACGGAGTTGGGGTTCGCGGGGACGTCGATCGGCTTCTCAGGCAACTCTGGGAAGGCCCCCTTGCAGTAGGGGGCCCAATCCACGGACGAGGCGAGCTTGAGGCTCCGGGCAAACGCGCGAGCCTGCTCGAACGAGCGGTAGACTTTGGGGCGTTGCCGAGTACCGTTGCCGAGGAAGTCGCCCCAGTAGGTCCAGCCTTCGGCTCGGTAGACCTTGGCGGGGTCGCGAGGAAGCGTGTCGGGTAGGGGCGGGAGGTCTCGGCGCTCACCTTTGGCATAGGATCGCCACTCGCTGTTGCTCTTGAGTTTGAGTGACCGTGCAAACTCACGTGCCTTCGCAAAGGAAGCCCGACGCGGTTGGTGTCCTCGCGCCCGTGACTGAGGTCTGCGCGATCGACGTTCAGGCCTCACTCGTCGTTGACGCTCCTGCTCAGCGAGTGCCTGTTCGACTCGTCCGACGAGGTCTGCCTTGGTCCCAGCGTCAGACAGCCCAAGTGCTTGGCAGGCTCGTGCGAAATCGGCTTTCAACAGGCTTCGCGTCGCGTCCTCCCAACAAAACTCTTGGACCTGCACCAGGCGCATGCAAAGCGCGTCCTTCCGCCCGCGGCGTGAGACGCCAGCTCGCAGACAGAGCCGCTCGAGCGCCGAGCGACGAAAGAGCTGAAGGAGGTCCAAGAGCCGGGGTTGCACAGAACCACTCTGCCCGTGGCGCTGCACGATTTCCAGGCTCGAGTAGGGCGCGGCGGGGAGGTTTGAGATCATCAAGGTTGATGACTTCTGCGAAGGAACCTCCCTCAAGCAAGCCAGTTGCCAAGGAAAATTCACGCCTGTGGTCGCGAGACTTAGGCCCAAGTCCTTCTTCGTCGCAAGAAGACTCCCTGGCGCCCTTGCGAGCCGAGGGCTATGTTTCCTCTCCGCGCGTCCAGAGTGGACGGTGGACCCCACTAATTCGGAGGCACCATGCGCCTGAGATCCTGGCTGACCGTTACTTCCCTCGCCGTAGGATTGCTGGTGTGCGTGACCATGGCGTCCACGCACGCAGCCCCGTCACGAGAAATCATTTCTTTTCACTGCCGATTGGTTCAAAATGGAACTCCAGTCAGCGGAACACATTCGCTAACATTTGACGTCTGGAATGCCGAGGCCTTGGGGACCAACGTCCACACGGAGACTCAGTCGGTCACGGTCTCTCACGGTCTTGTGGCCGTCCGGCTTGGCGAGCAGCCTGGCAACGAAATCACCGGAGTCTTCAGCGCTAACGACGACCTGTGGGTCTCTGTGTCGCTGGGCGGACAGGACCTCTTGGGGACTCGAATCCGCCTCACTGCTGTTCCCTACAGCATGAACGCTGCCCGTGCCAACGGCCTCTGGGACTCTTCAAGTGGATCCACTCAGACGCTGACGCAGCTCGACACACGCTACGTCGTGGCGTCTTCGAGTGGCGACACCTCGAACAACACCCAGATAAGCGGGCCAACGGTGGCGGGAGCCGACCTCTTCTTGGAGGCCCCTGGTGACGGAGTCACTCGTGGCACGATCGTCGTCCAAGACCCGATCTTGATCAACAACCACCTGCTCTTGAACAAGCTTACGACGGCTCCCGTTGGCTCGAGCGGCAAGGTTGCGCTCTATGCGAAGACGGACGGGAAGCTGTATTTCAAGGACGGGACGGGGGGGGAAAACGAAGTTGGCGCTGGGTCAGGCAATTACATTGCCAATGGTTTTCGGCTCACCCTTAGCTCAGGCGTGCCAGTTCCCACCGCAGACGTCAGCGGAACAACACTCTACTTGACACCCTACAAGAGCAACGAGATTTGGACCAAGGTCTCCGGCACCTGGACCAAGCACACCTCTGCCGAGATCCCCGCTAGCGTTCCAACCTTCACCTCCGGCTGCCAGGACGTGTTCGTCTACTGGACCGGGAGCGGTCTGGCCCTTGAGTTTCAATCTTGGGCGAACTACGTGTCGCGAGCAACGAATCAGGAGCCGATTCGAGAGGACGGCATTCTCGTGAGAGCCGACAACGTCAGTGGGGTGAGGACAGCCGACCCCACGCGCCGGTATCTGGGGACGATCCTCTTCACAGGGACTGTGTGGGATACACACGATTACAGGGCTCTGTGGAACTACTACAACCAGGTGGAGAAGGTCAGCCAGAAGGTCATGGGCAGCGCTTGGGACCCAGGAGTCGTTACGGGCTGGACTTGGACGGGCAACCCGTCCACGTTTGCACCTCGCTACTTCGTGCTCGGATTCCCTGCCCACGTACGGGCCAGGGCCCACGTCACCGTGAACACCTACGGGGGAGCAGCGGCCCTCGTTTACCTCTCCCTCGATGCTGCGGGGGGCAACGGTGCGGTCAGCTATCACTCGGGCTACGCAGTCGACGAAGCCTCCGTGAGCTACGCCAGCATGGTCCCCGCCGGGTGGCATGGGATCGTCCCACGTCACACCACTGGTGCTGCGACCTGGTTCGGTGCTGGTGGATATCTCTACGTTGAGTCTCGGAGGTAGTCCTATGACTAGTCGTCACTTCTTGTTGATCGGAATTGCGCTTCTTGCCGGCCTCTTGGTCGCCGGAGGCCAAGACGCCCCCCCCCCCTCCACGGCGTCGAGATCGGAACAAATGTCTCGCTTCCGCGAGATCAGACGCGCCTGCAATCGCGCCGGACTAAAGGGCGTGCGCTTGACCTTCGACGGTCGCCGCTACAAGGCCTTCTGTGACCAAGGGCAAGATCAAGTGGACGCCATGGTCGCGAACGTCACGGCCAAGCCACCTGTGGTAATTCGGGTAAACACCGTCACCGACGCTCTAGCAGTGTTAAAGACTGACCCTGAGAACGTGAGTGCTCGACAGGTCCTCGCTCGACACTACGACCAGCTCTGGCTCAAGGCAGAACGGCGCCGAGACGTGCAACTCGAGGGCGGGAAACCTCGCTAGTTTAGAGCTCGGTGACAACGCTCGCCGAAATTCTGCGCTGCGGCAGACGAAAAGACAAAGCAAACAAACCAAGCAGAGCGCTGACTCGGAGAGCGCTCTGCGAAAGAACGGCATTGGGGCCTGCGAGGCCCCTGGCTTGTCTTCCGGTTAGGAACCCAAATGACCCCAGAAGAGTTCTTGGAAAGCAATCCCTCCGCAAGCAGGCGGGAGATCATGAAGGCCTGCGGGTGCTCTGCGCGCGTAGCTCGCAGGGCTGAGACCAGAGCCCTAGATTCCCAGCAAGGACCCGCTTGGTCTCGTCTTTCCGTTCTCGGACTCGCCCTGGGAGCCGGACTCCTGCTGGCATGGGGGCTAGCTCCCGGAGAAGTGACGGGGAACGGCTCCAAGTCTCCCTCCGACTCTTCGGCGAGAACTCAAGTCGCCGCCATTTACTCGGCCTTGGACCAAGGGGATCGGAGCGCCGTGCCTGGGGCCGTGGACCAGCTCAGCAGCGAGGACCCGAACCTGCGGTTGGCAGCCCTCAGGCTGATCGCCGAACTTGATCCGAGCCCCTACGCCGCGGATCTCCTACCCCTCGTAGACGACGTCGACCCTCGGGTTCGAATCTCCGCGATCCAACTCGCACGCCGCCTGCAACCAGAGGACAAGGCACTTCGTAACGAAGTGGCTGAACGGCTCGTATCGATCGCGGCGAATCCTGAGCGACGCCTTGGCGAGCGCGTGCTTGCGCTGGAGAGTCTTCGAGACCAGTCCCTCACCAACGCTGCTGGACTCCTGGCGTTGCTCGACGACCCGCGCCTCGCCTCCAGAACCGACAAGCTGCTCGCGAAGCAGAGTGGGCACTCCGCTACCCCTACCAGGGGCGAGAGTCTCCGTCAGGCCTGGACCCGTGAACTAGGAGCAGGAGCATGACGGACACAGACCCACAAAGGCTCCGCAGGCGCCGCGTCAAGCAGGCCGTGGCGACTTGCCTCGCCGCCGGGGCATTGGCTGCACCGCTGGCCTGGCTCCTCGTCGCCGAAGACCCTCTCTCTGTCCCTCAGAGGGAGGCAGCGGCAACCGCGCCCAAGCCTCAACTGCCTGCTGGCCCACCCCACCAGGTCGCCCCCCCGTCGCTTCCCGTCAAGCTCTCCCCCAAGCGAGCGCACGTTCAGCAACTTGCTTCCGCTAAGACCTCGCACCTTGAACGTCTGGCGCTCGGAAGCGAACCGCCTGCAGAGCGACTGGCGGCTCTGACCCTTCTTTGGGAGCGGGGCGAGGTTGACCGCGTTCGCGCCCTGGCCCAGGGGGATCGACTCCTGAGCGCCAAGCTCAAGGCCCTTGAGGCTGCTCGCCCCGCCCCAACCCAGACCAAGGGGAAGTAGCCGTGTCCACGTCAAGCAGGATCCTCCTCGCGAGCGCATTCGCCTCGCTCCTCGCTTCCTCGGTCCACGCCGCCGACCTCGAAGTGACGGTCCTAGACGGTGGGCTTGATCGACCTCAGCCCCTCAGTGGCGCGATCGCCGCCCTCACGACCGCGTCGGGCAAGGACGCCACGTCGTCGGGGCTGACCGCCACGTCGGGGATCGCCGATCTCACCAGCCTGACCGCAGGCACTCGTGTGCTGCGTGTCACCGGCCCCAATGGATACGCGACACTTGACGTCCAAGTGGAGCTCAGCCCCTCGTCCAACAGCGTGATCGTGCTGCTCCCGCACGTCCCAGAGGGGATCTCAGACACAGTATCGGTCGCGTCTGGACTTGTGCAGGCGGACGTCACGATCGAGGACCCTTTGGTCCCCAATGCCCGCCTCACGATTGCGGCTCTGACCACCCTCAGCGGGTCGACGGGAGACTCCGAACTCTCCCTCTACCCGATCGACAAGGCCCTGACTCCAGCGCCATTTCCCGGCGAACTCAGTCCGCGACGGATCTGGGCGCTGCAGCCTGGGGGGCTGAGCTTCGGTGGCGCGACCCTGCGGCTGCCAAACGAGGAGGACCTTCCCGCTGGAACGAAATCGACGCTTTGGAGCTTCGGCACGCTTGAGGGCCGCTGGGTTCAGATCGGCAAGGCCACCGTTGACGCCACGGGCACCTTCCTTGAGAGCGAAGGAGCTGTGGTAACGCAGTCTGGCTATCTCGCCGTCGACTCAGGTCGTCCGCTCGTGGGCGCTGAGTTCTCCCTCTCGCTTGTGGGACCTGGTGGCGCTCCGCTCTCAGGGGCCACCGTGAGGCTCCTGGGTCAGAAGCTCCCAGAATCCAGCACACCTGGAACCTATGCCTCGACGGCGTTCGTCACGACGGGGACTCCCGTTCGTGCTTTCGTCACCAAGGACTTCAGTGGGCTCCGCCTGAGCGCAATGACGAGGCCTGTTCTCGCCCTTCCTTTCCACACTCAACTGAACCGAGGCCAAGCACTCAGGCTGGGCCTTTCGTACGAATCCGCACAGAACCTCAGCGTGGCCAGCTTTGGCCGAACTGGCGCAAGCGGCTACTCGTTCACAGACTTCGCGGGACCCGTTTCGGCAGCACCCGTGACGACGATCACAGCCAGCACAACCTACTCCTCGGCTGCAGGGCCCCTTGAGCAGGCTTTCCCGAGCGCCAAGCCGCATAACCCGCTGGTCGAGTTCGCCCTGGCTCCCGACGACTCGGGAGGCGCGATCGAAGATCGCTACGTGCCCTTCAGCCTGACGGTGAGCGACGCGGACCTCACGACCCGTGGCAACCTCGTCCAAGTCAATTTCAACTTCGACGGCAGCGACACCGTCTTCCCCTACACAGCGACGATCTTGCGGGGGGACTTGGGGCCCTACCGTGGCCCAGCCGGAGGGAGCAATGAGTTCCTCTTCATTTGGGACCGTTTCGCCAGCTTTCCTCCGAGCTCGACGGGCGCCCAGGACGTCAAGCTCCAGATCACGTTCGAAGACGAGCCCTCTGGTCTGCAAATCTCGCTAGTCAGCGAGAGCTTCTCGGTCGAATACCCCGCTCCCCTTGAAGTGCAGCGCGTGGATCCCAACCAAGACGCGACTGGGGTTCTGATCGACTCGGAGCTCAGAGTCCAGTTTGACCAACCACTCGACCCAGCCTCGGTGACGACGACCAACTTCAAGGTTCTTGACGTCGCGACGATTTTGACGAGCACAACCGTAACCCTCCTGGCCAGCGCAGACGAGGTGAGGATCACGCGAAGCGTCGATTGGCCCGCGAGCAGGACGCTCACCGTCCAGATCGAGGCCTCCGCTGAGTCAACGAGCGGCTCAACACTCGGGTCCAGCTCCACGTCAGAGTTTACGACCGGAACGGTCGCCGGCCTGGCGGACGACGACGGCGACGGCCTACTCAATCTCGAGGAGGCGCACTACGGCCTCGACGACTACACCGACGCGCCCCTCGGCTACACGTCTGAGGACTGGGACGCAGACGGCGTTTCTGACTACGACGAGATTTTCGTCACCTTCACCGATCCCATGAATCCGGACACAGACCGGGACGGGGAATCCGATTTGGACGACGACAGCCCCTTGGTGCCTGGGACGGGATCTGGAGTGGCTGGGGTCGCGCCGGTGAGCACGCAATTCGGAATCACGACGGTCTTACCTGGCCTCGGCAGTACCGTCCCCGCAAACACGAAGATCGTTGTCAGCTTTACCGCTCCCGTGGACACCTCCACGATCACAGTCGGCAACCTAACGCTGGACAACGTCACCACGACGACGAGCGTGGGCCTTACCTACAGCAAGAACACGAACCCCTTCACAATCGTCCTCACGCCCAACTCCCCCCTGACCGGGACTCAGGACTACAAGATCACTCTGACCGCGGGGACAGGAGCGATCGCCGACACTGACGGGAATCTCGTCACGACAGCAGCTGTTTCCACATTCACCGTAGACTCTGCCCCAGACGTAGACGCGTTCGAGGCGACTCACTACTACGCCACGCTGGGCATGACCCACTGGGAGAGTTTCGCGCTGACGGGAGCCTCAGGAGGCGCCGCACTCGTGGTTCCGTCGACTGGGCAGCTGGTCGTCACCGAAACGGACGTCACCACACCAGGCCGTGGCCTTCCGGTCTCAATCTCCAGGATCTATCGCAGCAACTCGAAGGCGGTGGACGGGATCTTTGGAAAGGACCGGCACTTTCCCTACGACGAAAGGATCACCGCCAGTATTGCCACCCTGGACACGGACACGATCACCGACTACGAGCACGTTTCCGAAGACGGGCGCATTTACCCCTATCTAAGTGGCGGAAACAACAACGTCGCCTCATTTCTCAGTGCGCCTGGCCGGTTCGAGGGACTTCGTGCTCAACAGCGCGATCTCGGCAACGGGCTCGGCACGATTTGGTATCTCCGCCGCCGAACAGGCGGAGGCATGCAGTTCTTCTATGTGTTCCCCGACGGCTCGGGAGGCTACAAGCGGCCTGAACCCACAATCCTCTCCCCAGGAGACGTCGGCAGACTGGTCCTGATCCAGGACCCGAACGAGAATCAGATCCGAATCGTGCGCTTCGCCTGGAACCAAGGAACCACGGCCCACGAAATCGAGAAGATCGTTGACGACGTCGGCCGCACCACGACGTTTGCCTACGGCGACGCAACCCACCCCACGTTGGTGACGAAGGTCGAGCAGTTTGAAGAGCTGGGGTCGAGTTCCCGAAGGGCCTGGACCTACTCCTATGACGCGAACGGCTACCTGCAGGACGTAACAACTCCTTCAACCGAGGTGGCGACGGTCACTGGGCCTACGGTTTCCCTTTCGAATTCCACGAAGACCCATTCCTTCGCCTACAGCCAATCCGGTTCTCGCTACCTTCTCTCGAGCTACACGGACGGACGGAGCGAAACCACGCTGCGGGTTTTCTACGACGGTGACGACAACGTTTGCCAGGTGGATTACGGAACGGGAAGCGAGACCGGAACCGCACTCTACTCATACGTTCGAGACGGAACGGGTACTAACACGGCCGTGCAGGTCGATCGCGACGGAAACGTCTCCGAACTGGCGCACGTCGCCAACGGCTCGGGCTTCTACAACATTTCAGAGTCGAAGATCTATACAAAGGGCGCGCATCCCTACCTGACAGGCGCAGAGCCGCTCAGCTATACGACTTCGTTTGTCCACGATCTCCAGAGTCAGATCGTTCAGATCACAGCTCCAACGGGTGAGGTCAGCCAGATCCTCAGGGCCCCTAAAGAGGAGTGTGGAAATTGCAAGGAGGCAGTCTTCCGTCACGCGACGGACGACGAGATTGCAGTGAACCCCAACGCTGAGATCAGCCTCGACCGAGTCTGGAGCTTCGGGTATGAGCCGGGGCTTCACCTCCCGATCTACGTCCGAGAACCGCGCGGCAACGACCCACTCTTTGTTGGAGGCACTCTGGGGACGGCTGGGGATATCGCAGCCGTAGGCACCGCGGCCTGCCGAACCTGGACGGCCGTGCCAGACGCTGGAATTCAGGACACATACACGACCCGAACCTGGTATGACCACCAGATCGTTGCAGACGAGCTCCAAGACCTCTTGAACAACGAAGGGTTGGAGATATTCCTGTCTCCCTTGCCGATTTCCTTTGGTCGAACGAATACCGGGAACGACTTCCGAGATCCGGCTACTCCGTTCTGCTTCGCCGGCAAGAAGTGGGCAGTCCCAGACGACGACGGTGACGGAAGTCCAGACCGCGGGGGGAACCCAGTTGCAGTTAGAGGGCCCGCCCCGAAAACGGTGAGCGCCTGCCTGACGGTGGGCCCGTATTTTCCAGGCGGCCAGCACGTCCAAACAGGAAATGCCTTCAACCAGCACGGTCAAAACTATTTTACAAAGCAGCCCGACGGAAAGACTCACCGAGTTGAGTTCGGCACAGGAGATTACAGCGACTCCAACTGCAGCGCCGGCCTTCCTACGAAGGTGGTAGCAGCTACCGAATTTACGGACCAGGACATTCCGGTTGCGACGGGAGTTCCCACAGGTGCTTCCTCTGGCAGCGGCCTTGAGCTCGAAACACTTCTTACCTATGACGAGTTCGGAAACGTCCTGACGACGCAGGACCCTCGCGGGAACATTACGCAGTTCGAAGTCAACGTCCTCAACTTGGTCACTCGCACAACCGCCACAAGCCCCTTTAGCTACCTAACGGAGCACCACTACGATCGCAACAACAACCTTGTCCAGCGTAGAGTTCAAAACGCAGTCGCCTGGGACTTGGACGACAACGGTCTCCAGCAGGGCAGTCTGGAACAGGCTGAGAGTGCCGAGCATCCCTGGTTCGAGCATCGCTTCCGCTACAACAGTGTAAACCTCCTTGCCGAGTCGGACATGGACGCGAATGGATCGTCACCTGAGCGCCTCGTAACACGTCACGTCTACAACCAAAAGTTCCTACGCATAGCCACCCAAGAGCCCGCGGGCAACGTTCACGTCTGGCGGTACGACGAGCGAGACCTTGTCTACGAGCAGATCCTGGGGAGTAGCGATCTAGCGACTTGTCAGACGATTCGGTACGACTACGACCCGGAGGGAAAGCTCCTCCAGGTCCTAGACGACGACGGAAACCTGTCGCCGCAAGTCTCCTATCAATACGACGAATATGATCGTGTCAAGCGGCAAACTGACGAACTGGGGAACTACACTACGTTCGCATACGACACCGCCAACAACCTTAGGCAGCGAAAGGTCTACGACACCCTAGACACTCTGCTGGAGAACACAGTTTTCTCATACGACGAGGCGAGTCGTGTCTACCAGGTGGCGCGGGAGCTTTGGAACCCAGTCAAGAAGCTGGGAGCTACGGGCCTGAACCTGACTCGTGTCCTGCCACGCGAGGATTTTACGTCCACGAGCTTCCAAGAAGTGCCCGGTAGCGAGTTCGTTCACACGCTCATCGGGTATCGAGCGGACGGAAAAGTGCAGGAAGTTTGTGACGACAACGCCCATGTGACCAGATACACGTATGACGCAGCCGATCGTGTCAAGACGATCACCGACGCGGGGGACTCCGTTGTTAGCTACACATACGACCTCGCCTCGAATGTAATCAGAGTAAGGGAGGACGAGAAGCGATCCGACGGGACAGGGACCCCTGAGACCTACTACACGGAGAGGTTCTATGACGAGCTAAACCGCCTGGTGGCGGAGACAAGCCATTCGGGCAACACCAGCCGCCTCCTCTACGACAGTCGGTCCAATGTGGTGCAAGTCTCCGACGCCATGGCCAACACCGTCGGGACAAGCCTCTCCGACCTGCCGGGGGCGAGCGAGCACGGGACGTTCCCCTATCTCCTCAATCCTGGGATTGGCCTATCGTCGAGCGTCAACGAGCGCGGCAACACGACCCGGTTCACCTATGACGGCCTCAGCCGTCAGCTCTCAAAGCATGAGGACCTGCGAATCGGAGGCGTGGGAGCGGGAGCCGTAATCAACGCGATCTCGGTCTCCACGATATGGGACGCGAACAGCCGCGTGTCCGGTCGCGTTGATCCCACTGGCAACGTCACGAGCTATGCCTACGACCACCAGAACCGTCAGATCCGCGAGACCTTCGCCGACGGGACGAACTGCCGATATGCCTACAACCCAAATGGCACCCTGGCGCTCAAGATCGACCCTCGCGGCGTCACGAAGAAGTTCACCTACGACGCGATCGAGCGGACGACGGATCTAGAGGTTCTGAACGTCCCAATGGGTCAGGAGCAGACGACCTTCTCGGCTTGGTCATACGACGGCCTGAGCCGCGTGCTCAAGGCAGAGGACAACGACACGATCTGCGAGAGCACCTACGACTCGTTAAGTCGGGAAGCCTCGGACCTCCAGCGGATCGGGACGGGAACTCCCCGGTCGGGCAAGCTTGGCTCGCTGAGCGGTGAGATCAACGGAAAGGTCAGTCGGGCCTTTGACGGTGTCGGTAACCTCAAGCAGCTTTGGTATCCGCAGCACCACACTGCTGGCACTCCCAACTCAGTAGCCGCGATTCAACGGACCCACGACACCATGGATCGGCTGAACACGGTGAGCCAGGACGGGAGCCAGATTGCGACGCTGACCCACATAGGCAGCGGAGGGCGCCGACTCAAGCGGACTTACACACCGAACGGCGGCACCAACATGACCCGGACGCTGACGTTCGACTTCGAGCGCCGCTTCGCGACGATTGACGTCACGCGCGCCTCCGGCACGCCTGCTCGGATCGTTGGATACCAATACACGTGGGACCGAGCGGATAACCGTAGGACCGAGAAGAGGCTGGCTGGGGCGGTGGACGCTTCGACAGTCGGTGATTTCTACGTCTATGACTCGGCCTATCGCCTGGTCCACGCGGATCGAGACGTCGCTGGCGCCAGCCTCCCTGTCGCAAACAACGTTGCGAGCGTCACGCCTCCCACGGTGAATCCCGCCACGGCCCTGGACTACCACCTTGACACTTCGGGCAACCGGACTCAGGTCAGCGACGCGGGGACGATCAAGCCCTTCGTCCTCAACATTGGCGCTCCGACCCACGACTCGGTTCTGAACCAGTATTCCTCGATTGCAGGGGTCCTGCGCTCGCACGACACCGCGGGCAACGTGGTGAGCCAAGGAACCACTGAGCGCTTCTTCGACTGCGACAACCGTCTGGTCCAGTGGATTGGAGCAAGCAAAGACGTCCGATATCGCTATGACGTCCAAGGGCGGCGAGTTTCGAAGGCAGACGTTGCTATAGGGTCGGCCTTCGACCAAGTCCTCTACTTCTACGACGACTGGCAGTGCGTCGAGGAGGCGACCGCAGCAGGAAGCCTCCAGAAGACCTATGTCTTTGGAGAGGGAATCGACGAGATCCTCAAGGCCACCCTCCCAGACGTATTGGACCTGGACAACGACGCGGGAACCACCGAAGTCGACCTCTTCTACCACCAGAACTCTCTGGGATCGGTGACTGCCGTTACCGACGTGGACGGAGACGTCGTCGAGAGCTATTCCTACAAGCCCTATGGAGCCGTCACGATTCGCGACGACAGCGGAGCCGTGGTCTCGACTACCCAGGTCGAGCAGCCCTTCATGTTTACTGGACGCCGGTGGGACTTCGAGGAGCAGTCGGGGCTCTACTACTACCGTCTCCGCTACTACGACCCGGCAGCGGGGCGGTTCGTGAGCCGAGACCCGCTTGGCATGTGGGGGGACTCAAGCCAGCGGGGTAACGCCCAAAACTACTGCGGAAACAATCCCATCAACTTGACCGATCCGCTCGGGCTAGAACCAGGAGGAAGAGACCAGGGAATGCACTCTGGTGCGAGCGGTCAGGCTCCGGAGTTGCAGCCTGGAGAGGCTGGTGACAAGGCTAGGCAGGAGCTGAAGGAGAAGTTCGAGGCGGAGAAGGCGAAGCGTGCCAGTGGCAAGGGCAAAGGCGACCTGAGTCAACGGGAGTGGCAGAAACTGCGAAATCGGCATCAGGACGCATTCGGCCGGCACCACCGCCCTGATCAGCAAAGGGGCCAGTCCGCTGATGGCAAGAGTTCGGAAACCCAGAGGGGGCGACGCTCGCGCAGGGGCTCACGCGCCAGGAACAGGCTCACCAAGAAGCAAAAGCGCCAGCTCAGGGACATGGCTGAGCGCGTAAAATCCGGTCAGGCCAAATGGCTCAAGCGTCTGGGCAAGGTCGGTAGGAAAATCCCAGGAGTCGGGCTATTCGTGTTTATCATTTTCTTGCCTTCCGAGGCCGACGCGAAAGGTTGGGCTGGGGCGTGTGCGGATGGAGCCCTTGACGCAATTCCGTGGGTTGGAACGGCAAAGGGAGCCTACGAGCTGTTCACCGGTAAGGACCTGATTCCAAGTCTGCCGAAACCGGGCGGGGGTTCCAATCCTGCAATGGATCCTGGAGTAGACCCAAGAACAGTCGGGCCTTGGATTCCCTTCGGGCCAATTCCACCAGATCTTCCCGGAGGCGGTTACCCAGCCGATGGCGGCACTATTGAAGTCGCGCCCATGCCCGACTGGTATGGGACAGGCGGGGGCTCCTCGGCGGCCGAGCCCGGACCACCACCAGTCCCACCTAGTCCTCGCTTCGGATCGGTGATGACTCCATGACGGTCTCGAGGTATGAACTCGTAGACGTTGGATGGCTGATGGTGGAGCCATGGAGGGCGGGGTCTCGATGAGTCAAGCGGAGTGGACAGTTCTCGAGGTAGCCGTAGCTGATCAACTGGCGGAGTTTGCTCTAGAGTTTGCGGAAGACGGCTGGAGGGAGGTGGGTGCCATTGTTCTCGGCGACAAGCAAAAGTTGGTCGGGATCGAGTCCATGTCGACAGCTCGCGATTCGCAAACTGAGATCGAATGGGACGAAAGCGCGCTGGCAGATCCACTTGGATCTGCGAATAGAGCTGCGGTGTTTCGCAGCCGTATGGTTGGCACAGCACTCGAGCCGGATCTGCTTCTCTCCCATCTGCCCCGCCTGACTTTCGACTGCTCGACGAGTTCGTTCGATCTGGAACCGCCACCAGCTGCTTCAGACCCGGGAGTCACTCTCGTCCCTCGTCTCTATGTCGAAACGGGTCACTTGAGTTTGGACAAAACTTGCATTTCTGGGATTGCACAGCCAGGCTTCCTCCAAGAGCTACACGAGTGTCTGCTGGGAAGCGCGGTATGCGACTTACTACACACCAGTTGGGAAGACGTTGTTCCAAGTCTGGAAGAGCAGAGGCGGAAGCGATTCAGATACAGTCGCATGTTCCGATTCTTCGACGGAATAGCCAAGCTGATGTGGTTGCCTGGCTATCCCGAGACTGATTCGCAGATCGGCATATCGGGCTTGAGTAGCGAGGGGATTGAACTAGTTCGCGCTGCCGCGAGCCTTCACCTCTGGGGAAGTTCTTACCTTGCCAGTTTTGACGAAATTCGGGCTGGGTCGCGTGGCGTCTCGTGGGAAGGCTATTGGTCTCCAACTTGATCGACAGAGGTGCCTTCCATTCCTAAGCGAGCCGTTACCTCCAGCGCGGCACACAGATAGCTTGGCCTTCCTCCGGTCTCTGATCTGTTCCCGAGGTTTGCTAGGGATACACGATCATTGCTGCTCTCGAGACACAGCCGATAGCCAGAGGGAGGAAACACTGGGCATGCCACCGGAGTAGCACTCTCTGGCTCCTCGTGCGTAACCAAGAGGATTGGAACCAAGAGGATTGGAACCAAGAGGATTGGAACCAAGAGGACTAAGGCCCACTTGCTATGGACATTCATACCGCTGGCAAGGCCTCGCGAGGCCTTGCCAGCGGTATGGCGACGGTGTTCACGTCGCAGTCAGGTCCCGCTGGGGCTTCTTTTGGTGAGCTTCCTGGAGAGCGGCGCGTTCCCCAGACATACCTCGGGCCTGCTGCCCAGGCGCAGGCGGAGAGGAGCTGCGATCCGACGAGGACTCATGGGTCCCAGAGGTCTTCAGCGGAGGGGCTTGGATCGACGTCTTCGCGTACGAGCGTCCCGAACAGACAGCTCGGGCAGGCTTCGGCTGGTGCTTCGCACGTGTCCGACTCACTCGGTTCCACCGTGTCTCGACCCTCGCAATCGAGCAGCTCTTGGGCCGCCCGGAGCCGAGCCGTGTGGGCGGAGGCGAAAAGGCCAAAGTGACGGACCCGCACGAAGCCCTTGGGTGGGACGTGCTGGAGGAAGCGCCGCAAGAACTCATGCACAGCGAAAGACGCCGTCCCGCCACGAGTCCGGATCGTGACGCTCCGCTCGTCGACAAGCAGCAGGCGCTCGTTGGAGAGGCCAACGCGGTGCGTGTAGCGGCCGAGGTAGCGGTAGAGCTGGGAGGCGCCTGGGAAAGGCCGCTTGGCGTAGACGACCCAGTCCTTGGCATAGAGGTCGCGCTTGAGATCGGCGAAGCCCTGCTCGTCGGCCAGCTCCGCGACGTTCTCGCCAGTGAGGTCGAGCTTGCCTTGAGTGCGAGCCCGAACGAGCCTCCGCACGAAGGCCCCGCGGAAGGCGCGAGAGAGGACACGGACCGGGAACAGGTAGCGCTCGTCCCAGCGGTTCGGCACCCAGCGCTGCCCGTCCTCGCTGAGGCCACCGGCCGTCACGATCAGGTGGACGTGCGGGTGGTAGTGGAGGCTCTGAGTCCAGGTGTGGAGGACAGCCGTGATCCCGACCTGAGCGCCGAGGTGGCGGGGATCTTTGGCGAGGCGCTGGACCGTCCGAGACGCCGCTGCGAACAGGATTCGATAGACCTCGCGCGGGTTGGCGCGGGCCACGGGTCGCAGCTCAGCGGGCAAGGTGAACACGAGGTGGCTGTAGGGGACGGGCAGGGCCCGGTCGATCTGCTTGGCGATCCACTCTTGCTGGCGCTGGCCCTGGCACTTCGGGCAGGCCCGGTGGCGGCACGAGTTGTAGGCGGGGCGCACGTAGCTGCACGTCGTGCAGCGGTCGACGTGGCCACCAAGGGCGGCTGTCCGGCAGTGAACCAGGGCCCAGACCGCGCGCCGCTGCTCCTCGGTCATGACGCGACGGGCGCGGTAGTCGGGGGCGTGGGTCCGAAGGACCTGGGCCACCTCAAAGCGAGGCCGAAGACGAGCGACCGATCCCACTCTCACCTCGCTGCCGAAGGCTTAGTCCAAGGCGAGCTGTCGGCTCCGCCGACAGCTACGCAGGGGTCGCGCGCGTGGATCCGCAGGATCTACGCAAGCGGCCGTCCGGTTTCGACAGTTTGGCGAGCT